>WNFC01004943.1_pt1 | contig 16932 bp, 17 predicted proteins | sample 5400541 | NCBI WGS metagenome assembly WNFC01 (sample SAMN13153342, study PRJNA577476) | soil metagenome | isolation source: 120 cm saprolite under Douglas fir tree site 2 hole 2 replicate 1 | place: USA:California | collected 2015-04-18
CGGCGACGAGCGCGCGTTCCGCGATCGAAGGCTCCTCGATCGCTTCGCGTCATGCGGCGAGAAACTCACCCAGCCACTTCAGGCGCGGGGTGTGAGCGGAGACGATCCGTAGAACAGACAAGATCGGGACGGCGAGGAAAGACCGATCGGTCCCAGAACCAGAAGATGCTGCCGAGAAAGATGGCCAGCGAGTTGAGGCGAAGCTGTTTGCCCAAGTCAAACCCCAGATCGCCGCATGCTCCAGGCCGTAGAGCGCAAAGGCGACGGTGACGACCCCGAGGATCGCATTGAGCACGACGCGGTTGAGCATGTACTTCTCGACGTCGTGATCAATCTGCTCGATCGCGGTGAGGACCATGTCCTCGCCTTCCGGCTAGTGGCGAAACAGGCGCACGATCTTCCGCCGGTAGTTGCCGGACTCGGCGAGAAAAAATAGAACGACGAAGAGCGCCAGCGTCGCTTGACCCAGGAGCGCAACCAAGGCCATCGCGGTGCCGACGGCGAGCCTTTCCCACGGCACTCCCTCGACGGTGCGGACCTGGCGCGGATGTCGCGGCACCAGGGACTCACCGCTCTGCTGGAGCTTGAGGAACTTCTGGCTCAACGAGCGCCAGGTGGATTGGAGGCGGTCCTCGTATCCCGGAAGCTCGTTGGCCAGGCCGATCAGCGGATGCAGAAGAACGACCACGATCAGCACGAAGATGGCGAGCGCGAGCACTGTCCCGAGCATCGCGGCGACAGACCTCGGCGCGTGAAAGCGCCGAACCATCACCTGGACCACCGGGTGCACCGTCAGCGCCACGAAGGCGCCGAGGACGCTGGGGAGGAGAAAATCGCGAACCGTGCGACATTTCCGGCCCGTGCGGGACGCAAATGTCACTCACTTCGCCCGCAAACGACCGAGTGGCGGCGAGTGCTGCTCTGCCAGTCGGCCCCGGGCGCGCTGCTCCGTCAGGTCGACAACCCCTCGTCTCCAGCGCACCCTGGCTCAATCGGCTGGCGGGGCCTTGCCCGAGAGACCCAGGAGAGTTGCGACACGAAATGGAACATCCCTTCCCTCGTCGGCGCTCGCGGCGTCGAGGATCTCCCAGAGCAGTTCGGAGCTGCGCCTCGCGGGACGCAAATGTCACTCACTTCGCCCGCAAACGAGCGGATGGCGGCGAGGTGCTGCTCTGCCAGTCGGCCCGAGGACGGTGTGCTCCGTCGATTGGCTCGGCGTGCTGCTTCGTTGGGGTCGGCTGGCGTGCTGCTCCGTGAGGTCGGCCGTGGGCGAGTTCCTCCGTCAGGTCGGCCCAGCGAGTCGCTCCGAGGTGTGCGACATTTCGGGCCCCCGCGGGACGCAAATGTCACTCACTTCGCCCGCGACGACCGGGTGGCGGCGTAGTAGGGGCTGCTCGGCCCGGCGCAGGTGCTGCTCCGTCAGATCGGCTCGGTGTGGCGCTCCTTAAGGTCGGCCCGGCAGGTGCTGCTCCGTCGGGTCGGCCGGGCGTTCTGCTCCGTCAGACGACCCGCCAGGTGCTGCTCCGTCGGGTCGGCCGGGCGTGCTGCTCCGTCAGTCGGCCCGGCGCGGTGCCTGCGAGCTGTGCGACATTTCGGGCCCTCGCGGGACGCAAATGTCACTCACTTCGCCCGCGACGACCGGGTGGCGGCGTAGGGGCTGCTCGGCCCGGCGCAGGTGCTGCTCCGTCAGATCGGCTCGGTCTGGCGCTCCTTAAGGTAGGCCGGGCGTGTTGCTCCGTCAGATCGGCCAGGCGAGGTGCTGCTCTTCTGTCAGCCCAACGCGGTGCGGTAGTCGATTTCCTGCTCCCCCGCGACCTGCGCCTCGGCGACGGCCTGCGAGAAGAAGCGCCTGACCGAGAAGCGAACCTGGTCGGCGAGCTCGAGCTGATTCACCTCCGCCCGGAAAGCGCCCGCGCCCCTCAGGCCATGGGCATACCAGGCAAGGTGCTTGCGAAAGGCACGGACCGCGGCCCGCTCGTCTCCGACGAACGCGATGTGCTGCTCCAGGTGCAGCAGGATGGTCGCGCACCGCTCCTCGACCGACGGGGCTTGCCCACCGGTCAGCTGCCGGAAGATCCATGGATTGCCCAGCGCGGCGCGGCCGATCATCACGAAGTCGCACCCGGTGGTCTCGCGCATCCGCCGGGCATCCGCCGGCGATCGAACATCGCCATTCCCGATGATCGGCATCCGGCGGATCCGCTTCTTCAATTCGGCGATCGCTCGCCAGTCGGCAAATCCGGAGTACCCCTGCGCGCGAGTTCGCGGGTGGATCGCCAGGGCGGCGCATCCCGCATCCTCGAGGGCCCCGGCGACCTCAATGTAGTTGTGACTGTTCGCGTCCCAGCCGGAGCGGATCTTCGCGGTCACCGGCAGCGAAGTGGCCTCGCGAATCTGCGCCACGATGCGCGCCGCCCGCGGAGGGTCGCACAACAGCGCGGATCCGGCGCCGGTCTTGGTCACCTTCTTCACCGGGCAGCCCATGTTGATGTCGATGATTTGCGCGCCCCACTCCTTGCCGATCTGCGCGGCCCGCGCCATCACCTCCGGCTCTCCGCCGAAGATCTGCAGCGAGTAGGGCTTTTCGAGAAGGCGAGCACCCGAAAGGGCATCTCGCTCACCCCGGCCATCGGGGCAAGGACGTAGGGATTGCGCAACTGATAGGGGCCGAGCACCGGCATAGAGAAGGCTGTAGATCTAGCCGAAGGCGAAGCGGAAGCGAAATCGTCCGCGACGCGACTTGGTGATTCCTTTCCGGGTAGGCATCGGTTCGGGATAACTTGATGTGAATGCTCCGTTTCCGAATTGGGCGTATCCCGGTGGAAGTACATCCGGGCCACTTCCTGTTTGCCGCATTGCTCGGCTACCAATCGCTGGGTCGGCTCGATGCCCGCACAGCGGCGCTGTATTTGACCTCCTGGATCGCGATCGTTTTTTTCTCCGTGCTCCTGCACGAGATGGGTCACGCCGTCGCGAGCCTGTTCTTCGGTTACCGGCCCACCGTTCAGCTCGTCTGGACCGGCGGGCTGACGCATCCCAACGCGGGAGGAGCGATTCCCTGGCACCGGGACGTCCTGTTGACGCTGGCGGGCCCCTTGACGGGCCTGCTCTTCGGAGGGCTGTGCTTTGTCATCGACCTGCTCGCGCCTCCACTTCCCAGGTATCTGGACTACGTGCTCGGCAACCTCATCTGGGTGAACGTCGGCTGGTCGCTTCTCAATCTCGCCCCGGTGGTCCCGCTGGACGGCGGAAAGATCGCCAGCGCCGTGCTGATCCGCTTCTTCGGCAAGCGCGGATTTCTCTTCGCGCAAATCCTCTCGCTCGTCTTTTGCGCCGTGGGCATCGCCTGGGCCGCCAAGACGCAGCAGTCCTACATCCTCATCTTCCTCGTGATGTTCGGCTTGCGGGCGTTTGGCGCGGTGACCGCCTATTACCGCGGTGAAATCGCGGACCCGAACAGCGCCGCGATGATTCCGCTCAAAAACGCGCAGGTCCTCTACGACCAGGGCAAGCTGCCGGAAGCAAAGCAGCTCGCCGAGCTTGCCCTCCAGGCCGCGACTTCCGAGCCCAAGCTGCGTTCGGGAATTCACCATCTGCTGGGTTGGATCGCGGTGAAGGAGGGAAACGGCCGCGCCGCGCTCGACCACTTCTCGCAGATAGAGCGCGAGAGCGTCGAGCCCCATGCTCTCGCGGCGGCGTTTTCGTTGGTGGGCGATGACGCGCGCGCCTTGTCATTCTGGGAGGCCGCTTACACCCAGCACCCGGATCCGACCGTGCTCCACGAGTGGGCGGGTGCGCTCATCCGCGACAACCGGGTGGCCGACGCGCGAAAGCTGCCCGGCGTGGACATGTCGGGGGCCTACACATGCGCCGAACGTGTCCTTTTCATCCGCGGGGAGTTCGCCGCCGCGGCGAAAGTGGGACTTGCGGCACTCGAGGAGTACCCCTCCGCGGATACGGCCTACGACGTTGCTTGTGCGTTGGCCAGAGCGGGGGACCGGGAGGGTGCTTTGGGACTCCTCGAGCGGGCGACTGAGCTCGGCTTCCGGCAGCGGAACGTCGCCGCGTCGGATCCGGACCTGGCCTCACTGCACCCCGAGCCCCGTTTTCAAGCCTGGTTGGCTCGACGGGACAATTCCACCACTCGCTGACAATGCGATGACATGCGCGGCCTAAAAGAGAGGCTGCGACTTCGTGGTCGCCATCGATTTCCCCCGAAAGGCCTTTTCCTTGAACGCCGAAATGATTTCCCCCGAGAAAGTCGAAAAAGTCTCCTGGACCGCCATTCTCCCCTTCTTGTCCGTGCACCTGGTGTGCCTCGCCGCTTTCTGGACAGGGGTTCGAGCAGTCGATGTGGCGGTGTGCCTGGGGCTCTATTTCGTCCGGATGCTGTTCTTGACCACCGGCTATCACCGCTACTTTTCACATCGCACGTTCAAGACGTCGCGCGCTTTTCAATTCGTCCTCGCCCTGGGCGGGACCCTGTGCACGCAGAAGGGCGTTCTCTGGTGGGCCGGGCATCACCGCCACCACCATCGCTTCTCGGATCAAGAGGAGGACGTCCACTCGCCCACCGTTCGCGGATTCTGGTGGAGTCACATGGGCTGGATTCTCTGCCCCAAGTACGATCGCACCCCGGTCGAAAGCATTCGCGACTTCGCGAGCTATCCCGAGCTGCGCTGGTTGGACAAGCACTACCTGGTGCCGCCGGTGGCGCTGGCGGTGGCGCTGTTCTTCATCGGCGGCTGGTCGATGCTGATCTGGGGATTCTTCATCAGCACCACCCTGCTGTGGCACGGCACCTTCACCATCAATTCGCTCAGCCATGTCTTCGGACGGCAGCGGTACAAGACCACCGACACCAGCCGCAACAACTGGCTCCTGGCGATCATCACTTGCGGCGAGGGATGGCACAACAATCACCACTACCATCAGAACACGGCGAACCAGGGCTGGTTCTGGTGGGAATGGGATCCGAGCTATTACTTCCTCAAGGCTCTCTCGTGGCTCGGCATCGTCTGGGATCTCCGGACGCCCCCGCCGGCGGTGAAGTACGCCTTCCGGAAATATCATCCCGAAGAGCGGGCCATCCTCAATGCGCCGGGCTTCTTTGCCCGCCCATCGATCGCGCAGCTCAAGGCGGCGCAAGAGCGGGTCAGAACCGCGCTCAGCCCTTCCGACGGGTTGAGGGCATCCGAGCCGACTCCCTGAAGCAGCGCGCTCCTTATCTCCCACGAGCGGTAGGCTTTGGGTTGCCGGCTTCCGAGCTGACTCCCTGAAGCGGGGCGCTGCTTAGCTCCAGCGGGCGGTAGGCTTTCGTTAGGTTCACGGCTTCCGAGCCGACTCCCTGAAGCGGGGCGCTGCTTAGCTCCAGCGGGCGGCAGGCTCTCATTTCAGGGCTTCCAAGCTCGCTCCCTGAAGCGGCCCGCTCTTTAGCCGCGCGGGAAGTCTGGTGAGGGCAGGCCCAGTCGCATAGAGTGCCGCCCGCAGAAAACCGGCCCCCCAACGACGCGCCCTACCGCCGGTCGACCAGGGGAGTGAAACCCGCCTTGGTGCCGCCGCGTACAGAAGCCGATGGTACCCGCCCTTTACGCGCCGATTCCGAGTCGGATGAGATTCTGATGCTTCGCTTCGTCGACGGCGACCGAGGCGCACTCGAGATCCTCTTCCAGCGATACCGAGATCCGGTCTACGGGTACCTGGCGCGAATCGTCGGGAGAGCGACCGCCGAGGACCTCCTCCAGGTCTCTTTTCTCTCCGTTGTCCGCTCCCGGGGACGATTCGATCGCGACGGGCGCTTCAAGCCCTGGCTCTACGCCATCGCCACCAACGCCGCCCGAGACCACCTGCGACGCGGACGGGTGGAGCTGACCGCCGTGGGCGAGTCGGCCGGCGCCGAGGAAACAGTGGACCCGCCGAGTATCGATCCGGGAAGGGAGAGGGCCATCCAGCGCGCCCTGATGCGGCTTCCGGAGAATCAACGCCTGGCGATCGTGATGCATCGATTCCAGAACCTGTCTTTCGCCGAAATCGCGGAGGCTCTCGACCTCAGTGAATCGGCGGTGAAGGTCCGCGCCCACCGCGGATATGAAAGACTTCGAGAGCTTTTGCGCGGGCTCTGGGAGGAATAGTGACGAAGGAGTGCCAGAGGGCGATGGAACGGTTGGGGCAGCCCCAGGACGCGGAAACGTCCGCGCACCTGTCAGGCTGCGACCACTGCCGATCCGTCTTCTCGGCCTTCGACGCGCTGTCGCGCGCCGCACCGCCCAAGCTTTCGCCCGAACGCAGCGCGGTCGCGAAGAGCGAGCTGGCGAAGGTCGCCGGCGACCCATCGCCGCCCTGGTGGCGAGAAGCGGCCATGGTGGCGGGGCTCAACGCGCTCATTCTGGTCGCGGGGCTGTGGATGCTGGGCGGAGCCAGGCTGGCCAACGCCGCCCCGCTTCCGGTCGTCTGGACGATTGGGATCGCGCTCGCCTTCCTGGCTTTCGCCGGGCCGATCATCTCGCTCGCGCCCCGGCGCCGACCGCTGCGCAACGGCCTGTTGATCGCGCTGCCGCTGGTCGCGGTGGCGATCAGCTTCGGGGGCTCGGGGGTCGATCCCGGCGGCAACTTGATCAGGGCCGGCATTTGCCTCGCCGTGGAAGTCCTGTTTTCCGCGGCGCCGATCGCCTTCTCCCTCTGGGCGCTCACCCACGCCGCTTTTCAACCGCGCCGGGTGGTGATTGGCGCGATGAGCGCGGGCGCGGTCGGTCTGCTCATCCTGCACGTGCACTGTCACATCGGTTCGGTCTCCCATCTGCTCGGATTCCATGTCCTGCCCTGGCTCGCGCTGGTCGCCGTCGCGGTGATGATTCGCTCCAGGCTCCCGTCCCGGAGTTTTGCGCCATGAGTAGAACGATCTTCGCCACAGCGTGGATCCCCCTGCTCCTGGGAACCAGCGCGTGTGCGCAAAAGGCCGAACCGCAAAAGGCCGAACCGCAGGCGGCGGCGAGCGCCCCAGCCCCGGTGCTGGTGGAGCTGTTCACGTCGGAAGGATGTTCGAGCTGTCCGCCCGCCGACGACGCGCTGGCCGAGTTGGAGAAGAAGCAGCCGGCTCGCGGGGCCCAGATCATCGCGCTGGGGTGGCACGTCGATTACTGGAATCGCCTCGGTTGGGCGGATCCGTATTCTTCGCCGACCGCGACGCAGCGGCAGGAATCCTATGCCGACACCTTCAAGCTCAGCGGCGTCTACACGCCCCAGGTCGTCGTCGATGGGCGACGCCAGCTCGTCGGCGGTTCGGATGCGGTGGTCGGCGAAGTCGCCGAGGCGAGTCGCGGGCGGAAGGCGAAGGTCGAGCTTTCCATGGCCGCAAGCTCCGCCAAATCCGTCCAGATTCGAGCGCAGGTCTCCGAGCTACCGCCGGTCTCCGCCAACGATCGGGCGGAGCTTTGGCTGGCGATCACCGAGGGAAATCTCCAGACCCAGGTCCTGCGCGGCGAGAACGCCGGGAGGCGCTTGAAGCACACCGCGGTGGTCCGGCGACTGCGGCGCTGGGGGCAGGTCGAGCCGGGCGCGAAAGAGCTCTCGGCGCCGGCCTCAAATGAAGAGCTCGACCCAAGCTGGGCCCGGGCAAATCTTCGCGCGACGGCCTTTGTTCAAGAGCAGCGAAGCAGGCGGATACTCGGAGCGGCCACGCTTTCGCTGGAAGCGCGCTGATTCTGGAAGCAGGGGCCCGCGGTCAACGATCGACCCGCGGGCGACCGCGGGCTTTCCGGTCAGGTTTTTTTCTTCGCCTTGATCGGGCAGGCGGCGATCGCCTCGGTGGGATCCAGCGCATCCTTGCCGGATTGCACTTTGAGCACTTTGCGATCCTCGCCGATGACGAACGAGTATCTGTTCGCCAGCGACATCACCGGCATCTTCACGTCATAGAGGGCGACGACCTTGCCCTCCGGATCCGGGATGAACGAGTAAGGGGCCTTCAGCTCCGCCTTGAACTTCTTCATCGTCTCGGCATCATCCATCGAAATCGCGAGCACCTTCGCGCCGCTCTTCTCGACGTCCGCGTACCGGTCCCGGTACGCCGAAAGTTCCTTCGTTCAACCGCCGGTGAACGCCTTCGGGAAGAAGGCGACGATCACCGTTCCGTCCTTTACCATCTGGGAGAGAGTGACCGTCTTGCCGTCGCTGTCCTTGGCGGTGAAGTCCGGCGCGACGTCGCCGACATTCGGTGCTGCACCCATCAGCAATCCAGTGAATAGGCCCATCAGCATCTGGACTGCTTACTCAGGATGACCGGTGAACGCAACACCGCACCGCGTTTTCAGGCGCGCTCGATCCTCTCCCAGATGGCCGCGGCCGCCTCGCGAGTCTGTTGAGCAAGGTCCTGCGCGCCGGCGCCGAGTGGTCGACGCTCCCGCATCCGCCAGATGCCGTCGATCATCACCGATTCGACGAGCCGCGCGCTGAAGCGAAAAAGAAAGTTCGCCGCGAGATTGTCCGCCGAGAGCGGCATCGGCGAGGGGTCGTCGAGGATGATGATGTCCGCCGCGGCGCCGGGCCGGATCGGGCCGATCGGAATCTCAAATAGCTCCGAAGCGAGGCGCTGAGCATTGGCGAGGTATCTGAGCACGTCGATCGGCTGCCCGGCGTCCCGGGATCGGAAGTACGCGGTCTGCGCCTCGGCGAACATGTCCGCCGCCATGCCGTCCGTCCCCAGCGTCGCCCGCGGCCCGAATTTGCCCGCCGGGGCGTAGCCAACCTGGTTGTTCATGTTGGAGCGCGGGTTGTGGACGAGCCAGGAGCCGGACGAAATGACTTGAGACAGCTCGGGCCAGGAGAGGTGAACGGCGTCGGCCAGAATGCTGCGAGGGCCGAGCAACTTGTTGTCGCTTAGCCGCTGAACCGGCGACTTCCCGTAGCGCTCGAGCGAGAGCCGCTCGTCCGTTGCCTGTTCGGCGAGGTGGATGTGTAGCCCCGCGCCGGTGACCTCTATCGCGTCGCGAATCGCATCGAGGGCGTCGTCGGAGAGCGCGAAAGAGGCATCCGCCCCGATCATCCCGCGGAAGCGGCCCTGCGCTTCGTACGCGAAGCCGATGTTCTCCTCGATCGCTGCGGCGCCCTTGCCGGGGCCGTGCCGATCCGTCACTTCGTGGCAGAGAACGCCGCGAATCCCGAATTCACTCATCCCGCGCGCCACGTCCAACAGCGAGCCTGAAAGCGCATTGGGCGAGGCGTGATGATCGAAAATTGTCGTCGTCCCCGCGCAGATCGCTTCCAGGGATCCGATCTTCGCGGCGAGCTCGATCGCCTGGGCATCCAGTGCGGCCGCGAGCCGCCCCTGAAGGCCCTCTTCCCCGCGCAGATGCTTCTCCGGCGATTCGGCGCCCGCCATTCCGCGAGCGAGCGCGGTGTACAAGTGGTGGTGCGCACAGACAAGGCCGGGGAGAAGAAGCTTCCCTCGAAGATCGCAGATCTCGTCGAACGGCCCCTCGGTCAGGTCTCGTCCCCGTTCAGCGATGGCGCCGCCTTCGACGCGGAGGTCGGCCCGCTCGACGGTGGCCGGCTCGAGCTCGACGATCGTTGCTCCCTTGAGGATGATTCCCAGCGCAGGCTCCCGGTCAGCGAACGCCAGATCAGCTGCGGTTGGACGAGCTCGACATCGAGAGCGTTGGCCGGCGATCAGCCCGCCGGATGGTGAAATCCACTTCCATGCACTGCCGATCGTACACCGGTCCCCGAAGGAAAAAGACATCGAGCCGGGACACTCATCTTCGACCACCTTCTCTGTGCGGCTGGCAGGGGTGGAACCCGTACGCTTAGTTCGTAAACCGCGCCCGAGTTGGAGTGGTGACGACGCGGATCAACGCGGGCGCGGTCGGGAAGCGGAGGAGGCCCTGCGAAGCACACTGACTGTGGCACTCCTTTAACCTACCCGGTGTGTCGGGGTTCTCCCTGCGCTCGCGCGTTTGTCGCGAACGAGGGACTCGGAAACAGCAATTCCCAAGCGATGGCAGCGTAACCCGGAGCCTGGGATAGAAAGTCATCAACCGTGAGATACCGAGCCCGCCGTTTCTGGTCGAGCGCCTGACGACTCTTCAACCCTCGTTCAGGCGCTCCTCCAGGACGGTGTTTCCCCGCGATGCCACGACTTCTTCGTACCGCCCTCGCCGGCTCTCCCGTGCAATGGCGCTCGAGCGTGCAACGGTGCTCGCGCCGGGCTGTCTTCTGAGTGATGCTGCAGAGATCGAGCGGCGCATTGCCCAGCCGCCACGATAACCATCCCTTCCGCAGCACCGCCTTCGCCCGCGCTCCCATGCAACAGTGCTCGCGAAGGGCTGTCTTCTGACTGATGACCTGCCGCCCGAAGACCGACCCTTCGCCGGGGCTGCCCCGCCAACCCTCCCCTGTAACGATACGCGGGCGGCGCTGTCTTCTGGCTGACGATATGGATCGGCACAACCAGGTCGCACGGATTACCATGCCTCGCGAGGATTCATGATGGCGAGTGAGCCTGAGAACGCGCCTGAGATCCGGTCCGTCGGGCGGGTCCTCCCTCCCCATTACGCGGACCAGGAGATGCTCATCTCGGCTTTCCGGAAGGGCTGGGCGGAGCAACACCACAACCTGGAGCGCCTCGAGGAATTGCACCGCGCGGTGCAGGTCAATGGCCGGTATCTGGCGCTTCCCATCGCCGAGTACGAGGCCCTCGGATCGTTCGCGAAGCGAAACCAGGCGTGGCACCGCGTGGGCGCGGATCTGGGAGAGTCGGCGATCCGTTCCGCGCTTCAGTCGGCGGGGATGTCGCCGCGCCACGTCGACGCGCTCTTCTTCGTTACCGTGACCGGTATCTCCACCCCGAGCTTGGACGCCACGCTGATCAACCGGCTCGGCTTTCGCTCCGATATCAAGCGAACGCCGATCTTCGGCCTGGGGTGCGTCGCTGGAGCGGCCGGTACCGCGCGCGCGTCCGACTACCTGCGCGCCTTTCCCGACCACGCCTGCGTTCTTCTCTCGGTCGAGCTGTGCTCGCTCACCCTTCAGCGCGAAGACCTTTCCGTCGCAAACATCATCGCCTCGGGTCTTTTTGGCGACGGGGCGGCGGCAGTGGTGTTCGCCGGCGCGGGCAGGCGCGATTCGGCGAGGCGCGGACCTCAGATCCTGGCCACCCGCTCCGTATTCTACCCGGACACCGAGCGGGTGATGGGTTGGGACCTGGTCGACGGGGGCTTCAAGGTCGTCCTCTCGGCCAAGGTGCCGCAGCTGGCGACGCAGCACATCCGGCGCGACGTGGACTCGTTTCTCGGCGACCACCAGCTGGACCGCGGCCGGATCAGCCACTGGATCGCGCACACCGGGGGTCCGAAAGTCCTCGACGCCTTCCAATCCGCGCTCGAGCTGCCGGCCCAGTCCCTGGAGCGCTCGTGGCGATCGCTTTCCGAAACGGGAAATCTGTCCTCGGCCTCGGTGCTCTTCGTGCTCGGAGAGCTTCTTGACGCGGGCACCGCGAAGAGCGGCGACTACGGTCTGCTGCTTGCCATGGGACCCGGTTTTTGCTCTGAGCTCGTTCTTCTCCGATGGTGAGCTCCGTCAACGCCTATCTGGTTTTTCTCGGCCTGATCGCCGCGGAACGGGTGGTCGAGCTCGCCCTCTCGCGCCGCAATGCGCGGATCGCCTTCGCCCGCGGAGCTCGGGAGTCCGGCCGAACGCACTTTCGCTGGATGGCCGCTTTCCACGGGGCCTTCCTCGCCTCCTGCGCGGCGGAAGTCGTTCTCCTTCGCCGGCCCTTTCCGGGACTTTTGGGAGCGGCCGCGCTGCTCGGTGCGATCGGCTCCCAGGGCCTTCGCTACTGGGCGATCCTCACGCTTGGCGACCGCTGGAACGTGCGGATCCTCGTCGTTCCCGGAGACCCGCCCGTCACCGCCGGTCCCTACCGGTTCATTCGCCACCCGAATTACGTAGCGGTGGGCGCGGAAATGGTTTGCCTGCCGCTCATTCATGGTTGTTGGCTCACCGCGATTTTCTTCTCCCTGGGCAACCTCGCGCTGCTTCGAACGCGGATCCGCGCCGAGGAGAAGGCTCTCGGGCAGGGATACGCCTCCGCGTTCGCCAATCGACCCCGCTTTCTACCGAGGCTCCACCGTGGCGCATAGCGCGGAAGTCCTCGCGGAGATCCGCCGCATCGCCAGCGAGGAGCTTCAGCTCGAGCGCGCCGTCGAGGCATCCGACGAATTGATCCAGGATCTGCAGCTCGACTCGCTCGGGCTGACCATCCTCGCGGTGGGCCTGGAGGACCGCTTCCGGATCAAGCTCACGGAAGAGGATTCCGCCAGGGTATGCACCGTGGAAGATCTCGCAGCCCTGGTTGCCGTCCGCGCTTCGCAGGCGCAGCGATGAAGGGTCCTTCCGCTCCGCGCCCGAAGTTCGACACGTTGAATGCCGCTCTCGCCGCGGCGGCGGTGGATTCGTCCGGGCTCACCTTCGTGAACATCCGAGAAGAGGAAGAGATCCTCCCCTGGGCCGAGGTGTACCGCCGCGCCCGGCGAGCGGCGTCCGCCCTGTTGAAGCTGGGGATCCGTCAGGGGGATCGCGTCGTCGTCATCCTGCCCACCGGCCCTTCGTTCATGGACGCGTTCTTCGGCACCCTGCTCGCCGGAGCGGTCCCGGTGCCGCTCTATCCTCCGTTGCGCCTGGGGCGGTTCGACGAGTACCAGTCGGCCACCGCGCGAATGGTCAAGCTCGTCGGCGCGAGGGTGGTGGTGAGCGATTCGCGGCTTCGGCGCCTGCTCGGCAAGGCGATCGAGGCTTCCCGGCCGGAGCTCGGATGCACCACCGCCGAGGCGCTGATCGACGACACCAGCGAAGCCGAGGCACGACCGCATGCGCTGTGCTTGATCCAGTTCTCGTCCGGGTCGACGGTCGATCCCAAGCCGGTGGCGCTGTCGCAGGAAAACCTGCTTGCCCAGTGCGCGATCCTCAATTCGGTGATCAACGCCTCGGCCACCGAGCGCGAGGTCGGGGTTTCGTGGCTGCCGCTGTACCACGACATGGGTTTGATCGGTTGCCTGTTGAGCGCGGTCTACTACCCGGCGCCGCTGGTGCTGATTCCACCCGAAAATTTTCTCGCCCGCCCCGCGCTCTGGCTGCGGGCGATCTCCCGCCATCGCGGCACCGCGTCCGCCGCACCGAGCTTCGGATACTCGCTGTGCGTTCACCGGATCAAAGACGCGGAGCTCCAAGGAGTGGACCTGTCCTCCTGGCGAATCGCGCTGAACGGCGCCGAGCCGGTGTCGATGAACGTGATGCGCAAATTCGGGAAGAGGTTCTCCGCCTGGGGTTTCAACTCTCGGGCGCTTACCCCCGGCTACGGGCTCGCCGAAGCCACTCTGGCGGTCACCTACTCCGCCCCCGAGCGGCCGGTGCAGGCGCTGAGCATCGACCCTCTCGAGCTGGCGCGGCAGGGCGAGGCTCGCGACGGAAATTTCGAGATCGCCTCGGTGGGTCCCCCGGTGCCGGGCGTGGAAGTGGAAGTCCGCGGCGAGGCGGGCGAGGCGCTGCCGGAAAGGCGGGTGGGAAACATCTTCGTGCGGGGCCCATCGGTGATGGTCGCGTATTTCGGCAATCCCCGGGCGACCGCGCGCGCGCTTCAAGGTGGATGGCTGGACACCGGAGATATGGGATTCGTCGACAACGGCGAGCTGTACATCTGCGGGCGCGCCAAGGATCTGGTGATCATCCGCGGCGCCAACCATCAGCCCCAGGAATTCGAAGCCTGCGTCGAGTCGCTGGAGGGCGTTCGTACGGGATGTATCGTCGCCCTGGGGTTCACCCCCGCGGGAGGCGAATCCGAGGAGCTGCTGATCCTCGCCGAACGCGCACCGCGACAACACGTTGTACATATGAGTCCGGAAACCGGAGCTGTATGTACAACGCTCGAGGAGAGGATCCGCAAGGCCGTGCTCGACGGCACCGGGATTCGCGCCCACACGGTGAAAATCCTCGAGCCGGGCACGCTGCCCCGCACCTCGAGCGGCAAGATGAGGCGCCGGGAAGCGCTGCGGCGCTTCCTGTCGAATGAGCTGGAGCCGCCGCAGCCGGTGAACGTTGTGCGGCTCGCGGGGAAGTTGGTCCAGTCGGTGCTCGCCTACGCCAAGATCGAGCTCAGCCGTGAAGGTTGATGTCGCGATCGCCGGCGGGGGTCCGGCGGGGCTGGCGATGGCGATTCACACCGCGCGGCGAGGCCTCTCCACCGTGGTGCTCGAGCGCCGGGCGTCGCCTCCGGACAAAGCCTGCGGCGAGGGGGTGATGCCCGCGGGCGTGGGCGAGCTCGAGCTGCTCGGCGTGCTGCCGCTTTTGAGCCCCGCCGACTGGGCTCCCTTTCGCGGCATCCGGTACGTTCAGGAGGACGGCACCTTCGCGGAGGGACGTTTGCCGGGGGAAGGCGGCCTGGGAATCCGGCGGACCGCGCTCGTCGAGGCGCTCGCCTCTCGGGCCCGCGGCGCGGGCGCGATTCTGCACAACGGGAGCGCCGTTCTTTCGCACCGCCGGATGCGGGGTTCGATCGAAGTTCAGACGGAGGCGGGTCCGGTGGAAGCGCAAATCCTTATCGCCGCGGATGGCCTTGCCTCCCCGTTGCGACACGCGGAGGGTTTGGACGGCCTACCGATCACCCCGCTCCGGTTCGGCCTGCGCCAGCATTTTCGCCGCGAGCCGTGGACGGATTTCGTCGAGGTGCACTTGTCCGATGGCGCCGAAGCGTACGTCACCCCGGTGGGTCCGCAGCGGGTGGGCGTCGCCTTTCTCTGGGAGGACCGTCGCCTGAGCAAGCCAATCACCCCCGAGGCGCTCTGCAGCCGATTCCCGCTGCTGGCGGAAAAGCTTCTGGGCTCAGAGCTCGAATCGAGTCCGCGGGGGGCCGGACCGCTGGCGCGTGCGGCGCGAGCGCGAACCGCCGATCGCTTTGCTTTGCTCGGCGATGCGGCGGGATATGTCGATGCGATCACCGGAGAAGGTCTGTCGCTGGCGTTTGGTTGCGCCGCGGCGCTGGCGAGCATCCTTCCCCAGGCCCTCGCTCGAGGGGCCAATCGCGAGGCCCTCGCCCCCTATGAACGCGCATTCGCCCAGCTGTTTCGGCGCTACGCCTGGGTGACCCGATCGGTCCTGGCCATTTCCCGCCGCGTCCGATTGCGACGCCGGATCGTCAGATACCTCGCGGCTCATCCGGGAACGTTCGACGCGATGCTCCGCTGGTTCGCGGCGCCGCACGTCCACCGCGACAGGTCCGACGAGCACCACGTCGCCTCTGAATAGTGACCCGACAACGCTCTGCACTTCACTGTCCGCCCGCGCACAGTTGATCTTGACTCATAGTGATGCGTGCATAAATACCCGACGGCCGGCGCCAGGAGCTGTGAGGGGTGGATTCCCTAAAGCGTAGATTGCCTGGGCGACGCCTCACCCCAGCCTGGTCGTGAATCTTGTCCGAGACAGTGGAGGAGTTGCCGTGAATGCGCAATCCTGTTTGGGCCGCGGTCGTCGAATGGCTTCGATATTGGTCCTGCTGCCTGTTCTATTGGAACTTATCCCTTCGAGTCCGTGTCTCGCCGAGTCGCCGAAATCCAGTACGAGACTCTTAGAATTACTCGGCGAAGAAAACCGGTTCGCTGAAGACATCCGACCTGCCCTGAGCGATGGATCGTGGTCCTGGAGAATCCGCGCCCCCAAGGCAACTGGCTTCGCACTGTTTTTGTCTTAGCCCACGACGATGTTTGGGCAGGTGGTAACAATACATTGATGCATTGGGACGGAAGGGATTGGCGGCTGACGCAGACCCGGTCGATAAAGGGAGGAACAAATGCGCCACACTTTCTTGATGGGTGTTTTGTCGCTCGCTGGCTGCAATTCAACTCCTACGAGCTTAGCAACTCAGTCCAGTCACCCGACCGCGTGCCTCGATATCAGTCGTGAATACGCACTCGCTCTCCCGGACGCTGTGATCTGTGATCCGGCTGTAACTGATTCGTGCAGCGCGCAACGGCCGTTAGTAGTCTATCTACAGCTCGACGGCCACGACTTGGTACTAGAAGGCCTCTGTCAGTGCCCAGCGGGTGACCCTGTCCACGTAAATCCCGCCAGAACTGCGCGCCTCGACCAGCTCCTGGCTCGTTTCAGCTCGGAGGGCTGCGAACTGCGTTACTGCCCGTGTCCATCTCCGCCGCGGCCCGACGATCCACCGCCGTCTTGCAGATCCACTGCAGCGGGAAGCGGGACGTGCCTCTGAATGCACCAGTGATACTGATCGTTACCATCTACGGACGGCTGGACCTGAACAGCAGGACTCCCAAATGCCACTCTCTACCGAGCGTCTGTCATTGGAGATGAGCAACGCATCGGCTAGCTCGGCCCGCGATGACGGGACGAGTGCCGTGGTAATCGACCGCGGCTGTGCGCCGGTGCGTAAAGTCGCGGGCGACAGCGGCGTCAATGCCCCGGCGCAGCCGTGATCCGATACGCCGACACATTGTCGGACACCTCATTTGCCACGAACAAGAAATTACCGGTGTCATCGCTGGCGACGGAAATTCGGGGATCGACTTGCAGCAAACGGAGAACCCGGAATCGCGCTCAGAGCGCCCGTCGACGGGTTGATGGTGAATGCTGAGACGCTGTTGCCTCCCGAGTTACCGAGGTAGAGGTAACTGCCGGTCGCGTCGATCGCCAACGCGCGACAGTGATTGCGCAACTCTCAGGCGGTGGATTGCCTGCTCGCTGGATTTCTAAACAGCTGCCTCAGCGCTGCGAGGTGACCGCGCGGACGATTTCCGCGTAAGCCGCATCGGCGTAGGCGCGCATTTCCTCGTCGGTGCGATCCTGGATCGGGTGCGGCACCAGAACCCGCTCGGGAGCGAAGCCGAGCGCGCGGGCCTGCGCTTCTGCAGCGCGCAAAAATTC
>WNFC01008582.1_pt1 | contig 16931 bp, 16 predicted proteins | sample 5400541 | NCBI WGS metagenome assembly WNFC01 (sample SAMN13153342, study PRJNA577476) | soil metagenome | isolation source: 120 cm saprolite under Douglas fir tree site 2 hole 2 replicate 1 | place: USA:California | collected 2015-04-18
TCGAGCCCTTCCAGGATCGGAATACCGGCACCGAGCAGGCGATGGTGCGTGGGCGCACCCGCGACGCCGAAACCCTCGATCGACAGGTAATCGATGCCGACCAGTTGCACACCGCGATCTACCATCCAGTCGGCGCCATTCGCGGCGAGGTACACGAAGTCAGCCCGAAAGGGACGGGCCGAGTGCCACAGGCGCGAATTGCTGGTGCGAAGCAGGATGCGACGACTGCCGCGCGGAATGCGGGCGCGATCTAAATCGGCCGCGCTGATGCCACTTTGGACGCGCCGTAGATCAGCGACCCACGCTGGGCCGATGAAGCGCTCGAGATCCACGCGGTCGATCCCCCTCGCGCCCTTGATGAAGTGGCTCGGAGCGTCGACGTGGGTGCCGGTATGCGATCCAAGGCAGAGCTCGCTGAGGTTGACGTGATCCTTTCGTAGGGTCATGGCGGGGCGAATCCGCACCGGCGGATTGCCACGATAGACCGTCATGGCGGTACGGATCGGGATGCTGACGTCGACGAGATTCACGCGATCTCAGGATAGGGCGAGCACATGTCGCAGGACTTCGCTGACGCTCCAGGCCTGGGCGATGCAGCCCACCGGTCGGTAGGGCGGCTCCGGTTCGAAGACCTCGCTGATCGTGCCGAGGCCGGCATCGAGCAGGTGTCCAGTGAAGGGTTCCAGCAGGCGACGAACCGCGGGACCGTCGCCGTCGAGGCGCCGGTGCGCATCGAGATAAGGTCCCAGCAGCCACGGCCAGACCAGCCCCATGTGATAGGCGGCGTCGCGGGCGCGTTGATCGCCCCGATATGAAGACAGGTAGCGCGGGTCATCGGGGCTGAGCGTGCGCAGGCCAAAGGGCGTCAGAAGTTTTGCCGTGACGACATCGAACACCCGGCGGGCGGGCTCGCCCTCGATCAGTGGATACACCAACCCCAGCGCGATGACCTGGTTCGGCCGCAGGGTGGGGTCGTCACCCTCGGGCGCGTCGACGACGTCGTAGCAGTAACCGCCGTCCGCGAACCAGAACCGCTCCTGCGCCGATGAGTGTGCGTCGGCGGCCATCTGACGATAGGGACCGGCCGGCCGCATCGCCCGCTCACACCAGTCGGCCGTCAGCCGCAGCGCGTTATACCAGAGCGCGTTGACCTCGACCGGCTTGCCGCGGCGAGGTGTGACCACCCAGTCCTGCACCCTGGCGTCCATCCAGGTGAGCGCGACCCCCTCCTCTCCACCGGCGAGCAGCCCGTCCGCAGGATCCACCCGGATGTTGTGCCGCGTGCCCCGAACGTGCCAGTCGATGATGCCTTCGAGCGCTGCCAGGCGGTCCGCGATGAACCGCCAGTCGCGGCTGACGCGGAGATACGCGGCGAGCGCCTGGAAGAGCCAGAGCGTGGCATCGATCGTGTTGTACTCGGGAGCCTCGCCGCTGTCCGGAAAGCGATTGGGAAGCAGGCCCTGGTCGAGGTACCCGATGTAGGTGTCGAGCACAGCACGCGCCTCCCACAACGTGCCCGGCCGCATCGCAAGTCCGGGCAGGCTATGGTGTCACGACCCCAGTCGCTAAACCAGTGGTAGCCGGCGACCACGGTCCGGTGCGGGCCCGACGAACTGTCGCTCGCCGTCCGCCGGACGACGCGGAATTGCTCCGCCGCGAGCGCGAGCTGTCCCGCGAGCGGATGCTCCACTCCTGGACCTTTGACCGCATCCTGACGCTGCTGGGCGTCTCTTAAGGAACGCCCGGCGTCCCAGCTGGCGGGTGTCGGCTCGGTGGCCGCGACGACCGCAACGTCGGCACCAACGGCGAGCCGAACCTCGACTATGCCTGGCGTGAACAGGTCTTCCTCGTCATCCAGCCCGCGCTCGCGTTCGACCCGATGCAGCACCCGCCAGTACCAATCGGGCTGGCTATGTACGGTCGCCGAGGATCGCACCTCGAAGTAGCTGCGGACGCCGGCCGCATCGATGAGCCAACCCTCGGTGGCCTCGCTCGTGTCGAAGGCACCCTGGCCGTGGCGCTGCTGATGGTAATCGCGGTGCGCAAAGAGTGGGCGTAGCCGCATCGTGAGCGGGGCACCGCTCACTAATCGGTAGGTGACGATCGTCCGCGAGACGCCCTGTTCCATCCAGATCCGTTTCTCGATGATGCGGCCGGCGATCGTCCAGCGGAACACCGGGAGCATGCCGTCGAGCTCCACGCCCTCGAGCTCTCGATAGCCCTGGGGGAAGACCGTGCCATCCCAGTACTCCTGGGCCGAGAGGGCCCGCATCTCGCCGTTCTCAGGCCGCACCCATTCTTCGAGGGCGGCCACCAGCACCATCCGCTGGACCGGCGGACTCAAGGCGGCGACCAACAGGCCGTGATAGCGCCGGGTGTTGACGCCGGCCACGGTCCCCGACGCGTAGCCACCGAGCCCATTGGTCACCAACCACTCGCGCTGGAGGGCAGGCTCGAGATGGCGGCAGGTCTGCGCATCGAGCTGAAGTGCCACGGCCCGGACCTAGGCGGCGGCGATCGTCAGCAGGGTCTTGATGTCTTCGGGCCGCCGGTCGAGCGCCGAGAGGAAATCGCTGAATGGCACTCGCCGTGTGATCAACCGCTCGAAGATCCCGGGCCATCGCTGCTCCGCTTGCTGGAAATGCTGCAAGCCCATTTCGAAGTACCGGCGGTTGGCGTTGACCGACCCAAAGCTCACCCGGTTGCCGAGCACCATCTGCAGGTTGATAACGTCGGCCGGGATCTGGATACTGCGATTGCCCCCCGACACGCCGGTCAGACACAGAACCCCGTTGGTTCCAAGCTGCGCCATCGCCTCAAAAGCGACCGCGCTGTTGCCGGTGCCTTCGAGAATGAAATCGATCTGTCCAAGATCGTCCTTGATGCCCGTCACTGGGTGGTCGTCGACGCTCTGGTAGGTCGCGCCCAGGTCCGTAAGGATGCGGCCCTGCAGGCTTGCCGGCGCTGACTTCGCGTACACGTGCACCTCGAGGCCGCGCAGGCGAAGCAGGAGGGTGCACAGGATGCCGATGGGCCCGGCGCCCAGCACGACGGCTCTCGTAGGCTGCCACAGCATCCGTTCCTGGATCTTCCATGCCTGGTAGGTCGCTTTCTCCACGATGCTCAGCGGCTCGAGCAACACGGCAAAGGGTCGGAGCGCGGGCGGGATCTTGACCATGAAGGCCTGGGTCTCGCTGTAGTACGCTGAGCGCCTCGTGGCCGATCACCAGGAAGCTGAAACCGGGCGGGGGCTCCCCGTAGAGTCCTTGATTGATTTCGGTGTCGGTCCCATCGATGCCCACCTCCAGCACCCGCATCAGCGCCGTACCCGGGCCCGCGGTCGGGATCGGAAGCTCGACCTGCCGGGCACTGCCGGGTTGTTTGGGGGTCACCGCCACCGCGCGCATGGTGGCAGTCAAGGTCGTGGCCATCGACCTAATAGTAGAAAGGGTGCTTACCGAGTCGCGAGCAACGCCACGCGCGGCACCGGTGGCACGAGAAAGACACCGGTGTTGAACCGGACCACGCGATGGAATCCTGCGAGTCGGAGCGCGGCTGAAAATTCGGCCCCGGTGCGCAATTGAAAGGCTGGCGGCAGGCCCGTGAGTCGCGCACTCAAGAACAGCAATGCCGATCGCGGGCTCTTTTCGAACTCCCAGAGAAGGAATCGACCGCCGGGCCGGAGCACGCGCGTGACCTCGCGGAAACTCGTGAGCAGCGCCTCATCGTCGAGGTGCTTCAACACATGCGACGTGAGGACGACATCAAATGACCCGTCCTCGAAGGGCAGGCGAGTGGCAGGCGCTACTTGCAGCCGGATGCGATCGCGCAGGCCGGCATGTTCGATTTCCCGCTCGCCGATACGGATCAGGTCGGGCGAGACGTCGACACCGACGGGCGGATGGGTAAAGTCGATCCGCTCCGCGAGGGCGATCAGGATGTTGCCGATCCCGCAGCCCAGGTCCAGCAGCCGGTCCTGTGAGCTGATGTTGGCCACACTCAGGATGCGTCGGTACGGGGTGTTGATCACCCAGAGCCCGCGCCGGGAAAAGACATATCGCATGCCGATCCCCCGCAATCCACGGCTGAACCATTCACCGTAATGGTTGCCAACGGTGGCCTCGTCGATGTGCCCGGTGTTATCGCCCACTGGCCGACACTACCAGCGGCACTGCCGCAACCACCGCCGCCGCAATCACGATCCACTTGCCAATCAGCGGCGAGGGATTGGCCCGGACGCCGAGACCAAGCACGACAGCCGCAGCCACGACTGTGACGAGTGACAGCGCCGTAATCGCCGTCTGGCCACCGTGAATCGTCAGGACGATCGAGACCAGGGTCCCGAGCAGCAGCAAGCCGACGGCGACCAGCTCAGCTCCGGGCTGTCCGAGTGCTACCGCCAGCGTTCGCAGCCCAGCCTCCCGGTCGCGATCACGGTCGGGGATGGCGTCGGCGAGGTGGATGGCGGTTGCCAGCGGACTCCCTCCAAGGAACAGGATGCCGAGGGCACTCGAGGGACGACCGGCGAGCAGGCCGATCCAGAAGGGCATCAAAGGAAAGGCAATCGCGAACGGCAGAAAGCTCAGCGGCGTGCCCTTCAAGCGGAGATCGTAGGCCCAGCCACAGGCGAGTCCGACCCCGACGAGGAGCAAGGCCACCGTGCCGAATTGAGCCAGCGTGCTCAGCAGGAAGGCCCCCACCCCGCAGACCGCGGCGACCGTCAGGGCCGTGCTCGGCGACAGCAGCCCCAGTGGTATCGGTCTTCGACGGCCGGCCAGGCGATCGAGGTCGGCGTCGGCCCACTCGTTCAACGCACTGATCGAGAACTGGACCAGCAGCATGATGACGGCGATCCACAATAATCTGGCATCGCCGAACCCGATGCCGAAGATCAGGGCAAACCCGACGGCCGCCAGCGTTGTGAGCAACGAGGGAATCGGGTGGAGCAGCGCGAGCATCGTCCACCGCGCCACTGCGGCGCGCCCGGTCAGTGGGGCTGGCCCTGGTGGGTCAGCGGCTCGGTGACCGGGATTCGAGTCCGTGACGCGGCCTCTTCCTTGCCGATTGGCAGCGAGACCGTGAGGATACCGTGGCTGAGCATCGCCTTCGCGCCGCTTGACCGGACCGGCTTGGGCAGGACCACCTCGCGATGCGAGGTCCCGACCGACCACTCATGCTGGAGGTAGTGCTGCTGCTCCTGCGGGTAGCGCGCTTCGGCGTCGACCGTCAGCCGCTGCCCGTCCAGGATTACCGCCACCGTGTCGTGGTGGGCGCCCGGCATCGGGATCGCCACCGTCACCTGGTCGTTCGCCTCGTAAACATTGACCGGTGCCTTCTCGACTGCGGTCTCACGTTCCATAGCAATAGGGTAGGGATTTGCCGCGTTGTTCGTACGGTGGCCCTAGGCAAGATACTCACGCTGACAGGGCTCCTTCGGCTAGTCCTGGCAAGCGTCTTGGCTCTTTGCCTTGGAAGCTGCAGTTCGCCCGTTACCGCCGATGAGGTCGCAAAAGCGCCGGAAGCTCACTTGCTGTATCCGGGATCGCATGTAACGAGGGTGGCGCCACGAGGTGAGCAGATCACAGAAGGCGGTATCAGCATGGCCATGATCGTTACTGATCTCTCCGTCGATGCACCAGCGGATGACGTTTATCGGTGGTATGTGCGCGAGCTGAAAGCGAGAGGCTGGACGCTACGCGAGGAGGTGCGCGTGAACGGGAGCTTCGATCTATTCACACGAGGCGACAGGGATCTCTTTCAAGTTGGGGCCGACATTCAGCCTGGGACCTATCAAACGACCTTCGCCATCCTGCCCGGTCCCTGCGCGACTAACCCTCCGACAAAACTGGCCTTCGCCAACTGCTAGAAACTCACTCTTAAGGGAGAGTGCCCTACGGCCAACTCGTTGGATTCCACGCTAACTAGGCCGCGCCGAGTGCAGGTAGTGCTCGACCACCTCGTCGCCGAAGGCCTGACGGGCCACCTGACTTTTCTCCAGCGCGTTGATCGCCTCGGTCAGGTTGCCCGGCACGCGCGGCAGGTCCCTGGCGGTGTAGGCATCGCCGTGGAACTCAGGCGGCAGCTCGAGTTTGTTCTCGATGCCGTACAGCCCGGCGGCGATGGTGGCGGCGAACGCCAGGTAGGGGTTGGCATCGGCACCCGGGATGCGGCACTCGACCCGGAGCCCCGAGCCGTGTCCGATGATGCGGAATCCGCAGGTCCGGTTATCCCAGCTCCAGACGATCGATGTGGGCGCGAACGACGTCGCCTGGTAGCGCTTGTAGGAGTTGACGAAGGGCGCGTAGAAGAGCGAGAAGTCGCGGGCCAGTGCGATCAGGCCGGCGAGGTAATGCTGAAAGAGCGGCGACATCCCGTGCGGGCCGCCGTTGGCCGAATGGAAGAGTGCCTTATCGCTCTTGACATCCCACAGCGATGAATGGAGGTGGAACGAGCTGCCCGCCTGGGCCATCGACCACTTCGCCATGAAGGTCACCGCCACCTGGTTGAGCGCGGCGATCTCCTTGACCCCGTTCTTGTAGACGACATGCCGGTCCGCCATCTCCAGCGATTCGGCGAAGCGCAGGTTGATTTCCTGCTGCCCGAATCCCCACTCGCCCTTGCTGTTCTCGACCGGCACCGCGGCGCCTTCCATCCCATTGCGGATGAGGCGGTTGAACCACTCCGCCTTGGTGCCCTGCAGGATGTGGTAGTCCTCGATGTAGCGGCCGTACGGCTGCAAGTCCTGGTAGTCGCGCGCGGCCGCCTGGTCGTAAGTGTCTTTGAAGAGATAGAACTCGAGCTCGGACCCGGTCTTGGGGTTGAAGCCCAGCTTGCGGGCACGGTCGACCTGACGGCGCAGCACCTGGCGGGGTGAGACAGGCACCGGCTTACCGTCCATGGTTTCGACGTCGCAGATGATGAGCGCGGTCTTTTCCAGCCAGGGGATTCGCCGGATCGTCGACAGGTCCGGGTGGCCATGCATGTCGCCATAACCCGTTCCCCAGTTGGTGAACTTGAAGCCGGGAAGGGGCTCGTTGTCGACGTCCATCGCCAGCAGGTAATCGCAGGCGTGCAGGCCCTCGTCGACGTGGTCGAGGAAATAGGGGCCGGTGAGCCGCTTGCCCATCAGCCGTCCCTGCAGGTCGGCGATGGCGATGATGATGGTGTCCACATCGCCCGCCTTGGTCTGGCGGACGAGCTCCTCCAGCGTGATCTTCGCGGTCTTCTCCTGTCGGCGCGACTGTCCGTTGGTCCGGTCGGCTCGCGTCGTCGTCGATCGCTCGCGCGTCGCGGTCCCTGTGCGCGCCATATCGAAATCCCTCCTGGTTATTCGAGACTGACGAAGACGTTCTTGACTTCCGTGTAAAGCTGAAGCGCGTGCATGCCGAGCTCGCGGCCGATGCCGCTGCGTTTGTACCCGCCGAAGGGTGCCTCCTGGTGGACGCTGCGACTGCTGTTGATGCTCAGCACACCGGTCTTGACGCCGCGAGCGACGCGCAGCGCACGGCCGATGTCGCGAGTCCAGATGGAACCCGAGAGCCCGTACGGGGTGTCGTTGACCAGTCGCAGGACCTCGTCCTCATCGCTGAACGGAATGATGGTCAACACCGGCCCGAAGATCTCCTCCTGGGCGATCCGCATCTTGTTGTCGGCGCGATCGAACACGGTCGGATCCAGGTAGCTGCCCCGCGCCAGCGTGCCGCCGGGGGCCGAGCCACCCGAGAGCAGACGCGCGCCCTCGCGCTGCCCCACGTCGACGTAGGCCTGTACCCGTTCGCGCTGCTTCATCGAAATCAGCGGACCAACCTCGGTGGCCGAATCGAGGGGGTCGCCTACCTTTAGCTGCCGGCTGCCTGCTGCCACCCGCTGATCGAATTCCTCGGCGATGGAGCGATGCACGAAGGCGCGGCTGCGGGCACAACAGTCCTGGCCGGCGTTGCCGAAGACGCTGGTGATCGCGGCCGGCACAGCTTTCTCGAGATCGGCGTCCTGAAAAATGATGTTTGGAGACTTTCCACCCAGCTCCAGCGACACGCGCGTGATGTTGGGCGCGGCCTGCTGGAGGATGCTGACCCCGGTCAGCGTCTCGCCGGTAAAGGCGATCTTGTCGACGCCCGGATGGCCGGCGAGCGCGTTGCCGGTGGTCGCACCCGGTCCGGTGATGACATTGAGGATGCCCTCTGGCAGCCCGGCTTCGAGCGCGATCCGGCCCAACTCCAGCGCGGTCAGCGGCGTGTAGCTCGCCGGCTTGAGGATCGCAGCGTTGCCGGCGGCCAGCGCCGGGGCGACCTTCCAGGATGCGATCGTCAGAGGGAAGTTCCAGGGCACGATCAGCGCGACGACCCCTACGGGCTCGCGCAAGGTGAAATCGAGGCCGGGCGCGGTGACCGGAATCGTCTCTCCGAAGATTCGGGTCGCGGCCCCGGCGTAGTACTCGAAGCACTGGGCCGCTCCAAGTACCTCGTCGCGGGCATCGCGGATCGGCTTGCCGGCGTTGCGTGCCTCGAGCGTCGCCAGCCGGTCGACATCGGCGCGGATCAGTTCGGCGATCTTGTAGAGGACCTTGGCCCGCGCGCTGGCGGGCGCGTCGCTCCACCTTCCACGGTCGAACGCCTCGCGTGCCGCCTTGACCGCGCGATCGACGTCGGCCGCGGAGGCGACCGCCGCCCGTGCCATCACCTCGGAGGTGGCGGGCTCGACGATGTCGAAGGTCTTCTCCTCCTGCCCGTTGCGCCATTCCGCACCGATCAGCAGCTTGGCCGGGCTCTCGACCGTGACCATCAGAAGTAGTTTGACGTAATGCCGCCGTCGACCACGAGGGCGGCGCCGTTGGTCCAGCTCGACTCATCGGACGCGAGATAGACGGCAAGCGCGACGATGTCCTCGGCATGGCCAAAGCGTCCCATCGGGATCCGATTGAGCCGGACCCGTTTCTTGGCCTCGTCCTTCAGCAGGTCCCGCATCAGCGGCGTCTCGATCGGTCCCGGACAGATGGCATTGGTACGAATGCCTTTTGGACCGAACTGGACCGCCAGCGATTTCGTCAGGGCGATGACCGCGCCCTTGCTGGCGGTGTAGGCGTCCTGGGGAACGGTGCAGCCGACCAGCGCCACGAAGGAGGCGATATTGATCACCGAGCCCCCGCCGGCCTTGATCAGTTCGGGGATGCCGTGCTTGCAGCAGAACGCCAAACCTTTGACGTTGATGGCCATGGTCCGGTCCCAAATGGCGTCGGTCGTCGTCAGCACCGACTCGTCGGCCTCGTCGAAGATGCCGGCGTTGTTGTAGAGGACGTCGAGCTTGCCGAAGTGACCGACCGCCGTCTCCACGAAGACCGCCACATCAGCATCGTGCGTGACGTCTCCGACTACCGCAACCGCCTTACCGTCGAGGTTGGCGACGGTCTCGTGCACCGCCTTGGTGTTGACGTCGGCAGCGACCACCTGGGCGCCTTCTCGCACGAAGGCATCGGTCGCCACGCGACCCATGCCACTCCCCGCGCCGGTAATTAGCGCGACTTTTCCGTCGAGTCGTCCCATCTCCCCTCCCGTCAAATTCACGAGGCGCGAGCCCGGCTCGCGCCTCGCATCAGGCTATCGGTTGCTCAAACACGTTGTGGTGTGAGCGTTGGCGCAGGCTCCGTAACCGCTGGCTCGTGGTAGATCGAGCCCTTTTCGACGTCGGCTTCCAGCTTACGCATGTCGTCTTCCGAGCCCATGATGATGGGTCCGTTGTAGTGATTCTTGCCCCAGAGCAGATAGTAGAGGCCGCCGATAATCAGGAAGATCGCCACCGCGGGGCCCGCCCAGGTGCCGGTCGCCGTCAGCCAGCCGATGACGTCGCCGGTGTAGTTCGCGCTGTACTCGGGCAGCATCAGGATGACGCTGATGAACGCCACCCAGATCACAGCCGCCCAGGCCACGATCGGCCAGTACCGGCCGAGGTTCCATGGCCCCGGCTTCCACCGATCCGGATAGATCAGGGCCAACAGGACCGGAATGACATAGGAGACGTACAGGCCGATGACGGAGATCGACACCACGATCGAATAGATGGCCGGCACCGGGAACTGCGCGACCATCGGGATGAACGCGATGATCGCCGCCACCCAGATGGCCCGCGCCGGCGTCCGGTACTTCTTGCTGACGATGTGCAGCCACTTCGAGCCCGGAAGCGCACCGTCGCGGCTGAAGGCAAAGAGCATGCGCGAGTTCGACGTGATCGAACTCAGCCCGCAGAACGCCTGCGCCACCACGAAGCCGGTGAATAGCAGTAACCCGCCGGTTGAGCCGAGAGCATTCTTGACGATGTCGAGAACGGGGTTGGAACTGGCCGCCGTCTTGGCGAGGTCGGGGATGGCCAGGGTGAGCGCGATCAGCATCAGGTAGCCGAAGATCAGCGACCAGAAGACAGAGTTGACGATCCCCCACGGCGCGCGGGTCGCCGGATTGACCGTTTCTTCGGTGACGTGCGCCGATGCATCGTAGCCGGTGAACGTCCACTGCGCCAGCAACATGCCGACCAGGAACGCATAGAGCGGCGAGCCGAAGCCCGACGCGTTATACGACTGCGTGAAGACGTAGCTGAGGGGGTGAAGCGGATGCAGGAGTCCGACCGCCACCAGCAGCACGGCGATCACCCCGATGTGCCACCAGACGCTGATGTCGGCGGCCCGGGCCGCCAGCCTGACGCCGACATGGTTGATGGTCGCTTGGACGACCAGCAGCACGGCAAAGATGCCGATGACTCCGATCTTGCCGGAGGTCGTCGTCAGATCACTCGGGTAGCCCCAGAGCGAGTTGAATAACGCGGCGGCGAAGATGGCGTTGCCATAGACGATGCCGGAGGTAATCGTGACCTGGCCGATCAGATTGAACCAGCCGGTGATCCACCCCCAGTGCTTGTTGCCGAGCTTGGCCGCCTGGTAGTAGAGCGCGCCCGCCGTCGGCAGGGCCGAAGCGAGCTGAGCCATGGCGGCGGCAACGACCAGCACCGCGATGCCTACGACCAGCCAGCCGATCCCCATCTGCTGCGGGCCGCCGTGGTTCAAGCCGTAGCTGTAAAGCGTGAGCCCGCCGGTAAGAACGGAAATGATGGTGAACGAGATCGCGAAGTTACTGAAGCCACCCATGTCGCGGAACAACTGCTGCGCGTAGCCCATCTGGTGGAGGCGCGCCGTGTCGACACGGATCTGCTCCTCCTTGGTCACTGTCGGCATGCTTATGCCTTCCTTCGCCCGAGCAAAATTCGAACCCCCTATTCGGGCTGTCCCCTATTTCATGCTCGGGCTGACCCAAAGTCAAGGGACGGGTGGCCCTTAACAAGAATTTGCGCCCGAACCAGCAAGCCGGGCCGCCCGCGTCACGTTTCCGTCTCATGCCCAAACTCCCACGCCTGGTGGTCGCGGTCGCGGCCGCCGCCAGCCTGACCGTTGCCCTGGCCGTCCAGCCGGCTTACGCCGCCCACAAGAAGAGCACCCGAGCGGTGGTTCGTGTGGTCCACCGAGCGGCGGCGCCCCCGGCGCGGCTTTCGGCCGTCCAGGCCCGCGCCATTCTCATCCAGGCCGCCCGGCATCACAATCTGAATCCGAACTTCGTGCTTGCCGTCTCCTACTGGGAGAGCGGCTGGAACCAGTCCGCCCGCTCGCGGACCGGCGCCGTCGGCCTGATGCAGGTCGAGCCCTATACCGCCGCCTGGGCAGGACCGTCCCTCCTCCACCGAGCCGTCAACCTCAACAATCCGGTCGACAACGCGGAGGTGGGGGCAGCCCTGCTTCGCTCCTACCTCGACCAGCTCCACGATCCGCGGCTTGTCCTGGCCGCCTACTACCAGGGCCTGGCCGGCGTTCGGCGCCATGGCATCTACCCCAGCAGCCAGACCTACGTCAATGGCATCTGGAAACTTCGCAACCAGTTCCAGGCCACGCACCTCGGCGCCTGACCCGATGATTCACCCTCCCCCTGAACGGGAGGGCAGGGTCGGGGGCCACTCCGCGTGACGGCTACGTGAGGTATCGTAGGGTCGCGCGCCAGAACGCAGGAGGGAATCGATGGCTGTCAAGACCGATCCAACCGAGTCGCTGCGACGGGTCCCACTCTTCGCCGGCCTCGACCGCAAAGAGTTGGAGATGCTTGCGAAACTCGCCAAAGAGCAGCGCTACGAGCCCGGCGCAACCATCGTAAAATCAGGCGCCAGCGGGCACGGCCTCTACATCATCAAGGAGGGGAACGTATCCGTGGTCCGCGACGGCCAGAAGGTCGCGTCGATGGGACCGGGTCAGTTCTTCGGTGAGATTTCGGTGCTCGACGGCGGCCCCAGGACTGCGGACGTGAGGGCCGACACTGACACCGTCTGCTTGACCCTGATCTCGTGGGAGATCAAGCCCCTGCTGATGGACAACGCCGCTATCTCCTACAAGATGCTGCTTGAAATGGTCAAGCGTCTGCGGTCGCAGGCGCCGCGAGAGCACGACTAGCAAGTAGCTTTCCCGTTTGGGGAAGCGGTGTGTGGGGGCTATGGCCCCGTCACGAAATCGTGCGAAATCCAGCCCTGCGGCTCGTGCCACCAGATGCGGTTGTCCGCATAGGTCGGGCCCCCGTCGATGTGGACCGTCGTGCCCGCGTTGAGGCAAGCGACCACATGGGCCTTGAGGCTGGGTCCCTCGCGGACATTGGCGCAATTCGCCGGCAAATGAACCGTGGCGTCATGACCGATGAGCGGACTCAATTGTCCTGGTAGGCCACAGACCGCGTCGCCAAAATGCCAGCGGCCGTCACTCCGATAGACGTAGCCGACGCATTGCCGACCAGCCGAACTGGCGGTAGAAAACACCACGGCCGCCGCGTCCTTTCCGAGCGTTTCGCTCGCGACTGTCAAGCAAGGCGAATTGGTCGCGCATTTGCCGGTCTGGTACTGCAAATTGGTCTTGGCCTCGACCCCTGGGATGGCCGCCGCTTGCGCCGTCTCACCGGCGGTTGTGCCATTCGTCAATGCGAGCTGCATCGCTGCACTATGGCGATCCACGGCGGCACGACCTGCGGGCAGCACGACGTACGCGAGCGGCACGATGAGCAGCACGACCAGGATCGCCGCCACGACCAACGCGATCCGCGGCACGCGTGGCACCCTCGGCCGTGGCACGGTCAACGACGGCAAGCGGAGCCGAGGCCTTGCGACCGCTGGAATGGTCAGCCTGGCCGGCCGGAGCTTGGTGGCGGGAACGACTGGCGTTGGCGCTGGTGGAGCGGTGCCGGGGGCGGTCGAAGATCGATTCCAATCCAACGGCGTCCCGCAACGTTCGCACCAGATATCGATGCCCAGGTTGGGGTAGCGGCACGCCGGGCAGTCGACTTGCGTGCCGATCGCTCTCCTGGTCCGGCCGGGTCTCAACCTGCACCCGCCATATCAACTCTCCTGATAATACGAAGCGCCGTTGGCTCGCTGAGTAAGGTTGTCCTGTGCCGCCCGACGCTAGCGCGACGATGCCTCTCCCCTTTCCGCTCGACCTTGAGCAGACGCTGGGCCCGCTGCAGCACGGTTCATCGGACCCCACCATCCGCTTCGGGCCCGACGGCCTTTGCCGGGCGACCCGAACCCCCGATGGCCCGGGCACCCTGCGGCTCCAGCATGCCGGCAGCCGGCTGGTCGCTGACGCATGGGGCACGGGTGCGACTTGGCTTATAAGTCAGGTCCCATGGTTGCTGGGGTTCGATGACCGGCCGGAAAGCTTCAAGCCGGCGAGCCGCCTGCTCTGGGACCTGCACCGCCACCATCCCGGGCTGCGCCTCGGCCGCACCGGCCTGGTGTTTGAGGCGATGCTGCCGACAATCCTCGAGCAGAAGGTGCCCGGCGTCGAAGCCTATGCCTCATATGCCCGGCTGGTGCACTCGCTTGGCGAGCGGGCGCCAGGAGAGGCCGGCTTGATGGTGCCGCCGTCACCGCAGCGCGTAGCGTCCGCACCGTACTGGGCGGTGCACCGGTTCGGCATCGAGCGCCGGCGGTTCGCCGTGATTCAGCTGGTGGCGAGTCGGGCTGCGCGGCTCGAGGCGACCACGGCGCTGGAACCCGCCGAAGCCCGACGGCTGCTCATGACCTTGCCCGGCATCGGGCCGTGGTCGGCGGCCGAAGTGTCGGCCGTCGCCTATGGGGATCGCGATGTCGTGTCGCTCGGCGACTACCACTTGCCCCACCAGGTGGCGTGGGCGCTGGGCGGCGAAGTCCGGGGCACCGACGCCCGGATGCTCGAGTTGCTCGAGCCATACCGCGGACATCGAGCTCGGGTCATTCGCCTGCTGACGCTGGGCGGTATCCAGGCGCCGCGCTTCGGGCCGCGGATGCGGCTGCGCCGGATCGCCGCGATCTGAGGCTTCAAATCCCCTCCCCCTCTGGGGGAGGGCAGGGTGGGGGCTCTAGGAGGCTTTCTTTGCCGGCTGGAAGTACGGGTTGGTGCCCGCGGCGTGGTCGGTCACGTCGATGACCTCGACGATCTGCGGGACCGCAGCCTTGATCGCCACTTCGATGCCCTGCCGAAGGGTGACGTCGACCTGGGCGCAACCCTGGCAACCGCCGCCCAGCTGTACGTAGGCGGACCCGCCGCGTACTTCGAGGAGATCGACAAAGCCGCCGTGGGCCGCGACCGAGGGATTGATCTGCCGGTCGAGCACATCCTGGATGCGAGCCGCGACCGGGTCGCGCCAGCCCTCGTTTGGATTATCGATTCGAAGCGCGCCGCCCAGCGCCGAGGGGTCGAGGTCGATCACGGCTCCCTCGAGATTGGCGGCACTCCCTGGCTCGACCAAAAGCCCCAGGTCCGGCGTCTCGATCCTGATATCGGTCACGGGCGCGTCCTGCCGGGCGATGAGGTCCAGCTCGTACACGAACTGCCCGCCCCGCCGACCCGCAATGGCGATCCGAAGGCACGCGTCGGAGTGACCGCTCTTCGCGCGGACGGCCTCGATCTTCGCCTTCGCGGCCGGCGTCACCGTGATGGCTGGCGGCATAGCCGTCATTCTATTCGTGGTCAACTTAACGGTGATGGCGCGCGCCCTCCTGCTGATCCCGAGCCGCACCTACCGCACCCATGACTTCATGGAAGCGGCGTCCAGGCTGGGTGTCGAGGTCGTGGTCGGCTCCGAACATCGCTCGGCCCTTGCCAAGCTGATGGAGGACCGCCAGCTCCGGCTCGACTTTCACGACATCGAATGCTCGACGCAGCGAATCGTCGCCTTCGCCAAGGACCATCCCCTGAACGCCGTGGTCGCCGTCGATGACACCGGGACCTTGCTGGCGGCGTCGGCCGCCGAGGCGCTTGGCCTCGCGCACAACCCGGTCGATGCCGTCGAAGCGGCCCGCGACAAAGCCCGGATGCGCCAACGATTTCAGGCGGCCGGTTTGCTGACGCCAGGCTTTCGAACGGTGGAGGTCGAAGAAGATCCCGCGATCGTGGCGACCACCGTGCGCTTTCCCTGCGTTGTCAAGCCGCTCGATCTGTCGGGTAGTCAGGGCGTGGTGAAGGCCGACGACATCGAGAGCTTCCCGGATGTTCTCGCCCGCGTCAGGGCGATTGTCGCCGCGTGCCAGCCAAACGGCCTGCGGCCCGCCGTCCTGGTCGAAGACTTCATCGAGGGCGACGAGGTGGCCGTCGAAGCGCTGCTCCGGGGTGGCGAGCTGGACCTGCTGGCGATCTTCGACAAGCCGGATCCGCTCAACGGTCCGTTCTTCGAGGAGACGATCTACGTCACGCCGTCGCGGCTGTGTATCGAGCAGCAGGCTGAGATTCGCGAGACCACGGCACGAGCGGCGCGTGCGCTAGGACTCACGGACGGCCCGATCCACGCCGAGCTGCGCATCAACGACCGCGGGATCTGGATGCTGGAGCTGGCGGCACGGTCGATCGGCGGTCTCTGCTCGCGCACACTGCGGTTCGGATCGGGCATCTCGCTCGAGGAGCTGATCCTGCGGCACGCCGCCGGCCTCCCGATGCCCCCCCACGACCGCGAGCGGCGCGCCGCGGGCGTGATGATGCTGCCGATTCCGACCGGCGGACGTCTGAAAGCGGTCGCCGGACAGTCGGAGGCAAGGCAGGTGGCCGGGATTGACGGGCTGGTGATCACGATCCCGCCTGGAGAGCAACTCGTGCCGCTGCCGGAGGGCGACCGTTATCTCGGCTTCATGTTCGCGCGTGGCGACTCGCCGGCCGCCGTCGAGGCTGCCTTGCGCGAAGCGCATGCGCAGCTTCGCATCGTTACCGATGGCTGACCGCCCGAAGGTCGTGATCGTGGGCGCCGGGTTCGGGGGCCTCGCCTGCGCCCGAAAGCTCGACGGTGAGCCGGTCGAGGTGATCCTCCTCGATCAGCACAACTACCACCTCTTCACGCCGTTGCTCTACCAGGTGGCCACCGGGCTCTTGAATCCGAGCGACATCGCCTACCCGCTGCGCACCGTCTTTCGCCACTCGACCAACGTCCGATTCCGGCAGGCGACTGTGACCCGCATCGAGTTGGCTAACAAACTGGTACGGCTCGACGGCGCGCCGCCCCTCGCCTACGACTACCTGGTGCTGGCAACCGGCAGCACCGACAACTACTTCGGCAACCAGGACGTGGCACGGGTGTCGTTCGGGCTGAAGTCACTCGAGGACGCGACTCGGCTGCGCAACCAGGTGCTGGCCTGCCTGGAGCGCGCGGATGCCGAGCCCGATCCGGAGGCGCGCCGTCCTCTGCTCACGTTCGTGGTCGTCGGCGGCGGCCCGACCGGCGTCGAGTCTTCGGGAGCGCTTACCGAGTTAATGTCGATCGTCGCCGGCAAGGACTATCACCAGATCTCGCACGCCGAAATCCGAATCATCCTGGTGGAGGGCACCGACCGTCTCCTCAGTGCCTTTTCCGTTCGCCTTGGCCGCTACGCACAGCGCGTCCTGACCAGGCGCAACG
>WNFC01005082.1_pt1 | contig 16930 bp, 13 predicted proteins | sample 5400541 | NCBI WGS metagenome assembly WNFC01 (sample SAMN13153342, study PRJNA577476) | soil metagenome | isolation source: 120 cm saprolite under Douglas fir tree site 2 hole 2 replicate 1 | place: USA:California | collected 2015-04-18
CGCTCAACACTCCCCATGCGCCCCGCGCATCGCGAATCCCAGCCTCGCCCGCAAACTGATCGATCGCAATTGACAGCTCGATTCCTTTCACAAAAACTTCTTCCGCAAGCGCTCCAGGCAACTCTACCGCGCCGGATCTGCCAAAGTGCCCGCGCGTTCCGTCGCTCACATACGCCCAGCTTTCCAGAAAAACGCGCTGCTGGCCATCTTCCATCACCGAATCCAGGCCGCCCTCAAGTCCGACAAAATAGTTCCACGGCTTGGCTTCTTCTCGCGCAATTAATATTAGCGTTTCGGCGCGCTGCCTCGCTCCGCGCATAGACTCTTCGTGGCTCAGCGGAGTGTGATTTACTCCACTCTCGACTTCCACTCCGACAATCTCAATGGATGTCCCTGCCAGCAACAAATCGAGCATCCCATCGACAGCTTCGCGCACCGCCGCAAGTTTCGGCTTACGCGCGCTACCGACCGCGATGATCAGATCGCTCAAGAAATTTTCCTCTTGCACGGGATTGTACTGTCCGCCCTGCGCAATGAACAGGCAGAATTCCCGCGCCTGAGGAAAACTGCTCACGCGCTGGATTCCGTAAAAATCTCTGCGGGAAGTCTGCTTAAAATTTTGTGGAAAAAAGAAGTTTAATCGAGCGCCCTATCGGAATCGAACCGACACCTGAACCTTGGCAAGGTTCGATTTAATCATCTAAGACGCTGGAACGGCGGCATTTATAGAAATCTGCGCGGCAGGTAATTGAAAAATAATGGAAAACGAAATTTGGCACAGCGCACCATTTTCTAGTGGTAACGGAGCCGCGCCCCTGTCTTGGGCGCACAACACTCGACTCCAACGACTCTCTCCACTACTTCCAAGACCCGTGTTTGGGAGCATTTGCGCAACTATTGTGTAACCAGAAATCCAACGATTTTCTGAACCGTCGAAACGTCCAACTTTTTCCCTTTGCTGAAACCCAGTCGAGACGAATCCCACCCAATCCTGAAACAGCTGCATTCGCCTACCTTCGCATCCTGATCGCTGGCATCAGATGCTCTTCGCCGGCTTAGGCTACTAATAGCGGACTTCTACGGTCCCGCAAGCAAACATTTTCAGCTGGAGCGTTTGTAGACTTGCCCGGATCGGTCTTCGCTGCCAAAGCGTGAGCACGTCGGTCCCCGGTGATCTCGGAGCTCGATGACGTTGACGCTCTCGTCAGAAAGTATCGACCCTACATTCTGCGGTATGCACTTTCAGCTTTGAAAGACAGGGATTTGGCCGAATCGGTCACGCAGGACTGTTTTCTTCGAGCGTTCAACTCCCGCTCTCTTTATCGGGGAGAATGCAGCGTGCGTACCTGGTTGACCGCCATAACGATTAACTAGATTCGAGGATCAGTGCGATCGCGACGCTTCAAATTCTGGCAACGTGTCAATACGTCAGCGGTCGATCTGAATGTTGCCGAGACCCGCCTTGAAGGCCACCAGCAATCGCCGGAAGGCAATGTACTGACTCGCGAGTTATTGGCCCAGGTCTGGATGTCGTTGGCAGCCTGTCCGAGCGGCGACGGCATATCTTTTATTTGCGCTTTGTCGGCGACATGGACCTATCAGAGATTGCGGAGGCCGAATGAAAATAAACGCAATCAAATCCCACCTCCACCGCGCTTTCCGAACAGTTCGTGTTCGTATCGGAACGGCGCATTTACAATGCGACCAGGCAGGAACGACCTATTGATAGGCGTTGGAATTCGCGAGTTGTGAGGCTGGTTTATGCTGCCAGTTAATGGATTCTTCTAACTGCGGGCTTTGAGGCCGAACTGCACCCATGAGTCGAATTGCATTCCCACCTAAGATGAGCGCTTCCTGATCGTGCGCCAACCCCAACAGCTTAATCTTCTTGAGCTCAAGCCCAGGATGAAGCCACGGACCGTCAGACCCGAAAAGTATCTTTCGTGCTCCGGCGTGTTTTACCGCTTCCACAATGTAGTCAAACCTGCGTACGCCGGAGGTGTCCGCGTAGACATTGGGATAGCGCTTCAGTTGTTCGACGACCCGTTCATGAGCGCGCCAATCATCGGCAAAACTGCCGAGATGCGGAATGATGAAGTTCACATCCGGAAATTCTTTGGCAAAGAGATCGATCACATGCGCTCGTCCGCCAACGTCCACCAGAACGGGGATTCGCAATTTCCTCGCGGCCTCGCAGGCTTCTCGCGTCGGCATTCCTTCGAACCCGTGAATTTTCATCCCACGAAATCCCCAGCGCCGAACTGCGTGGGAAACCATGGAAAAAATTCTCCCCGCATCTCGTTGTGTGTTGACAAAAGCAAAGCCAATTAGCCGACCGCCACTGCGTGCCACAATCTTCGCAATCTGCTCGTTTGCTTCTGCGTAATCGAGGTGAAATAACGGAAAGACGATCGTTTTGTCTATCCCTGCGGCTCTTGCGCGCCGAAGATACTTCTCAAGCGACGCATCTGTATTCCAAGGAGCCGTCATCGCATCACCTTTCCCTGCGTGACAATGGCAATCAATGATCATAGTGCCTCCCCAGATTGCCAGTGGACCTTCGTAGATCAGAATCGGCAACGAAACGTAAGAACCACACGCTCGTCGATATTCCGCGTTCAAAGGTCGGCAAGTGCAAATTTTCGTTGGGTGCGTGCAGCCGCGCGTCAGGAAGCGCAAAACCCATCAACACGGTTGGAACACCGAGGAGGCGTTGGAAGCTGCTCACAATCGGAATCGTTCCACCGGAGCGAAGAAACACAGGCGCAACGCCAAATACTCTTCGGTAGGCTTTAGCAGCCGCTCGAATCGCCAACTGGCCAGGATGAATGAGCACCGGTTCCGCCCCAGGTTCCGAGCGCACCATGCTCTTTACGGTTGGCGGCGTAATCCGTTCCACATATCGGCGGAATAGCTGGTCAATTTCCTTTGGTTTCTGCGCCGACACGAGCCGAAAATTCAGCTTTGCGACTGCGTGCGACGGAATAACAGCCTTACTTCCGGTCCCCTGATAGCCGCCCACGATTCCGTTGATCGTCAACGCCGGTCGCAGCGTGGTTCTCTCGTAAAGCGAAAATTTAGATTCTCCCCAAGCCTCCTTGACGCTAGCGTCTCGAATAATTTCTGCGTCATTCGGGCCGGTTCGTTTCATGTATTTGCGCTCCTTTTCGCTCACAGGCAGAACTCGGTCATAGAAACCAGGTATCGCAACTTTGCCTTCCGAGTCGTGTAACTTCGCCATCATTTCGCAGAGTGCCTCGAGCGGATTGTGAACCATGCCGCCAAAATTTCCTGAATGCAAATCGTGCGCGGGGCCCGCAACTTCAATTTCCGCGCTCAACGCTCCTCGCTCCGCGTAGTGGATCGCAGGGCGGTCCGGCCCAAGCATTCTCGTATCGGATACAACTGCGGCATCGGAGCGAAGTTCATTTGCGTTCCGGGAAAGAAATGCGGGCAAGTTAGGACTGCCAATCTCTTCTTCCCCTTCAAACAAGCAGCGCACGTTGACGGGCAGCTTGCCGTCTGTTTTCAGCAGAGCCTCCACAGCTTTGAGATGCAGAAACAATTGTCCCTTGTCATCACAAGAGCCTCGTCCGTAAAGATGTTCTCCTCTAACTTGCGGATCAAACGGTGGAGACTTCCAGGCTTCAAGCGGATCCACAGGCTGCACGTCAAAGTGGCCATAGATTAGGATGGTTGGCTTCCCTGGTGCGTGTCTCCATTCGCCATACACGAGCGGATGCCGCTTCGTAGCAATAACTCTCGTTTTCTTTAGACCGATTTGACGCATATGGTCAGCCAGCCAATAAGCACATTTCATGATGTCTTTGGCGTGCTTTGGCTGCGAACTTATGCTGGGGAAGCGCATGAACTTCTTCAGCTCTTCGAGAAAACGGCCTCGAAACTCTCTCGCGTAGGATTCGGCGTCGCGCATCAGTACCTTCTTCGGAAAATCAAACGGTAGCGGACACCTGTCGCCGGATAGTCGGAAGGTGGCGCGTCGTCAAGCGGAATGCGGGTAAGGCTGACTCGAAAGTGCGTCACAAGGCTTAGGTCGTAATCGACGACTCCTTTCAAAAGCGTCGCGAACCTAACCGCTTCCGTATGGAGAATCCATTGGCCTCCGGGAGCAAGTCGTTGAAGCCGCGCCAACACGAACGGCTTGGGCGGAATGTAGTTTTTTCCCGACGGATACGGGTAATTCTCGTAAATCAGATCAAAACCGCCGCATAAAGGCACAAGCTCTTCGACCCTTGCTCGCAGGAACCTTCCGCCGGCGAGTTGAAAATTCCTAGCAGAATCGCTTGCTCGTGGATTAACTACAAGAACCGCATGGCCCTCGGAGCGAAACTTAAGCGCTTCCCGAAATTCCTCCGGCCTTTCTGAGCCAACAAAAAGGATTCGCAGAGATTGCTGTGGCTGAACACACTTCAAAACGCGAAAGCGCCCTTCGCGATCTCGAAGGCGCTGCTGTGAGAACCGATTCTTCCAGCCAGTTAGTCTACCTGCAGTCTTGAACACGAGAAGCACTTCGGTTTTTTATCATTCAAACTTTTTTTCTTGGCGAAATTCAAATGCGTCCTAGGAAGATTTCCACGCGACGATTAGCCGCACGTCCGGCTTCTGTGGTCGTCGTAGCCCTTGGTTGAGTTTCGCCCATACTCTCAATCACAAATTTCACAGTCCTGGAAAGTCCAGGACGCAACCGATCGAGTGCCGCGGCAAGCACTGCTCGAACTGCAATCGCCCGCTTTTGGCCAAGCGCAAGGTTATAGGCGGCGGAACCTCTGCTGTCGGCATGTCCAACTAAAAACACTGTACGAACCCGAGCGGGTGTGGTGACTCGGGCTGCGATTCGGCTTGCGGTTTGCTGGATAAGCGGCAGGTGAAATGGCTGAATATCCGATTTGTCAAAGACGAAGCGATCCAGAATTCTAAACGGCGGCGGAACGGGCGAGTTTGCCAGCCACCTCAAGATGTCGGTCATGACGCGAGTCGTAATGCGCACGCTGCGGTTTGCAACGGGACTCGGGGGAGCGTCTCCGGAAATGTGAATAGCTACGAGGACGCGCCCGCCTCTTGACGGATCTCTGCGGACCCACACAGGACTACCGCTGTGTCCAGGGCAGGTATCGTCAAGGTATTCCAGAATTCCTCCGCGTTCTTGCACGGTCCGGTCAAAAGCTCGCCACTGTTCCGTGCCGCAGAGTCTGGATCGCTTGGGGTTGTTTAGTGCGGAGTGAAAGCACCGATTCTTGGGTTGCGTTCGATCAACACATCCAGACTTCGCTCCACCTGGTTTATCGGCTGGATAACCAGATAGATTTGCTTTTAGCTTGCCTACGTTTTCGGGAAGCGGTGCTGCGGAGATGCTTGTTCCGATTTTGTCGCCGCCTCCGAGCCTGTGTCGCACACTCCAGAATCCATTCTTGATTCCTATAGGATCACGCAATTGGATTACGCCATAGTCGGTTACAGTACTGGGAACAAATCCAGTGGTTAGTTGAAAGGAAGCAGCTCTCGTCGCCGGCAATGGTTCAAGTGAACCATTGCGACCTGGAATAACGCGCATGCGTAGCGGATTGAATCCGGAAAGGCAGTGTCCGGCAGTCAGAACTGTGGTCGGTCCGATCAGCGTTCCGGAACACATGGCACGCGGGCCAAGTCCCGGGAAGTCAAATTCAAGATTGCAGACATATCGAAACGGAGCGGGCAGTGTGTTCGTTACTTTGACGCGAGTGTCCGGCCCGATAATTTCCGGCTCCGCTTCGTGAGCGCCCTGGAACTCGCCGGCAAAGTCTTGCAGTTCCTCTTCGAGTTCCAACTCGTTTTCGAGTTCGTATTCAAGTTCAGCGAATGGATTCATGGCATCCCTCTCAACCTATGAAGAAGCGTGCCTTCGTCAAGCGCTCTCGCCAATGAGTCATCGGCACGAGGTTGTGCGGCAGGCTAGTCGAGCCTTCAACGAAAACATTGGGAACGCGAAGCCGGCGCAATTTTTCGGAGAGATCGCTCGTGCCACCGCTTCCGTAGTGGATGTAGACTTTCGAGCTGGGATAAGCTTTTGCCCGATTTGCCCAGAATGTGTCATCCCCTTTGTTGTATAAGCAGTCGAATCCCCAGCATTCATTAATCGATCTTGCGTATTTTTTACTTTGCGAGGCAACGCTGCGCATGCGAGCCCCACCACCTGAGTGACAAGCCAAGACGATGTTCCCAACTGGCAGCCTTTCTGTCTGGCCCTTAAATGGTCCATACGCCCAAAGCGCTGCCAATACCAAATCAATGTAGTTATCAAATCCGCCGGGCTCATCTAGTCTCCTGCCTTGCGAACCGGGACCAAGAGTTGGTGCGACAAGAATGACTCTCTTCTTGCTGTCGTTGACTCCTTCACGAAATGCGAAATGCTTGTATCGAGTTGCCTTCCAGTAATCGTCAATCGTTAAATTTACAGGGTACAGTTTTGGACTTGGAGCGGCTGGAGGCGAAGGTGAATCGTGGTGGTGCCCGTGCAAATAGACGAGCAGATCAAGCTGCGAAGGGTTGCCATAACCGGACGGAACAAATATCCCCGTAGTTGGGCTGGCTGGACTCTCACCTCCCAGGGGAATGGTTACGTAATGCGTTTCGAGCGGAACAGTCGACTCGCTATAGAGCAACGAAGGCGCAGTGACTGTAGCAGCGGGTGTTTCCAGCAAAGCTTCACTTTCCAAAAACTCTGCAAGCCTGCCGGGACCTAAAGGAATAGGATTCAGCGTCACAGCGACGCGCCGGTTGCGCGCCGTTCTCTTCGGGCCTACTCTGGGAGCAACCGGCTGCTTCGCACCCATGCTTTGGGTCACAAATCTTATCCCTTGAGCAATCCCTGGCCGGAGCTTTTCAATGGCGCGCGTCAGACCCGCTTGAACCGCGCTGGCTCGTCGCAAACCAAGTGCCTGGTTATACGCAGCAGGGCCCCGCGAATCGGTGTGGCCCGTGACGCGAATGGCACGAACTGGAGTAGCACTACTCCAGCTGTCGGCAACGCGCCTAGCAATGCGCTCTACCAGTTTTTGCTGATGAGGACCGAGCTTGGAGCTGTCGAATGGGAACTGATCGAGTCCCATGCTTCCCGTTTCGGACGCGCCGCCACCGGAAGCGATTCGTGTGAATAGTTGCGTCAGGACTTCGCCCAATTTCTGCCGGTTCTTGAGATCCTGTTCCGAAACTCCGGAGAAATCGCTCAGCCCTCGCATTGTTGTTCTGTCCCAAAGCCCGGTAATTGGAATATTTCTACCAAGCACCAGAGTCAGCGCTTCCTGCGTAAAATGCGGCGTCGTTGTGGATTTGCCCATAGCACGGACGCTTCCGGCATTTTTGTTTGTATCGCAGTGGAAATGATCGCGATGATCGCTCCGGTGGTAATCGATCACCGTGTTGAAAGAGAGTCGCAAACAGGCATTGATCCGCCGCAGAAGCGCTCTCTGTTCCGCATCGGCCCAGTTGTAAACCACAGTTTCTTTTAATCGGCTTGCTGGTCCGCCCGCGGCTGCCCATCGCACGCCGACGACGTCCACGGCGTCTCCAAAGGAATGGTTGCTCAGCGTATCCGAATTGCTCACGCATCGGCAGTAGAGCGAACCAAGTGTGAGAATTGCTTCTATCGGCATCCCGAACCGCACCATGTTTCCAACGAAGCTTGTTAGCGCATCTCGGACTGCGGGAATAAATTTCTGGACGACCGGCACTGTCCGCCGGGAAATTATCTTTAGTCGTGTCGTGGGATCAGTTCCCGTTGCCACGACATATTCGAATGGCAGCCCGCTGATTTCTCTCAGACAGAGAAGATCAGGAATAGCGGGACAAGTTTTTGTTCCAGGATGAATGCAACGATCGCGCGCGACTTGCGCAGGTGTTGGACACTGAGTGCTTGAGGGTGCCTGCCGCGTCGAAGTCCCGGCAGCCCGCAGTATCTGCGCCCCGGCGCGCCGTCTGGCACTTGGCGACTCAAGCAGTCCTTCGGATTCTTGCTCTTGTTCCGGGCTCCACTCACGGTCGCTTTCCCATTCGAGCTCGAAACTGTTTTCCAGCTCGCTTTCCAGCTCCCGCTCCAGCAATTCCTGTTCAAAGCCGCCTGTCATGGCAGCCCTCCTCTTGACATGAGCTCCGCTTCGGGCCGAGTCAGCGTTCGCGCACACTTCAACTCTTCATCCGAGTTCCTCGCACTTTGATTTCAATTCGTGCAATCCTCGGCAACCTGTGCCAGCTTTTTTTTCAAAAGCCCTTAGTATTCGTACTCATATTCGCGCGCTGGCGGTGTCCGCGCTGGCGCGCGCTTCGGACTTGCCACGCCCGCAATCGGTTTCGAACCATTCGAAGGCGGAATCGGTGATGACTGCGTCCACGGCAGCACTCGCGCTGAAGCTGGCCGTCCCGCCAACCCCATCGCCTGCGCGCTCGTCAACCACTCTTCCGAGTATTCCGCGATCTCGAGCAGCAATGTTTCGAATTGAGCGCGGGTTGTTTGCAGGATGTGCGGTTGCGCCAGCCAACGTAGCACTTCGCGCCCCGTAACTCCCATGCGTTGACGCGGCGAGGTGACCAGCCGTTCGTTGAAGTACCGAATCAGAACTTCTTCCACCACGTCCCACGCATTGTCGGCGCCAAACAGCCGCTTTATGTCGTCCGCGTTCAGAATTTTGAACGCCTCTTCCAGCAACTGCATCACTTCCACGCGCAGCACGTTGAGGTGACCGAATGACAACCACTTCAAGTTATTACGAAGGTCCAGCCCCGAACGCCGCACGATCGCAATTGAGCCAAAACTTGGGTCGTATGCTCGCTCGCGAATCACATCGGAAATTCGCTTGTCTCTCCAGAATAGAGTCACTTGGTGAATAAAGTGCGCGAACAGCTTATGAAAATCAGTGTTCGGCCGCGATCCCGCCGGCCCGGATCCGCTCCCGTAACCGAATACGCGGCGGTAAGCTCCAAGCCGGTCGCGTTGCGTATAGCGCAGAACTTCTCGCCGGTCGAACTGATACAAGGAGTAGGCGCCCACTCCGCCCGACAGCCGCACGGTACCGGCGCGGAAGAGTTCTTGCAGCTTCTGCACAACGCGAAACACACCAATCGTTTCGTGTTGATAGATGTAATAGAGATCGCCTACAGCAATGATCCGTTCTGACGTGATTGTTTCGTCGTACGGCTCTACACCGGGCGGAATCCGGGTGACCCCAAGTTCCTTCGCTGCGTCCGGACCGATGCCCGCCAATTGTGCCAAGCCTTTGTCTGGAGGCGGCGCCGCTTTTGCATCCGCTTCCACGACCGACTCCAGCATGTCGTCAATCTGCTTGGTCAGCGCGTCGGCAAGCTGTGGATTCGATATGAGGTCGGCACCCAGCTGGCTCGTTACTTGCTCACGCAATGCTGCAATTCGGTCAAATAGGCTTTGATAATCCTTCTCAGTCGCCATGTGTGCGCCTCCTAATCCAATCCACTACACACTACATTTCTAAACTTTCACAAATCTTCTACCCGCTTACTGCAACGCCCGTCAGATTGATTGCAATATTCCGTTGCTGCTTGACTCCTTGAGCGTCTGTATAGGTTGCGGTTACTTTTAAAGTAGTGCTCTGTGGGCCCGTCGTTCCTGACGGCGGGAAAAATGTGACCGCTACCGCGCCCGAATGCAAGGGTGCGAGCACAGATGGCAAAAACGCTTGATCGAATGTGAAGAAACCTGCGTTGGGCGAGAGGCTAAAATTGCCAAACGAGACTTGGGTGCTCATATTCAGCAACGTAAGCATCAGAGTCGCCTTTGTGCCATCATCCACATCACCGAAGTTAAGGGCGGAAGGGACGGCGATCAGGCTGATCTGTTGACTGGAAGTCACAGCTTGCTGAAGTGCAGCCGGACTTGGCTCCTGCCCCGGCAGATCCCGCCCAACTTGGTCCGCCAAATTGAACAGATTCTCGAGCTGGTCGCCCAAATCGTCCAGCGCATTGCGGACGCGCGCAGTTTTGTATCCGTCCGGCAGAGAGCCAATATTCGTTGGAGTGTGCGCTGCCTCCACGAGATTCTGCAGGGATTCGACCACAGGAAGTATGTTGTTATTCACCGCGAGCCGCCCGCCATCGCGCAGGAGACGCGGACCTTCTTCTGACGCAAAGCTTTCTACTTCATGCAGCACGTCCTCAACAAACATTGCAGGCAGGCTTGGATCAGCAAATTGCAGTTGCAAAGTCTGTCTCTCGGACGGTCCAATGAAAACAGAATCGAGTGCGAAACGGACTTCATTCACGGTTTCGACGATAACGGAGAGCTGCCGTGATATGAGAACCAGTTGGGTTCCGAAGAACGCTTCGCCAGTTGTACCCAGGATGAAGAATCGTCCATTCGCGATCCAACTTTGCTCGAGCGACGTCACATAGTCGGAGATGATTCGGAAGTTCGTTATGTCTTCTTCGTCTTCGACAGAATTGGAAAATGGGTTGTCAGCGAAAAAGATTCCGTAGGTATTCCGGATGGAGCCGAGTGTGCCCGCAACCTTATCTGGCTCTGGTTCAACCTTCGAGGGCGGAGTGAACACTATGGGATCTCCGCCAAGCAAAATCTGAAAGTACGTGTTCACCCTCAGGACCGAGGGGCCGCCAAGCGATCCCAGCTCCTTTGTTATTTCCGTCATCTGACTGCGGGCCATCTCGCGAAGTGCTTTTACGTCTTCTTGGTCCGCTTCCGGGTCGAGTGGGTAGAGTCCGTCAAGCAACGGCAAGCATTTATCGAGTGCGTCCTTCGCGCGAGTGTATAGGCTTGCCTGTGCGCCCGTGATCCCTCCGGCTAGGTCGGTCTGCACAGCGTAAGTACGCGGAGTCCATTTGGCTTCAACGTGTCCTTCCGAGTTGGTCAGAGTAAAGGATTGTGTGAGCGCACCCACAAACCCTTTCGGATCCGTGGTAGACGCTTTCCAACCCAACACGTCGCTGATCGCTTTTGCTGCGACGGTGCCGAGTGAAGCGCCACCGCCGGAACTCGGCACTCCGGAAATGACTCCTCCCATCGAAGGCGGTCTGTAACCAACTTCTTCGGTCAGGATGGGATATGCAATCGCGTCCTCAACATTTCTTACAATCTTGCCTGTTCCACTTGTGTCGGGGACATCTCTCGCAATTGTTGCGAGATTTCCCGGAAGCGCCGGCGTACCAGGTTTCGCAGCCGTTGCAATACCAGTAACGATCACAAGTACCGTATCTCCTGGATTAAATGGCGGCGTTGCTGCAGAGCTGAAATCAAAGACAACAGTCACGCCATCTGGTTGAAGCGCTGCAACAATAGGAGCCGCCGGTGCGCTGGGAGTGGCAAACACAGGTGAGTCTGGATCAAAAATCTTGTAGTTATTCAAATTTGTAGCACTGGTGGAATCCACAGTCTGCGAGAAGACGATGCTGATCTTATTCGTCGTCACTCTGGCATCTTCGATTGTCAATGGCATATGGCTCCTCCTGCTGCTCTCAATCCCTCAATCTCTTCATCACTGTTTTGGTCTTCTTGCAGGCTACGAGAGCCGTGCATGGCCAATCACAAGTGACAATTTTCCCTAGCGTCCTCGTGCCTTGGTCGCTGCAATCTGCTGACCGACGGTCGTGGTTTGCACGGAAACGCTGTTCGTACCCACGCGTTCCGCGATCTCCTGCCAGCAATGAAAATAGGCTCCGTTCACCGCTCTTATTGCCGAGGTGCATACTTCTACTCCTCGGCGAATACTCTCCACCCACTGCGCCCAATCCCTTCCACGTACTTGGCCCAAACGAATCATCGCACCAACTCGTTCGAACGAGAGAAAGTCTTCCAGGAACGTTCCCGAAAGTTCCATGAACTCTTCCTGCGACATCGCGAGCGAGCGCCGCGCACCATTCAAGTCCGGGACTTGGCCGACGGCTTGCAGCGCCTGTTCCGCGTGAGAACCAGCTCCTTGCAACCGGCCAACGAGCTCTTGTGCAGAGTCCCCAATCTGTTGAACCAGCATCACGACGTCTCCCTCCGGCAAATCTTCCACTGCTGTGAGTCGCAGTCCTTTTACTGCTTCCTGCAACTGCAAAAGCTGTACGCTGAGATCTCCGAACGTTGCTTCTAGCGCCACGCTCTCACCGCCTGGTCAGTTCTTGAAAAAAGTTCTGCATGATCACGCCCGGTCTTGCGAGCCGTTTATCCAGCGCGACTCGCGTAGCTCCAATCAGGAAACGAGCGGGAATAATCCCCGGATCTGTTCCCGCGGAAATCCTGCGCGCCGCTTCCTCGATCATCACCTGCTCCTTGCGTTCGAAACGAATTACCTGCGCAAGGCATTTATTTCCCAGCGTGGGAAACGGACGGAAGCACACCGTGTCAACCACCAGCTTGTTTGCTTCAGAAAACGTATCGAGAATTTCCCGCGGAATTGTTCCTCCCGCCGCGTTCGGGTACGTGCGTGCCCACACCCTCCGATAGTTCTCCGCTTTCTCAGAAAAACCAACACGCTTCAACAATTCGAAATTGATATATGCGCGCAAATACGGCGTCGGATGTGGACCGCTCGGGCTGAAAGCCACCACGGTATCCGGAGCTCTTCCAATAACATCCAACAAGGAACCTACAAAGGCTGGACCACCAAGAAGCAGCCCGCTCATGTCTGCAAACATTTCGCGGTTCCAGCGCGCCCAGGCTGACGCCACTTTGCGGCCCATTCCGGCCTTCAGTAGTCTGAGTGCAATTCTTCGAGGAACTTCGCGGCTTAATCCCAAGTCGGACTGCAAATTGTGGCTGACCTCGTGCAGCACCGCCCCCAGCGTCCACGGATTAATCAGCCGGTGATACGGCAATTGCACTAGCGGAAAGGGATTCAATTGCTTGCCGAGGCGCGTCAAGGGGATGCCTCGGCGAAATGTCGCTGGTGAAAAACCCGTTCGCATATAGCTGAACGGCGGTGGATATGGAATAGAGCGCGCCTTGCCTAGTCCCATGTAAGCCACTTGATAACAATCGAGCGCAATTCGATCGCAGCTCAATAGCCAATTGGCAAATTTCGATTGCCGCTGGCCGAACAATTCAAGATAGAAATCCCAGATGCGCTCAATCCCTTGAACCCAATGGTGCGCTTTGCTCTTTCGATTCATCAAATCCTGCATCCGGCGGGTGGACGGTTCCTCAAGCGCCGCTTTTGCTCCCTGAGAAACGTTCTTTGACATCTGCAACAACCCGCGCCGCAGCGCAGTGATCAAGTTATTTACCGCTTTGATGTGCGCTTCCGAGGGCGCTTCTGGTCCCGTTCCAAACTCCTCCCGCTTAAACGGCTGGAGTGCCGCCGCGTGACGCGTCAAGTTCATTGACTGCGCCCCGATCCATGCGTTGAGCACTTCCTCTGGGCTCTCGGAAGTGCCCGCTCGCATCGATGGGGCGGCGGGCGTAGCTGCCGGCGGCCCTTCCAGCGGGAGAATTTCAGAAGCGGTGGCCATATTTTTTACCTGAGCAACTGGCCGCAGCATCGGCAGCAAGGCCGCGCTACAGGCCGTGATGTGGCCCCCCAACCCCCGCCGCATCCGCACGGAGCCGCGTTCACGTTGACCGAAACTCTCGGTGCTGGAGTGCCACTGATCTTGTGTGCATGCCGGTCCAGAGCGTGTGACCGGCGGATTGCCAAGGCCCTGTGCCTCGGATTCTTGAGCACGGTGCGCGCCTGCTGCGCTAACGTTCTCACTGCCGTCCGCGGAGTAACCGTTTGCCCCGTGGCTGCCTTGCGGGCAATATTCGCCACAGTTCGGCGGGCTATGCTTGGAATCGTCCTGACAAGCGGTCGCGTCCGTGGATTGCGAAAGAGCGTTCGCGTGATCTGCGAAACGCCACGAGTCAGTTGCGGCGTTACTTGATTCACCGCCTTCGTGACTTTGGGAAGCAACTTTGCCACCTTTGGGATGGCCTTTGCGGCAAGAGGCAGCAACTTCGACGCGATCATCGGAATCAGCGGCAGAAATCCTTCCGCTGCTTCCTGCTCGCTTTCCGCTTCCGCGACCTCGTGCGCCAGGTGCTCCATAAAAGCGTCCTGGTAGATCTTTCGAACCGGACTCAGCTCGTGACTTGCTTCATGTGAAAGCTCATGAGCCTCGTGAGCCGCTTCCTCTTCAAATTCATGAAGTCCTTCGTATTCGTACACGGGTGCTGCCATCTTTTTTCTCCCTAGCCAGACTGGCTCAGTAGTGGTTCCGTGATTTCAACCAGCAACAGGGCGCGCGCTCGGACGGCGGCTCTTAAGTACGCGGTTGGCGCGAACATTTTGCGCAATCGCCGCTGTGCAAGCTGCTGGATTGCCGAGCACTCTGCGCACTTGGACCGCTGCTGCGCGGCCGGCCGCACGCCTCGTAATTGGCGTGCCTGCGGCTGCCTGACGCTTCAACGTTGCCACGGTCCGCCGCACAATCGTCGGAATCGCTCGCACCGCGGGACGCGTTATACGGCGCCGCCGCAAAATTCGAGTCAAAATCGCGATGCCTCGCACGAGATGAGGCAGGATTTGCCGCAGTGCTCTTCGGTCTACGGGCGAAATCGTCGTCATCACCGCTGCTCCCGCCATCGCTTCGGCTTCAGCTTCGTGCTGTTCCGTCGCAGCCGCTTCGGCCATCAATTCGGCTAATGCTTCATGCTGGGTCGTCTCGTGGTAGGCAATTTCGTGAGCCACTTCGTGAGAAGCCTCGTGCGAAGATTCATGCACTTCGTGCGCCTCGTACTCTTCTTCACCTTCTCCCTCGAGTTCGTGCAGTTCATGCGCCTCGTGCAGTTCATGAAGTTCATGCAGTTCGCCTTCGCCCAATGCCGAACTTGCCACTTTTCCGAGAATCGAGCCAAAAGGACCGCCAATCGCGGTACCCACGATCGGCGCTGCCATTTTTGCGATCCTTTTTAGGAACGGCGCAGCACTCTTCACCACCCGCCCGATTTTTCGCGCGATCTTGCCGAAAAACTGCTCTCCGGCTTCGTGCGACCCTTCGTGTAGTTCGTGCAGCTCATGCATCTCGTGCTGTTCAAATTCGTGGGCCTCTTCTTCGCCTTCTCCTAGAAGCCCGCCAAGCACGTTGCCGATCGTGCCGAGGATTCCTCCTTCTCCCTCTCCGCTGCTTTCATGGCTCTCCCACTCGAACTCCTCTTCGCCTTCTCCTTCGAACTCATGCAGTTCGTGAGCCTCATGGAGTTCGTGAAGTTCGTGTTGTTCGTACTCATGGGACTCTTCCTCGCCTTCACCCAGTAACCCGCCAAGGACATTCCCGATGGCGCCCAGGATTCCCTCGCCTTCGGCGCCCCCTTCGTGAGATTCCCATTCAAACTCGCCTTCACCTTCGTGGAGTTCGTGAGCAAGTTCTCTTTCCAACTCGGCCTCATAGCTGTTCGCCATGTTTGCCTCCTTCAGGATGCGCGCATCGCAAATGGAAATACTCTTCCCGGGATTTCCTGGCTAGTCCCTTTTTTGGTGGAAACATTTCTCTGGTCGTTCGGGTGAGTTACTTCGGAGTTGGGACCATTTTTGAAGAAGCCGTTTTTTGCGACCACAACTGAAGGAAACACAAATGTGCTGCGCGCCTGTGAAGTAGCTAGGAAGAGCGACTAGCGAAACGTTAACTTGCTCTTTATAGTTTTATGGTGCGTTGCTGTTTCCGGCGTCTTTGCAGCGCACCAATTTTTTGAACAGCTTTTCCACAGCCGGCTAAAGCTTTCATGGATACGAATTCACTTCACGATTCACTATTCGGACGACAGCACTACGTGGAGGTCATTCGGGGCCGTAACTCGATTGTCCCGTATGCTCATTCATTTGGGGCATTTTCTGCGTACACAGGTGTTCCTCTCGTTTAACCAGGTGAACGAGTCATGCGTCATCCACAAGTCCCCAGCGATGGTAAAAAGACAATTTCCCCTTCGGCGGCTTCCTCATTGGAACCTGATGACTTGCTCAGAATTCTGATAGCACAAGTGTGCCCAGCCGACCCGGTTCCCCGCCAAACCCAGTCTCCCTCCGTTGAGGAAATCGATGAAATTGTGTTCGACCTTGAGTGCGACGGGTATCGCTACCTTCTAATCCGGTCGTTAAAATCGTCCCGTGCTCACGTCGAACTGAGTCCCCGCGAAAAGGAAATCGTTCGCATGGTGGCGCAGGGCCATCCCAATAAGATTATTGCGGGCGTGCTAAACATCAGTTCGTGGACCGTTTGCACTCATCTTCGCCGAGTCTTCGCTAAACTTGGTGTCGGTTCGCGTGCAGCAATGGTCGCTCGGCTCCATGATCTCGGTGCCATCCGAACCTCCAGCAGTCAACCTCAATCCGCCATTTTCAATGCACCATCACCCAACGGGCCGCGAAAATCAGACTCAGCCAAACCCAGTCATCCTTCCTCAAAAATTTCCGATTTGCCCGCAGTCCGCCGTCAATCCGCGTAGTTCTCTCCGCGGCGCGTCACGATTCTCTGATTTGGCGAACGCACGTCTAAAAAGACACGTGTTTATCATGCTTCACACGTCAGTGTTGCGGGAAACACAGTTCGATCAGATGAGTCTCTCGCGGACTCGATCCACCCCGACCGTCCTTTGCCGGATCCACATGTCTGCGGTCTAGTACCTTCGTCCACTGACCGACTCCGTCGTGCCCGTTTTGTGGGAAGCTCACTACTCTCGCCTCCTAATCTCCGCAACGTCTCAGGTACTCTCCGGGAGGCAAAACAAGAATGCCCTCGACCGGCTGGCCGAAGTAGGATCCAAAGTGCCGAAGGTCCCCGGTCAAGAGATGTGTAGCTCGAGCTTCGATGGCAGCCAATAGGATCGGTACGTCCTTCTCTGGCACCGCGCAGAGTCCAGAACGTACCGGACTGTTTGAGTCGTGATCCGATGATGGTCCTGCATCCAGCTTCGATCACGCCAGAACCGATGAAGAGA
>WNFC01008151.1_pt1 | contig 16928 bp, 20 predicted proteins | sample 5400541 | NCBI WGS metagenome assembly WNFC01 (sample SAMN13153342, study PRJNA577476) | soil metagenome | isolation source: 120 cm saprolite under Douglas fir tree site 2 hole 2 replicate 1 | place: USA:California | collected 2015-04-18
TGACGTTGGCGAGCTCGACCCCGGTCTGGTCCGCCTTGACGCGGATCTTGACATTGTAGTCGACGACCCGCTTGACCGCGACCAGCGCTTTCATCTCGTCCTCGCGAGGCTAGGCGGGCGAATTGTGCACGCGCCCCCCTATAACGCAAGAGCGCCTACAGCCGGTCCCTAAAGGCGATCCCTATGCTCGACGATCTTCCAGAAGGTGTTCTTCGCGATGATCTTGTCGCTCTCGAAGCGGTAGATGTCGCAGCCCTGGTAGTTTAGTTCCTCGCCGTCGCTGCCCCGGCCGCGCACGGTCCACAGCGACACCGCGCGATCCCCGGCCAGAATGTATTCCTGATGGTCCCAACGCATGTCGGGGATCTGCTCGAAGCGGTCGCTCAGCGCCTTGCGGATTGCCGGCTTGCCCCGCAGGGTGCGGCCGACCGGCTCGGGGCCGCGCGCCCGGCGGAAGGTCGCGTCCTCGGCAAAGCAATCGACGATGCGCTCGACATCGCGGCTGTTGAACGCCGCGGAGATCGCCCGCATCAGCTCGACCGTGACCATTGCTCTTTATTTCCCGATTTTGTCATTGCGAGGAGCACAGCGACGAAGCAATCCCCCGCCGAACAGGCCAAGGCGGCAGGAGATTGCTTCGCGGAGTTTATCCTTGGGTGGCGCTCTGCGCCAACCCGAGGGCTCGCAATGACAACCAGGATCACCGGGTCGCCCCCGGCCGCCACAAGACGTCGCGGGCGCCGCCGTCATTGACCCGGCGGCCCAGCATGAACAGGTGATCCGACAGCCGGTTCAGGTATTTGATCGCCTCGGGATTGACCGGCTCGGCGACGGCCAGCGCGCAGACCAGCCGCTCCGCCCGCCGCGTCACGGTCCGCGCGAGGTGGAGATGGGCGGCGGCCGGGCTGCCGCCCGGCAGGATGAACGAGTCAAGCGGGCGCAGCGCCGCGTTCATCGTGTCGATCTCGCGTTCCAGGCGCTCGACCTGGGCGGCGGCGATGCGCAACGCGCCGCCACGATGAGTTGAGGGGCGCCGGCCGGTCTCCGGGGTGCACAGATCGGCGCCGAGGTCGAACAGCTCGTTCTGGATGCGCCCCAGCATCGCATCCGCGTCGCCGTCGGCGCCGGGACCCAAATGGAGGCGCGCCAGGCCGATCGCGGCGTTGGCCTCCTCGACGGTGCCATAGGCCTCGACCCGGAGCGCCTGTTTCGGCACCCGAGTGCCGTCGCCGAGCGAGGTCTCGCCCTTGTCGCCGCCGCGGGTATAGATCCGGGTGAGGCGCACCATCTGGGTCAGCGGTTGCTTGCGAGCAGCATCAGCAGCACCAGCAATGCCAGCGCCACCGCCTGCATCACGACGCGGCCCTGCATCAACCGGTTCGACAAGCGCGGATTGCCGCCGCGGATCATCGTCGCGACCCCGACGCCGAGGACGCCGAGCACCCCCAGCATCGCCAGCACCAGCAGAACCGTCAGGAAGGTCGACATCAGAGGAATATGATAGCGGCGAGGGCCCGAATCACGGACGAAGTTGCCGGGCCGTCACATCGCCCCCAGAGTGCCGCCGCCGATTGCTAAACGGCGCGATCAAACGCTCTCCCGCATCGCGGGAGAGCGCCAGCTCGCATTTATTTCATATTGACAAATTCTAAATAATGTGATATTATTCTCCTCTTGAATCACAATCCGGATTGAGGGGTATCCGGCACAACCAGGAGTGCGGATGGCTGCAAATCCGCTGCATAAGCAGCGAAGAACAGGGCCAGGGAGACCCTTCGTCAAGGGCCTGTCCGGCAATCCGGCGGGGAAGCGGCCGGGCACGCGCAATCGCGCAACCTTGATTGCCGAGGAATTGCTAGATTGTGAAGCACGCTCCTTGGTTCGACAGTCGATCGACGACGCCAAGGGCGGCGACGGGGTGATGACGCGCTTCTGCGTCGGCCGCATCATCGGCCCCCGGCGCGACCGGCCGGTCCGCTTCGACTTGCCGCCGATCCGCAGCGCCGCCGACCTCAGCGCCGCGATGGAGGCGATCACCTCGGCGGTGGCGCGCGGCGAGCTGACCACCGGCGAGGCCTGGGAATTCTCGCAGATCATCGACACCTTCATCCGCGCGATCGACGCCAGCGAGTTCGCCAGCCAATTGGAGCGCCTCGAGGCCGCCGCTGCGCGCCAGGCAAAAGATGCGCGCGAGCCATAAGAAGCGGATCGCGCGCCTGATAGCGGTGCTCGATGACGCCGAGCGGCGCGCGGTCAATGAACGCTGCGACCTGGCCCTGGAGGCGGTAATGTATGGCGATATCCGCGCCGCGATGGAGCGGCGCGGCATCGACCCGGGCTCCGCCTGGGCGTTGCGCCAAATCGAGCCGAGGCTCGCCAAATTGCCCGATTCGCCGGAGTTGGAGGCCGCCGATGCGGCTTGGCTCGAAGCCTATCGGGAGGATCAACCGCCTGACGAAGAAGACCCTTTGGAGTGGTTGGCCGACGAGCTGTGGCGCATCGGGCAGCGCTATCTCGACGGCTCGCAGCCCGATTTCAGATTCGCCCCGCTGATGGAACTCTGGGCCTGGTCGCTCATTCAGTATTGCCTGCTGCCGGCGATCCCGGACAACGGCTACGGCGTATCGGTAAACACCTCGTTGGTGCGCGGGATCGTCGAATGAATGTTGGGATCCCGGGCGCGCAGGTTTTCCGACTGGGTCATGTTGACCGCGGCGATGTCGTCGCTGATCCCATTGAGGTTCTGGATGTCGCTGGCCCGCTCCGGCGCACCGATGCCGCAGCCCCAGGCGCCGCCCAGCATCAGCGCGGCGACCAGCGCGAAGCGAGCTAGGGTCATGAACTTTCTCCGATCAGACCGACAGGGTATATGCTACCGCAAATGCAATAACAACCAGCAGCGTCGAGATCAGCAGCACATAGCGGACGACGCCGTATTTGCGCCCCTGGCGGGCCTGGTTCGGGCTGTGGACGATGCGCCGATCCATGACCGGTCCCTCGTTTTGCCCAGGCTGCCCCATGTGGGCTGCCTCACCCCGGGAACGGAGCGCCGCCGGGTTTCGATCCGCCTCGACTTGACGCGCGGCACCCGCCGGCTCACATTCCGTTGATGACGAGGACGACGCATCGCGCCGGCGACCGGCGAATTAGCCTCCCGGGCCCCGCAAGGGCTCGGGCCGTGCTGATTCGCCGTCAACCCGCCGAGGATTTGTCCGATGTCGTCGCTATTGTCCGGTGCCCTGCCCGTCGCTGATCGCGACGCGCTTCCGCTCACCGCCTGCTTCTCCGTCCACGCCCATGCCGAACCTGGGGTCATGCCGCGCGTTATCGAACTGTTTGCCAAGCGCGGCCTCGTGCCGCGGCGATGGCACAGCGCGGCCGCGGGAACGGCGTTGACGATCGATGTGCAGATCGGCGGGCTCGGCCGTGATACGGTCGACTATATCGCCCATTGCATGCGGCAGATCGTCGGGGTCGAGGCGGTGCTGACCGCCGAACGCCGCGCCGCCGGCTGAATTCGAGCCCGATGTCCTTCGCCGACCATATCCGCGCCTGCAACAATTACGACCGCAGCCGCGTCGTCCCGCTGCTCGCGGGCGAGCGGCGGATCGGCTGGCTGCGCCGCGACAATGCCGCGGCGCTGGCCCGTTTCGATACGGTGTTCGCGGTCGCGCCGGAGCGGGTGCGGCTGGTCGCCCAGGGCGATGCCGACGCGATCAGCGCCGCGGTCGATGCGGTGGTCGAGGCGCTGGTCGTCGAGAAGAGCATCCCCAAATGGCGCAACGAGACCTTCGACGTCATGCCACGCTGGGGCGAGCCGCCGGTGTTTCGCCTCGACCGCGGCGCGGTGCCGTTTTTCGGGGTGCGCGCCTACGGCGTCCACCTCAACGGCTATCGCTTTGTCGATGGCCGGCTGCATCTGTGGATCGGGCGGCGCGCGCCGGACAAGCGGGTGGCGCCCGACAAGCTCGACAACCTCGTCGCCGGCGGCATCGGCAACGGCTATGGCGTCGCCGCGACATTGGTCAAGGAGGCCGAGGAGGAGGCCGGCATCCCCGGGCCGCTGATCCGGCGCGCCGTGCCGGTCGGTGCAGTCACCTACTGCATGGAAACCGAGCTCGGCATCCGCGACGACGTCTTGTTTGTCTACGACCTCGAATTGCCGGCCGAGTTCGTGCCAAGAAACAGCGATGGCGAGATCGTCCATTTCGAGATGATGCCCGCTGAAAGCGTTCTCGAACAAATACGTACGACAGATGACTTCAAGTTCAACGTGAACCTGGTGATCTTCGATTTCGCGCTGAGGCACGGGCTGCTGGAGGTCGAGGATCCGGAATATCTCGACGTCGCCAGTGGGCTTCACCGGCCGCTCGACTGAGCCGCCGCGAGGATTTCGTCCGCGGTCATCCCGGCCATGCGCATGGCGCGGATCGTCAGCGCCCGATCGCGCTTGGCGAGCCGGCGGCCGGTGCTGTCGGTCAACAGCGGATGATGCCGGTAGCGCGGCGTCGGCAGGGCAAGCAGGGCCTGCAGCAGCCGATGGACAGGCGTCGCGCCGAACAAATCGGCGCCGCGGGTCACCAGGGTCACGCCCTGCAGCGCGTCGTCGACCGTGACGGCGAGGTGATAGCTGGTCGGCATCTCCTTGCGGGCCAGCACGATATCGCCCAATGGTGCCGGATCGGCCGGTATATGGCGCGGCCCGCCCTGGCCCTCCTCGATGAAGTCGAGCGGGCCGGTCCGGGCCAGCGCCGCCGCGACATCGAGGCGCCAGGCATAATCGGGCATATCATGGTGCCGCTCGGCGCGCTGCGCCGCGCTCAGGCCCCGGCAGGTGCCGGGATAGGGGGCGCCCATTTCCCCTTGCGGCGCGCCGCCGGCCCGGGCGATCTCGGCCTGGATCTCGCGCCGGGTGCAGAAGCAGGGATAGAGCAGCCCCTCGGTCTCGAGACGCGACAGCGCGTTGCGGTAATCCTCGAGATGCTCGGACTGGCGGCGGATCGGCCCGTCCCAGGCGAGGCCGAGCCAGGCGAGGTCCTCGATGATCGCGTCCTCGTATTCCGCGCGACAGCGGGTATGGTCGATGTCCTCGATCCGTAAGAGGAACCGGCCGCCGGCCTGCCGGGCCGCCCGCCAGCCCTCCCATCCCGAGCGGACATGCCCGAGATGGAGATACCCGGTCGGGCTCGGCGCGAAGCGGGTGACGACTGCGTCACTCACCGTCACTGTTCCTTTTGCGCGAGATTGCTTCGCTCCGATCGCATGACAGCGAAGATTGTCATTGCGAGCCTCGGCGCATCTTCAATGCGGCGAGGCGACGAAGCAATCTCGTCCGGCCGGTTTATGGTCTTCCCAGGGTGACACCGGCGCCTAGGATCTGATACGCCTCATCTGCAATTCCCTCCCGCCGCAGGAGCCCGCGCCGATGCTGACCGCCCTGTCCGGACCGACCCGCCCGCCCGTGGCCGGCGGCAAGCCGCGCCGGCTGGTGATCCTGCTGCACGGGCTCGGCGCCGACGGCAACGATCTGATCGGGCTGCAGCAGGTTTGGGGCCGGCTCCTGCCCGAGGCCGAATTCATCTCGCCCAACGCGCCGTTCCCCTGCGACATGGCGCCTTACGGCTATCAGTGGTTCAGCGTGCAGGACCGCACCCCCCAGGCGGTGTTGGCCGGAGTGCGCGCCGCGGCGCCGATCCTCGACGCGTTCATCGACGAGGAGTTGGCGAAGCGCGGCCTCGAGGAGAGCGACGCGGCGGTGGTCGGCTTCTCGCAGGGCACGATGATGTCGCTCTATGTCGGGCTGCGCCGGGCGAAGCCATTGGCCGGCATCCTCGGCTATTCCGGCCGGCTGCTCGCGCCCGAGCTTTTAAAGAGCGAATTGCGCTCGCGCCCGCCAGTCTTGCTCGTGCACGGCACCGAGGACCCGTTGGTGCCGTTCCGGTCGCTCGCCGATGCCGAGGCTGCCCTCAAACAGGCCGGCGTTCCGGTCGAGACCCTGGCCTGCCCGGGCGTCGAACATGCGATTGACCAGGAGGGGCTGCAACGCGGCGGCCTGTTTTTGCGCCAGGTGCTGGCCTAGTCTCCCTGGCGCGCCGCGCGCTTCAGCGCCTCGCCCTGCTTGCGGGCCGGCAGGAACGGCGTCAGCGCCATCAGCATCTTCGGCATATCCCATTCGGCCGCGCCCTCGACCCGGCCGACCAGCTTTCCCTCGGCGTCGATGACCACGGTGGTTGGCAGGCCGCGCACCGCGAAGGCGTGGCCGACCTCGCTCTTCGGGTCGAGAAAGACCTTGACCTTGGCGAGCCCGAGCTTGCCGATAAAAGGCTCGACCACCTTGGCGCCGCCGCGGTCTTCCGAGATCGCCGCGACGATCAGCTGGTCGCCCTGGATCGCCTGCAGCTTTTCGAGCGACGGCATCTCGCGCAGGCAGGGCTGGCACCAGGTCGCCCATAGATTGACGAGCAAGAGCTTGCCCTTGAAATCGCTGAAAGCAGCCGGATTGCCTGCCGTGTCGGTGAACGAGACCTCCGGCGCTGGCTGCGGCGGCGCGAGCGGGATAAACTCGCCGGGCTTGAACTCGTCCTGGCTGGCCGCGACAGCGGCCATGACCGCCAACAGGAGCGCGACCGCGACCGTGCCCAAGGAAGCCAAACCAGAAGCCAGTCCAGGGACCAATCCACGGGCCGATCCACGGGCCAATACGATGTGGGGCGGCCGCTTTGCCGGCGGCCCGGCCGCGATCATGCGCCGCATCAACGCCTCGATCGACTTCGACAAGCGCCTCTATGCCGAGGAAATCGCCGGCTCGCAGGCGCATTGCGCGATGCTCGTCGCGCAGAACGTTCTGTCGCCGGAAGATGGCGCCGCGATCGCCGGGGGTCTAGAGCAAATCCGCGGCGAAATCGACAGCGGCGCCTTCGTTTTCCGCGAGGAGAACGAAGACATCCACCTCAACATTGAGGCGCGGCTCGCCGAGCTTATCGGGCCGGCGGCCGGGCGGCTGCACACCGCGCGCTCGCGCAACGACCAGGTCGCCACCGATTTCCGCCTGTGGGTGCGCGGTGCGGTCGACCGGGTCGACGGCTTGATGAAGGAATTGCAGGCGGCGCTGATCGACAAGGCCGAGGCCCATGCCGATTGGGTGATGCCGGGTTTCACCCATCTGCAGATCGCCCAGCCGGTGACCTTCGGCCACCACCTGATGGCCTATGTCGAGATGATCCGGCGCGACCGCGGCCGGTTCGCCGATTGCCGGCGCCGGCTCAACGAATGCCCGCTCGGCGCCGCCGCGCTCGCCGGCACCGCCTTCCCGATCGACCGCGACCGTACCGCGACAGCGCTCGGTTTCGACCGGCCAGCCGCCAATTCGCTCGATGCCGTGTCCGACCGCGATTTCGCGATCGAGTTCCTCGCCGCCGCGGCAGTGGCCGGGACCCATCTGTCGCGGTTTGGCGAGGAGATCGTGCTGTGGTCGAGCGAGGGGTTTGGTTTCGTCAAGCTGAGCGACGCCTTCACGACCGGCAGCTCGATCATGCCGCAAAAGCGCAACCCCGACGCCGCCGAGCTGGTCCGCGCCAAGACCGGGCGGTTCAACGGCTCGCTCTTTGCATTGCTGACGGTGATGAAGGGCCTGCCGCTCGCCTACCAAAAGGACATGCAGGAAGACAAATTGCCGGTGTTCGAGGCGGCCGACGCGCTCGAATTGTGTTTGGCGGCGACGACCGGCATGGTGCGCGACATGCAACCCGATCGCGAGAGGCTGCGCGCCGCCGCCGCGCGCGGGTTCAGCACCGCGACCGATCTTGCCGATTGGTTGGTGCGCGCGCTCGGGCTGCCGTTCCGCCGCGCCCATCATATCACCGGCGAACTCGTCAAGGGCGCCGAAGCGCGCGGCTGCACGCTCGCCGAACTGGCGCTCGCCGACATGCAGGCGGTCGAGCCGACGATCACCGAGGCCGTGTATGAGGTGCTCGACGTCGAGCGATCGGTCGCGAGCCGCAACAGCTTCGGCGGCACCGCGCCGGCGCGGGTGCGCGAGGCCATCGTCGCCGCTCGCCGGAGATATCTCGGATGATGCTCCGGGGCGGCTGGATCGACAACTCGCGTCCTTCGAGACGGCCGCTTCACGGCCTCCTCAGGATGAGGTTCTTCTTTTATGCCATAAAAGACACACCTCATGCTGAGGAGCACCCGAAGGGTGCGTCTCGAAGCACGCAGGACGCCGATACAGTCAGGTTTGGCGGTGGGCTTGCGCGGTTGATGGTGGTGCTGTTGATCGCCCTAGCGCTCGCCGGCTGCGGCAAGAAGGGCGGGCTGCAGCCGCCGCCCGACGAGCCGAACATCTATCCGAGGTCCTACCCGCGTGAATGAGTTTTTCCCCTATCGTGGCGGCGAGCTCTACGCCGAAGAGGTGCCGGTCGGGCATATCGCCGCCGATGTCGGGACGCCCTTCTACCTCTATTCCGCCGGCACGCTGGCCGCGCTCTACCATGGCTTCGCCGCGGCCTTCATGCCGGCGCGGCCGCTGATCTGCTATGCCGTCAAGGCCAATTCGAACCTCGCGGTATTGCGCCTCTTCGCCCGGCTTGGCGCCGGCGCGGACGTCGTCTCGGAAGGCGAATTGCGCCGCGCCCTTGCCGCCGGAATCCCGCCGCAGCGCATCATCTTCTCCGGCGTCGGCAAGACCAAGGAGGAGCTCGAGGCCGCGCTCGCCGGCGGGATCCACCAGATCAACATCGAATCGTTGCCCGAATTGCATTTGCTCAGTGAGATCGCCGCGGCGCGCGGCCGCACCGCCCGCATTGGCATCCGGGTCAATCCCGATATCGATGCGATGACCCATGCCAAGATCGCCACCGGCAAGCGGGAGAACAAATTCGGCATCGACATCGACGAAGCCGGCGAGGCGTTTCGCCTGGCCGGCGAATTGCCTGGCGTCGAGCCGGTCGGGCTGGCGGTGCATATCGGCTCGCAACTCGTCGAGATCGGCCCGTTTCGCCGCGCCTTTGACCGCGTCGCCGAGCTGGTGCTCGAATTGCGCGCCGAAGGGCTCGCGGTCAGCCGGCTCGATCTCGGCGGCGGCATCGGCATCCGCTACCACACCGAGAGCCCGCCCGATCCCGCGGCCTATGCCGCGCTGGTGCAGCAGGTGTTCCGCCCGCTCGACCTCGACCTCGCCTTTGAGCCCGGCCGGGTGCTGTGCGGTCCGGCCGGGTTGCTGGTCGCCCGCGTGGTCTATGTCAAGGAAGGCGCCAGCAGGCGCTTCGTCATTCTCGATGCGGCGATGAACGACCTGATCCGGCCGGCGTTGTATGAGGCCTGGCACGACATCGTGCCGGTCCGTTTGCCCTCGGCCGGGGCGGTGGTGAGCCCGGCCGATGTCGTCGGGCCGGTTTGCGAGACCGGCGATACCTTTGCGACCGAGCGCGATCTGCCGCCGCTCGCCGAGGGCGATCTGGTTGCGCTGACGAGCGCGGGGGCGTATGGCGCGGTCATGAGCTCGACCTACAACAGCCGGCTCCTGGTGCCGGAAGTCATGGCGAGCGGAAGCCGTTATGCCGTGATCCGGGCGCGGCCGAGCTACGAGGCGATGCTGGCGCTCGACGCCATTCCCGACTGGCTCGGCGATCCGGCCGAGGAGCCGGCGCGTAAGCGAGGTGCCGCATGACCGATCTGCCTGGTCGACTTGCCTCGCAAGGCGGCCGCCGGCTCGTCCTGCGCCTGCGGCTGGCGCGCGCCGCCCTGCTGTGGGAGCGGGTCTGGCCGGCCGCCTGGCCGGCGCTGTGCGTGCTCGGCGGATTTGCTGTCCTCTCGCTGTTCGATCTGCTGCCCTGGCTGCCCGGCGCCGGGCATGTCGGCGTGCTGGCGGGGTTCGGGATCGCCTTTGTCGGCGCGGTCGCTTGGGGCGTGCGCCGCCGCACAGGGGCAGCGCTGTGGAACGACCCGATCGCGGCGCGCCGCCGGATTGAGCTGGCGAGCGGCCTCGCCCATCGCCCGTTGCAGGCCTTGGCCGACCGCCCGAGCGCGCCGCTCGATCGCGACGCGGCTGGGCTTTGGGCGGCGCATCGCCGGCGCATGGAAGAGGCGGCGCGCCGCCTGCGCGTCGGCTGGCCGGCCGCCGGGTTGGCGCGGCGCGACCCCTGGGGGGTGCGCTCGGTCTTAGCGATCCTGTTATTGCTCGGGGCGATCGATGCCGGCGCCGATTGGCGCGACCGGGTGGCGCGCGCCTTTCTGCCGAACTTCGCCGGGGGTGCCGCCGCGGTCGCGGCCAGCTTCGATCTGTGGCTGACCCCGCCGGAATATACCGGCCTCGCGCCGCAATTCCTGCGCGCCGGCGACGCCGAGACGGTCCAGGTCCCGACCGGCAGCGCGCTGCTCGCCCAGGTGCATGGCGATGGCGCCGTGCCGCGCCTGGCGATCGATGGTGAAGCCCGCGACTTCCAGCCGGTCGACAAGCAGAATTTCCGTGTCGAGGCAACGCTGACCCAAGGCAGGCAGCTATCGGTATTGCAAGGCAGCGCCGTGCTCGGACATTGGCCGATCGAGATCATCCCCGACGACCCGCCGACGATCGCCTTCGCCCAGCCCCCCAAGGGCACGCCGCGCGCCGCGCTGCGCCTCGATTACCAGGCCGGCGACGACTACGGCGTCGAGAGCGTCAAGGCGGTGATCCGCCGCCCGGATGCGGCCAAGATCGGCGGCGACTCCGAGGAGACGATCGAGCTCGAATTGCCCCTGCCGGGCCTGCACCTCAAGGAAGCGCAGGCGACCAGCTATAACGATTTGTCGCCGCATCCCTGGGCCGGGCTGCCGGTCGAGATCCGGCTGGTCGCGACCGATGCGCTCGGCCAGACCGGCGAGAGCGCGCCGGTGCAGATGAACCTGCCCGAGCGTGTGTTTAATCACCCGATCGCGCGCGCCATCATCGACCAGCGCAAGGAGCTGGTGAAGGATCCCCAATCGGGCGACGCCGTCGCCGAGATCCTCGAGGACCTCAACAAACGCCCGGCACTCTACCGCGACGACGTCGCCGTCTATCTGGCGCTGCATCTGGCGCAGGGCCGGCTGCGCGAGGGCAACGACAAGGACTCGATCGCCGGGGTCGAGCAGCTGTTGTGGGATACCGCGCTGCGCATCGAGGACGGCCGCATGGCGGTCGCCGAGCAGGATCTGCGCCGGCTGCAGCAGCAGTTGCAGGACGCGCTGGCGAGAAACGCCCCCGATGCCGAGATCGAGCGGCTGATGAGCGAATTGCGCCAGGCGCTCGACCGCTATCTGCAGTCGCTCGCCGAGGAATTGCAGCGCAACCCCGAGGCGGCGATGCAGCCGGTCGACCCGTCGAAGGTGATCACCGGCCGCGATCTTCAGCGCATGCTCGACCGCGCCCGCGAGATGGCGCGCAGCGGCGCCCGCGACCAGGCGCGCGAGCTGCTGTCGCAAATGCAGAACATGCTGGAAAACCTGCGCGCCGCCCGTCCCGGCCAGATGCAGCGCGGCACCAATCAGGCGCAGCAATTGATGCGCGGGATGCAGGATTTGATGCAGCGCCAGCAGCAGCCCGGCCAGCCGGGCGAAGAGGATGCGGGCCAGCCCGGCGAGATGGGCGAGGAAGCCGGCCAGCAGGAGGATCTGCGGCACCAGCTCGGCGATATCATGCGGCGGCTCGGCGAGGGCATGGGCGATATTCCCGACCCGTTTGGCCGGGCCGAGCGGGCGATGCGCGATGCCACCGGCGCCTTGCAGCGCGGCCAGCCGAGCGAGGCGATCGGGCCGCAGACCGAGGCGCTCGATCAGCTGCAGCAGGCGGCGCGCGACTTTGCCCAGCAGCTGCAGCGGCGCCTCGGCAAGGGCTGGGGCGATCCCGGCGATGACGAGATCGGCGCCACCGACCGCGATCAGCGCGGCCGGGTCGAGCGCGACCCGTTTGGCCGCCCGACCTCGAGCAACGGGACGTTCGATCAAGGCGACGTTCGGATTCCGGACGAAAACACATTGCAAAAATCGCGGCAGATCCTGGACGAACTTCGTCGTCGTGCCGGCGAGCGCTCTCGACCTCCAATTGAACTAGACTATATCGAGCGCTTATTAAAACGTTTCTGACGGCTTCGTTTAGATTAAATCAGCGCAAACTTTGCGCTTTGCCGCATTCCAAACTCCGGTGATTTCGGATATAGACCGTTGCGTTCTGTGACGCTTTGTCACGCGGGGGCTTGTCTCGAAGCATAGCTGAACCGAACGCTTCAGGGGAAATCACGCTTAATCGGGGAAAATGGATCGACGGCTTTTTCTGTCTGTCATCGCCGGCACGGCCGCGCTGCCTTACACACTCCGCGCCCTGCCCCTCCCACCGCCGCAGCCGCATCGGCTCAACCTCGCCAACCCGCATACCGGCGAAACCTTCAGCGGCATCTACCGTGACGACAACGGGCCGATCCCGTGGGTGATGGACGAACTTTCGGTGTTTCTCCGCGACTTCCGGTCGGGCGAGAAGATCGCGATCGATGTCGGGGTCATCGATTTTCTGATGGGGGTCATGCAGGCGGTCGGCCAGACCCAGGCAACGATCCTTTCGGCCTACCGCACCCCGGAGACCAACGCGCTGTTGGCGCGCACCCATTTCGGGGTGGCGGAAAACAGCCAGCATCTCTACGGCCGTGCCCTTGACGTGCATTTCGGCGACAAGCTCGCCGACGCGATGAAGGCAGCGCGGGCGATGCAGCGCGGCGGCGTCGGCTGGTATCCCCATTCCGGCTTCATGCACATCGATACCGGCCCGGTGCGCAACTGGGACCTCGACCATCCCAAGCTGGTCACGCTGCTGGTCGGCAACCGCCGGCTGCAGTTCAACAAGCGGGGCAGGATACTGGTCAGCGGCAATGCCCGCAGCTTCGGCGCCAGGGTGCAGACGGTCGTATTGCGCGGCGAAGGCCCGCTGACCGTGCGCGAGAGGATGACCCGGTTGCGCCAGCTGGCCCGCGCTCAGTTCGCCGTCCGAGTCCGCTGACGGCGGGGGCTCACTCCGTCGCGAACGTCACCTCGACGTCGCTCGCGGTGATGCTGGGATGCTCGAAAACCGTCCGGACCCGGGTGATCGCGCCCGGCGCCAGACGATTGACGTCCGGCTCGATGAACTTGACGTCGAGCTCGTTGCGGCTGCCGTCGAGCAACGCGACCCGCAACCGCGGCACGGCGCGCGCGGCGTCGGTCGTATTGGTGATCTCGGCCGCGACGACGAAGTCCTCGCCGCTCCGGGTCGGCGTCACCTTGAGATCGAGCCCCGACGCCTCGGTGTAGAGGCCGAAGGCGCTATAAACCACGGCAGTTTGCGGCCATACGCTGATCACCGCGTTGCGGGCCAGGATCAGGAGCAGCAGCGCCGCGAAGACGGAGAGGAGCGACACGAGCCGGACCAGCGAGCGCCGGACGTGCTGCGGCGCGACCGCCGGCGTCGCCGCGGTTCCGAGTTCGAGCAGCGAATCGGTCGCGTCCGCTTCGGCCGCGCCCAATACCGGCAGCGGCGGTGCAATGCCGGCGGTCGCTCCGGCCACCCGCCGCGGTCCGAGCGGCAGCGTTTCCTGCAGCGCCGCCGCGAAATGCCAGATATGGCCGCAATTGGCGCATCGCACCTGGCGCCCGGCCGCGCTCGACACGGCCTCGTCGGCGACGTTGTAGCGGGTCTCGCAGGCAGGACAGGTGAGGATCATCGCAGCTAGGCGGCAACCGGCCGGCCATCTCGGGCAAGCGCCCGCAGATGATAATCCGCGTCGCCGAACATCGTATCGATCATCGTCACGCGTTTGAAATAGTGGCCGGCCTTGTACTCCATCGTCATGCCGATGCCGCCATGCAGCTGGATCGCCTGCTGGCCGATGAACCGGCCGGAGCGGCCGATCTGCACCTTGGCCGTGGCGATGGCGGCGTGCCGCTCGGCATCATCCGCCGCGTCGGCCATCATCGTCGCGTAGAGCGCCATGCTGCGCGCCTGTTCGAGCGCGATCAGCATGTCGACGCTGCGGTGCTGCAGCACCTGGAAGCTGGCGATCGGCCGGCCGAATTGCTGGCGGGTCTTGAGGTATTCGAGGGTCAGCTCGTGCAAGGCGCTCATCGCGCCGACCGCCTCGGCGCACAGCGCCGCGATCGCCTCGTCGACGACCCGCTCGATCAGCGGCAGCGCCGCCCCCGGCTCGCCCAGCACCATGTCGTCCGCGACCCGCACCCGCGACAGCGTGACCTCGGCGGCGCGCAGCCCGTCCTGGGTCGGGTAGCCGCGCCGCGCCACGCCCTCGGCCGCCGCGTCGACGAGGAACACGGCGATCCCGTCGCGCTCGCGCTGCCCGCCGCCGATGCGCGCCGTGACGATCAGCCGGTCGGCGCTGTCGCCATGCAAGACGACCCCCTTCTCGCCGTCGAGGACCCAGCCCGATCCGTCGCGCCGCGCCGTCGTCGCGATGTCGGCGAGGTCGTAGCGCGAGTGTCGCTCGGTGGCGGCCAAGGCCAGGGTCAGCTCGCCGGCCGCGATTTGCGGCAGCAGCGCGGCCTGCTGCGCCGCGCTGCTGCCATGGCGCAGGAAGCCGCCGCCGAGGATAACCGTCGCCAGATAGGGTTCGAGCGCCAGGGCCTGCCCGAGGCCCTCCATCACGATCATCGTCTCGACCGGGCCGCCCTCCGAGCCGCCGAAGCGCTCGGCGAAGGGCAGGCCCAACAGGCCCAGCTCGGCCAATTGCCGCCACAGCACGCGGCTCCAGCCCTCGGGGTTCTGCGCGTAGCTCTTGCGCTGGTCGAAGCCGTAGCGGTCGGCGATCAGCCGGTCGAGGCTTTCCTTGAGCAGCCTCTGCTCCTCGGTGAAGTCGAAATCCATCGCCTACAGCCCCAGCACCGCCTTGGCGATGATGTTTTTCTGGATCTCGTTGGTGCCGCCATAGATCGAGACCTTGCGCGCGTTGAAATAGGTCGGCGCGATCGGCCCGGCCCAGTCGGGCCCGATCGGCGGCTCGTTCCAGCCCTCCTCCCAGTCGCCGGACTGCACCGGCATCGCGTAGGGGCCGACCACCTCCAGCAGCAGTTCGGTCGTCGCCTGCTGGATCTCGGAGCCCTTGATCTTGAGGATCGAGGAGGCTGGGTCGGGCCGGTTGTCGGTGCGGCTTCGCTCGGCCGCGACGACGCGCAACTGGGTGATTTCGAGCGCCTTCAATTCGACCTCGAGCGCGGTGAGCTTTTCCCGGAAGCGCTCGTCCTCGATCAATGGCCGCCCGCCGGACAGCTCGAGCGCCGCCAGCTCGCGGATGCGGCGCAGCCGCTCCTTCGAGGCGCCGACCCGGGCGATGCTGGTGCGCTCGCGGCCGAGCAGCAGCTTGGCGTAGTCCCAGCCCCGGTTCTCGTCGCCGACCCGGTTTTCGACCGGCACCTCGACCTCGTCGAAGAACACCTCGTTGACCTCGTGCCCGCCATCGATCGTGACGATCGGGCGCACGGTAATCCCCTTCGACTTCATATCGATCAGCAGGAAAGAGATGCCTTCCTGCTTCTTTGCCTGAGGATCGGTGCGTACCAGGCAGAAAATCCAGTCGGCGTATTGGGCGAGGGTGGTCCAGGTCTTCTGCCCGTTGACGACGTAATGGTCGCCGACGCGCTTGGCCGAGGTGCGCAATGCCGCAAGATCGGAACCGGCGCCCGGTTCCGAGAAACCCTGGCACCACCAATCGTCGAGATTGGCGATGCGCGGCAGGAACTGCTGCTTCTGCGCCGCGGAGCCGGCGGCGATGATGACCGGGCCGACCATCGTCACCCCGAAGGCGAGCGGCTGCGGCGCCGGGGTCTGCTGCAGCTCTTCCTGGAAGATGTATTGCTGGACCGGGCTCCAGCCGGTGCCGCCCCATTGCCGCGGCCAGTTGTAGACCGCCCAGCCCCGGCGGTTGAGGATGCGCTGCCAGGCGACGATCTCGTCCTTGCTCGGCCGTTTGCCGGCCAGCATCTTGCGGCGGGTGACGTCGGGCAATTCGCTGCGGATGAAGCCTCTGACCTCCTCGCGGAAGGCGAGCTCCTCGGGGGTGAAGCGGAGATCCATCGCAGGCGCCTCCTGTTCGTCGCCGCGCGATGATCCCGGATTTGCCCGGTGTTGTCGATCCGGCGCGCTGTTCCCCGGCACAATGGCCGGCCCGCGCTTAGAGGCTCGTGTGGAAACCACTCGGGCCACCCCGAGCCGGCGGGCGGGTGCGCGAATCAGCCAGGCTATTGCACGACAGCCCGAATCGCGGCGCTAATAACACGGGAGCGATGAGGAGACCCGACAAGTGAAGCGTGTTCTGACCGGCCGGTTCATGCATGAGACCAACACCTTCAGCATCCAGAAAACCGACATGGCGCTGTGGCGGCGTCGCGACTTCCACCGCGACAACGAGATCCCGGCGGCGTTCCGCGGCACCCGCTCGGCCCTGGGCGCGACCTTCGAGGCGGCCGACAAATTCGGCTGGACCCTGATCCACCCGGTCTCTGCCAACGCCAATCCGTCCGGCACGGTCACCGACGACGCCTTCGAGCAGATCGGCGGCATGATCCTCAACGCGGTCGACAATCAGGGGCCGATCGACGGCGTCTTGTTGCACCTGCATGGCGCGATGGTCGTCGACAGCTACGAGGACGGCGAGGGCGAGCTGCTGGCGCGCCTCCGCATGAAGCTGGGCCCCGAGGTGCCGGTCGTCGTGACCCTCGACCTGCACGCCAACGTCACCCAGCAGATGGCCGACAACGCCAGCGCCCTGATAGCCTTCCGCACCTATCCGCATATCGACATGTACGAGCGCGCCTGGCAGGGCGCCCAATTGCTCGAACGGGCGATGCAGGGCGAGGTCAAGCCGCAGACCGTGATCGCCCGCCGGCCGATGATCTACGGCCTCGACCGCGGCCGCACCCAGAAGGGCCCGATGGCCGAA
>WNFC01004078.1_pt1 | contig 16927 bp, 21 predicted proteins | sample 5400541 | NCBI WGS metagenome assembly WNFC01 (sample SAMN13153342, study PRJNA577476) | soil metagenome | isolation source: 120 cm saprolite under Douglas fir tree site 2 hole 2 replicate 1 | place: USA:California | collected 2015-04-18
GCTGGTGATCTACTATTTCGATCGGCGCTGCCGCGTCGAGGAGTTCGATCTCCACTTCCTCGCCCGGCAGATCCGCGCTGAGGGGGAGGCGGGCACGGCAGCCGCCGCCGTCGCAGGGACTTCGACCATTGCCTGATCTTTCCGATCCCGCGGTCCATAAGCTTACGGCCGAGATTCTCGCGCGCCCGGAGTACGGCCAGGCGACCGGAGGGGATCCGATACTCGTGCGCCTGCTGAGCTGGTTGCTCGACGAGCTCGGCAAGCTCGAGATCTTGCGCGTCGAGGCGCCCGTCATCTACTGGACCATCATGGGCGTCATCGCGGTCGTGCTTGCGGGCATGACCGTGCATCTGATCTGGACCCTGTGGGTGGCGCTGAGCGCGCCCGAACCGGCGGCCGAGCGATGGGAAGGGTTGTCGCGGCGCGATCTCGCAGAGGAGGCTGAAGCGTTGGCCGCCGATGGACGCTACCTCGAGGCGGCTCATCGGCTGATGCTCGCGAGCTTTCGCGCGCTCGCCGAGCGCTCGGTCATCGAACTGCGTCCGGATCGCCCGAATCGCTGGATTCGCACCGCACTGCTCCGCTCGTCGCTGGCTGAAGGTCTGGCGCTCGAAATCGGTGCGCTGATCGAGCAGACCGAACGCCTTTGGTTCGGCGATCGGCAAAACGATCCAGGAATCTATGCTCGATGGCGTTCCACCTTCGAGCGGCTTTGCGCGCAGGCGACATGAACTCGCTCTCGCGGCGCAGGATCGTGTCGTTGGTCGCGGCGGTCCTGCTGCTGCTCGGCCTGAATCTCTGGATGGCTCCAAAGGTCGCTCTCAGGGAGAGCCCGACGAGCTTCGGCGTTGAGCGCCAGGGCTACAAGGCTGCCTACGATCTGTTGCTCGAGCTGGGAGTGCCGGTCAGGCGCTCTTACGTTCGGCCGGACGCGATTCTTGCCAAAGGATCGTTGTGGTTGGTATCGCCGTCCTTCCTCAATAGCGATCTGCGCGACGACGACGCTGCGGGAGGTGCGCTCCTGCAATGGGTTCGCGCGGGCGGCACCGCGGTCGTCTTCGGCGATCCGGGGAGCGACTGGAAAAGGCTCGATATCAAACGCGGCATCGGCGTCAGTGGCGCGGCAAACTTGATCGAGGGCGATTTCGCGCCGCGCGCGCGCAAGCTTGACGTTGCGGACCTTGTGCATTTTGCTGCCGCCGATGACAAGCCAGCTCACGATAAGGCGCGAGTTCGTCTGACGTGCGACGGCGCGCCCTTCGCGCTGGAGATGCCGCTCGGTGCGGGCCGTCTCGTCGCGGTCGCCGACGGACGGTTTCTGCGCAACGCCAATCTGGGCAGCGATGACGCGAGCGTGTTGCTGGTCGATCTCGTGCGCGCGCTGGGGTCGCCGGTGTTCGACGAATATTTCCACGGCCTGGTCGAATCGGGCTCGCTCGTGGCGACGCTGGCTGGCTCGCGCGTGATCCTTCCGCTGGGCGCTGGCCTTCTGCTGGCGCTGCTGTGGGTCGGCGAGCAACGTTCGTGGCCGCCGCGCCGTCTTGCCGAGCGGGCCGAGGAACCGGCCCCTTCGATCGCCTCGTTTCTCGACGCGCTCGGAGTGTTGTACGCACGCGCCCGCGATCCGGGCGCCGCGTTTCGCGCCTATCGCGCCGGCTTCCTGCATCGAGTACGCCGGCAACTCTGGCCGCACGGCGAATTTTCCGAGCGACTCCTGCTCGAGCGTCTCGAGCGCGATCGCTCGCTCCCGCCCGAGACCCGCCACTGGCTGATTGACGGCGCGATGCCGGCCAACGAGACCGAGCTGGTAAGCGCGGTGCGCGTAATCGAATCCTATCCGGGGATCGGATGATGGACGGCGAGAATTCCGGCGACGCGCAGTGGGTGGCGCAATCGTTCGCCGCGCTCCGCTCCGCGATTGGCACGGTGATCATCGGCCAGGACGAGGCCGTGCGGCTCTCGTTCGTCACCCTGCTGTGCTCGGGCCACAGCCTGTACGAAGGTGTTCCGGGCGTTGCCAAGACCCTGCTGGTGCGCACGCTCGCGGCGGCGATCGGGGTGCGCTTCGGGCGCATCCAATGCACGCCCGACCTGATGCCGAGCGACATAATCGGCACGCCGGTGCTGCACGGCGATGGAGAGTTCCGCTTCAGGCCGGGGCCGCTGTTTACCGATTTGCTGCTGGTCGACGAGATCAATCGCGCGCCGGCCAAAACGCAGGCCGCGCTGCTGGAGGCGATGCAGGAACGGGCGGCGACCGTGGACGGCACCCGCTACTCTCTCGGCGACTGGTTCACGGTGCTCGCGACTCAGAATCCGATCGAGCAGGAAGGCACCTACCCGCTGCCGGAGGCCGAGCTCGACCGCTTCCTGTTCAAGATCCGGATCGGGTATCCGAGCGCGGAAGAGGAAGTACGCATCGTTGCGGCCCATCACGCGAGCGCGCCGGCGCTGACCGGCCCCGACGCGCTGCTCGGCGCCGCGGAGCTAGCCCGCGCGCGCGCAATCGTCGACGCGACGCTGGCGCGCGAGGAGATTCTGCACTACGCGGTGTCGCTCGTGCGCGCGACGCGCGAGCATCCTGCCATTGCGGTCGGCGCCTCGCCGCGCGCGGCACTTTGGACGCTGCGCGCCGCCAAGGCGATCGCCGCGCTGGAGGGGCGCGGCTTTGTGCTGCCCGAGGACGTGCAGGCCGTCATCCGCCCGGCGCTGCGCCATCGCGTGGTCCTCGACCCCGGCGCGGAAGTCGAGGGGATGGGTGCGGACGACGCAATCGACGAAGTAATGCGAACGGTCGCCGTCCCGCATTGATGGTCGCAGTGCGATCGCCGGAGGCTGGCGCGCCGGAGCGCACGGCGGTCCGTCCCGCGTCGCGCCTGGTCCGGCTGGGCGCGCTGATCGCGCTCAGCGCGTTGGCCGCCGTTGTGTGGCACCTGCTGGTCGCGCCGGTGCTCGCGTTGGCCACAATCGCTGCAGCACTCACGTTGCTCGACTGGGGAATCAGCGGCAACGTTCCGCCGCCGAGGCTCGAGCGCATCCTTGCGGCGCGGATGGTCAAGGGCCGCCGCGCCGAAGCCGTCTACCTCTTGTTGCGGCCGGGCGCTCCCGCCACAACGGTTTCGATACTCGACGAGTTGCCGCCCGAGCTTGGCGGCGATCTTCTGATCGAAAATGTCGCGCTCGGCGCCGGCCAGCGCTGCCGCCTGGCGCGCGATCTGATGCCGCTTAGGCGCGGAACCTGCGAACTTGGCCCGACTTACATCCTGTGGCGTTCGCGCCTCGGCCTGCTGAAGTTTCGCGCGACGATGCCTGCCCAAGGAACCGTCGCGATCATCCCGGCCGCTTCGCCGCCTGCGCGGCACGCTGCGCTCACCCATCGATCGCTGCGCGACGAGCTCGGCGTCCGCCCGCGCCCGGCACGCGGCGAAGGCAGCGAATTCGAATCGCTGCGCGAATACTCAGACGGTGACGATCCGCGCCATCTCGATTGGCGCGCGAGCGCGCGCCGCGGCCGTCTGATCGTGCGCCGTTACCAGACCGAGCGACGGCATACGCTGATCGTCGCGGTGGATACAGGGCGCCTGATGGCGGCGAAGAGTGGCGGCGACTCCAAGCTCGACTGCGCGCTCGATTGCGCAATCGCGCTGGCGCGCTTGTCCGGGCAATTCGGCGACCGGGTGGGCCTGCTCGCTTTCGACCAGGAATTGCGGGCGCTCGCCAAGCCCCGCTCCGGCGCCGCCGGCGTTGGCGGACTGGTCGAGGCGACGCTCGAGCTGCGGCCTCGCCCCTTCGAGCCGAACTATCGCGTGCTGGCCGAGACCCTGGCGCGCCATCAGAAAAAGCGCGCGCTGGTGGTCGTGCTCACTGATTTCGTCGAGGGCAGCGCGTCGCGCGAGCTGGAGAGCTATCTCGCCGTGCTCGCGCGCCGCCATTGCGTATTGCTGGTCGCGATGCGCGATCGGTTGCTCGCCGAGCTCGACGCGCGCGAGCCGCAAATCGCGAGCGGCCGGCTCTATCGACGGCTTGCGCTGCAGGATCTAGCGGTCGAGCGCGAAGCCGCGCTGCGGCGGATCGCGCAGTTCGGCGTGCAGACGCTCGATCTCGACCCCGCCCGGATTACCGCGCCCGTGCTCAACCGCTATCTCGCGATCCGCCAGGCGGCGCTTCTCTGATTAGCCAGTCGAGATCCGATCCGGGCCGGCGCCGAACTATCCGCCGCACATACCACACGTAGCTGACGATTGCGCCGAGCGCGATCGCCGCGGCGGCGAAGCGCGCGCCGGTCGAAAGCGCCGACTGGCGGAGAAAGCTCTCGATTGTGGCGGCGGCAACTAACAGCGGAAGCGCGGCGAACACCATTTGCAGCGCCGGCCGAGCGGCCGTGCGGAGCGCCGCCGCTATCCCCTGACGTCCCGGCGCGAGCACTGCCTTGGCGAGCACCAGCCCGCCGGCGGAGCACAGGATGACCGCAAGCAACTCCGGAATCGCATGCGGCAGCAACCAGGCCCAGAACGGCGGCCAGGCGCGGTCGCGCGAGAAGATCCAGACGAACGCGCCAAGCGTCAGGCCGTTGTAGAAATCTAGGATAAGTGTGGGTAACCCCGCTAAAATACCGCTGGCGAAGGCGAGCAGTCCGACCTGAGTATTGTGAACGAAGAGACTCGCGGAGAAGACTGATTTGAGCCCGAAGGCAACCTGCTTATGGGCGAGAAAGTCCGCCCGCTGCGCGGCCGAGGTCACCAGCCCCTGCAGCAAGTCCGGCGGGTACATCCTGGCGGGGATGCAGGCGTACAGCGCCGCCGGATTCTCGGCCACCAGCGTCGCTCCGGCCAGCCCACCCGCCAACATAACGATCGCTGCGAGCATCTGGAGCCGGGCCGTCGCAGCCAGGGTCGCTGGAAATTCCACCAGGAAGAATCTGCCCGTGCTCCGTGCGCGGCGCGGCGCGACCTGCAAATGAGTATAGGCACGCACACACAGGGCGTTGAGGTATCTGACCGCTTCCGGATCGGAGCGCCGCCGCGAGCGGAGCACCGCAAGCCGCGCCGAGCCCAGTCGGTACAGCCGCGCCAGCCGGCGAAGGTCGTCGAAGCCGAGCCGCCGTGGGGTGCGCTCCGCGCGATCGAGCAGCGCCTCGAGTTCCTCCTCGATCCGCGTCTCGCGCGCGTTCACATCCGTGCCACCCGATGAACGATTCCGTCAGCCAGCCTGATCAGCCGATTCATGGCCTGTTCTCGCCCGAGGGCGTGCGCCTCGAGCTGGCGGTGGCGGGTCCGGCGCCGCGGATCTTCGCGTACGGCATCGATTGGCTGATCGTCATACTGCTGGTGGTCTTTCTGCTGATCGCGCTGTTCACCAGTTTGCCGCTAGGCGCGCTGCTCGACAAATGGATCAGGTCGGCGCTTCACCAGGCCAAAGCCACCGCCCAAGGACAGCATCCCGATCCCAAGCTTATCGGACGCGTCGCCGGAGTGATGATCGCGCTGTTCCTGCTGGCGCAGTTCGTGGTCGAGACCGGCTATTTCATTTTCTGGGAGATGTTGACCGGCGGGCGTTCGCCGGGCAAAGCCCTGGTCGGCTTGCGCGTGGTGCGCCGCGACGGTTTGCCGATCGATTTTCGCAGCTCGGTCGTGCGCAACGTGATGCGCCTCGTCGACATGCTGCCGGCCAACTACGCCGTGGGATTGGTGGCGATGCTGCTGTCGGATAGCGGCGAGCGCCTGGGCGACCACGCGGCGGGCACGCTGGTGATTCGTCTCGATCGGCCGGAGGCCGCGGCGGAAATTCAACCCCCGCAGCGCGCTGCGGCATTCAGTCTGACGCGACAGCAGCTCGCTCGAATCGGCCCGCGCGAGCTGCAATTGATTCGTACCACGCTTAGACGGAGCGCGAGCCTGCCTGAGGCGCGGCGCGGGCCGCTGGTGATGGAAGTCGCTGAAACCGTGCGCGCGCGCCTGGAGATCGCCGAATTTCCGTCGCCGGACCGGGTCGCGTTTCTCGAGGATGTTCTTGCGATGGCCGAGCGGCACATGGCGAACACTTGACGCGTCCGGGGCGTTTGCTTCTCAAGAGCCGAATAGTCGGAACTCAGGACGCCAGCCTTGCGAAGACGAGGTCATTCGTGGCCGCTAGCGGTAGCGGCCCGCTCGATGGATCCCGGATCTTGTCCACGCACACGATCAGTTGCCGGCCTTGACGAATGACCAGATGCTCGCGCTCTAATTGCGCCAGATGCTCGGTGACTCTTGGGCGCGAAGCACCCACGAGATCGGCAAGGTCCTGATGGCTGAAAAGTCCTCTCAGCAGCGAACCGCGCGACTCCTTGATTCCGAAGTCGGTGGCCAGTTCGAGCAGCGCAATGGTGACGCGTTCGTGAAGTCCGAGGTTGAGAAAACTCGAGCTGCGCAGCAGCAGACGGTACCACTGCCGCAAATCGTTCGCGTGAAATGTTTTGAAGACTGATTCGGATCGATGCGCGGCGATGCGTTCGAAATTGCTCCAGCCCAGGCTGCCTACCCGGCAATCATTGTAAGCCTCGCAGCGAAAGTCGAACCGGCTGTATGGCAGCGATGGAAACTCAGGAATCGGACCCGGCGGCAGCAGGGCGATCGTCACCCGCTCGCCGCGGGCGCTTTGGCAGGTAATGCGCGCGATGCCTTTTAACAGGATGTGGGCTTTGGATGCGAGCGGGTCTTCGCGCAGGATTATTTGCGGCCGTTTGTAGTCGACGAGCACAAGCGCGCCCGCGAGCAATCCGAGCTCCGAAGCGGAAAGCCACGACAGGGCCTTTAGGCGGGTCAGCTTGTCGAGGTCACTGTCTGGCGAGTGTCGGGTTTCATTCAAAATGGCACCTAGGAGGCATGCGACGATCCTATGCGCTATGGTGCGATCTAGCAAACCCGATGTTACATAAGGAACAATTCGTGTGTCTTTGTGGGCACTTTTGGCCGCTGGCGCTGCGGACTCCGAAAATCGACAACGCTCACGAAGTCCCACGCCGCGCGGTGTTTCATTTCGCCGCGGCGGGCAGAGAACGTCTCTAAGTGGCAAAACTCTGCAGTCAGTAGCGTCAGCCGATTAATTGACGGCCATCGCGCACCATCGGCGCTCGCGCTCCAGTAACGCGAGATGCCCGGTTACCCGCGGCCGTGAGGCGCCCACCAGCGAGGCAAGATCCTTCCAAACCAGATCTTCGGAAGCGAAGCCGGAAACGATTTGAAACTACGTAATGTGTGCTGTCAGGAACAGCATCGGCGGGATTGTTCTGGAGTTTACGCGCTTGCCGATAGATATTCCGGCGAATGTGCGAAAGTCTATATATTGTTGTTCCGCGCAAAACATAACGATCGAGTAGTGCTTCGGCAATCCCAACCAATTTAAGGAGTGTGAACAATGTTCATCAAATCGGCAGCACGCGTACTTGCAGCGGCGACAATGCTCGGCGGGCTCGTTATGGCCGGCCCTTTCGCCTTCGCCGCGCCGGCAACGACGGAACCAGCGATGACGGCCGCCAAACCCGATCCGGTCGAGGCGCGCATCAAGGAGTTGCACAACAAGCTTAGCATCACGGCCGCTCAGCAGACCCAATGGGACAGCCTCGTCCGGGTGATGCGAGACAACGCGAAGGCGATGACCGATCTGCAAAAGCAAAGAAGCCAGGACGCAAAGGCAATGACCGCGGTCGACGCGGTCAAATCCTATGAGGCGGTCATCGCGGCGCATGAAGCTGGAATGGCCAAATTCGTGCCGGCCTTTCAGGCTCTGTATGACAGCATGTCGAACGCCCAGAAGCAGACTGCGGATTCGATGTTTCGCGGCAAGGTACGTGCCGCAGCGACCAAAAAGAGCACTTGATTGAGGGAATTTGGTCACGACCAGATGGGAAGCAATCTGCTCGACCAGGATTCGCTCCGGGAGATGGAGAGTCACTATGGAAAAGACCACGCTAACCAAGGTCTGCAGAATCAGTAAGGTAAGTAAGATTGCGATTGCGGTCGGTTTCGGTGTCGTGATTTGCGGTGCCGCGATGGGCCCCGCGTTCGCCGGCGGCGGCGGTCATCGCGGTGGCGATAGGCATGAGGCGCCACGCCACGCCGGAGGGCACGGCAGAGATCATGATGGTGGCGGCTATGTTGCGCCCGCGCCCAACTACTACTACGCGCCTGAGCCGGAATACTACCCATCTGCGCCGGTCTATAGCGCCCCACCACCGTCGGAGGGTATAAACCTTTTCTTCGGGATTCATTAGAAAGGTCTGGTTCGCTGAGCGATCCGTTTGGAGCCTCGCGCCGGTTGCGGAGCGCGACAAAGATAAAGCAGCAATCACGGCGAGATCGTCTCGCCGTGATTACTATTGCCTTACGGAGATCGATGAATTCCCGGACGGTACCGGCCGCCGAGAGCTTCCCCCCGCTTCTATAATCTTGAGAGTTTGTAAATTGTTTGAGCGAAGCGAGTCGGCTCTTCGGTCATCCTGAGCGAAGGCTGCCGGAGTCGAAGGACGTCGCGCGGTCCTCCGCGCGTTATCCGGTGTCGGTGAAGCTTTCTTCTTTTGTCATCCTGAGCGAGCGTTGCGCGAGTCGAAGGACCCCGATCTTTCCGGAAGAGCATTGCGAGTATCTCTGCATATAAAGATCCGGGGCCCCTCGACTCGCAGACTCGCTCGGGATGACAGACAGAAACAGCAGCGCCTAAGCGCATGCCTTCCGGCGCAGGCAGGTTATGATGCGAGAGTTTCTTCCAGGTAGCGGCGGTTTGCGGACGAATGTCCTTGAGCGAGAAAGCTCTCCAGCCGCTCGCGTCTGACGATCAGTTGCCGGCCCTCGCGGATAATCATGTGGTCGCGCTCCAGCAGCGCGAGATACTCGGTTACCCGCGGCCTTGACGCGCCCACCAGTTCTGCCAGGTCCTTGTGCCGCGCCGGCACGGTCAGCCGCACTCCCAGTCTGTCGGGCACGCCAAAATTGTCGGCCAATTCGAGCAGGATCAGCGCGACTCGCTCCTCCAGCGTGCAGCTCATGAAATTTGCACAGCGCAATTGCACCAGGTCCCAGCGTCCGGAATAGCTGGCGGCCATGCGCTTGAAGTCCGCCGAGGCGATGCCCAGAGCGATTTCGATGAACGTCGCCAGAGCGACCGCGCCGATCTGGCACTCGGTAACCGCTTCGCAGCGGAAGTTATAGCTGATTCCTGCGACCGGCGGAGGAAAGCCCGGAATCATGCCGGGGGCGACCATAATCACCAGCGCGCGATCGCCCTTACGGTTGCGGCACGTGATGCGCGCAACTCCCGACAGCAAGACGTACGCCGATTCGGGAGAGTGTTTCTCATCGAAGATGATGCCGTGCTTTTCAACCCGGCTCATGATCAAAGCATCGGCAAGCCGGTTGAGCTGTCGCGCCGTAAGCCAGGAAATGTTCTTGAGTCCGCGTAATTTTCGGACTCCTGATATTCGGACGGCACGCATAAGGTTAATCTAACAGACTTCTCCGGAGGGCGTAGCGCCGGTTCGACGCGCTTGGTGCTCCATGTAACCAATGCGCATCAGTGCGCTATAGCGCTGAAACATGCATCGAAGTACAGTGGGTATCAACGACGCCATCGGGAGCGACCAGATAAACAGGAAGCCCCGTCCCCGTGATGACATTTGATGCGGCTGTGACGATGCTTTCGCCTGCCGAGCGGCGTTCGCCGCGCGGCAAATGGTGAGCGGGCGGGCACCCGGGAGACTCCCCCTCTCTTTGGATGCCCGCCGATTTTCTCGCGGTGCGTATTCGAACGCTGTCGAATGAAGGTACGCTAAGGAACACTAGTAAAACGTCGACAGACTCAATTGCGCATGCTCCCAGGGCAAACGCGCTGGCAAATGAGCGCTCTCAGGTTAATAACAACTTGCGCGTAAAGAGGTAACAACGATGACATTTGAAGATGCTGCTAATGCCACGATTCACCAGACTATGGATCAGGGCCGTCAGGCCGCCGAGAAGGCCGGCCAGGCCCTCAAGGATGGCTATGGAGCGGCGCGGCAATACGTTGAGGAAAAGGGACTCGACTTCGATGTGCGCGAATTCGCTCGCCGCGAACCTTGGCTGGCTATCGCAGCCGCGTTCACGATCGGTTACTTTGCCGCGCGTCTCATCAGGCGTGTTTCCTGACCGGGACTGTTGCGTCATGAAGACTTCAGCCGATAGCGCGGCGCGGCAGCAGGGCGGCCGACGCGACGATGTGGGCGAATACGTCAGGGAGTCGCCGCTTAGCTCACTGGCGATCGCCGCTGCGGCAGGGTTCCTAGTGGGCGGGGGCTTCAAGAACCGTGTCGGCCTGGCGATGCTCGCGATCGTTGGCCGGATTGCAATTCAGAGCGCCGCGAGCACCTTCATAGAGGCAATCGCGACCGGCAATCATCATAACGGAAAATCGAAAGGCGCAAGCTCTGGCAGTAAGGGATATGACAAGCCAAGAAGAGATTTCCAGGAACCAGGATGAGCGAGACGACGCGCGTCAGGGCCTTCGCGACACTCTGAGCGAGGTCAACGCGAAGCTCGAACGCGCGGGAAATGAGTTTCGTCCCGATCATCTGATCGAGGGCCACGCCGTTGGGGCTTGCCTGATGGTGGGCGCCCTGGGCTTTCTCCTTGGCTCAAGTATCAACAGCCGGGTAACCGGGCCAGCCATGATCGCCGCCTTGCTGGGCTTCGCGCTTTCGCGACGCTCTGCGAGCGAATTGAGTGAGTACGATGGCAGAGCAACATCTCCTAACGACTGAACGGGTCGCGGCCTCCCCGGACTGGTCGACCCTGACCGAGAGGGCGCTGGACGATGTATCGCGGATTGTTCGATCCGAGATCCATATGCTGCAAACCAGCATCGAGACGGCTGTGGAGGCGCGAATAGACAGCGTCGTGACGCGCTCGATGACGATCGCGGCGATGGTCTGCGGCGCGTTCTGCATTCTGTGCGCCGCGGTTCTGCTGTTGCATCAATGGCTGCCGTGGTGGCAATCGTTTGGGATTGCCGGTTTCTGCTTGCTAGCCACCGGAGTTGTGAGTCGTGCAACTGTGAAGTCTTCGAGTCAACTTGGAACTCCACGACACGAAATGAATCACGGTCGTTCGAGCGCCTGAACCAATGCCGCGTGTTGGGATCTCGGTAAAAGGGCAAATCCGATGAAGTCGATAACCTGGTTCGGTGCAATCCTCGCTCTGTTGGGGATTGTTGGATTGGCAATCCCAGTATTTACGACTTCACAGACCACGGATGTTGCAAAGTTGGGCGACCTCAAGATTCAGAGTACGGAACATTCGACGCACGTGGTGCCTCTGCCGTTGAGCGCCGGCGCACTCGTACTAGGCGTCATACTCATTGGAGTTGGTGCTTACTCAAAGCGAGCGCCATGAACAATTGCGCCATGCCAACCAGTGGGTGAGATAGTGCAAAATGTATGACGTTAAGTGTCATGGAGTATGCATATGACTTTAGTGGGTATTGTAGGCGTATTGGTCGTGGTCGGGCTGATAATGTGGCTGATAAACACGTATATTCCGATGGCGGCCGGCATCAAGAGCATACTCAACATCGTCGTCTTCCTCGTTGTGGCAGTGTGGCTTTTACAAGGATTTGGCATCATCGGGAATATACCTGGAGTGCGTATTCCCGCCCTGAGGTGAGTTGCCAGAGCGGGCGGGTTTGTGCTTGAGGCGTTAGGCCTTACGGGCCGTCTTGAGCGCCGTCGTCCACCAGAGCAGGTCATCAATCATCACCTTGGCGGGTGTCTCGAGCTCCGCGAGCCCCTTGTCGACGTCGCCGCCCTGAAAGTGAGCCCACAAGGTGGCGACCGGGATATGGACGGACAAGTGAATCGGCGCGAGCTGAAGCTCTATCGCCGTTTCTCGGAGCTGCTGCACGCTGTGCGCGCCTCCGACACTGCCAAAGCTCACGAAAGCAGCCGCCTTGCGGTTCCACTCCGGATAAACCCAGTCGATCGCGTTCTTCAGCACGGCAGGAGGACCATAGTTATACTCCGGGGCGACGAAGATGAAGCCGTCTGCTGCGTCTATCGCGGCGGTCCATTTTTTGACCACCTCGTTCTCGTAAGCCGCGCGGCCCGGCATAGCAGGGGGCACAGCATGATCAAAGAACGGCATCGGAAAGTCGCGCAGGTCGAGCAGCCGCGCATCGACGTCGCGCTTCTTGAGGTGCTGGAAAATCCACTGCGCTGGTTTTTCCGAAAAACGACTCTGGCGGGTACTGCCGACGATCACAGAAATTACAGTCATCTGTTTGCTCCTTGCGGTTGTTCGGATTCTTCTGTTAAGTGGAACCATGGTTCCAGTTGTATTATCCGGAACTATCGTTCCGCTTGTCAAGACCCAAGGTGCCGGCTATGCGCGCTGATGCCGAGCGCAACAAGAAACTGATTGTGGAGGCCGCCCGAGAAGTCTTCGCAACCGCCGGCCTGGCTGCGCCGATCGACGAAATTGCCCAGCGCGCGGGCGTGGGTACGGGAACGCTCTACCGGCATTTTCCGACCAAAGAGGCTCTGTTCGAGGCCGTTGTCATCGGACGAGTGGAGGATCTGGTCGAGGAAGCCCGCCGCTTGATCGCGGGCAATGACCCGGAAACGGCTTTCTTCAAGCTGTTTTCCAAACTGGTCCAGCACGGCGACGGCCACAAGGATTTGATGGACGCGCTCGGCAAGCAGTCTTTCGACATTCAGAAAGCCGTGCCGGGACTGCTCGCAGAAATGTGGACCGGCGTAGGTCAGCTTCTCGAACAGGCCCAGCAAGTGGGAACCGTTCGCCGCGACGTCCAGCTCTCCCATGTGCAGGCGCTTGTGAGTGCCGTGTGTACGGCGGACCTACAAGGCGGTGGACTCGGGTTCGACCGGGTAGTCTGGACGGTCATCAGCGACGGCCTCCGTCCCAAAGCAGGCAAAGCATCACGGCGTCCAGAGCACGGGCCTGGCCGTACGAAGAGTGGCACCAGGGCTGGTGCCCCGGCCGGGAACCGAACACGGACTTGAGGTTCGGGAGACCCCCGTGATGTCACTACCGGGGCGTGGCGGCGAGAAAATCGAAGAAGCGCGGGCCGCGCCGCGCGTCTATCGAGTCAATTCACCAAGTGGGCCTTTGCCCTTCAGAACCGCACTATCGAAGCCCTCGGTAAATCATTCGTAAATCTCGCCGGGCATCGTACACAACCGCCGCTAATCTTGAGCGCAGTCGTCGCTCTTCTGGATGAGAGACTCGGCCGCGGCACAAAAATTCCCGCGCCTAATCGAAAAAACGCGCGGGAATAAAAACGCCGATACCGGAGTCTAGAAGTTAACGCGGGCCAGAACGCAGGGAGAGGGCCTTACGCCGGACGTCTTTTAAAGCGGAATGTCCGTTTTGCCTTGCTCAACATGCAGCTCCTAGCTCGCATATCCGCGCCGGATCGACTGATTGGAGCAGTACTGTGAGCGAGGGCTGCGGTTGTGAGTAAAGAGCTTTCGGTAAGTGTATCGACGACAGCCAATCCGGGTGCGTCAAAAGCTGCGATTTCATTCCACTACGATCTTGGCAACGAATTTTTCAGACTATTCCTCGACCGCGAATGTTGTTACTCGTGCGCCATGTATGACAGAGAGCCCGACTCTTTCGAAGCAGCTCAGCAACGGAAACTCGAGTACCACATTCAGCAGGCGCGCGCCGATGAAGCCGCCCGCGTCCTGGATATCGGATGTGGTTGGGGCGCGCTGCAAAAGAAGCTGGTAAAAGAACACAGGGTGAAACTCGCGGTCGGATTAACTCTCAGCGAGAACCAGGCCCGATGGATCGGCTCGATTGGTCTTCCAGGCGTGGAGGTCCGTGTGGAAAGCTGGTCCGACCATGTGCCGGACGCGCCATACGATTCAATTATTTCGATCGGCGCCTTTGAGCATTTCGCGCGACCTTGCAGCCGCCCGGAGCGAGTGAGGGGATATCGCCATTTCTTTGAACGCTGTTACGGCTGGCTGAATCCGGGCGGATGGATGTCGCTCCAGACCATCGGTTTGGGCACAGCGGACCGGGGAGTCGAGGGACAATTCGTCGCCGAAAATATTTTCCCCGAAAGCGATCTGCCGCGCCTGGGAGAAATCGGGGACGCATCCGAAGGAATTTTCGAAATCGTTTCGGTTAGAAACGATCGCGCCGATTACAAACGTACAAACCAAGAATTCCGCGATCGGTTACGGAAAAACTGGGATGCGGCGGTCAGCCTGGTGGGAGAGGAAACGGTTGGCCGTTTCGACAAATATTTTCGCATCTCGGCTGCCGGCTTCAGCCGCGGAACGACAAACCTTTATCGAATTACCTTTCGGAAGGTTGCCCACCCGCGTTTCGATATCGCCTTGTGAGCTCGAACATGCGGCTCGAGGACTTCGGGACGGGCCAGCAATGGCTTTCCTCTTGGCTCAACTGAGTTTCCAGTTACACCGCTGAGCAAGCGTTCAAGATTCGACACTTGCCGATCCGTGTGGTGCCCCGGCCGGGAATCGAACCCGGACTTGAGGTTCCGGAGACCTCCGTGATGTCCTTTTCACTACCGGGGCGTGGCGGGCGGACGGCAGACGCAGAAAGTATCTCAGCCGCGCGGCGCTAACAAGCGCGTCGCGATATAGCCGGAGCCTTGCGGGAGCTTCAAGCCTCTCCGGCGTGCAGCCGGGCGAGAGCGGAAGTACTCACGCCCGCTTTCGGCGCGAGCGCCTCTCGTATATCTTTGCGGGCTTCGGAGATGACGGCCGCGGCCTTTGACGATGACCGCCGCCGGCGCCTTGGGCATGAATCGAATCTCCTGGCCTCGATTGGCTCTACTGTGGCTCGCCGGCGTCGACTTGCGCATCACGCTGCTCGCAATCCCGCCGCTGATCCCGCTGATCCATCGCGACCTGCCACTGGACGAAACGGCGGTCGCCGCACTGCTAGGGTTGCCGGTGCTGCTGCTGGCAGCGGCAGCCACGCTCGGCTCGATGATCATTTCGCGCTTCGACGCCCGCCGAACCGCGATCCTCGGTGTCGCTCTGCTCGGCGCGAGTTCGGCGCTGCGCGGGGTCGGCCCGTCGCTCACGATACTGTTCGCGATGACGCTGGTGATGGGCGCGAGCGTGGCGATCGTGCAGCCGGCACTGCCGGCACTGGTCTACCATTGGACGCCCAATCACGTGGGCGTTGCGACGGCGGTCTACAGCAACGGGCTTCTGATCGGCGAACTGATCGGCGCCGGGCTCACCACGCAGGTGGCGGTGCCGATTACCGGGAGCTGGCGCGGCGCGCTCGCGTTGTGGGGCATGGTGCCGCTAATAACAGCGCCAATCCTATGGTGGATGACGCCGGCTCTAGGAGCCATCGAGACTTCCGCGCGGCCGCAATGGCTGCCCGACTTCAAGCGCGGGCTGACTTGGCGGCTCGGACTGATCCTTGCCGGCGGGGGCACGATTTATTTCGGCGCTAATGCTTTCCTTCCAGACTACCTTCATCACGCGGGCGCCGCGCGTCTTATCGCGCCGTCGCTGCTATGGCTTAACGCGGCGCAACTTCCGGCCTCGATCGCGATAGCGCTGCGGCCCGGATGGTTCGTCGGGCGCAGCGGGCCGGTCCAGGCGATGGCGCTGCTCGCTGCCGCGGGACTCGGCGTCTTTTTCATCCCGCATGATTGGGCGCGCATGGTTGGCGCCGGACTGCTCGGATTCGCGGCGGCCTTCGGCTTCGTGCTGAGCCTGGCATTCCCGCCGCTGCTCGCCGAGACTCCCGGCGACGTTCATCGAATTTCCGCTGGCATGTTCACGATCGGTTATGGGATGGCCTTCCTGGTGCCGCTGCTGGGCGGCGCGGCGTGGGACCGCACGGTGCCGCTGCTGGGCGGCGCGGCGTGGGACCGCACGGGAATCGCGGCGGTCTCGCTCGCGCCGGTCGCGATCGGCACGTTCTGTCTATTGCTCGCGCCGTGGGGATTGAAGACCGGCGGCCGCGAACTCTGAGCCTGCCTGCCGAGGAGAGCGCGAATATCTTTCATCCGAGCAATGCTCCAGACGAAACCGCGCCCAGTCTGAGGACCAAACCGGCAGCGGGCGTCAGCGAAGCAATAGAGCCCGACGCAATCGAGCCCGCTTCGGCACGGCTTAGGGGCCGACCTGCACGCAGCCGCCAACGTGATTGTCGAACATCTGCTGCAGCGCGAAAAAGTCGCCGTTCCACATCTGGTTGGCATTACCCGAGGCCCACGTGAGTATGCCGTAGTTGTAGGCGCACAGATCGCCGATCTCATTGCCGGAAGCCGTCACCCAGCCGCTTCCCGGCAGTGGATCCGTGATCGACTCCGTCACTTCATGGGCGGCTATGCTCGCGGCAGCGTCAGCCAGGGCGTCGCCGTTGGGCGACGGAATGCTCGGTGCCTGGCAATGAGTGAGCTCGCCGTATGGCTGGTTCGTGTAAATGATCGGGGTACCCACTGCGTTGAAGAACGCACTGTGGTAGCCGCAGTACCCATTCGGTGGATTGTATGCACAGACCGTACTTGAGGAACTGATGCATGAGCCCTCGCCTTCCGAAGTGAAGAGCAGGAATAGATGGTTGATCCCTCCCGTCCATCCCTTAAGGGCGAGGACTTTTTTGATCTCATGTTGAAGCTGAGTGTTCGTCAGACAGTTGCCCGGCGTCTGCGGGTCTGTGCATACCGAGGCCGGATAGGGTGAGGTATCGACGAAGGCGCCGCCCCATAATGCGCCCTTCCCTTTTGGCATCGGCCGATGGCTGCCCGTCGCGTGAACCACTTAGGCCCGGCATTCATGGTTATGAAATGTGACGTTCATCATAACGCCGCAGAATTCGGTGAGACTTCCAAAAATTGCTTGCTTCGTCGAGGGGTGCGGCTTAAGGTCATTTTCGTGCCCAATAAGCAGCCGTGATGT
>WNFC01006932.1_pt1 | contig 16921 bp, 14 predicted proteins | sample 5400541 | NCBI WGS metagenome assembly WNFC01 (sample SAMN13153342, study PRJNA577476) | soil metagenome | isolation source: 120 cm saprolite under Douglas fir tree site 2 hole 2 replicate 1 | place: USA:California | collected 2015-04-18
GCGGTGAGATCAATGCTAAATGGCAGCCCGAGAATCGCAAGACCTTCCTTTGCTACGAGTTGGCCCAGGACTTCGCCCAACTCTATCGCGACTACGGCCAGGAATGGAACGCCCCTCCCAAAGAGAAATGGTGGCAGCCGAAATGGTGGAAGCGGGCTAAAAAAGGGTGATAACAAAGGTTCGCTTGCTGTCTAATCCATGTCGGCACGGCAATTCGGGAACTCCGCTGTTGGTCTGGCGTTCTGGCGTCGAACCCCTGGCGGCACGTTATCCGTTCCCCAAGACGCCCGGACCGACCAGGGGCACAGGACCTCGATGCGGCGTGTCCCCGCCAAGAGAAGATGAAATCTCAATTACCGCCGCAATGAACGCCGAGCAAACTCATTTTCTCTGTCCCAATGTTCTTGTGAGATCACCATGAGCGCCGCGCGATCCTGACGGGAGCATCCTCGGACCGCCCCGCGAGAGCAACACGCGACAGTCAAGCTTTGCTTGCGAAGCTCCCCGAATCCTAGTGGCGCCGACCGCATCCGCCACCTTCCTGGCGTCGTCACAGCGCCTGAACGTCGATCACGCCGGGCACCGCCTTGAGGGCCCCGCAGATCTGCGGCGAGACCTTGAACTTCCCCGGCAGGCGCACTTCGACTTCGGTGGCGCCGTCCTCGAGGATCAGGATCATGCTCACCTCGCCGTCGCCCTTGGGCTCGAGCCTGCGCGCGATGCCTTCGAGCGGCGCGTCGGAACGCACGAACACCCGCAAGGCCCGCTGCATCTTCTCCGCCGCCCGGTCGAGCGGCTCGACCGATTGGATGCGCACGCGCAGGTCGTCGCCCTGAACCTCCGCCCCGACGAGGAGGAGCACCGCCGCGCCCGGCTCGAGCAGGTCGCGGTATTGCTGCAGCCCTTCGGCGAAGATCACGGCTTCGTACTGGCCGGTCGGGTCCGACAGCCCGACGATGGCCATGCGGTTTCCGGTGGTCTTGGCCCGGCGCTCGGTCTTGCTCACCACCGTGCCGGCGAGCCGCCCGGCGCTCGCGCCGGCCTTGACCGCGCGGGAGAACTCGGCCCAGGACTGGACCCGCAAGCGCTGCAGCGCCGGGCCGTAATCGTCGAGCGGATGCCCGGTGAGGAAGAAGCCGATCGCGTCATATTCCTTCTGCAATCGCTCGGTCGGCAGCCATAGCTCGACCGCGGGCAATGCCAGCGCTTCCGCGTTCCCCGGTCCTCCGAACAACTCGCTTTGTCCCATCACGGCGGCCTCGTGCCGGCGGTGGCACTCGGCCAGGATGAGATCGGCGCCCGCATGCACCCGGGCGCGATTGGGCTCCAGCGCATCGAACGCGCCCGCGGCCGCCAGGCTCTCGATCATTCTCTTGTTGATCGCCCGGGGGCCGACGCGCCCGGCAAAATCGGCGAGATCGCGGAACGCTTGGGAGCCGCGGGCGGCAATGATCGCCTCGACGGCTTGATTCCCTACCCCTTTGAGCGCCGCGAGCGCGTAGTGAATCCTGGCGCCGTCCACTTCGAACGCCACGTCCGAGCGGTTGATGGAGGGCGGCTCCAACCGGATGCCCAGCCGCTCGGCCTCGGCACGGAATTCCGCGAGCTTGTCGGTATTGCTCATGACGTAGGTCATCGACGCCGCCAGGAACTCGACCGGGTAGTTCGCCTTCATATAGGCGGTCTGATAGGTCAGAAGCGCGTAGGGCGCCGAGTGCGATTTGTTGAATCCGTAGTCGGCGAATTTGGCGCAGGCTTCGAAGATCGCCTGGGCATCGCTGCGATCGAGCCCGCGCTCGGTCGCTCCCGAGACGAAGCGCTCGCGCTGCTTCTCCATTTCCGAACGGATCTTCTTGCCCATGGCGCGGCGCAGGAGATCCGCCTCGCCGAGCGAATAGCCGGCCAGATCCCGCGCGATCTGCATCACCTGCTCCTGGTAGGTGATGATGCCGTAGGTGGCTTGCAGGATCGGCACGAGCTTGGGGTGCAGATATTCGGTCTTCTCCCGCCCGAGCTTGCGCGCGCAATAGGTCGGGATGTTCGCCATCGGGCCCGGACGGTAGAGCGCGACCAGCACGATCAGGTCTTCGAACCGGTCGGGCCGCATGTCGACCAGCGCCCGGCGCATGCCCTGGCTTTCCACCTGGAACACGCCGACGGTTTCGCCGCGCGCCAGCGCTTCGTAGGTCCTGGCATCGTCGAGCGGGATGCGCGAGAGATCGATTTCGATGCCGCGGCGGCGGACGAGCTTCACGGCGGCGTCGAGCACGGTGAGCGTCGTGAGGCCGAGGAAGTCGAATTTCACCAGGCCGGCCTGCTCAACCCATTTCATGTTGAACTGGGTGACCGGCAGATCCGATTTCGGATCGCGGTAGAGCGGCACCAGTTCCGTGAGCGGCCGGTCGGCGATGACGATGCCGGCCGCGTGCGTCGAAGCGTGGCGATGCAGGCCTTCGAGCTTCTGCGCGATGTCGAACGCGCGCCGGACGACGGGCTCGCTGTCGCGCGCCGCCTGCAGCCGCGGCTCCTCGGCGATGGCACGCGCCAGCGGCACCGGATTGGTCGGATTCTGCGGCACCAGCTTGCAGAGCTTGTCGACCTGGCCGTAGGGCATTTCGAGCACCCGGCCGACGTCGCGCAGCACTCCGCGCGCCTGCAGCGTGCCGAAGGTGATGATCTGCGCCACCTGGTTACGGCCGTAGCGCTGCTCGACGTAGCCGATCACCTCGTCGCGGCGCTCCTGGCAGAAATCGATGTCGAAATCCGGCATCGATACCCGCTCCGGATTGAGGAAGCGCTCGAACAAGAGGCCGAACCGGATCGGATCGAGGTCGGTGATGGTGAGCGCATAGGCAACGAGCGAGCCGGCGCCGGAGCCACGTCCCGGACCGACCGGAATCCCCTGCGCCTTCGCCCATTGAATGAAATCGGCGACGATCAGGAAATATCCGGGGTATTTCATCCCCTCGATCACGCCGAGTTCGAACTCCAGCCGCTCCTTGTATTCCTGGATCGTGTGCCCTGGCGCGGCTCCATGCTTGGCGATCCGATCCTCGAGCCCGGCGCGGGCGCGCCGCATCAGTTCGGCCGCTTCGTCGACCGGCTCGCTGCCGAGCGAGAACCGCGGCAGGATCGGTTTGCGCACGCGCGGGCGGAAGGCGCAGCGTTGCGCGATCTCGATGGTCGATGCGAGCGCTTCGGGCAGGTCGGCAAAGAGCGCCGCCATCTCGGCGCGGGTCTTGAAATGATGCTCCGTGGTGAGCTGCCGACGCTCGTTGTCGGCGAGGAGCCGGCCTTCCGCGATGCAGATCAGCGCATCATGGGCCTCGTAGTCCTCGCGCCTGGCGAAGAACGGCTCGTTCGCGGCAACCAGAGGAATGCCGTTCCCATAGGCGAGCTCGATGAGCAACGATTCGGCATGGCGCTCGGGCTCGGTGCCGTGGCGCTGCAGCTCGACGTAGAGGCCGTCCCCGAACAGCTCGAGCAGCGTTTGCAGCCGGGCGGCGGCAAGCTCGCCCTGGCCCGCAGCGATGGCGCGGTCGAGCGGACCGGACGGGCCGCCGGTGAGCGCAAGCAAGCCCTGCGTCTCGTTCCGGAGCGCGGCAAGCTCGAGATGCGGGCGCGCGCCGGCAGGCGTCCCGAGATACGCCCGCGAGACGAGCCGCATCAGGCGCAAATAGCCCTCTTCGCGCGCGGCCAGCAGCACGATGCGCGGCAGCTCGGCCGTCCCCGTCGCGGCGCTACGTGGCCCCGCGTCGAGATCGCCGAAATCCACCGCCAGCGCGCAGCCGATGACCGGCTGAATCCCCGCGGCAGCCATCTTGTCGGAGAATTCCAGCGCTCCGAACATGTTGTCGCTGTCGGTGAGCGCGAGCGCAGGCTGGCGATCGGCTTTGGCAAGCTCCGCGAGCTTGCCGATCGTCATCGCGCCTTCGAGCAGCGAATAGGAGGAGTGCACATGCAGGTGCACGAAGCCGGGGCCGGTCACGTCGCGATTCCCTGAAAGCCGCAAAGAGGACGGCAAAGGTGGCCATCGCTACGGCCGGTGTCCACCATCCAGGCCTGCCTAAGACGGAGAACGCACAGGTTTCCCCAAAGAAGCCCGCGCGAGTATGCGGCGCCGGGCGAGCCCCGCCTGCCGGGCTTCCCCGGCGCACGGCGGCGCAGACTCACAAGGCGGCAATGAATTGTGCCCAAATGGCGATCATGCCGACGAACAACGCAAGCGAGGCAAGCGCGGCGGCCTCTTCCACGACGGCCCGTACCATGGAATCCTCCCGAGAACAGAGAACGAACATTGTTCCGTTTTTGTTCCCAGAGTCAAGCCGGGGTAGTGGGTCATTTTTCGGAAATAATCGCCGCCGCAATGGACAGGGTTAATCGGGCCTTAACCGCTCTTCTCGCCTCGGACAAAACGAAGCTCCGTCGGTATCGACCGCCCGGATCGTGCCAGCCGGTCAGGCCTGGCGAAACTCGCCCCGCCTGAGGCCGAAGGCCTGGATGGCAGCCTCCGGGACCGCCCCGAGCGTCTTCACTTTTTCGTTCGGGGCTGCGAGCGAGGCGACGATCTGCTCGGCCTTTGCGGCATCCTCCTCCGCCACGTAGCAGAGCGTGTACTGCGGCTCGCCGCCGCCGAGCGGCTCGGTGATGATCAGCACCGCTTTCCGTAGCCCGCATGAAGCGCAGCGAAATGCGGGAGCGGCTGCCCCGGATTACGCGGCGCTCCATCCGGGCTACGAAGGCCGCTTGTGGTACAATTCACCGGACCGCAATCGGAACGAGCGCCCGATGACGCAATCGGCGAGCCTGCTCATTCTGCAGTTCCTGAGCTGGGTGGCGGATCGCCCCCGCACCCGTACCGACGTGATGGAGGCCTGGCGCAGCTGCCCGCGGACTTCCGTCTGGGAGGACTGCATCGTTCACGGGCTGGTCCGCTTCGACAAGGACAAGACCGTGAGCCTAACGGCCCGAGGCCGCGCCGTTCTCGACGGCGGCGGTCCATCGTTATGCGATCCGGGCGAAAACTGAGATCGCCGCCCCGTATTTCGCCTCCGTCATGCCCGGCCTTGTGCCGGGCATCCACGATCTCAACCCCGATGCATGAAACGTGGATGGCCGGGACAAGCCCGGCACGACGCTTTAACTGCCGCGAGCGGCCCGCCCCCGCCCCAACCGCGCACCCCGTCGCCGGGTTGGGGCTGCGTGTCGGCCGGGCTGTCTGGCTAAATGCAAGGAAGTTGGGGAGCGCGCCCGGCAAATCACGCTTGACACGTGCCGACGGAACGCGAAACGCCCCGCGAAGTTCCCGCGGTGGGAAGAATTTGCTCTCGGCCGGATACGGCCGCACCGGCGATCTCCTCGCCTTCACTCTTGAGTCGCAAACAGATTCTGCACAATCGAAAGGTGTCTTTTGGCGAATTGAATCGCCTCAAGCCCTTGTTTTTACGTCGAAAGATTTCAAAGTTACCTCCAAAATTCGAGGGTTTTCGCGGCTAAACCGGCGGGCAGCGGCCGCTTCGCGCGTCCTGCGACCCGCGGGTCACGACAGCTCGACCAGCATCCCCTCCCGGATGGTAACCCGGCGATCCATGCGCTGAGCTAGATCCATGTTGTGGGTGGCGATGATCGCGGCCAGCCGCGACGCGTGGACCAAGTGGCCCAAGGTCCCGAACACGTGCTCGGAGGTCCGCGGGTCGAGGTTCCCGGTCGGCTCGTCCGCGAGCAGCACGCGCGGCGCATTGGCGACCGCGCGGGCAATGGCGACCCGCTGCTGCTCGCCCCCGGAGAGCTCCGCCGGCCGATGCTGCAGGCGCTCCTCGAGCCCGAGATAGCTCAACAGCTCGGCCGAGCGCTGTCGCGCCTCCTGGCGCGACAGTCCGCGGATCATCTGCGGCAGCATGACGTTCTCCAGCGCGGAGAATTCCGGCAGGAGATGATGGAACTGATAGACGAAGCCGATCTCGGTGCGGCGGATTTTCGTGCGCTCGCCGTCGGATAGGTTCGAGGTGGGAATCCCGTCCACATAGACCTCGCCGGCGTCGGGATGCTCGAGCAGGCCGGCAATGTGCAACAGCGTCGACTTGCCGGCGCCCGACGGGCCGATCAGCGCCACCGACTGCCCGGGCCAGACCGCGAGCTCCGCGCCGCCGAGAATCTCCAGGATCGATTCGCCCTGATGGTACCGGCGCTCGACGGCGTCCAGGAACAGCACCGGGTCCTTGTCGGCCATGGCACTCATTCGTAACGCAGCGCCTCGACCGGATCGAGGCGCGCCGCCCGCCAGGACGGGTAGAGCGTCGCCAGCAGCGACAGCATGAGCGCCATGACGAGAACCGCGAGCGTCTCCCCGGCGTCCATCTGGGCGGGCAGGCGCGACAGGAAATAAAGCTCGGGAGAGAACAGCTCGGTGTTGGTCAGCCAGGACAGGAATTGCCGGATCGATTCGACGTTGAGGCAGACCAAAGTGCCCACGACGAACCCGGTGAAGGTGCCGATCACCCCGATCGAGGCTCCGGTGATGAGGAACACCCGCATGACCGCGCCCTGGGTCGCACCCATCGTGCGCAGGATGGCGATGTCGCCGCTCTTGTCCTTCACCAGCATGATCAGCCCGGAAACGATGTTGAGCGCCGCGACCAGCACGATCAGCATCAGGATCAGGAACATCACGTTGCGCTCGACCTGAAGCGCGTTGAAGAACGTGGCGTTGCGCTGCCGCCAGTCGATCATGAAGATCGGCCGGCCGGCGGCCTCGCTGATCCGGCCGCGCAACGCATCGATGTCGTCCGGATCGTTGCTGTAGACCTCGATCGCGGTGACGTCGCTGGCGCGGTTGAAATAGGCCTGCGCCTCCGGCATCGGCATGAACACGAAAGCGGCGTCGTATTCCGACATGCCGATCTCGAACACGGCGGCGATCTTGTAGGTCTTGATCCTGGGCGTGGTGCCCATGGCGGTGACGGCGCCGCGGGGCGCGACCAGCGTCAGGGAATCCCCGACGTGCGCCGAGAGCTGATCGGCCAGTCGCTTGCCGATGACCAGACCCTGGCCCGCATCGAATCCGTCGATCGTGCCCTGGCGGATGTTGTTGGCGATCGAGGGAAGCTGCATCAGGTCGGCGGCGCGGATACCGCGCACCAGCACCCCGGAAGCATTGAACGGCGAGGAGGCAAGGGCCTGGCCTTCGACGATGGGGGCCGCCAGTCGCACTCCGGCGACGCCGGCAATCCGCGAAGCGACCTGCTCCCAGTCGGTAAGCGGTGAATCCAGCGGCTGGACCAGCAGGTGGCCATTGAGCCCGAGGATCTTATCGAGCAATTCCTTGCGGAACCCGTTCATCACCGCCATGACGATGATCAGCGTGGCCACCCCGAGCAGGATGCCGAGGAAAGAGAACCCGGCGATGACCGAAATGAAACCCTCTTTGCGGCGCGCGCGCAGGTAGCGCAACGACAGCATCCACTCGAACGCGGCAAAGGGCCGGGTTGCGATCGGCTCGTTCATGAATCCTGTCCTCGCCTCACCGATTTCATCCGATTCCGGCCGCTACGCTAGCGCCAAAGACGGTGAAATCGAGGAAGCAAACAGCTTTATGCCGCAAGCCGATCGATTGCCGCGTCCGGCGCAAGCTGCTCGCGGGCGCCGTCGGCGCGTCGCTTGAGCTCGATCTTGCCGGCGGCGAGCCCCTTGGGGCCCACCAGGATCTGCCACGGGATACCGATCAGGTCGGCGGTGGCGAACTTCGACCCGGGCCGCTCATCGAGGTCGTGGTAGAGCACGTCGAGGCCCCGCGCATTGAGCGAGCGGTAGAGATACTCGGAGGCCGCATCGGTGGCGGCGTCGCCTTGCTTGAGGTTGAGCACGATCGCCCGGAACGGTGCGACCGGCTCGGGCCATTGGATCCCCGCGTCATCATGGCAAGCCTCGATAATGGCGGCGACGAGGCGGCTCGGACCGATGCCGTAGGATCCCATATGGACCGGACGCTCGACGCCATCCGGGCCCGTCACCAGCGCCTTCATCGGCTCTGAATATTTCGTTCCGAAATAGAAAATGTGTCCGACCTCGATCCCGCGCGCCTGAACCCTGTCAGGCGCGGGGATCGCAGCGAATGCGGCCGGATCGTGCTTGTCCGCGGTCGCTGCGTAGAGCGACGTCCATCGATCCACGATCGCCTGCAGGCGCTCCCGGTCCTCGAAATCGACGCCCTCGCCCGGTACTTCGAAATCGAGGTATTCGCGATGACAATAGACCTCGCTCTCGCCGGTCGCGGCCAAAATCGTGAATTCGTGGCTGAGATTGCCCCCGATCGGCCCGGTCTCCGCGACCATCGGGATCGCCTTGAGCCCCATGCGCGCGAAGGTCCGCAAATAGGCGACGAACATCCTGTTGTAGGCCTGCCGGGCGCCGGCCTGGTCGAGGTCGAACGAATAGGCGTCCTTCATGAGGAACTCCCGCGACCGCATGGTGCCGAACCGCGGTCGCACCTCGTCCCGGAATTTCCATTGGATGTGGTAGAGGTTCAGCGGCAAATCCTTGTACGATCGCACATAGGCGCGAAAGATCTCGGCGATCATCTCCTCGTTGGTGGGTCCGTAGAGGAGATCGCGCCCGTGCCGATCCTTGATGCGCAGCATTTCCTTGCCGTAGTCCTCGTAGCGTCCGCTTTCGCGCCACAGTTCCGCCGGCTGCAGCGTGGGCATCAGCATTTCGATGGCGCCGGCGCGGTCCTGTTCCTCGCGCACGATGCGGCAGACCTTGCGCAGCACCCGGTAGCCCAGGGGCAGGAAGGCGTAGATGCCGGCCGCCTCCTGGCGGATCATGCCCGCCCGCAGCATGAGCCGGTGCGAGACGATCTCGGCTTCCTTGGGGGTCTCGCGCAGGATCGGCAGGAAATACCGGGAGAGACGCATGGGCAGGGGCAATTCCGGAGGGCGGGCGGGAGATCGCGGAGTGAAACCGGATCATTGCCGAAAATACAAGGCGTCAATGCGTCGGCGGCCGGGTTTCGTCCCCCTGTCATGGCACTGTCGCCGAACTAGGGGACCATGACACCGTCATCCTCGGCCCGATTCGCAGCCTTTGCCGTCGTGTTCTGCTTGATCAAAGTACCGGATATCGGCTAGGGTCGAAATCGCGCAGGGCACGGGCATGACGGCGTCAGAACCGCAGTCCGCCATGCGGTCCAAGTCTTGGGAGGAGAGCCCGACGGCGCGATCATCCGCTGCCACCCGCAGAGAAGACCATAAAACCGTCTCAGGGACCGAGGGCTACATTAACAACAGCGAGCAGGGCATTGACCCTGCTCTTCTTTTTTGTACCGCGGAGAACCGGACATGGCGATCGATTCCCTCCCGTTTTCCGAGCTGCTCGGTATTGAGCTTCGCAGCGTGAGCCCCGAGCGGGTCGAAGCCGAGCTCAAGGTCCGCGAGGACCTGTGCACCCGGCCGGCCGTGCTGCACGGGGGCGCGTTGATGGCCTTCGCCGATACCTTGGGTGCGATTGCCACGGTCCAGAATTTGCCCGAGGGCACCTGGACGACCACGATCGAAAGCAAGACGAATTTTTTCACCGCAATCCCGGCCGGCGACGTGGCGCGGGCGGAATGCACGCCCCTTCACCGCGGAAAGACCACGATGGTCTGGCAGACCCGGATCACACGGGGCGACGGCCGGCTGGCCGCGGTGGTGACGCAGACGCAATTGGTGACCCAGGCGCGCGGCTGATCGCGCCGGAGATTGGCATTCACTTCGGGATGCCGAACCAGGTCGCAAGATCCTCGAGCGCGATCAGCCGATAGGCATACACCGCGTCGATCACCGCGAAGGTGATCGTCGCCACCACCGTGGTCCAGATCAGCTTGCTGCGCAGGTTCGGGAGCGCGGGTGCGCCCGGATCGCTTCCGGGCACCACTTCGCCGCTTTCGAGCTGCGAGCGGATGCCCCACGGCAGCACGGCGAACAGCACCGTCCACCACACGATGAAATACACGGCGAGCGAAGTCGTCAGCGACATTCGATTACGCCTGCTCGATCTCGACCAACGTCCCGCAAAAATCCTTGGGGTGCAGGAACAGCACCGGCTTGCCGTGGGCGCCGATCTTCGGCTCCCCGTCGCCCAAGATCCGGGCGCCGGTCGCCTTGAGGCGCTCGCGCGCGGCCTGGATGTCGTCGACCTCGTAGCACAGATGATGGATGCCGCCGTCGGGATTGCGCTCCAGGAATTTTTCGATCGGCGATCCGGCTCCCAGCGGCTCGAGCAGCTCGATCTTGGCGTTGGGCAGGGTGATGAACACCGTGGAGACGCCGTGCTCGGGCTGCGGAACCACCTCGGAGACGCGGGCGCCCAGAATGTCCCGATAGACTTCGGCCGCCTGCGCGATATCGCGGACCGCAATGGCCACGTGGTTGAGCCGTCCGATCATTCGCGATCTTCCCCGCAAAATTCCGCCGCCGGCGGCCCGCTTATACCGTCAAGACGTGGACGTGGCATATCGGCTTCTTGTCCCAGTGCGCCGCAAGCGTGGCGCGAACGGCGCGGCCGAGCGATTGGGCGAGCGCGTCGGCATCGCGCCGATGGGGCCGCGGCAGCGACCGGAAGGTATCGACGATGGCCGCATAGGCGACTTCGGCCATCGGCTTGCCCTCGGCGTCGCGCTCCGGAATTCCCGAGAGCCGCAGCTCGGGGTCGGCAGCAAGCTCCCCCTCCGTCGTGACGACGAGCGCGACCGAGATCACGCCGGCAAAAGCCAGCCGCCGCCGCTCGGGGACGGTGCGGGCTTCGGCCTCGACCAGCACCCGGCCGTCCTTGTAAAGCCGCGCGGATGGAACTTCGTCGATGATCTCCGCCCGTCCCGGCGCGAGCCGGACCAGGTCGCCGTCCTGGCATTCGATCACTTGCTTCACGCCCAACCGGCGGGCGAGCTTCGCGTGCTCGTGAAGGTGCAAGGCTTCGCCATGGACGGGAACGGCGATTTGCGGCCGTACCCAACGGTACATGTCCTCCAGCTCCGCCTGCCGCGGATGTCCAGACACGTGGACGAGTTCGTTGCGATCGGTGACGACTTCGATGCCTTGCCGCACCAGGCCGTTGATGATGCGGTTCACCGGCTTCTCGTTGCCGGGGATGGTCCGCGACGAAAAGATCACGCGGTCGCCGCGGGTGAAGGTGATTTCCGGATGCGACTCGTCGGCGATCCGTGCCAGCGCCGCGCGCGGCTCGCCCTGGCTCCCGGTGCACAGCGCAACCACCTTTTCGGGCGGCAGCTGCCGGTACACCTCGATGCCGCGGAACGCGGCGATGCCTTTTAGATAACCGGTCTCGCGCGCGACCTGGACGATGCGCTCCATCGCGCGCCCGACCACGACCACTTCCCGGCCGGCCGCGGCCGCCGCCTCGGCGGCCGAGCGCATCCTCGCCACGTTCGACGCGAAGGTCGTGACCGCAACTCGGCCGCGGGCCGTGCGGACCAGCTCGACCAGCGTTTTCGCCACGTCGCGTTCCGAGGGCGACCGCCCCTCGCGGATGGCGTTGGTGGAATCGCCGACCAGCGCCAACACGCCTTCGTCGCCGACGGCCCTGAGCTTTGCCTCGTCGGTCGGCGGCGCGATGACCGGAGTCGGGTCGATCTTCCAGTCGCCGGTATGGAGCACGGTGCCGAGAGGCGTGCGGATGATCAGGCCATTCGATTCCGGGATCGAATGGGCGACCGATACCAGCTCGACGTCGAACGGGCCCACCGCGAACCGCGACCCGAGTTCGACCACGCGCACGGGAATCTCCGGCGCGCCGGGCTCGCCGCGGCGCTTGGCCTCGAGCAAGGCCGCGGTGAACGGGGTGGCATAGACCGGCACGCGCAGTTGCGGCCATAGATCGAGCAGCGCGCCGAAATGATCCTCATGGGCGTGGGTGAGCACGATGCCGACGAGATTGCGGCGCTCCTCGACCAGGAAGCGGATGTCCGGCAGAACGAGATCGATGCCGGGTAGATCTTCCTCGCCTCCGAACGAGACGCCGAAATCGACCGCGATCCAGGTCCGGCTGCGTTCGGGACCCAAGCCGTAAATCGAGAGGTTCATCCCGATTTCGCCGACACCCCCGAGTGGCGCGAACACGAACTCGCCGGACCCGTTCATCAATCGCGACCTTCGCCGCCGCGACGCATGCCCGCGCGGTCGAGCGAGCGTTTGCCGGTCGGAGGCTCGGCCTGGACAGGTGCGACCTGCGGCGTGGCGGCACCCGACCCTTCCGCCGCGGCCGGAAAGATATCCCCGGCCGTGATGGCCTCCAGGGTCCCATCGTCGCGCCGGAGCAGCAGCCGCCCGGCCCGGTCCAGGCTCTCGAACCGGCCTTGCAGCTCCCGTTCCGGAAGGCTCACCCGTATGACCTCGGCGAGCCCCATGGCGCGCGCGAGCCAGGCGGTGCGGATGGTGGCAAAGCCGCGGCCCCGATCCCATTCTGCGAGCCGCAGCGGCATGCCACGCGAGAGAGCGCGAAACAGCGTTTCGGGGCTCACTGAGGCCCCCGCGGCGGCAAGATCGGTCGCCGGATAGGCCGTGCCAGCCGGATGGCACGCACAATTTACGCCGATGCCGACTACGGCCGCGAGCGGCCGGCCTGACGTGCTTTCACCCTCGACCAGGATGCCCGCGAATTTCGCGCCGTCGCAGATCATGTCGTTGGGCCATTTGAACCGGATGCGCGGGGCGAGCATCGAGGCCAGCTCGCAGACCGCATCATGGAGCGCGAGCGCCGCCACGAACGAGAGCTCGGCAGCGCGATCGGCGGGACCAGGGTCGGTGAGGAGCAGGCTGGCGTAGAGATTGCCGCGCTCGGACACGAAGGGGCGGCCGCGCCGTCCGCGGCCCGCCGTTTGTTGCGCCGCCGTGACCCACAACGGGCCGCGCTCGCCCAGCCGCGCCTGCGACAGCGCCTCGGCATTCGTCGATCCGACGGTGTCGTGGACGATCAGCCGAACCCCGGCGGCGGCGGCAGCGGGATCGAGCTCCATGCGGGTCAAAACAGCGATTTCGCCGCCGCGTCCGCCGCCTCGATGAGCGGCGCCGGATAGGCGAAGAACAACAGATTGAACAAGCCGGTCACGCCGAGCACAAGCTTGAGCTCCCGGGCCATCGGCTCGAAGCTCCCCTTGGGCTCGTCGAAATACATGGTCTTGACGATCATCAGATAATAATAGGCCCCCACCACGCTCGCGAGCACGCCGATCACGGCGAGCGCATAGAGTCCCGCCTTGATCGCCGCAAGGAATACGTAGAATTTCGCGAAGAAACCCGCCAGCGGCGGCACGCCGGCGAGCGAAAACAACAGCAACGCGAGGAACAGCGCCATGCCCGGATGCGTGCGGGCAAGGCCGGAAAGATCCGCAAGGTCTTCGACACTGCCGTCCTTGTAGCGCATCGCCAGAATACACGCGAAGGTACCGAGCGTCATGGCCAGATAGATCGCCATGTAGATGATGACGCCGCGCACGCCCTCCTCGGTTCCGGCGGCGAGCCCGATCAGCGCGAATCCCATGTGGCCGATCGAGGAATACGCCATCAGCCGCTTGAAATTGCGCTGACCGATCGCCGCGAAGGCGCCGAGCGTCATCGAGGCGATGGAGACGAACACCACGATCTGCTGCCACTGCCCGATAATCCCCGGGAACGCCGAAATGGTCGGGCGCACGAACATGGCGATCGCCGCCACCTTCGGGGCCGCGGCAAAGAACGCCGTGATCGGCGTCGGTGCGCCTTCATAGACGTCGGGCGTCCACATATGGAACGGCACCGCCGAAACCTTGAAGCAGAACCCGGCGAACAGGAACACCAGCCCGAACACCAGGCCGAGGTCCGCCTGGGTGCTCGCCTTGGCGATGCCGGCGAAGCTCACCGTGCCGGTGAATCCGTAGATCAGCGAAGCGCCGTACAGCAGCATGCCGGAGGAGAGCGCGCCCAATACGAAATACTTCAGTCCCGCCTCGGTCGAGCGCACCGAATCCCGCTGGATCGCGGCGAGCACGTAGAGGCAAAGACTCATCAACTCGAGCCCGAGATAGAGCGCGATCAGATCCGTGGCCGAGACCAGCACCATCATGCCCAGGGTCGAGAGCAGGATCAGCACGGCATATTCGAATCGACGCTGGCGTTGCGACTCGACGTGCCCGACCAGCATCATGATGGCAAAGGCGGAGCCCGCGAGTGCCAGCACCTTCATGAACCGGGCGAAATCGTCGAGCACGAAGCTGCCGCCGAAGCTCGTCAGCCGCCCTTGCGGCAGCAACGCAACCATCATCGCCACGAGCACCAGCAGCGCGATGGCGACCCAGTTCACGATCGAAGCCGCGCGCTCGCCGCGAAAGACGCCGAACATCAGCAGTGCCATCGCGCCGACGGCGAGCACCATTTCTGGCAGCACCGGCAGCATCGCGGGGACGGCTTGAGCCTCGTTCATCGTCGGGACCCGCCGCGATCAGTGCGCGGCCAGCGCCGCGGATTTGGCCGCAGCGAGCGCATGGTTGTAGCTCTCCAACAGCGCCGTGACCGCGGACGCCGACACGTCAAGAACCGGCGTGGGAAAGAAGCCGAGCAACAGGGTGAGCACCACCAGCGGCGCGAAGATCAGCATCTCGCGCGCATCGAGGTCGGCAAGCGCCGCCAGGCCCGGCTTCTCGAGCGCGCCGAAAATCACCTTGCGGTAGAGCCAGAGCGCGTAGGCCGCCGACAGGATCGTGCCGGTGGTCGCCAGGAACGCGACCCAGGTATTGACCTTGAAGGTGCCGATCAACGACAGGAACTCGCCGACGAAACCCGACGTGCCCGGCAGCCCGACATTCGCCAACGTGAACACCATGAACACCGTGGCATACACCGGCATGTTGTTGGCCAGCCCGCCGTAGGCGGCGATCTCGCGGGTGTGCATGCGATCGTAGACGACGCCGACGATCAGGAACAGCGCGCCGGAGACGATGCCGTGGGAGATCATCTGGAAGATGCCGCCGGCGACGCCCTGCATGGTTCCGGCGAAGATCCCCATCGTCACGAACCCCATGTGCGCGACCGACGAATAGGCGATCAGCTTCTTGAAATCCTCCTGCACCAGCGCGACCAGCGAGGTGTAGACGATGGCGACGATCGACAGCGTGAACATCAGCGGCGCGAAGTCGTGGGAGGCCGTGGGGAACATCGGCAGCGAGAACCGCAGGAAGCCGTAGCCGCCCATTTTCAGCAGGATCGCTGCGAGGATCACCGAACCCGCGGTCGGCGCTTCGACGTGGGCGTCCGGCAGCCAGGTATGCACCGGCCACATCGGCAGCTTCACCGCGAACGAGGCGAAGAAGGCGAGCCATAGCCAGGTCTGCATCCCGGCCGGGAACGAATGCTTGAGCAAGACGGGAATGTCGGTGGTGCCCGCGTTCCAGTACATCGCCATGATGGCGAGCAGCATCAGCACCGAGCCGGTGAGCGTATAGAGGAAGAACTTGAAGCTCGCATAGACGCGCCGCGGCCCGCCCCAGATGCCGATGATGAGGAACATCGGAATCAGGCCACCCTCGAAGAACAGATAGAACAGCACCAGGTCGAGCGCGGAGAAGGTGCCCACCATCAACGTCTCGAGCACCAGGAAGGCGATCATGTATTCCCGCACGCGCCACTCGATCGCCTGCCAGCTGGCGACGATGCAGATCGGCATCAGGCCGGTGGTCAGGATCACGAACGGCAGCGAGATCCCGTCGACTCCCATGTGATAGCCGATCGCGCCGCCGAGCCAGGCCGCCTTTTCCTCGAACTGGAAATCCGGCGAGGTCGGATCGAATCGCCAGACCAGGATCAGCGACACCGCGAAGGTGACGAGCGTCGTCCACAACGCCGCCCAGCGCGCGTTGCGGGCGACGATATCGTCCTCGCCCCGCAACGTGGCGATGACCAGGGCACCGACCAACGGCAGCACCGTGATGACGAACAGGATGGGCCAGCCCATCATGGGTGCAATCCCCCGCGGAGCATGAACCAGGTGACCAGGGCCGCGACCCCGATCAGCATGGCGAACGCATAGTGATAGAGATAGCCCGTCTGCAGCCGCATCACGCTGCGGGTGATGTCGATGACGCGCGCCGAAATGCCGTCGGGGCCGAGCCCATCGATGACGCGTTCATCGCCGCCCTTCCACAACAGCCGGCCGAGCCACAGCGCCGGCCGAACCAGCAGAAAGTCGTAGATCTCGTCGAAATACCATTTGTTGAGCAGGAACTGATATAGCAGCGACTGCTGGCGCGCGAGCTCGGGCGGCAGGTCCGGCCTGCGGATGTAGAACTGCCACGCCACCAGAAATCCCGCCGCCATCATCACGGTGGGCAGCACCGCGATGAACCAGGGCGCGCCGACCTCGGCGGCGGCGCCGTGGGCGAACTTGAGCGATTCGCGGAAGAAACCCTCGGCGCCATGACCGGCGAACACCGCGTCGAACGCAAAACCGGTCACGATCGAACCCAGCGCCAGCACCGCGAGCGGAACCAGCATGACGAGCGGGCTCTCGCGGGCGTGCTCGAAGGCGTGATGCTCGTTGGGCTCGCCGTGGAACGTCTTGAAGATGAGGCGCCAGGAATAGAACGCGGTCAGCGCCGCCGAGATCAGCGTGAGCAGGTAGCCATACGTCGCGACCGAGCCGCGGCCCGAATATGCCGCCTCGATGACCGCGTCCTTGGAATAATAGCCGGCGGTGAGCGGAAACCCGGTCAGCGCCAGGGTGCCGATGATCATCGTCCAATAGGTGAACGGCAGCTTGGATCGCAGCCCGCCCATCCTGCGGATGTCCTGTTCGTGATGCATGGCGGTGATGACCGAGCCCGAGCCGAGGAACAGCAGCGCCTTGAACGAGGCATGGGTGAACAGGTGGAACATGCCGACCGAATACGCGCCGACCC
>WNFC01008030.1_pt1 | contig 16921 bp, 15 predicted proteins | sample 5400541 | NCBI WGS metagenome assembly WNFC01 (sample SAMN13153342, study PRJNA577476) | soil metagenome | isolation source: 120 cm saprolite under Douglas fir tree site 2 hole 2 replicate 1 | place: USA:California | collected 2015-04-18
CCAGATACCCCGCGCTGGACAAAATCGTCGTCGCGGCGACGGCGAGGATGAGCGCAACGCCCAGCCCGTGATCGTCGAGATTGAAGCCGAGCCGCGCCAGGGTGAGCGCGACGAGCACGATCTGCAACGCCGTGTTGGCCTTGCTGATGAAGAGCGGCTGCGAGCCGCTGGTCTCGACGAGGAGCTGAACGAGAAGGAAGCCGCCGACGATCATCAGGTCTCGGGAGACCACCAGGATGACTAGCCAGGCCGGCAGCTGCCCGGCGATGCCGAGGGTGACGTAGAGGCTGACGAGCAGCGTCTTGTCGGCGACCGGATCGAGCAGCGCGCCGATCTGCGTGCGCATGTCGAAACGCTTGGCGATGAAGCCGTCGACCGCATCGGAGATGCCGGCGAGGACAAACATCCAGAACGCAGCGGCGAACTGCCCGGCGAGGATGAGCCAGACCAGGACGGGCACCGAGAGCAAGCGTCCGAGCGTGATGAGATTAGCCGCGTTCAAGGGATCTGCCGGCGTCTAGCGGGGCGGTATGGAACCGGGACGTGGCCGCAGGTTCCAGGCGCCCTCGCCGCCGCCCAGGACGAGGTCGCGCTGCGCGAGCGCGGTGCGCAGCCGCGTCGGATCGCCGAGATAGTGAATCTCGACGCGGGCGGACTGCTTGCCGAGGCTCATGAGGTCGCTGCGCTTGACGGCTGGGACGCCGGCGAGCCGCCCGCGGACGAGCACCCAATCGGCGATGCCGACGAGCGGCACCTCCGCCGTCAATATCTCTTCCTTGCCGGGAGCGAGCACATTGCCCCGCCGCCATGCCTCCTGCACGGCGCCGGCGCTCGCCGTTACCGCGCGGCCCATGAGATCGGCGTCGCTCTCGCCCGCGTTCTTCTGGAAGACCATGCCGGCGACCTCGCTGGTCCCGCTTGCCGAGACCCGCCGCAGCGTCGTTTTGAGCTCGCCCGACGGGAGCTGCGTGGCCACTGCAATGAGAACATCGTCGCCGTCGTAATGGGCCGCGAGCGAGGCAAGCGCGGCGGGATCGGCTGCGAGCGCCTGCTCGGCGCCGATCGCCGCGATGTCCGCGGCGTCACCGAGCGGCACGACGAACGGGACGAGGCCGGCGCCACCTTGCCGGTCCGCCCATGCGCTGCGCCAAGGGTTCGGATCATCCCACAACAGCGCGTTCTCGCCCTGCCGCAGGACCGCGAGCACGACGACCGGCTTGCTCACCGTCTCGACAAACGGGACCCCAGCGTCCGCCAACAGCCGCCGGACCTCGTCGGCGCGGAAGCGAAACGTGTAGGCAGCCAGATAGCGAACGGCTGAGCTGCGTTCGTTGGTGACCTCGAAATCACGCACCAGCTCGGTCAACTGCTGGTCCGACACGCGGGGGACGCGACCGCGGTCAGCGGCCAGCGTCAGCCGTTCGATCAGGACGCCGAAGGCGCGGCGCTGGCCGTCGATCCGCGCCGCCTCGCGCGCCGCGAGGGCGCTGTTCGCAGTGGCGTCGACCGCGATGTCGGGAACCGTGAAGATATCGTCAGCGGTCGACGCCGCAAGCGCCCCGCTCGGCGGCGGCTGCACCGCCAGAAACACCGCAACAAGCATCGCCGGGAATACGGTCGCGAGGCGCCGGACCCAATATCCCGGGGTGCAGCGTGTCGTCGCCATCGCGCAGCCTCCTCGATCGCCTCGTTGCTCATTGCTTGCGGCTGGGTCATAGCGCAAAACCTGGACCCACGCCACAATCCGAGTGCCGTCGCCCTCGCTCCAGCTCCGGCGACGCAAAAACCGGCTATGCCTAATAAATTGTTAGGGTGTTTGCGCCATCCTGATCAGCCGGGCCGCGCGGTGTCCGGTCCACGCGCGCCCGCCATGCAACATAACCGTGTGCGGCATAGAGAGACGATGTCCTTCCAGCCCAAAGAGATCGTGAAGCGGCCGCGCCAGCGAATGGATCAGGCCGAGCTAGACAGGGTGGTGCTCAGTCACGAGCGCTTCCAAGCCGGCCGGCCCGGCGGCCAGCGCGCGGTGCTTTCCTACATGGACCTCTCACGTGTCAGTCTCATAGGCAAGAACCTGTCGAACGCCACGCTGACGGCGTCTTTCCTGATCGACGCAAATCTCGCCGGGGTCGACCTCAGCCACGCCAATCTCTTCGGCTGCGACTTCACCCGGGCCAATCTGCGCGACGCCTGCCTTGTGCGCGCCGATCTGCGCGGCGCCTGCCTGCGCCGTGCCGACCTCACCGGCGCCAATCTCTTCGACGCCGACCTCCGCGATGGCGGCTTGGCGCAACGCGAGCGGAACGGCGAGATCGTGGCCGTCGCCGTCGCGCAAAACGCGACCGAACTCGGCGGCGCGACCATGGCAAGGGCCAACCTCTCGCGGGCGCGGTTGTCCGGCGCCAGCGCCCTGCACACGGATTTTAGCGACGCGCTGATGCAAGGCTGCAAGCTGATTCGCGCGGATCTGCGCCATGCCAATCTCAGCGGGGCCAATCTCGAAAGCGCCGATTTGAGCGGCGCCGACCTGCGCGGCGCCGATCTGCGCAACGCCGTGCTGATGAACGCCACCATGTCGGCGGTCGAAATCGCCGGCGCCGATCTCGAAGGGACCCTGACCAACGCGGAGGCCGGACATTCGCTCTATACGCTCGGCCGGCCTCTGGAGGAGCTCGTTTTGCTGCACCAGCTATGGGTGCAGAGCTTCGGAGCCGACGGAAAGCAACTCGATCTCTCCGGTTTCGATCTGCGGGGGACCACCGATTTGGCGCGCGGCGCGCTGGCGATGCTGAAGGCAAGCAAGGCCGTCTTCTTCGGGCTCGATCTCGACGGCGCCGGGCTGCAAGCAGCCCAGCTCGATGGGGCCGATCTGCGCTCCTGTCGCCTTGCCCGGGTCGACCTGCGCGGGGTCAACCTTGAGCGGGCGCGGCTCAATTTCGCCGATTTGCGCGACTGCAACCTGGGGCCGCTCGTCGTCGGCGAGGGCCGGCTCATGCCGAGCCGCCTCGCCGCCGCGGAGTTCTGCCACGCCGATTTGCGCGGTGCCGATCTGAAGCGGGCGGATTGCCGGGGCGCCAATTTCTCCTCCGCCAACCTGAGCGGGGCGCGCCGCGCCGGCAGCAACTTCACCGGCGCCATAACCGAAGGGACGATCGGCCTGACCGATGGGTTCGCCCGCGAGAACTAACAGCGCGAGCGCCGACGCGCCACGAAAATCCCGCCGCCGCCTTCCGCTCGGCCGCACTCTGCGCTAAAAGCACAGACGACGCGGGCGGTTGCGGCGCGAGACCCGCCGCAACACCGACAGGCGGGAAATCGGAGAGAATGACGAAGGACCCCGAAACGGCCGACACGCGCCGCAACTCGCGCCAGAGCTATCGTGCGGCCGGGGTCGATATCGACGCCGGCAACGCCCTCGTCGAGGCGATCAAGCCGCTCGCCCGCGCGACGGCGCGACGCGGCGCCGATGCCGGGCTCGGCGGCTTCGGCGCGCTCTTCGACCTGAGGGCGGCAGGGTTTCGCGATCCCATCCTGGTGTCGACGACCGACGGGGTCGGCACCAAGCTCAAGATCGCGATCGCCGCCGGGCGGCACGAGACGATCGGTGTCGATCTCGTCGCCATGTGCGTCAACGACCTCATCGTCCAGGGTGCCGAACCGCTTTTCTTCCTCGACTATTTCGCCACCGGAAAGCTCGATGTCGCGACTGGGCGCACCATCATCGCGGGCATTGCCGAGGCGTGCGGCGCGGTGGGCTGCGCCCTGGTCGGCGGCGAAACGGCCGAGATGCCGGGTATGTACGCCGCGGGGGACTATGATCTCGCCGGTTTCGCCGTCGGCGCCGTCGAGCGCGACGCGGTGCTGACCGGTGCCGGCGTCGTCGCCGGCGACGTCGTGCTTGGCCTCGCCGCCAGCGGGCTGCATTCGAATGGGTTCTCGCTGGTGCGCCGGATCGTCGAGGATGCCGGTCTCGACTACCGCGCCCCCGCCCCCTTTGCGCCGGCGAGCAGCCTCGCCGAGGCGCTGCTCACGCCGACACGGCTTTACGTCAAGAGCTGTCTCGCCGCGCTCCGCGTCGGCGGCATCAGGGCGCTCGCCCACATTACCGGCGGCGGGCTGACCGAGAACATCCCGCGGGTTCTGCCCAAGGATCTTGCTGCCGATCTCGACGCCGCGCGCTGGGTGCTGCCGCCGGTATTCCGCTGGCTGGCAACGACCGCGGGGCTCGACCATCACGAGATGGCACGTACCTTCAACTGCGGAATCGGCATGGTCGTGGTGGTCGCCGCAGAGCACGCCGACCGCATCGCCCGCTGCCTGGGCGATGCCGGCGAGACGGTCTTCAGCATCGGCGCCATCGTCCCACGCGGCGATGGTGAAGGCACACGGATCCGCAACATGTCGGCGCAATGGCCCGCCTAAAGGTCGGCGTTCTGATCTCGGGGCGCGGCTCGAACCTGCAGGCGCTGATCGATGCCTGCGCCGAACCCGGTTATCCCGCCGAAATCGTGCTCGTCCTCTCCAATAGCGCGGACGCCTTGGGCATCGAGCGCGCTAGCCGGGCCGGCCTAAAGACGACCGTGATCCCGCACGGCGACTTCGTCGATCGCGAAGGCTTCGAAGCCGCGCTCGACGGCGCTCTGCGCGAGGCGGGCGCCGAGTTCGTCTGCAACGCCGGCTTCCTGCGCATCCTGACGCCATGGTTCGTCGAACGCTGGCGCGACCGCCAGATCAACATCCACCCGTCGTTGCTGCCGGCCTTTCCGGGATTGCACACCCACGAACGCGCACTCGCCGCTGGCGTCCGCTTCAGCGGGTGCACGGTTCATTTCGTCCGCCCGGCAATGGATAAGGGCCCGATCATCGTCCAGGCCGCCGTCCCGGTTTTGCCGGATGACGACGCCGGCACCCTCGCCGCGCGCGTCCTCGCCGCCGAGCACCGGATATTCCCGCTCGCCCTGCGCCTCGTCGCCGAGGGGCGCGCCAAAGTCGTCGGCAGCCATGTCGTCATCGCGGGGAGCGACGCACCGACCGAGGCGGTTCTAAACCCATCCGACCGATTCATGAAATGAGACTCGACGTGCCGCTGCCGCCGCGCGCTCTTGCCAAATCGCTGCGCTCCGTTATACGTCTCAGCGGAGCAAGAAACCGATTGAGGCAGCGCCAATGACGATCGACGCGGAACTCCAGCGCCACCGGCAGGACTGGATCGGTTTCACCAAGTTTATCAAATATGGGACGACGGCCGTCGTGATCGTCCTCATCGGAATGGCGATCTTCCTGCTCTGAGCGTCGTGGCGGCCGCCCTCAGGGGCAGATCTCGGTTTCGGCGAAGAAGAAGGAGATTTCGCGTCGGGCGTTGTCGAGCGAATCGGAGCCGTGCACCGAGTTCGCCTCGATCGATTCCGCGAACTCCTTGCGGATCGTGCCGGCCGCGGCGTTCCCCGGGTTCGTCGCACCCATGATATCGCGGTTGGTGGCGACGGCATTCTCGCCCTCGAGGACCTGAACGACGACCGGTCCAGACAGCATGAAGGTCACAAGGTCGCGGAAGAACGGCCGCTCGGCGTGGACCGCATAGAATTGCTCCGCCATCGCCGTGCTCAGGCGCAGACGCTTTTGCGCGACGATGCGCAGGCCGCGCTCCTCGAACTTGGCGTTGATCTTGCCGGTGAGGTTGCGCCGCGTCGCGTCGGGCTTGATGATCGAAAGCGTCCGTTCAATGGCCATGGCGTCGAAAAGCTCCTGCAAATCCCGATGTGAGAGGGGGTAGTTTGGCGGCCTTATAGCCGCTTCGCCCGCATTGCGGCAACCGCTCTGCGGCGCCGGCGTGCCCCCGCAACCGCCCGGCAGGAAAGTATCCATTCCGGAATGTTCCCCGGCAGCCATTTTTTCGCATTGAGGTCTCGATCGGCTTGGCGGCGTTATCGCCCCTATGGCTGTCTTCCGTCATCCCCAGTCTGCCGTTTGACCCGCAGACGCGCGCTGGCCATCGTCCTCGGGCTCCTCGGCGCGGTCCTCGCGCTCGGTGTCGGCGCCACCTTGCTGCTCGTCACGCTGGATTGGCGGCCGTATATCGAGCGTGCGGCAAGCCGGTCGCTCGGCCGTCCAATTTCGGTCGCGAGCCTGCGTATCGGCTGGTGCAACCCGCTTGCCATCGAATTGACGGAACTGCGCATTGCCAATGCGGCGTGGGGCAGCCAGCCGGACATGCTGCGCATCGAAAAAGTTGTGGCAACGATCGACGTGTCTTCTCTGCTGCACGGAGCCGTGCGGTACCAGGCGCTGCATCTCGAAAACCCGGTTCTGCTTCTCGAACGCGATAGCAACGGCATTGGCAATTGGCATCTAGAGGCCAACCCCGGGGCACCGGGCCTCGCCGTCATCCCGAAGAACCGCACGCAGTTTCCGACCTTGATCGACTTCACGCTGCGCCAGGGCAAAATAACCTATCGCGGCACGCAGAGCGACCTGCGCCTGGATTTTCATGATCTCGCTATCCGCTCGACCGGCGACGATCAGAACGTGGCTGTAACGCTGGATGGTGCCTATAACGATTTCCCGACGCATTTGACGGCGACGACGGATTCTTACGCCGTGCTGCGCGACGCGTCCGTCCCGTTCGGCGCCGATTTCTCGATCGCGAGCGCTGGCAGCACGATCGGTTTTGCCGGCACCATGAGCGAACCGCTCGATTTCGAAGGCGTGCGCGGCAAAATCAAAATCGATACCAAGAAACTCGGCGACTTCCTGCGCCTTTTCGGCGCCGGGCTGCGTGCCGATTTTCCTTTCGTGATCGCCGGCCCGTTTGAGCGAACGGGCGGCCACTGGCAGATCTCAGAGGCAAAGGGGCGGCTCGCGCGCAACGTTTTCGGCGGCATCCTGGCTCTCGACGAAGGCGGACGCAGCGTGGTGGACACGATCGCGGCCGATTTCGACTTTGCCGAGCTCGACCTGGCGCCACTCATTGCCGGCGGCGCGAATGGCGATGCGACCCTGATCCGTCCGGAGACCGATCCCGCCGCGAATCTCGATGCGCGGATCGCCGCCAAGCAGTTCACCTATGAGACACGACGGCTTGCCGATTTCGCCGTTGCCGCCCACACGAGAGCCGGACAACTCTCGGTCAGCGCGCTGTCCTTCGCCTTCGCCGGCGGCAAGGTCGAGGCATCCGGCTCGGCTCAAGCCGTTGCAAAGGGCAGTCACATCGCCATGATTGCTGCGCTGACGCGCGCCGATGCCGATCGCCTCGCCCAGACGATCGACGCCGAAACGGGTCAGATCGCCAGCAAGATCGATGGCAGGCTGGTGCTCGACATGACCTGCGCGACGCTGACCGATGCGCTCAAGACGAGCCGCGGCCAAGCTGTCCTGACCATGACGGACGGACGCGTCGTCCACGATCTCGTCGAGCGTGCTTCGACCGATCTTCGTACCCTCTTCCGCAAGGGCGAGGGCTGGACGCCGGTGACGTGCCTGCTGGGCATCGTCGATCTACGGGATGGGATCGCGTCGATCTCGCCGTTCCGCCTGCGCACGCCGGACACAACGCTGGTTGGGCTCGGCCACGCCAATCTCGCAACGAAGCGCGTCGACATGATCGTGAAGACCGAAACTGGCGCAACGAGTCTTCTTGCCTTGAAGCTTCCGCTGCGCGTCAGCGGCAGCTTTGACAAGATAACGGTCGCTCCATCCTTCGATTCAACCGCCCCCGAGCTAGCGGTCGGCGACCCCGGTCATTTGCTGAAGCCGGAATTGCAGCTTCTCGCCGAGCGCAATCCCTGCCGCCACTAGACAACCATCGTCGCCGCAGCGCCGGCGCTCACTCCTTCTTCGTCCAACCCGTCGCCGTCTGCTGCCAATAGGTCGGCGCGTAACCCGCCGCCTTGGCTAGGCGCCAGCGTTCGCGTGCCGCCGCAAGCGCCGTCTCGTCGCTTCCATCGAAGAGGTCAAGGCAGCGCCGGTATTCCGCGAGGCGGGAAGAGACCGCCCCGTCGGTCAACACCAGCATGTCTGCGGCGTTCGGATTCTCGTCGCTATCGGTCAGCCAGATCGGCTGAAGCTCGGGCCTGCCGTCGCGCCGACTGCCATGCGGCAGAAAACTGGCTTCGTCGTAGGTCCACAAGAGGGCGTCGAGATGGTCGACACGCTCGCCCGAGCCGGCAAGCACGACGATGCGGAAACCGGCGGCGAGACCGCGCTCGAGAAGCTTTGGCAAAGCACGCTCGAGCGGCGTCGCCTGCAGCTGGTAGAAGCCGATCTCGGTCATCGGCACGGCTTGCCTTCCTAGGCCTCGTAATACTCGGCGATGAAGCGCTCGAGCAGACGTACGCCGAAGGCGGTCGCACCCTTGGGCACGGTCGGTGCGTCCTTCTTCGACCAGGCCGTACCGGCAATATCGAGATGCGCCCACGGTGTCTTGTTGACGAACCGCTGAAGGAATTGTGCGGCCGTGATGCTACCGGCGTCGCGCCCGCCACTGATGTTCTTGACATCGGCAGCGTCGCTGTCGAGCTGGCGGTCATAGGCGTCGGCGAGTGGCATGCGCCAGACCAGCTCACCGACTGCCTTCCCTGCGACGGCCAGCCGGTCAGCGAGCTCGTCATTGTTCGAGAACAGCCCGGCATGCTCGTGGCCGAGCGCGATGATGATGGCGCCGGTCAAGGTGGCAAGATCAATCATGAAGCGCGGCTTGAAGCGATCCTGGCAGTACCACAGCACGTCGGCAAGGACGAGCCTCCCCTCGGCGTCAGTATTGAGCACCTCGATTGTCTGGCCTGACATCGAGGTGACGATGTCGCCGGGCCGCTGCGCCGAGCCCGATGGCATATTTTCGACCAGCCCGACGAGACCGACGACATTGACCTTGGCCTTGCGACCGGCGAGCGCCTTCATCAACCCGATGACGACGCCGGCGCCAGCCATGTCCCACTTCATGTCCTCCATGCCCGCTGCCGGCTTGATCGAAATGCCGCCGGTATCGAAGGTGACGCCCTTGCCGAGGATGGCGAGCGGCGCGTCCTTGGCCTTAGGGTTGCCCTTCCACTGCATTACCACGAGGCGAGACGGATGGACGCTGCCCTGACCGACGCCGAGCAATGAACCCATGCCGAGCTTTTTCATCTTCTTCTCGTCGAGAATATCGACGTCGACGCCAAGCGCGTGCAGCTCCTTCGCTTGCGCGGCCAGCGTTTCCGGGTAGAGGACATTGGCAGGCTCGGAAACGAGATCGCGAGTGAAGAACACGCCGTCGGCGATCTTCTCGAGTTTCTGATAGAGACGCTTGGCGTGGCTCGAATTAGCCGATTGCACGGCAAGGCGCGCGAGAGTCGGCTTCTGCTCGGGCTTCTCCTTGGTGCGGTAGCGGTCGAAGCGATAGGAACGCAGCCGCGCGCCATAGGCGAGATTCGCCGCGGTATCGCCGGCATCGAAGCCGCCCTCAATCGGGTCGAGCGCCACCGTCGCCGCCGTCTCGCCGGCGGTGTTGAGATGGGCGAGGAGCGTGCCGCCGAGCGCCTGTATCTGTGTCGCTGTCACCGCCGAGGGCTTTCCGAGCCCGGCGAGGACGATGCGGGAGAGCGCGAGCTTGGCCGGCGCGACGATGGACAAGAGCTCGTCCTTCTTGCCGGTGAAGCGGCTCGCCGCGATGGCGCGCTTGAGAACGCCGCCGGTGCGCCGGTCAAGCTCTGCCGCGCTGGGGGTCAGCTTGCTCCCTTCGCTCACGCCGACGACGACGGCGCCGGACTTCGGCAGGGCGGTCTCGCCAAACGTAATCTTCATGCAATCCTCTCGATCATGCTGCCGGCCGTGACGGCGAAGTGCGGGTGAAGGCACCGCTCGAAGCGCAGCGGCGCCGCCATTCGCGATAACCGCAACGTCGGCACGAGTCAATTGCATTGACTGTCAATTTTCCCGCAAAGTTTGTCGCTGGCAGCTCGGCTGACCGCGTGAATTTGGAACTAGGCTGGGGTGGGAGGCCCCCCCTATAATCCGCCGCCATGTACGGACTGACCCGCTATATCCTGCGCCAGAGCCTCGGCACGACCCTGTTCGTGACCATCGCCTTGAGCGCGGCGATCTGGCTGACGCAGTCGCTGCGGCTGGTGGACCTCATCGTCAACCGTGGGCTGTCGGCCGAACTCTTCTTCTATCTCGGCATCCTGATCCTGCCGCGCTTCATCGACATCGTCCTGCCGATCGGCATCTTCATCGCCGTGCTGTTCACCTACAACAAGCTGACCGCCGAGAGCGAGATCGTAGTCATGCGAGCCGCCGGAATGAGCCAGTTCGGCCTCGCCAAGCCTGCCTTCATCCTCGGTGGGATCGGCGTCACGATCCTCCTGTCGTTATCCGCCTATTTCATGCCGACGGCCAACCGCGCCTTCAAGGATCTGCAGTTCGAGATCCGCAATAAATTCGTGTCGGCTGTCCTCCAGGAAGGAACCTTCACGACGATTTCGGACAACCTCACGATCTACGTCCGCGGCCGCGATCCGAACGGCGAGATGACCGGCTTCCTCGTGCAGGACGAGCGCGACAAGGCCAAGCCGGTCACCGTCATTGCCCAACGCGGCGCCTTCGTCGAGACCGAAGAGGGCTCGCGCGTCTTCCTCGTCAACGGCAACCGCCAGCAGCTCGATCGCGTCACCGGCAAGCTGTCGGTGCTGACCTTCGAGAAGTACACCCTCGACCTGGCGGATGTGCACGACGTCGCGGCCGGACGGTCGCGCGAGCCGCAGGAGCGCTATCTCGGCGAGCTGTTCTTCCCCAGCGAGAGCGGCATCAACCCCGGCTTTCGCAACAGCTTGCGCCTAGAAGGGCACTTGCGCCTGATTGTTCCGTTGACCGCACTCGGTTTCGCTACCATTCCGTTGGTCGCGCTGCTCTGCGGCGAGTTCAACCGGCGCGGTCAGATCCGCCGGATTCTGGTTGCCGTGCTGGTCGCCTTGTTCTACGAGACGCTCGATCTCGGGCTCCGCAATCTGGCGGCCCGCTATCCCGCCGGCATCGTGCTCATATATCTCAACGCGCTGTTGCCGGTGGTTATCGGCTGCTTCTTCTTGTTCAATGACAGTCACCGTTTGACGGCACGCAGGACCATGCTGCCGAACGCGGTCGATTGAGCCGGATAATGAGCGCGTGCTGATCGCCAAGACACTGTCCAGCTATCTCGCGCGCCAGGTGTTGGTCTGGTGCGGCGGCGTCTTCGGCGTAATGATGACCATCACCTTCCTGCTCGACTATCTGGAGCTGATCCGGCGCGGCGCGACGCGACCGGAGGCGACCCTCGGACTACTCCTCGAAATGGCGGCTCTGAAACTGCCGCACATGGCGCAAGAGGTGCTGCCCTTCGGCATCCTGTTCGGAACCATGCTGGCGTTCTGGCGACTGACCCGCAGCAACGAGCTCGTCGTCGCGCGTGCCGCCGGCGTCTCCGTCTGGCAGTTCCTGATGCCGGCGGAGCTTTTTGCGCTGGTCATCGGCGTCGTCGCCGTTACCGTGTTTAATCCGATCGCGTCGGCGATGCAGGCCAGTTTCGAGAATCTGGAGAGCCGAATTCTGCGCAACTCGGGCGACCAGTTCACGCTGACGCGCTCGGGGCTGTGGCTGCGCGAGACCGACGAGTCGACGCTAACGAGGCGCGCCTTACGCCGGGGCATTGGGACGTGATCGACGGCGTCCGTTGGCAGCAGAACGGCGACAGCGTGCCGTTCGCCCATCTCGAGCTGATGACCGCGTTGACGCCACGAAAGATTCAGGAGAGCTTTGCCTCGCCGGAAACGATGTCGTTCTGGGACCTGCCCGGCTTCATTCGCCTGCTCGAGAACTCCGGCTTCTCGACCCAGCGGCACCGGCTTTATTTCAACGCGTTGCTGGCGCGGCCGTTCCTGCTTTGCGCAATGGTGCTGATTGCCGCGACGTTCAGCCTTAGGATGCAGCGGCGGGGCGGAGCGACCCTGATGATCGTCGGCGGGGTCACGACCGCATTCGCGCTGTTCTTTCTGTCCGACATCGTCTTCGCGCTCGGTCTCTCGGCGACGATTCCCGTGGCCCTCGCGGCATGGACGCCGGCGGGCATCTCGATGCTGATGGGAGCGGCGCTGCTGCTCCACCTCGAAGACGGTTAGGGTCTCCCTTGCCGCGTTGCCTTATCGTCGTTTACCTCAGCTGCCTCATCGCGGCCACCGTTCCGGCGCTCGCGGCGCCCCGCGAGTCGGATGCCGGAGCGTTGCTCCTGACAGCGGACGAGTTGCAGAACGACGAGGAGCTGGGATTGGTCGTCGCCAAGGGCCATGTGCAGATCAGCCAGGGGTTGCGCACGCTTCTCGCCGACACCGTGACGTACAATCAGCGCACCGACACCGTGACCGCCTCCGGGCATGTCAGCCTGCTCGAGCCGACCGGTGAGATTCTGTTCGCCGAATTCATCGAGCTGACCAACCGCTTCCAGGACGGCTTCCTGCAGGACATCCGCGCCCTGCTCTCCGATCGTTCCCGCCTCGCCGCCAATACCGGGCGACGCACCGGCGGCACCCGCCTCGAGATGCGGCGCGGCGTCTATTCACCCTGCGACCTCTGCCGCGAGGATCCGACGCAGGCGCCAATCTGGCAACTGCGGGCCGAACAGATTACGCACGACAAGGAGAAGCATACCGTCGAGTACCGCGACGCCACCCTCGAAGTCGGCGGCATCCCGGTCCTCTACACCCCGTATCTGTCGCATCCGGATCCGTCGGTCAAGCGGCAGAGCGGCTTGCTGGCGCCAACCTTCGGCAATAGCACGGATCTTGGCGTCCATGCGACGATCCCCTATTTCTGGGCGATCGCGCCGGATCGCGACGCCACGTTCTCGCCCATCTTCACCTCGAGCGCCGGAACCGTTGCAGCCGGCCAATACCGGCAGCGGTTCTCGAACGGCGAAGCCCAAGGCAGCGGCAGCATCAACTATGACTCGACGGGAAACGCTTCGCCGGGAACGCTCGTGCGCGGCCACGTCACCGGCGTGGGTACGTGGGACATCGACGAGAATTGGCGCAGCGGCTTTCAGCTTCGGCGCTCGACCGACCAGACCTATATGCGCCGCTTTCATTTCGGCGGCACGGAGAACTTTCTCAACAGCCGCGCCTATGGCGAGGCGTTCGACAAGCGCAGCTTCCTCGGCATCAACGCCTATTCCTTCCAGACGTTGCGCCAGGGGACGAATGACAGCACCCAGCCCATAGTCTTGCCGGTCGCCGGCTACAGCTGGCTGGGCGAGCCCGATTCCTACGGCGGTCGCTTCAATGTCGACGCCAATCTGCTCGACCTCAACCGGCTGAAGGGAACCGGCAGCCATCGGGTTTCGCTCGGCACCGGCTGGACGCTGCCGTTCAAGGACCCGATCGGCGGCGTCTACACGCTGTCGACGACGATACGAGGCGACAGCTACTACGCCACCGATTTCCAGGTGACGCCGACGACGCCGGCGCGAGATGCCTTCACCGGCCGGGTCTTCCCGCAACTGTCGCTGGAATGGCGTTATCCCTGGGCTCGACGAGGCACCAAATTCTCGCAGACGATTGAACCGGTCGTGATGCTCGCTGCCAGCCCGAAGGGCGGCAATCCGTCGACCATCCCGAACGAAGACAGCCTTGCGTTCGATTTCGGCGACACCGACCTCTTTGTGCCCGATCGCTTCGCCGGGCTCGATCGCGTCGATGGCGGCGAGCGCGTCGATTATGGCTTGCGCGCCGCCATCTATGGCGATGGTGGCGGCAGTTCGCGAATCCTGGTCGGACAGAGCTACCGGCTGCAGAACAATGACGTGTTCCTGCCGGGCTCCGGGCTCAGCACCAAGCTGTCTGATATTGTCGGTCGCATCGTCGTCTCGCCCAGCTCCTATTTCGACACCATCTATCGCTTCCGCTTCGACAAGAGCGATCTGCGCAGCCGGCGGCAGGAAATCGGATTTTCCGGCGGCCCCGAGAAACTGCGCCTCTCCGTCAACTACCTCCGGCTGCCGCCCGATCTGATCGCGAGCGATCTGACGCCGCGCCAGCAAATCTCCGTCGGCGTCTCCGCCGGCGTGTCGCGTTATTGGACAGTGTCGGCCGCGACGACGCAGAACCTGACGAACACGCAGGGCGTCACCACGATCTCCTCGGCCTTGGTCGCGGCCTACCGCGATGAATGCCTGTCGTTCATCGCCTCGCTGTCGCAATCCGGTACGAGCGACCGCGATGTCAAACCGGGCACCTCGCTGCTCTTCACCCTCGTTTTGAAGAACTTAGGCGAGATCAGCGCGCCGGCGATCGCCAGCCAATGATATCGGTGAGCGGCTTCGAGCCATCGCTATGCCACTGGCGACAATCGGCCGCCACGCTTGTATGATCAGGCCAGTGATATCCGTTGTAGCAATATGAAGCGTCTAAGTTTCCTGGCTCTGCTCCTGACAGCCCTCCTTACGCTGGCCGGCGCCGTATCAGCGCAAGAGACGCGTATCGCCGCGGTCGTCAACGACGACGTGATCTCCGTCGCCGACGTCGGCGCACGGATGCGTCTGGTCTTCGCCTCCTCGAATATCGAGGATACCCCGGAATCGCGCCAACGCGTCGCGCGGCAGGTCGTCCGCATCCTGATTGACGAGAAGCTCGAGATGCAGGAGGCCAAGCGTCTTAACCTCAAGGTTTCCGAGGCGGAAATAGCCGCCGCCCTGGCCAACATCGAGGCGCAAAACAATTTACCCAAGGGCGGATTGGACAAGATGCTTTCGGCCCGCGGCGTCGAGCGCGGCACGTTGGTCGATCAGCTTACGGCGACGCTCGCGTGGGGCAAGGTGGTCCGCCAGAATCTCAACCGGGTGACGCCGATTTCCGACGAAGAGATCGACGCAGCGATCGCACGCCAGCGTACGACGGCCGACCAGCCACGCGCGCGGCTTTCCGAGATATTCCTGGCGGTCAGCAACCCCCAGCAGGATGCCGAGGTTCACCGCTTTGCCGACCAGCTCTTCGAGCAATTGCGCGGCGGCGCACGCTTTGCCGCCCTGGCTCAGCAGTTCTCGCAATCGGCCACGGCGGCGGTTGGCGGCGATATAGGCTGGGTCACGCCCTCTCAGCTATCGAGTGAGATCGGCGCCGCCGTGCAGAAGATGGATGCCGGCGATCTCAGCCCGCCGGTCCGCGCCGGTGGCGGCTACTATCTCATCTGGGTGATGGAAAAAAAGACCGGCGGCGCCTCGGAGGACGATACCCGCGTCGCCCTCTTGCAGATCGTGTTTCCGCTCGCCGCCGACGCGTCGCCCGCCGAGCGGCAGAAGGCGATGGCACAGGCCGAAGGCGTCAGCCAGCAAGCCAAGAGCTGCGGCGAGATGGCGCAAATCGGCCGAGAGCGCGCGCCGCAGACTTCGGGCGATCTTGGCAAGGTTCGCATCGGCGACCTGCCGCCCGAGTTGCGCAAGACGGTCTTTGGCCTGCAGGTCGCGCAGGCCTCGCCGCCCGTGCCGCTGCGCGGCGGCGTCGGCGTCCTCATGGTGTGCGAACGCGAAGCGTCCGCCGGCGCGCTGCCGAGTCACGAGCAAATGGCCGATGAGATCGCACGCGATCGCTTCGAAAGTTTGGCGCAGCGCTACCTGCGCGACCTCCGGCGCTCCGCCTTCGTGGACATGCGCGTATGATCCCGCTCGCGTTGACGATGGGCGAGCCGGCCGGAATCGGCGGCGAAATCGCACTCGCGGCGTGGCGGCGCCGGGCAGAGAGTGTCCCCGCCTTCTTCCTGCTCGACAACCCCGATCGCCTGGCCGTATTGGCGCAAGGGTTGGGCTGGGCGGTGCCGATCAAGGCCATCGCCGCGCCCGAGGAAGCCGGCGCCGCCTTCGCCGACCACCTGCCGGTGCTGCCGATCGCCCTGCCCCGTCCAGTGCGGCCCGGCCACGGCGACGTCGGAAACGCACCCGCCGTCATCGCGGCGATCGACACCGCTGTCGCTCTTGCCCAAGCCGGCCGCGCCGCCGCGATCGTCACCAATCCGATCAACAAGCAGATCCTCTATTCCGCCGGCTTCAGGCATCCGGGACATACCGAGTATCTCGCCGAGCTCGCCGGCGGCGCGCAGCCGGTGATGATGCTTGCCTGCCCTGGGCTGCGCGTTGTCCCGGTCACCATCCACCTGCCGCTGGGGAAGGCGGTCGCGGCGCTAACGACGGATGCCATCATCAGCACGGGACGGATCACCGCAGCCGGTTTGCGGCGCGATTTCGCCATCGCGCGGCCGATCCTCGCGGTCGCCGGGCTGAACCCGCATGCCGGCGAGGGCGGCGCACTCGGCCGCGAGGAGATCGAGATCATCGCTCCCGCCATCGCCGCCCTGCAAGGCGAGGGCATCGCCGCGGAGGGCCCGTTCCCTGCCGACACCCTCTTTCACGAAGCTGCGCGGCAGCGCTATGACGCCGTGATCTGCATGTATCACGATCAAGCGCTCATCCCCCTCAAGACCATTGATTTCAATGGCGGCGTCAATGTGACGCTGGGTCTCCCGTTCATCCGCACCTCGCCCGACCATGGCACCGCCTTCGATATCGCCGGCACCGGAACAGCCAATCCAACGAGCCTGATCGCCGCCCTCAAGCTGGCCGGCGAGATGGCGGCGCGGCGGGCCGTCAACCGAGCCTCCGCCGCCTGAGCGCGTCGGGGGTGCCGCTCGCGCCTGGCGCACCGCCCGACCTGCCGCCGTTGCGCGAAATCATCGCGCGCTACGAACTCGGCGCCCGCAAGGGGCTCGGGCAGAATTTCATCCTCGACCTCAATTTGACGCGGCGCATCGCACGCGCCGCCGGACCGCTCGCGCAATCCTCGATCGTCGAGATCGGTCCCGGCCCTGGCGGGCTCACCCGCGCGCTGCTCGAATGCGGCGCGCGCCACGTTACCGCGATCGAGCGCGACAC
>WNFC01006083.1_pt1 | contig 16920 bp, 20 predicted proteins | sample 5400541 | NCBI WGS metagenome assembly WNFC01 (sample SAMN13153342, study PRJNA577476) | soil metagenome | isolation source: 120 cm saprolite under Douglas fir tree site 2 hole 2 replicate 1 | place: USA:California | collected 2015-04-18
GCAAAACCACGGGAGGCGAAGTAGACGCTATCCCGACCCTCGCCACATCCCAGATCGAGGACTCGTCCCCCGCGCGGCACGAAAGCACTGAGCTCCCTGGCGAACCCGGAGGGCGCCTTGCCCCAGATGTAACGGCCAGGGGTCAGGGCGTACTCACGCGCCCATGGGTTCCGCATGGTACCCAGCGAGAGCATGCGGTCGGGAATCCAGAGCCGCCAAGGCACGGCTCGCCCGCTCTGCTCTTTCGTGGAGCCTCACTGCCTTGTCCAGCATGGCCAATGCCAGCGCCAGGTCGAGTCTCCGCCTGCGCACCGGTCCTTGAAGAGGAACAATAACAACTCTCGCCTGAGTCATGTCGATCCCCCCTGTTCTTGGAATCGAGTATCACGTACCCACCAGGAAGGAATGACGGGTGTTCCCGTCATTCATCCCGGTACGGGCACCTCGGTACGGGCGGGGAGCCGGATCGCGGCCCCCCGCCCGCCGAGGACGATGCCTCTACCGTTTGACCTCCTCGTCCACATAGACGTGCTTCTTGCAGAAGCGCTCCAGCTCGTCCTCCGCCTTCTCCCTCGTATACCCGTACCGCTCCCGGATGAGGCCCGCGAGCTTGTCGAACTTCCCTTCAGCCATTTTCAGATCGTCATCGGTGAGCTTCCCCCACTCTTCCTTCACCTTGCCGCGGAGCTGCTGCCACTTGCCGCCTACGATGTCGCGATTCATCTGGTTCCCCTTTCTTCGTGTCGAGAGATAACGGATCTGCCGGAACGTCTGGGTGGAAGAGATGCAACCGATGTGCCCGTCATCCAACTCGCACGGGGCGGAGGCCGGTTTCTTCAAGTCGGTTGGGCTTTCCGAGCGGGAAAGTTTTTCTCTCGCCGCACTGAATAGGCTTTACCCCGATCACCCGATGGTCCCGAAAGAACTCCAATATTTCTTGAGGAGTTGCATCCCCTGATCAGCCCCCGCCACCTATCTGGCACAGGGGTTGCCTTCTCTAGGGGCAGGGGAAAACGGGTACCGAGCGGCTCAGAATCGGACCGGAGGATCGGATGAGCACGTTGGTGATCATCTTGCTGGTGCTTTTGCTGGTGGGAGCGCTTCCGTCTTGGCCCTACAGCGGCGGCTGGGGCTACTACCCCAGCGGCGGGCTGGGGCTGGTGCTCCTGATCGTGCTGATCCTCGCTCTCACTGGACGACTGTAGAAGGTTCATTCCAAACAGGAGGGACATGATGCGTCACAAGATCGTCGTAGCGGGATTCACCGTTGCCGCGCTGGTCGTCTCCGGGCCGGCATTCGCGCAGAGCACGATGACTGACAAAGCCAAGAGCGTGACCCAGGAAGCGAAGACCGGTATGAGCGATTCCTGGATGACTTCCAAGACCAAGATCGCCCTGTTCTCGGATGACCGCGTGAAGGGCCGTCAGGTCCACGTGGAGACCAAGGACGGGGTGGTCTACCTTCGCGGCAAGGTCGATTCGAGCGAGGCCAAGGCCGCCGCGACGGACGTCGCCAAAGGCATTGAAGGGGTCAAGGACGTCAAAAACGAGCTGCAGGTGGTAGCCCCGGCCGCACGCGCGGCCGTCGCCGCGGATGACAAGCAGATCTACAAGAGCGTCGAGCAGCGGTTCAAGCAGGATTCGCAGCTCAAGAACGCCAAGATCGATGCCAAGGTCGATGCGGGTGTCGTGATCCTGACCGGCGAGGTCAAGAGCATCGATACCAGTGCCAGAGCTTCGGAGATCGCCCGCAGCGTTCCCGGCGTTCGCTATGTGAAGAATGACCTGACCTATGCGCGCAGCAGCCTGGGGTCGAGCTCGGTCCCTAAGTAGCGGCCGGAGTGATGACCCGGCCGGGGGTCGAGTCCCGGCATCCAGGACCGGGCGTGCCGGAGGCGGTGAGAGCCTCCTCCGGCGCGCCCGGCAGCGCGTCGAGCGAGCCCGCACTACCACTCCCGGGAGTCCTCGTCGGAAGAGAAGCGAAGCAGGCGTGCTGCTCGAGACGTGACAGACATCGCGCCCCGCGGCACGCGCAACGGACCCGGGCCCGCTCCGGTGCCGTCGGAACGCCTACTCCCACTGCCTAGCGGTGGGGAGTCGCGATTACCGTGCCGCCGCCGACGGGCAGGGGCGGCTCCCAGGTCTTGAAGAACGACCACGCAAGCAGGAGGACGCTCACACCGAGGATGTAGGCGACGATGGTCTTGACCTGGTCGGACATGACGGCTTCCCCTCCAGCGATCGGCTCGAAACGTCTGCGGAAAGGCTTTCAGGCATTCGGTGGGAAGTGATGGCAGCCGACGGACGGCACCGCAGGGAACGCGGTAGGAGCGCCCCGGTAAAGGTGACGTGGGCAGCGCTGAGGCCGCGCTCAGGTCTTTTCGAAGTCGATCCGCTCGTAGACGGGGAGGCCCTGCAGGTAGCGGCGGAAGCAGTCCAGCCCCATCTCGACCGCCCCCAGTCGCACCCACTCGCGCCCGCCGACGATGCGGCTGCGGCGGGACGCGACGTCCTGTTCGGTGGAGATCGCCAGACAGACGGTGCCGCCGAACTCGATGCGGTCGGCGCCTTCGTCGAGGTCGATCAGGACGGCCAGCGCATGGGTCGAGGCGGTCTGACGCCGGAGCGCCTGCGCGACCGCCTCCGCGGTTTCCGTCGTGATCTCGCCCGCCGGCGACGTGCGCCCGAGGCCAACGGCCCCGCATACTTCTTCAATGCCGCGGGCCACGATGCCGCGCCGGAAGACCTTCTCGGCGCCGGGCAGATGGGCCAGGCGGGCGGCAATCTGCCCGCCCGTGAAGGTCTCCACGATCGACAGCGAGCCGCCGCGGCTGCTCAGGCCCTCCAGGATGACTCCCTCGAGCGTCTGATCGTCCTCCGCCAGGATGAAGTTGCCGAGCCTCTTCCGCACCTCGCGCTCCACCGGCTCGAGCTTTCTGCGGATGTCGTCCCTGTCGGTGCCGCGCACGGTCAGCTTGGTCTCGAGCTGCGGATAGTGGGCCCGGAAGCCAAGCTTCACGCTGCCGTCGGGCACGAGCGCCTCCACGCCCGCCAGCAGCGCGTCCACGTGCGACTCGCCCAGCCCATACGAGTGAAAGCGTTTCAGATGAATGACGGCCTGCAGGCCGCTGCGCGCGAGAAGGCGGGGGATGACCTGCTCCTCGAGCATGCGCTTGAGCTCGCGCGGCACGCCCGGCGTGAAGAAGAAGCGGGCCTTGCCGATGTCGAGCGCGAAGCCGCAGGCGGTGCCGATCGGGTTGTCGATCACCTCGGCGGTGAGGGGTAGCATGGCCTGCTTCCTGTTGTTCGGCGGCATCACGCGGCTGCGCCGGCGAAAGAAGTCCTCCATCCGGGCCAGCCACTCCTCGTTCAGCCCGAGCTCGACGCCGGCGGCCTGCGCCGCGACCTCCTGGGAGAGATCGTCCACCGTGGGGCCAAGGCCGCCGTTGACGATGACCGCGTCGGCGCGCTCGGCCGCCAGCTGGAACGCGCGCAGCAGACTCTCCCGGTCGTCGCCGACCGTCGTTTCCCACCGGACCGACAGGCCCACGTCCTCGAGCCTCTGGCTCATGTAGCTGAAGTTGGTGTTGACGATCTTTCCCGTCAGGACCTCGTCGCCCGTGCAGATGATCTCGAGTCGCATGCTCGTGCGCGTCAGCTCAGGCGCGGGATGACGCGCTCGGCGAAGAGCCGCATGGAGGCGAGCATGCGCTCGTGCGGGATGTGCCCGCCGACATTCATCCAGACGGACAGCGTGGTGTGGCCGAACGCCTCGCGCAGCCCCTGCAGGCGCTCGGCGACCGCATCGGGCGTGCCATAGACGACCAGCTCTTCGAGAATCTCGTCGTAGTTCATGCGGCCGAGCCGGGCCGCTTCCTCGCGTCTCGTGCCTCCCTTGCCGAGCTGCTCCGCGATGGTGCGGAAGAAGTGCATCGTGCTGGCCTCGGGCTCCTCGCGCGCCCGGCGCCCGGTGTCGGCGACGTAGACGGGCACGATGAGCGCGACCTCTCCGCGCCCGGGGTGACCGGCCTCCCGCCAGCCTTCGTGGTAGCCGCCGATGAAGCGCTTGAGGTCGCTGATGGACGTCGTGCGGACCGCGATGAAGATCGGCAGGCCCATGCGCCCGACCAGCGGATAGGTCTCCCGGGTGGTCGCGGCCACGCGGAGCGGCGGGTGGGGCTTCTGGTACGGCTTGGGCATCGCGCACACGTCACGGAACTGGTAGTACTTGCCTTCGTACGTGAAGCGGTCCTCCGTCCACGCCTTGAGGAGGATGTCGAGCGTCTCCTGGAAGCGCTCACGGCTCTCGCTGTACGGGATGTTGAAGCGCTCGTAGTGCTCGGGCAGGCCGCTCCGTCCCACGCCGAAGTCCAGCCGCCCCTTGCTCAGGTGATCGAGGGTGGCGACGTCCTCGGCGAGGTGGAGCGGGTGGGCGAGCGGCAGGATCTGGACGGCGATGCCGATCTTCACGCGGTGGGTCAGCTTGGCGATGGCCGCGGCGATCACGAGAGGGGAGGCGAGCACGGAGCGGCCCTTCTGGAAGTGGATCTCGGCCAGCCACACGGCGTCGAAGCCGAGGTCCTCCGCCGCCGTCATCTGGGCCAGCGACTCGTCGAAAGCCTGCGCCTCGTCCATCCCGGGCGGACACTGGAACTCGGTGAAGAGCCCGATCTCCATGCTAGTCCCTGAAGCGAGGCATGACCTCGCGGGCGAACAGCTCCATGGACCGACGGATCTTGTCCTGCGGCAGGCCGCCGAAGTTCATCCAGCAGAGCACCTGGCCCACGCCCATCTCGCGCATCGTCTCGATGTGCCGGGCCACCGTGTCGGGCGAGCCGAAGGCCAGCGTCTCCGTGACGAGCCCCTCCCACGTGACCTTGGCGAACCGCTCCGCCGCGGCGCGAAAGCCCGCGTGCAGGCTCGGGTGCGTGTCTTCGATGCGCTCGGGCACCTGAAAGCGGCGCAGCGAGTCCTGGTACCACATCTCGGCGTCTTTCGATTCGGCCAGCGCCTGCGCGTCGGTCGGCGCCACGTAGATCTGGCGGGACACGCCCCAGTGCTTCAGAAGCGAGGCGATCTCCGTCTCCGTGCGCCCGTGCTTCCGCAGGGCCAGAACGTAGCTGTCGCGACGCTTGAGGATTTGACTGACCGGGCCGGTGAGGACCGAGTTGAGCATGGGCCAGCCGCGGGAGGCCGTGCTCTCGATCCCGTCGTCGCTGCCGCAGACCTGGTAGATCATCGGATGCGGCCGCTGCACGGGCTTGGGAATGACGCGCGCGTCCTCGATGGTGAAGAAGCGTCCCTGGTACGAGAAGCGGTCCTCGGCCCAGGCACGCAGCATGATGTCGACCGCCTCGTCGAAGCGCTCGCGGTTTTCCTGCTGCGGGACGTGGTAGCCCTTGAATTCGGCGGGACGGTTGCCGCGGCCGACCCCGATGTCGAGGCGGCCCTTGGAGATGACGTCGACGAGCGCCAGCTGCTCGGCGAGCCGGAGCGGGTGATGGAAGGGCAGGATGGCCGCGGCCAACCCGATCCGGACGCGTCGCGTGCGGGAGGCCGCCGCGGACGCCAGGGAGGCCGGGTCCACGGACAGGCCGTAGTCGATGAAGTGGTGCTCGGTCAGCCAGATCTGATCGAAGCCAAGCTCCTCGGTCCACTCCATCTGCTCGAGCTCTCGATGGATGACGTCCTCGTGGGACAGGCCGGGAGCGGCCTGAAAGAAGAAGAACGTTCCGAAGCGCATGGCACCGGATCATACACCTTCCGCCCGGGTCTGGTTGGCCCGACCGGGACGTGGTAGCTTTTCGGGCACAGGCCCGACCGCGCCTCATACTGCAGGCCCAGGAGGTATCCAGATGCGTGCTTCGCGATCGCTGCTGATCGTCGCGCTTGTCCTCGTGCTTCTCTCCGGCGCCGGGCCGGCGCTCGCCGCGGACGACGGGACCATGACGATCGGTCTCCACGTCACGCTCGTCTCTCGCTGGCTCGATCCCGCGGAGACAGAGGCGCTCATCACCCCGTTCATGGTCCTGTACGCGCTGCATGACGCGCTGGTCAAGCCCATGCCGGCCGGGATCATGACGCCGGGCCTGGCGGAGTCGTGGACGGTGTCCAAGGACGGCACGAGCTACGAATTCCTCCTGAGAAAAGGCGTCAAGTTCCACAACGGCGACGCCGTGACGGCGGACGACGTGAAGTTCTCCTTCGAGCGATACAAGGGCAGCGGCGCCGGGCTCCTCAAGGACAAGGTGAAGGACGTCCAGGTGGTAGCTCCGAACCGCGTCCGCTTCGTGCTGAAGGAGCCCTGGCCGGATTTCATGGCGTTCTACGGCACCTCGGCCACGGGGGCCGGCTGGATCGTGCCGAAGAAATACGTCGAAAAGGTCGGCGAGGATGGATTCAAAAAGGCGCCGGTCGGCGCCGGGCCGTACAAGCTCGTCTCCTTCACGCCCGGTGTCGAGCTGGTCGTGGAGGCCTTCCCTGACTACTGGCGGAAGGCGCCGAGCGTGAAGCGCATCGTCATGCGCAGCATTCCGGACGAGAGCACGCGGGCCGCGGCCGTCAAGACCGGCGAGGTGGACATCGCGTACCTCTTCGGCGGGGCGATCGCGGGGGATCTGCGCGGCACGCCCGGGATCAAGGTCGTCGCGCCCCTGGTGTACGGCGTCTACTGGCTGGACTTTCTCGACCAGTGGAACCCGAAGTCTCCCTGGCATGACCAGCGCGTGCGCATGGCGGCGGGCCTCTCGATCGATCGCAAGGCCCTCAACCAGGCCGAGATGCTCGGTATGGGACGCCTGACGGGCGCGTTCGTGCCCTCGACATTCGATTTCGCGCTCAAGCTCGAGCCGACCCCATACGACCCCAAGCGCGCCAAGCAGCTCATGGTAGAAGCCGGCTATCCGAATGGCTTCGACGCAGGCGCCCTCACGCCGCTGCCGCCGTACGCGTCGTTGGCGGAGGCGGTCGGCGGCTATCTCCAGGTCATCGGGATCCGCACCACGGTGCGGATGATGGAGCGCGCCACCTTTCTCACCACGTGGAGAGAGAAGAAGCTGACCGGTCTCCTCATCGGCGCGACGGGCGCGGCGGGCAACGCGGCCGCGCGGCTCGAGCCGTTCTTCACGAAAGGCGGAACCTACGCGTACGGTACGCTCCCCGAGATCGACGACCTGTTTCAGCGCCAGGCGAAGGAGTTGGACCGCAAGCAGCGCGAGGTCCACCTCCACCAGATCCAGAAGATCGTCGCGGATCGCGTGCTCGTCTCGCCGCTCTTCCAGCAGGGCTTCATCTGGGGCGTGGGCCCGCGCGTGGTGGAATCCGGCGCGGGCCGGATCGACGGCTTTCCGTACGCGGCCCCGTTCGAGGACCTGAAGCTCCGATAGGAGGAGGACAGTCCCTGTGACGATGACAAAAGCGTTGTACGCGGGGATGGTTGCGGCGGGCATCGCCGCGCTCGTGGCCGCCGGCCAGTCCCGGCTGGGCGCCCAGCAGCAGAGCGACCCGACCATCCGGATCGGCTCGACTGACTTGGGGGGCGTGGTCACGGGCGCGAACGGGCCGGAGGCCGGCGTCTGGGTCATTGCGGAGACGACCGAGCTCTCCACCAGGTTCGCCAAGATCGTGGTCACCGACGATCTCGGTCGGTACGTCATGCCCGACCTTCCGAAAGCGACGTACCGCCTGTGGGTGCGCGGCTACGGGCTCGTCGACTCTCCGAAAGTTCAGACCGCACCCGGCAAGATCGTGAACCTGCGGGCGGCGGTGGCGTCGAGCCCAGCCGCGGCGGCGGAATACTATCCGGCGATCTACTGGTATTCCATGCTCAAGGTCCCGGACAAGAGCGAGTTTCCGGGAACAGGCCCGTCCGGCAACGGCATGCCCGTGACGTTGAAGAGCCAGGAGCAGTGGCTGGATGTCGTGAAGACGAACGGTTGCTACGGCTGTCACCAGCTCGGCAACAAGGCAACGCGCACCATTCCCAAGGAGCTTGGCCGGTTCAATGCCTCGGTGGAGGCATGGCAGCGACGCATCGTGGCGGGGCAGGCGATGACCCAGATGACGAATAACCTCGGCAGGCTCGACGTGAAGCGGGCCACCGCGCTCTTCGCCGACTGGACCGACCGGATCGCCGCCGGCGAGCTGCCCGGGGAGAAGCCTCGACGGCCGCAGGGCGTCGAGCGCAACGTCGTTCTCACGCTGTGGGATTGGGCCGGCCCCAAGGACTACCTGCACGACGAAGTCTCGACGGACAAGCGCAACCCGCGGGTCAACGCCAATGGGCTGATCTTCGGGGCCACCGAGGAGAGCACGGATCTCTTCCCGGTTCTCGATCCGGTGAGCCACAAGGCGACGCAGCTCAAGATGCCGGTGCGAGACCCGAGCACGCCGTCCTCGAAGGCCAATCCGATGACGCCGTCGCCCTACTGGGGCGCCGAGCCGATCTGGGACAGCCAGACCAGCATGCACAATCCGATGTTCGACGAGAAGGGGCGCGTCTGGTTCACCTCCCGGGTCCGCCCGCCGGCTAATCCCGACTTCTGCAAGAAAGGGTCGGATCATCCGTCGGCGAAGCTCTTCCCGGTCGAGCAGGCCAACCGGCACCTCGCCATGTACGATCCCAAGACCGGAAAGTTCACGCTGATCAGCACGTGCTTCCCCACTCACCACCTGGTGTTCGCCGAGGACGCCAACAACACGCTCTGGACGAGCGCCGGCGGCCCGCAGAGCGGCGTCATCGGCTGGCTGAACCGCAAGATGTTCGAGGAGACGGGCGACGAGGCAAAGTCGCAAGGCTGGACGGCGCTCGTCCTCGACACCAATGGAAACGGCAAGCGCGACGACTACGTCGAGCCCGACCAGCCGGTCGATCCGACCAAGGACAAGCGGATCACGGCTGCCTTCTATGGCGTGGCCGTGAATCCCGTCGACGGCACCGTCTGGGGATCGGTGCTGGGCTTCCCCGGCCTCGTCATCCGGCTCGACCCGGGAGCGAATCCGCCGGCGACGGCGCTGGCCGAAGTCTTCGAGCCGCCGCGGCCGGGCTACGGGCCGCGCGGCATGGACATCGATCGCAGCGGCGTCGTCTGGACGCCGCTGTCGAGCGGGCATCTGGGCAGCTTCGATCGGCGGAAGTGCAAGGGGCCGCTGAACGGACCGGCGGCGACCGGGCGGCACTGCCCCGAGGGCTGGACGCTCTACCCGTTCCCCGGTCCGCAGCACATGACCGTGACGGATCCGGGCAGCGCCGAGGCCAGCTACTACGCATGGGTGGACCAGCACGATACGTTCGGCCTGGGCAAGGACGTGCCGATCGCCACCGGCAATGCCAACGAGGCCCTGCTGGCCCTCGTGAACGGCACCTTCGTCAGCCTCCGCGTCCCGTATCCGATGGGCTTCTACACCAAGTGGATGGACGGGCGCATCGATGATCCGAATGCCGGCTGGAAGGACAGGGGACTGTGGGCGACGTACTCCACGAGAGCGCCCTTCCACGTCGAGGGCGGCAAGGGGACGACCAGCAAGGTCGTGAAGTTCCAGCTTCGGCCCGATCCGCTGGCGAGGTGAACGAACCCATGACACTCGAGGACCCTTCCATCCAGAAGTTCCTGGCCACCAAGGAGGTGGCGGTGCTGGCCACCGTGCAGCCGGACGGCTCGCCGCTGGCCATGCCGATGTGGTTCCTACCCGATCCGGTGGCGCTCACGATGATCAGCGTCGACGGCCTCCAGAAGGTGCGCAACCTGCGCCGCGACTCGCGCGTCTGCGTGGTGGCCGAGGCCGGGGAAGGCGGCGGCGACATACGCGGGGTGAGCGTGCGGGGCCGGGCGGAATTTCTTCCCGAGGGTTCGGCGAGACGCGCGCTTGCCGAGCGCTTCCTCGAGAAGTACCATCCCCGCCTCGAGCGGCTGTGGGGCGGGCGGGTCATGCCGCCCAATCGCGTCATGTTCCGGATCGTGCCGGAGCACGTGCGGAGCTGGGGGCTCCAGTAGTGGCCAGGCCCATGCGGCGCGTGATCACGGGCCACAACGACCAGGGCAAGTCGGTCATCCGCTCGGATGGCCCGTCGCCGCACGTGCTCGAGCTGGATGCCATGCCGGGTCTCGCCCTCATCAACCTGTGGGTGACGGATCGCTCCCCCGCGAGCAACTCCGGCTCGGACGACGCCGCGGCCCGCCCGGTAGTCCTCGAACCGCCCGCGCGAGGCACGATTTTCCGGGTCGTCGACTTCCCCCCGGACAAGGGCATGGCGGGCAAGGTCGACCGGCAGAAAGCCTTCGCGGCCATGGGGGCAGGCCATGCGATGGACCGGAGCGAGGCACGCCACCCGGCCATGCACAAAACGAATACCGTCGACTATGCGCTCGTCCTGGACGGCGAGATCTGGGCGCTCATGGACGAAGGGGAAACGCTGCTCAGGGCCGGGGACTGCCTGATCCAGCGAGGGACCAATCACGCGTGGAGCAACCGCACGAACACGCCATGCCGAGTGGCCTTTATCCTCGTGAACGCCGACGCAGGCGGCTGAACAAGTCGCGGCCTGCTAGGGACGCTGGCCGAACCCGCAGTTGCAGTTTCTGAGGAAGTAGATCGCGCACCAGAGCCTGTGCTGCATCGGCGCTTGACGGGCCGCGCAGAATGAACAGTCCGGCTCGGTGTGCGGGTGGTCGAGCGACAGAGACTCGGCCTCTTCGCACTCCACCTCTCCGATGATGGAGAGAGGGGTGCCGCAGTCGCAGATGGGACGCTTGGCGCCGGGGGTCAAGGCAACGGTTCGGACCGCCCAGCAAGTGGGACAGGCGAATTCATACATCTCCATTTCCTCGCTTTCGTATCGGACTCCCGCCGTGCTCATGTGCGTTCCTCCTTGGGACCGAGTAGAGCAACTCGCATGCCGCGACGAGATGGCAAGCTTGACGGGCACTTGCGGAGCCACGAGCAGCGGCGGATTGACGAGGATTGTTCCCCCGGTACGCAGACTTTGGCACCTATCCTCCTAGGTCGAAGTTGTGGCACACTCGGCGTCCCATGAGAGAGCAGGAGGAGCGATGGGGCGGCTGACCGGGCGGACCGCGCTCATCACGGGCGCGGCGCGAGGGATCGGGGCGGCGTGCGCGCGCCGGCTTGCCGCCGACGGCGCGAAGCTGGTGCTCGCCGACCTCGACGGGGAGGGGGCGAAGAAGCTTGCGGCCGAGCTGGGCCAGGTGGCGGTCACGGGTGACGTCACGCTTCACGAAGACATCGAGCGCATGGTGGACGAGCCGTACCGGCTCTGGGGGCGGCTCGACGTGCTCTTCAACAATGCCGGCGTCATCCGCGTTCAGCCGATGCTCGAGGTGACGGGTGAGGAGTGGGACCGCGTCATGAACGTCAACCTCCGCGCCGTCTTCTTCGTCATGCAGGCCGCGGCGCGCCGGATGCTTCAGCAGGACCTCATGCCGGGGTCAGAGCTGCGCGGCAAGCTGATCCAGACCGCCTCCATCGCGTCGTATCGCGGAGGCAACCACCTCATGACGCCCTACTCGGCGTCCAAGGCCGGCGTGGTGAGCCTCACGCGCTCCGCGGCCCAGGTGCTTGCCCCCCAGCGGATCACCTCGAACTGCGTCTGCCCGGGAGCGGTGGAGACGCCGATGTGGGAGCAGATCGATCGCGAGTGGGGCGCCCTCGAGGGCCTGGGACAGGGCGAGACGTGGAAGCGTCGGATCCGGAATATCCCACTGGGACGTCCCGAGCGGCCCGAGGACGTCGCCTGCGTGGTGGCGTTCCTCGCCGGTCCCGACTCCGACTACATGACCGGGCAGGCCATAAACGTGGACGGCGGCCTCGTGATGGGCAGCTGAACGCGAGTCTTTCCGGACGAACGAGTGATCGGGTATGCTGTCCCCGCGCCGACGGGGCGCCGGGGACACCACGAGGGACGAGGAGGAAGAACGAGATGGCCGAAACGGCGAAACTGGCAGTGTTCCACGGGACGGGCCGGCCCTTCGAGATCCGCGAGTACCCGGTGCCCGAGCCCGAGCCGGGGGCGATGCTCGTCAAGATCGCGCTGGCGAACGTCTGCGGCTCCGACATGCACTACTGGCGGGGCGAGCAGGACTACGTCAAGATGGGCCGCCCGCTGCCGCTCAACACGGGTCACGAGCACGTCGGCACGGTAGCCAAGCTGGGGGCGGGCGTCACCGCCGACTCCACCGGCCAGCCGCTTGTCGTCGGCGATCGCGTGCTCTACCGCTACTTCTTCCCGTGCGGGCGATGCAAGGCGTGCCTCCGGCGTCAGTTCAAGTCGTGCCCGGTGCGCCAGGCCAACTGGCTCGTGTCCTGCGAAGTCTGGCCCCACTTCCAGGGCGGTTTCGGCCAGTACTTCTACCTGCGCCCGAATCACGCCGTGTTCAAGCTCACTCCCGAGATCACCGACGAGATGGCGGCCGGCATCAACTGCGCCTACACCCAGGTCTACGCGGGGCTCGAGATCGCCCAGCTCCGGGCCGGCCAGACCGTGGTGGTCCAAGGCGCGGGCGGGCTCGGCGTCTACGCGTGCGCGGTCGCCCGCGAGATGGGCGCGAGCCGTGTGGTGGTGATCGACGGGCTCGACGAGCGGCTCGAGCTGGCGACGCAGTTCGGCGCGACCGACGTGGTGGACATGCGCCGGCATTCGACGCCCGCCGAGCGGATCGCTGCCGTCAAGAAGGTCACCGACGACTGGGGCGGCGACGTGGTGCTGGAGCTGGTCGGCCACCCCGGCGTGGTCGAGGAGGGCCTTCGGATGACGGCGCCCGAGGGCACGTACCTCGAGATCGGCAACATCAACGTGGGCTGGAAGGCCGAGTTCGATCCCTCGTGGATCATCTTCGGCAACCGGCGGATCATCGGCCTCGCCCACTACGAGGCCGAGCATCTCCGCGGCGCGCTCGACCTCATGCGGCGCACGCTCGACAAGTATCCGTGGGGCCGCGTGGTCTCGCACAAGTTCCCGCTCGAGCAGATCAACGAGGCGTTCATCCAGCAGGACAAGGGCCACGTCACCCGCGCGGCGATCGTGCCGAACTGAGAGGAGCCGAGAGGCCCGAGACCATGGCGACCGAGCGCGGAGCAGAGCTTCGAATGGACCCTACGACCCTCTTTCGAGAGGAGACGTTCACCGACCGCAGGCTGGGCATGATCCGCGTGCTCACGCCGGTGACGAGAGACGGCTCCCCCGACTTGGGCCGGAAGGTCGTCTATCTGGGCGAGGCGCAGCTCCTCACGCAGGTGGGTGCCCTGCCGCTCACCTTCGAGATCGAGGCGGGCTCGCTCGCTGAGGCCACGGAGAAATTCGCGGCCGCCGCCAAGGTCGCCGTCGATCGCGCGGTCAGGGAGCTTCAGGAGATGCGCCGTGAGGCCGACTCCCCCATCATCATTCCGGACCGGGTACCGCCGGGTCTTGGCGGGCTCGGGGGGCCGCGCGGTTCCGGCAATATTCAGTTGCCGTGAGAGTGACCTAGCCCGCCATGAAAAGGATCTGCTCCTGGTGCCGGACCGAAGGGTCGCCCGCCGATCTCGGCGAGCGCGAGCCGCTCGACGATCTCAGCGAAACACATGGTCTCTGCCAGCGACACCTGACGCAGCTTTTGGGGGCGGCGCGCGCTCTCCCGTTGGACGGTCTGCCATTGGCCGGCCTGAGGATGCTGATCGTGGTCAAGGGCGGCGATCGGAGCCTGTACGACTACCTCACGCGTGCCATGGATCAGGTCGAGGGCGTCCACGTTATTGTGGACGGGCGACTCGGCGACCGGCGCCGGGCAGCCCGTCCGGTGCACGGAGAGCGCCGGCAGGGTGACCGACGGCACTCGCGTGGAGTCGTCGATTCCCTGGGGTGTACCTTCGTCAGATTTGACAACGCTCAGGGAGTGGCTCGCGCGGGCTGACCTGCAGGCCGCCGATAAGGGGCCATCTGCGCCATTTGCCTAGAAGCGTGTTGTGGCGCCCTCGGCTGCGGGCTCAACGTACAGGGAGTACGCCTTCGCCTGCGGCCTTCGGGCGCCGCCTCGCAGTTGACCCCTTCTCGACCCCCTGCCTTGCGATCTAAGCGCCGGGGTAAAACGCGTCGCGACCCCTTTGGTAGGTGACCTGGCGCTGGGCGGGATTCCTGTTCACCAGCGGCCGGAGGAACATCGGGTGCGTGAAGCTCCGCACCTCGTGCTCGATGACGCAGAGGCATTCGAGCGTGTCGGGGTCCACGATCTTCTCGAAGCGGTACTGGTAGTCCTGGCTCTCTTCGCTGACGAGCCCGTGCTTGTCGAGCCACTCGTGGGGGCCGGAGAAGTTCGCGATGTAGATCGCGATGTGGTAGCCGTCGTAGGCCGGGATGGGTGCCGAGGTCTCGCGGAAGACGAGCTCCTGGCGCTGGCCAATCCTGACGTGCGCGGCCACCCCCTCCGCGTCGGGCGTCACCGCGGCGGGAGCACCCATGACCTGCTGGTAGAAACGCGCGATGCCGGCGGCGCGACCGGGCTTGACCGGAAATTCTACGTGGCTGATGCCGAGGGTCCAGTCTCCGAAGGCGGGGCCGGCGGCGTAGAGCCGGAGACGGTTGCCCCAGGGCGCGGTGACCGCGACGTACTTGTCCTCGACGCTGAAGGCGAACTTGGTGCCGGCCAGCAGGTCGCGGACGCTTCCCAGCCGCGTCGTGAGCGCCTCGAGATCGGGCACCACGATCTCGACGTGGCCCCGCATGAGGTTCGGCTCGCCGGTCGGCAAGTGGAATTGCGTCTGACCCATGTTGATCCACATGTTCTCGACCCCGACCATGATGTACGGATCACGCGTGAAGCCCAGGCCCTGGATGTAGAAGGCCGTGGCGAGGCGCTGGTCGGGCACGCGGACGTTCACGTGCTCGAGCATGAGGATGTTGCCGACGTCCTGCTGGTGCCGGTCGTAGCGCTTCATGGCGATCCTCCTCGCGGGCGGGTGTGAGGCCTATCCTAGCCCAGGGCGCACCCGGAAGCCAGATGGAGAATTTTACGATATAGTCCCGCCCATGGGCGCCGGGACCCCCGCGGAGGCTGGAGGCGAGTACGTCGAGCGGGCGCGCCGGCTCGCCCCGCAGATCGAGGACTGCGCGGACCAGATCGAGCAGGAGCGGCGCTTGGTCGGGCCGGTGTTGGACGCGCTCTTCGAGGCGGGCATGTTCCGGCTGCTGCTGCCCCGCTCGCTCGACGGGGCCGAGGTCGACCCCGCAACCTTTGCGCAAGTGATCGAGGAGATCGCCAAGGCCGACGCCAGCACGGCGTGGTGCATGTGCCAGGCCTCCGGCTGCTCGATGTCAGCCGCCTATCTCCCGCCTGACGTCGCTGCCGAAGTCTTCGGCAGGGATCGCCGCGCCGTCCTCGCCCGGGACCCGACTCGCGCGCCGTGGCCGTCGACGGCGGCTATCGCGTGACCGGCACATGGAGCTTCGCCAGCGGCTGCCGTCACGCCACGTGGCTGGGCGGCCACTGCCCGATCTACGCGCAGGACGGGAGCCGACTCCGGACCGGCGGGGGCAAGGCGGTCGAGCGGACCATGCTGTTTCCAGCTTCCAGTGCCCGGATCGTGGACGTCTGGCACGTCAGCGGCCTCAAGGGGACGGGGAGCGACGCCTTCACCGTCTCGGATCTGTTCGTGCCCCACGAGTATTCGATCTCGCGCGACGACCCGGCCGAGCGCCGCCAGCCTGGCCCGCTCTACTGCTTCCCGACCGGCTCGCTCTACGCCTCCGGGTTCGCCTCGGTAGCCCTCGGCATCGGCCGGCGCATGCTCGACGGGCTGGTCGAGCTTGCCAAGGAGAAGACTCCGCGGGGATTCAAGCGGACGCTGCGCGACAGCGCGGTGATCCAGTCACAGGTGGGTTACGCAGAGGGGCAGCTGCAATCGGCGCGGCATTTCCTGCTGGGCTCTCTCGACGAGATCTGGCGGGCGGTCGGCCGCTCGGGCGCCCTCACGCTGGAACAGCGCGTCCGGATCCGGCTGGCTTCGACCTACGCGATCCACCAGGCGAAGGCGGTCGCCGACATGACGCACCACGCGGGCGGCGCGACCTCCATCTTCGTCGAGAGCGCCTTCGACCGCGGGTTCCGCGACATCCACGCCGTGACGCAGCAGCTGCAAGGGCGCCAGACGCATTTCGAAACGGTGGGCCAGTTCCTCCTCGGGCACGAGCCGGACACCACGTTCCTATAGGGGGGTCAGGTCTTGCATTCCGACATTTCAGCGGCGGGCGAGGCGAGCAGAAGCAATTGTGCGATCGCAATGTCGGAATGCAAGACCTGACCCCATGCGCACCATGCGCAAGCGGGTGGGTATCCTGATTTTCCCGGACGTGGAGGTCCTCGACTTCTGCGGGCCGTTCGAAGTGTTCTCGGTGACCCGGCTCAACGAGGACGCGCGGCGCGAGGAGTCGTCGCCCTTCGAGGTGCTGCTGGTGGCGGAGACCCTGGAGACCGTGGTCGCGACGGGCGGCTTGAAGGTGATCCCCGACGTCACGCTCGACACGTGCCCACCACTCGACATCCTGGTAGTGCCCGGCGGCTGGGGCACCCGCGCGGAGGCCAAGAATCAGCGCCTGCTGGACTGGATCGCCGAGCGCGGCCGCTCGGTCGAGACGCTGACGTCGGTCTGCACGGGCTCGATGCTGCTCGGCCACGCGGGGCTGCTGGATGGACGGCGCGCCACGACCCACTGGCGTTCGCTCGACCGGATGCGGGACGCCTTCCCGGCCGTGACGGTCGAGGACAAGCTGCACGTGGTTGAGCACGATCACATCGTGACGTCGGCCGGCATCTCGGCCGGGATCGACATGGCCCTCCGCGTGGTCATCCGCTACTTCGGCGAGGCCGTGGCCCGCAACACGGTCCGCAACATGGAGTATCCATTCCCCGACAACAACGCCCGCCGCGTCTAGCC
>WNFC01003535.1_pt1 | contig 16918 bp, 15 predicted proteins | sample 5400541 | NCBI WGS metagenome assembly WNFC01 (sample SAMN13153342, study PRJNA577476) | soil metagenome | isolation source: 120 cm saprolite under Douglas fir tree site 2 hole 2 replicate 1 | place: USA:California | collected 2015-04-18
CAAACGCCCACTCCTCATCACTCACATCGCTCCGATACCCAACCCGCCCCTTGTTGCCCATCCTTCCATGGTCAACAACAAACAACCCCACGCAAAGAATCTAGCTGGGTGCAAAGTTCATAACAGCCTCTAGATAACTTCGAGCTTCTCGGCGGGAATTCTCATGGCCGTGGCTTTGTTGATGTTCAGGTGCGCCTTCAACATCTCGCTTGGCACGCGTCTCAACCATTGGTTCAGCGAGACATCCAGGAATTCATCCGACGCGAAGGTCTCCAGAAAGACCAGGTCGGTATCCCTTTGTTCTCGATAAAGTGACCGGAGTTTGGAGGAACATATGATCGCTCATCATCGTAACCTTTCGCTTTGAGGATGGATCGGTCGGTCGATGGCCGAAACGATCAGACACTTAAGGTTGTCTAGTCTGTCGTAAGCCAATCCCAAAGCCAAAACGACAGAAGCGTAAAAGAGCAGCAAAGGTTGCATGCATGGCGTCTCGCAAATGCCGTATTTTATTGTGCCTATCTTGATCTGTGTCGATTGAGAAGGGAATCATGACGCCAATAGAAAGCGCGCGGTTAGCGTCGAACGTTCGACATCTATGTGTCGAGGCAACAACTCGTCGATGAATCCATCTGTCATTTATCTCTCACCTTGGACGAGACTCACAATTTGCATATTCAGGTGAACCTCGCAATGGCTGATGCCTCATAACTCTATCTAAGGACTGCGAGCCCTCAGCATCATCCAAAACAGATTTGGACTAGCCGCACAGCTGGGCACCTGCCAGAGGCAATACACCAACACATCGAAGGACTCTACTGATCGTCCGAGCAGGATCAGAACCCTTCCGGTACCAGCTTGCCTTGAGCGCGGCCGCTCTCGATCAGCGCATGTGCCTTCTTCAAGTTGGAAGCATTGATTGTTCCAAGCGTCTCCGCCACAGTCGTTCGGATGCACCGGTATCGATAAGCGGTCCTTGGCGTCCGCCGCAATGTGAAGGGCGTAGCTGTTGAGAAGACCAAGCGAATTCTTCAGAGCATCAGCCCCTATTGCAGCTTTAACGCACTGCCAGAATTCGGTGACCCTCCCAAGGGCGTTAGGCTCGACCCATTTCGTTCAAATACGCCCTTACAAGGTCGGTTAGGTTTTCGGCAAGTTCGTCAGGAGGACCAGAACTTCTTTCCGACGAGAGCAGGTGACAGCATCCGTGGCTATTGATTCAAGACAGATACTTCCCAGCGTTATAAACCACAGCCTCAAGCGGCTCCTGCCATCTCCGATCGGGAACCCCATCGGTCTTCAGTCGACTGATGCCACTATCCTTCCAGGTTTCCTCAATGGTGGGCGAGTATATGCTGAGTTCAAACATCGTCATTGTCTTTTGCACTCGCTCAGGCAACATACGGTTATATTCCCTTTGTAACTCCTCCTTAAGCCATCGGGCAAGGCTCTGGATTTCAGCCTGCGCTGCTGCCGAAAGAGGTTCCGACTCAAGCAGTCGAAGGGCTTTGTTGCCTTTGTCCTTAATCGCTTGCAGTCGTTGCAGAATTTCGTCGCGTTTCATCCTGTTCTTCAGTACCGATCAGTGAGCAGAGTACTACCTCTGACATAGTATCTCGCAGTACGGATATTGAGTCGGAAGTAGTCGCTTCGGAGTAGACGCGCGGATGCCTGCCGCGATTGAGCGCCACGACCTGTTTGTTGTCGGCACGCTGCATGGGGGCGGAGTCGCCGCCGGCGTAGAGGGTGACTTTGAAGCCGTCGGGGGCGATGGGCCAGGCGCCGGCAGGGCGGGGAATGACGTGCGGTGTGTTGTTGACGGCCTCGTCGGGCTTGGGCTCGGCAAGGTCGGCGAGAGTGATCTTGCGGCGGACGCCGGGCTGCTGCTGATTCCAGTCGGCGAAGGCGGCCTGGCCGGTGATGGTCTGCTGCGCCGGTAGCATCGAAGGAAGAAGCATGGCGGCTGCGACCAGGACTGCGGAGTATGGGTATCGCATAGTTAAGCACCTCAGGTTTGAAAGGTATTGGGTTCTTGACTGCGTCCCCGCGAGATACCTAATAACAAGATCGCCGGACGCGCCGGTGGGGCACTTCCTTACGTACTCAATTGTGTTTGCTACGCCGCCCCCTCTCGGGCATTTCTCTAAAGGTCAATCGTCCCTTCTTGTGCATAGCGATCGATCTCATTCAGCTCTGAATCCGTGAACTGGAGCTTCTTCACCGCATCGAGCGAGTTATCGAGCTGCTCCACATTGTGCGCTCCGATCAGCGCCGAGGTTACCCGCTTGTCACGCAGCACCCAGGCGATCGCCATCTGCGCCAGCGTTTGCCCGCGTCCACTCGCAATTTCGTGCAGCGCCCGCACTCGTGTAAGATTTTCTTCGCTCAGAAACTCTTTCTGAAACGAACCTTCCGCATTTGCGCGCGAGTGCTCCTGAATCCCATTCAGATACTTGTTCGTCAACAGTCCCTGGGCCAACGGAGAAAACGCAATGCAGCCCACGCCTAGTTCCTCCAGCGTGCCGAGCAGATCCTTCTCCACCCAGCGGTTCAGCATCGAGTACGACGGCTGATGAATCAGCAGCGGGACTCCTTCGCTCTTCAAAATCTGTGCTACTGCGCGCGTCCGCTCCGGACTGTACGACGAAACGCCCACCTACAAAGCCTTGCCTTGTCGCACTGCCTGCACTAGCGCGCTCGTGGTTTCTTCAAGCGGAACATCCATTGTCGGCCGGTGCGAATAGAAAATGTCGACGTACTCGAGTCCGATGCGCCCTAGGCTTTCGTCCAGGGACGCAAGCAGATACTTGCGCGAGCCGCCCACGCCGTAGGGCCCCGGCCACATATCCCATCCCGTTTTCGACGAGATCACGAGTTCATTCCGGTGGTCGCGAAAGTCCTTCCGCAGAATGTGCCCGAAGTTCTCCTCGGTGACCGGCGCAGCAAGGACGGGCAAAACAAGCGGTGCGATGGACCTATCTTCATTCTGACAACATTAGGCGGCACTACGGAACACTGTGAACTTCTGAGTAGGCTGTATACTTGTGATTGGGTTTGCGCGACTGAAGCGGACGAGCACATCATTCGTCGTGTCGTGGATGCGAGTATTTGGTTTGTGGAATTTGCGGGTTGCCTTGGAGGCAAGTCTGGTAAGTAGATAGCGGTTCGAGACGTGAGTCATCGCGACAAATACGAGTTCAGAACGCATAGTATTTCTCCTGAGGTATTGGTGACTGACTCGTTCTTCAATACTGCGATAGCATTTGCTATGCCCAATATTGTGCAAGTCATGATTTTGCGATGTGACTGAATACTGAAGTGTTAGCCTACCCAGGCTCTGTAAATTCGCAAAAGTGTTAGCGGTTTCTGTCAATATCTCGACAGGTGTCGAAGGCTTTTCGGCACATCAACCCCGTCCTCTCTGATATCGCCCTATACGGACACGCTCCACGCACTGGGCGCATTTCCATTTACGTCACACGCAACGGTTGGCGAGGGTGTGGCATCCACGTTGCACAAAGCTTAAAGGTGCATTGCTGCGACGGTAGTGTTGGCTACCGTGCTCTGGATAGTGTGTGAAGTTGAAAGGCCCGAGGAGCGCTAAAGGGAAGTGTGGTCCATGAATTTAGCGCTGTGGTTGTCCTTATTCCAATTTTTACGAATAGCACACTTAGCATCATTCAGCCCCGACGTCATCGACAGATGTGTCAAGATGCCGACTCCCTTTGCGTCGATCCAAACATTGCGAAGGACGAGATGAGATCTCTATGGTCTGCGGATTCAGATTGGCCCTGAAAGTGCTGGTAAGAACGTCAGAACCGATGCCGAGTCGGGGCCGTAAGGCTGATGAAAGAGAACAAGGAACTCTGGCAGCAGTATGAGAGGCAAGAGCGTCTTCTCATCCAGTCCATCAACCACGGCCGCAGGAGTAACCAATGTCGGTACAAAACCAACTCCCGTTGCGCCACAGCAATAAATACAGCGCGGATTCAGCCTGTGTGCACTGTCAAGGGGTCGTTCGTCACGAATCCTGGTGTGCCACACAGAGTTCTAACGTTCATTACGCATTTCAAGCGGTCTTAGACTCCAATCAGTTGAGTCTTGGAGATGAGCTCATCTTGCATGCTTTAGGTGTCGCATGGACAGCAGAAAGGATTCAGGCGAAACTACGGCGCCTTAAATGAAGGCCTCTCAACAGCTCGCACAAGTGGGCGGGAGACTACACCGCGGTGCGAGTCCCGGCTAGGAGATTCAGTTTAACTGGTCTGGCTCTCGAACGAAGCAGGCTTTCGCGTACTGCTCGATCAGGGTCTTCCTCTGTTGAGATGGGGCTTTAGCCGTTGAGTGCATTCGTCGGATCTCGGAGAATTCATTATGAAACTGGGGATGCTGTCTAAGAAGTGGTCGCAGTTTTCTTCCCGGGAGTATCCAAGGGAGAGCGGGATCGTTGCATACTTTTCGATGGAAATCGCAATCACCCCTGAGGTGCCTACTTATAGTGGGGGTCTTGGCGTGCTGGCCGGCGATACCATCAGAGCCGCTGCGGACATGGGTCTTCGCCTGGTTGCGCTCACACTGGCGTACCGCAAAGGCTATTTCAAGCAACATCTGGATGCGAACGGCGTGCAGACCGAGGAGGCCCAGCCATGGGATCTGAAGAGCAAGCTGGCCCCTGAAGAGCCGGTCGTCACGGTGTTCATCGAGGGCCGCCCGGTCGCGATTCGAGCCTGGCGTTACGACATGGAAGGCGTGACCGGTCACACGATACCAATCTACCTGCTCGATACCGATCTCGAACAGAACGATCCGCGGGATCGGGAACTCACCGACCATTTATATGGCGGGGACGGAGACTATCGGTTGAGGCAGGAGACGGTGCTGGGCATCGGCGGCGCGCGTGTCCTTGAAGCGCTCGAGTACCAACCGCTAGTTTACCACATGAACGAGGGCCACGCGGCGCTGCTGACGATCGCATTGCTGGAGCGAAAGTTGCGGGGTAAGAGTCTGAAGGAGGCAACGGACAAGGATCTGGAAGCGGTGCGCCAGCAGTGTGTTTTTACCACACATACGCCGGTTCCGGCCGGGCACGACCGCTTCTCGCTGGAGGAGGGCTATCGCATTCTAGGAAGTGAGCGGACAGAGCTTATCGAGCGAGTCGCAGGTTCTTCTGACGGCCCGCTGAACATGACCTACATCGCGCTGCGCTTTGCGCGGTACGCAAACGGGGTAGCGATGAAGCACGGCAAAGTGTCGCGCGAGATGTTTCCCAATTACACGATCGACGCCATAACCAACGGTGTGCATGCAGCGACGTGGACGGCGCCGGCATTCCAGTCGGTATTCGACCGTCATCTTCCCCGTTGGAGGGAAGACAATTTGAAACTGCGCTACGCCATGGACATTCCCGAGAGCGAGATTGCAGAGGCACATCTCGAAGGCAAGCGGGCTTTAATTGCTGCGGTCAAGAATCGGACTGGCCTGGAACTGCGTCCTGAGATATTCACCATGGGCTTTGCTCGCCGCGCGGCGACCTACAAGCGCTGCGACCTGCTCTTCGCCGATACATGCCGGCTTCTGCGCTGCGCAAGGGAACTGGGTGGCCTGCAAATTCTTTACAGTGGCAAGGCACACCCGGCCGACGATCCGGCAAAGGAGAAGATCCGGCAGGTGATTGAACTCGCCAAGCAACTCAGCTCCGATGAGCTCAAGATTGTGTATCTCGAGAACTATGACTGGTCCTTGGGCGCACTGCTTACGGGCGGAGTAGATCTCTGGCTGAACACGCCGAAGCGTCCCTATGAAGCTTCAGGCACCAGTGGCATGAAGGCGGCGCTCAACGGCGTGCCGAGCCTCAGCGTTCTGGACGGCTGGTGGATTGAGGGATGGAACGAAGGTGTCACCGGATGGGCGATCAGCGACCACGATGAGGAGATTGACGAGGCCAACTCCCTCTACGAGCATCTGGAGCAGGTGATCCTGCCACTCTTCTATCGGCGTCCCAATGAATGGCGGCGCATCATGCGGTCAACCATTGCGTTCAATGGATCTTATTTCAATATGCAGCGCATGCTTGAGCAATATGTGCTGAACGCCTACTTTCCGGAGCGGCGCGTAGTGTCAGCGCCGGCGCTGGAACTCGTTCCGGCGCATTAGCGTCGTAGGACTTTGGGCCTCTGTCTAGATTTCGACTGACCCTTCGAATGGTTTTCAAACATCCTCAAACGTCCACGGAAGAAGACTCATTAATTCAGCTGTATTGCAGGATATTTCATTTACGCCATTTTTGGCATTGCGAATGCCCTAAGGGTATTAAGGACATTGAGGAGCTAAATCGACCTTTAATGCCTCCGGAGGATACGATGCGTTCTGAGCTAGTCTTTGGCGCAATGGCATACGTTTCAAACCGTTTCCTACTTACTATGCTTGCCTCGAAGGCAACCGGCAAATTACACAGACCAAATACTCGCACACAGGACACGACGAATGATGTATTTGTACGCTTCAGGCGTGCCAACCCAGTAGCAGGCGTGCCGCGTACCGGCAACTTGCAGCCGTTCCCTTGCGCTGCGCAAGCTGAAACTCATTCACTCTTCGAACATTTAAGGCAACCCCTGGCTCGAGCCCGTGCTGGGGTCATCGTTCTGCTCCCTCCGCACGTCGTTTATCCAAAGCAATCGGCGGACTGGACAGACTAGGAACGAAAGAGGTGAATATGCTGGAGCCAATGCACTTCGTTGACGAAAGAGCAACATCATACGCAACCGTGGCCGACTTCTTTAAGACCTTTACTGAGGAGATGCACAGTCTATACGTGCTCTCACTCCTGCTAACCGCAGACAATGATAAAGCTGTGCAATGTTTTGTCTGTGCGATGGGAGAGCGCGTGGAGGGGCTCGGCGTTTTCATGGAGTGGGCGCGTTCATGGGCTCCGCTAGCGGTTCTCAAGTATGCAATCCAGATGATCATGCCTGTGCCAGAGCACGCGGATAGCTTGTCGTTCATCAGTCTCAAAGGACCGGCAACCTCAGCAGAGAATAGCCCCTTCGCCGCAATTCTCGCACTCGGGGCGTTCGAGCGTTTTGTCTTCGTCATGTCGATTCTCGAAGGGCGGTCCGAGCAAGATTGCGCGATTCTTCTTAGATGCTCACGGCGCGATGTCATGATGGCCCGCGTGCTGGCGCTCAAGCGTCTGGCGAACACCGATGCTCGCTACGCTCAAGCCGAGGTGGAACTGCAGGCATGACGAAGAATTCCGGGTTCAGAAGCAGGATTTTCGGAGGATGGCTGCATGGTGTCTCCCTGCAGGCTTACAAGCGGCCGCCCAAAGAGCGTCTGGCGAAGTTTTCCCCGTCTCTGAAGGTGCAATGAGTGCAGCTTCACTCACCCCGATGGGTCGATCCGCGGCGATAATCTCCTCGCCACTCAGGGATTAAGGCGCCGCGACGCTGAGCTGCTGGATCAACTTATCGGGTCGCATCCAGTGCAATTGCTGCTCTATGGTTCGACTACAAACGACAGACCGAGATCCACAAACTGAGTCGGCTCGGACAGATAGTTCAGATGGTTTCGGATGTTGCCGTTCTTTCCCGCGCAGCTCTCTCAAGGTCGCGCCTAGGTTTTTGGAGTATGGCAACGATTCACGATCAAACTCGGCAACATCACCAGCTGTTTGATCCTGAAGAGATTATCAATTCGATTCTATCGGGGAAGCGGTCATAAATAAGGATTTTGGCCGGTGAAGCAAACCCCCTAAAAAATTTTAAGACCAACTGATGAGTGCGTGTGACGAGTGGAGGCCACGGCTGTCGGTATTTCGACTCCACAAGAGGATAAACCTAAAAAATATCACGCCAGACGAACGGAATTATTTAGCTCTCTGTGTGAGACAACAACCGAATTTTGAAGAACCGTCCTTGGTTCTACACAGGTGCGATTTACTTCGACGATTGCACGTTCAAAACCAAAGAAGTGACGGGACTTATTTTGTGAACTGCGTCCGCAATTTCGGAAGTACTCAACCCCGTTCCTTAGCCAACCAGAAGAATTTCTCTATGGTCATCAATTTCAGATTGGCACTGAAAGTGCTATTAGGAATGTCAGGACCAAGACCGAGTCTGGTCCATAACGAGTCGTAATGCATAAGTTTTTCAGGGCGTATAGGTATACGCCATGCAATCGGAGAAGTCATCCCAGGTTGGGGCTGACTCACATGAGGTAACTATCTATGAGCGATATCTTTGCGGCTCGCTCCCAAATGGCAATGTCCCTGGCTTTTCATATTATCTTTGCCGCGATCGGAGTGGCATTGCCTCTAATGATGGTGATCGCAGAGGGCCTCTGGTTACGGACGCAGGATGCGGCGTATCTGTGCGTGGCGAAACGATGGGCCAAGGGCACAGCGATCCTGTTTGCGATAGGCGCCGTTTCCGGCACGGTTTTGTCGTTCGAACTCGGTTTGTTGTGGCCACATTTCATGGGGTTGGCGGGGGCGGCGATCGGCATGCCGTTTTCGCTGGAAGGCTTTGCCTTCTTCACAGAGGCCATCTTCCTTGGGATTTATCTCTATGGCTGGAAGAGAGTCTCGCCGGGCGTCCATCTTCTGGCGGGCGTGATCGTTGCAGTAAGCGGTCTGGCCTCTGCAATGTTCGTATGCCTGGTGAATGGGTGGATGAATACGCCCACCGGCTTTCGCCTGGTGAACGGGCAGTTTACGGATATCAATGTGTGGAGGGCGCTTAGGAATCCGGCTGGCTTGCCAGAGGCGGTTCATATGGTCTTGGCGGCCTATTGCGCGGCGGGCTTTGCTACAGCCGGCATTCATGCGTTGCTGGCGCTTCGCGACCGTCCAAACCGATTCCACCGGCGCGCGATCGCCATTGCCCTGCTCGTAGGAGGTTCGGCAGCAGTCTTGCAGGCGCTGAGCGGGGATGCTTTGGCCAGAGTGACGGCAAAGAACCAGCCCACCAAGCTGGCGGCAATGGAGGGAGACTTCGACACGCGTAGCGGAGCGCCTTTGCGCATCGGCGGCCTGCCGGATGTGCGTACCAGGCAGACAAAATATGCCATCGAAATTCCCGATGCCCTCAGCCTGCTGGCCTTTCATTCTCCGCACGCAACCGTGGAGGGATTGGATAAGACTCCGCGGGATGAGTGGCCGAATGTGCTGGTGGTGCACATTGCCTTTCAGATCATGGTTGGAATCGGGACGCTGCTGATCGGAGTCAGCCTGATTGCCGCATGGCTGGCATGGAGGCACGGACCCCTGATAGAGAGTCGCCGCTTCCTGCAATTGCTGGTGCTTTGCAGTCCGCTGGGATTTGTGGCACTCGAATCCGGATGGGTGGTCACGGAGGTTGGCCGCCAGCCGTGGATCATCTACCACATCATGAAAACCTCCGCGGCGGTAACGACGATGCCGGGTCTGACCATTCCTTTGGTTCTGTTCACGGGTCTCTACCTGATTCTGGCGGCGATTGTGATATGGCTCATGAGCAAACATGTGATTGCAAGCCCAAGCGAAGCAGAGATTCGTGTCATTACTGGAAATGAGGTGCTGCTCCATGCACGCCCCTGAGATGTTACTTGCGCTCATCCTGATGGCCTCTCTGACCTTCTACGTGCTCCTTGGCGGCGCGGATTACGGCGGCGGCGTGTGGGACTTGCTCGCCAGTGGGCCCCGCTGGCAGGAGCAAAGGGAGTTAGTCTCCAATGCCATCACTCCGGTCTGGGAGGCAAACCATGTCTGGCTGATTCTGGTGGTCGTACTACTCTTTGCTGGATTCCCTGCGGCGTTCGCCGCGGTCACGACGGCATTGAACATCCCACTGACGGTTTTAACCGTCGGCATTGTTATGCGTGGCTCGTCCTTTGTCTTTCGCGCCTACCAAACGGGTGAATATCGGACGCAAAGACGCTGGGGCCTAATCTTCGCGATCGCCAGCACCGCCACGCCCATTTGTCTCGGAGTGTTGGTAGGAGCAATCTCCTCCGGGAGTGTGAGGGTAAGAGACGGTGTCTCGGTGAACGGCTTTCTGGCTCCGTGGCTCGGGGTGTTTCCCTTGATGGTCGGTCTCTTTGCACTCTCGCTCTTTGTATTTCTCGCTGCCGTTTACCTGACGGTAGAGGCGCGGGAACTTGCGCTGCAGGAAGACTTTCGTCGCAGGGCGTTGGTTTCCGGAGCGATCGTAGCAGTAATGGCGCTGGGCACGTTCCTTGCGGCAAGAACAGGAGCTTCCGATATCTATGCACGTTTGCTACGGCCATCGCTTGTCTGGATCGTGCAGGGAGCCACGGCGTCTTATGCTATCGCTGCCTTTGTCGCCCTGCTGGCGAGGAAGTACAAGGTAGCCCGGATCGCGGCGATACTCCAGGTTGGCTTGATCCTGTGGGGCTGGGGACTTTCGCAGTTTCCCTTTCTCCTCCAAGGAGAAATGACCATCTCCGAGGCGGCGGCGGCACCTCAAGTTCTATGGGCACTGATTGGTGCAACAGCCGCTGGACTTCTCGTGTTGTTTCCGTCGATTTGGTATCTGATGCAACTCTTCAAAGCCAAGGATCAAGATATCCCATTACATTAGGGAGGCTTTTCCGTGGATAGCAGTGCAAAACTAGAGCGCACAGTAGTGAGTACCCAATTGGCAACTTCAGAATTGATCGATCAAGGTGTTACTCCAGCTTTCGTATCCCAAGGCGGGATCGGACTTGCAAAAAGAATGATAACTGAGCGAGGAACAAAATGAGTGTGATTGAGATGACAGACAAACTCAAAGCCGGCCAGTCTGGTAAACAGTCAGAGGTTGAGATCTCCGTCGATGGAGCGATCGTCGCTGCAAGCGAAGGTGAGCTTCTGGTCGAGTCGATTCTTCGGCACAAGGAAATTCCTCATATCTGTTATCACTCGCCGCTCATGGGACCGATTCAGACCTGCGACACCTGCCTGGTTGAGGTAGATGGCAAGCTTGTCCGCTCATGCGGAACCAAGGTGGGCGCTCACATGAAGGTGGTGACCGAATCGAAACGCGCGAAGGATGCCCGCTCGGAAGCCTTCGATGTGATCCTCGGCAATCACATGCTCTATTGCACTGTCTGCGACAACAACAACGAAAACTGTAGGGTCCACAACACGGCATTGGAGTTGAACGTTCAACACCAGGAGCATCCCTTCAAGCCCAAGCCGTACGAAGTAGATATGTCCAATCCGTTCTATCGTTACGATCCCAGTCAGTGCATTCTATGCGGCCAATGTGTACAGGCATGCCAGACGGTGCAGGTCAACGAGACTCTTTCGATTGGCTGGGAACTTGACCAACCCCGCGTATTATGGGATGGCGGGCATGAGATCGGCGGGTCAAGCTGTGTTTCCTGCGGCCACTGCATCACCGTTTGTCCCTGCAATGCCCTGATGGAAAAGTCCATGCTCGGCGAAGCTGGCTTCCTGAGCGGCATGCCGAAAGAATCTCTGAACAAGATGATCGATGTGGTAAAGGCCATAGAACCGGAGATGGGCTACGGGGCCATTATGCAGGTCTCGCAGACCGAGGCGAAGATGCGCGAAGAGCGCATCAAGAAGACGAAGACGGTCTGCACTTACTGCGGCGTTGGCTGCAGCTATGATGTCTGGACCAAGGACCGCAAAATCCTCAAGATTGTGCCAGAGCACGGAGATGCCAATCAGATCTCCACCTGCGTCAAAGGCAAGTTCGGGTGGGATTATGTGAACCACAAGGACCGCTTGCAAAAGCCGCTAATCCGCGAAGGCAGCGGTTTCCGCGAGGCGAGTTGGGAAGAGGCGCTGAGTCTCGTGGGCACGAAGCTGGGCACGATCAAGCAGCAGTATGGACCGGATTCGATTGGCGTCATCGTTTCGTCCAAGACCACCAACGAAGATGGCTACCTGATGCAGAAGTTCGCCCGCAGCATCATCGGGACAAACAATGTCGATAATTGCTCCCGCTATTGCCAGTCGCCTGCGACCATGGGTCTCTTCCGGACCGTGGGCTACGGCGGCGATTCGGGATCGATTGAAGATATCGGCAAGTCGGCGCTGGTACTGATTGTCGGCAGCAACACCGCGGAGAGCCACCCGGTACTGGCGACACGGGTCAAGCGTGCACACAAGCTCTTCGGCCAGAGATTGATCGTTGCTGACCCGCGCGAGCACGAGATGGCGCGCCGCGCGGACATCTACTTCCGGCCTCGGCCCGGCACGGATCTGGTCTGGATATCGGCGTTGAGCCGTTACATGCTCGACAATGGCTACGCCAAGCAGGCGTTTCTCGAGCAGTGGGTAAATGGCCTGGACGAGTACCGCAAGAGCCTCGAGCCATTCACAATGGAGTATGCCTCCAAGACGTGCGAGGTATCGATCGAAATCCTGGAACGCGTCGCCAAAGAGATTGCGGCTGCGGACACGATGTGCGTTCTCTGGGCGATGGGCATTACGCAGCACACGGACGGCTCAGATGGATCGACAGCTATCTCAAACCTGCTGTTGATTACCGGAAACTATATGCGTCCTGGCTGCGGAGCTTATCCGCTGCGCGGTCACAACAATGTCCAGGGCGCCAGCGATATAGGGGCGATGCCGAACAACTATCCCGGCTACCAGGACCTGACCGAGCCAGAGATCCGTGAACGTTTTGAAAAGGCATGGGGAGTCTCCTTGCCGCCGGAATTCGGGCTAGACAACCACGAGATGGTGGACGCAATTTATGAAGGAAAGCTTCGCGGTCTCTATCTCGCAGGCGAAGATATGATCTCCGCCGACTCCAACGCCAGCCGTGTGGCGGCTGCTTTCGAGAAATTGGATTTGTTTGTCGTGCAAGACATCTTCTTTACCGAGACGTGCCGCTATGCAGATGTGGTTCTGCCTGCTGCTCCGGCACTGGAAAAAGACGGCACCTTTACCAACACGGAACGGCGCATCCAGCGTTTGTACCAGGCGTTGCCCGAACTGGGAGAGAGCTTGGCCGATTGGAAGATCACCCAGGAGATTGCCAAACGGATGGGCGCGCTGTGGGACTACCAGCACCCGTCCGAAATCATGGCTGAGATGGCTTCGCTGACCCCGCTCTACGCCGGCGTCAGCTATGAGAGGCTCGAGGGCTATAAGACGCTGCAGTGGCCAGTCGAGCCGGATGGAGCGGACCAGCCGGTCCTCTATCTCGACAAGTTCGCCTTCCCGGACGGCAAGGCACGGCTTTACCCTGTTTCCTTCCGTGAACCGGACGAGGCGCTGGATAGCGACTTTGATCTTTTCCTGAACAACGGTCGCATTCTGGAGCACTTCCATGAGGGCAACATGACTCATCGGGTTGAGGGGATTCGCGAGGAGACTCCGGAGCGCTACCTTGAGATTTCAGAGGAGCTTGCGAAGGAGCGCGGAATCGAGTCTGGCCGGTGGGTGCGCGTCACCAGCCGCCACGGCTCGCTGGTCATCAAGGTTCTCGTGACGAGCCGGGTGTTCGGAAACCAGGTGTATTTGCCGCTGTTGTCGCAGGAAGGGCCAGTCAACATTCTGACTGGGTCGCATGCGGACCCTGATACAAATACTCCCGCATACAAGGAAACGGCGGTGCGCATCAAAGTTCTGCCGGAACAGGGCACAAACCCTCTGAAGCCGCTCAACTTTCGTTTCTCCGGCAATCCGACGCCGCAGACCGGCGTCGAAGTGGAGCGCAAGTGGAAGCGCAAGGACTATCACATGCCGGGTACAGAAGATCTTGTTCAAATCCAATCGCAGAAGTAAGAAAGGCGCGTCATCCTATGGCGGTAGCTGTTTATTTTACGGAGTTCACACCGGTCGATTCGCGTGGTGACCTGATTCGCAGAGTTGAGCAGGCCCCCGTCGAACATGCAGAAGCTGTGTTGGCCGCATATGACTTGCTGCAGCGGCTGCACGAAAAGGGCCTGCTCGATTTAGTGAGCGGTTTGCTGAGCGCAGGCGATACCGTTATCAATCATGTAGTGGATGTCGTCAGTTCAAAGGAGATGGTGACGGCGCTTCGCATTGGTCTGATCTTTAGCAACTTGCTCAGTTCGATCGATGCAGATGCTTTGCACGCGGTGATTGCAGGAGCAGGCAAGGAAACGCCATCGTTGCTGGCGCTTGGAAAGCAGGCAACCTCGAAAGATGCGCGCCGCGGCATGGCGACAGCAGTCGGACTGCTCAATGTGGTTGGAGCCGCCCTGAGCAAGCAGCAAACGGACAATGGCTGAAGTATGTCCTGAAACCGACGGTTGTATGTTCCAGGTGTTACTCCGAGGGATCGAATTTGGCAATTTGTTTGGCTGAGACAAGCCGGAATTCGCGATACAGCCCTTGGTGCTTTCCAGGAGGAATAGCTTGAGCAATGTCGATTCTTACCCCATTTCGTCTGCCGTAGATAGGGCGACCGCGACGCGCCAGAGACTCATCGATAAGCATGGCCGCATGATCACCGACTTGCGCGTTTCCATCACCGACCGCTGCAACTACCGGTGCGTCTACTGCCGCACGGGCAACCAGGGCGCAGTCTACTCCGAACTGTCTATCGCAGAGTACCTGCGCATAGCGCGGGTCTTCGTGGAACTAGGCATCGAGAAGGTCCGGCTGACGGGCGGCGAGCCGCTACTGCGCAAGGGGCTGCTGGAGTTGGTGTACGAACTGGGGCGATTGAAGGCGCCATTCGAAACGGGAAGCGGACGGCCTCTCGATCTGGCCCTGACTACCAACGGGGACCTGCTCGCGGAGCTGGCGCAGCCGTTGCGCGATGCAGGCCTGAACCGGGTCACGGTGAGCATGGACGCGGTGGTCCCCGACACTTTCGCTCGCATCACGCGCGTGCCCGGCAGCTTCGACCGCGTCGTAGCAGGGGTTCGCGCCGCCAAGCAGGCAGGTTTCGACCAAATCAAGGTGAACTGCGTGCTACTGCGCGGTTTTAATGACGACCAAATCGCTCCCTTCGCGAAGTTTGCCCGGGAGGAAGACGTCATCGTCCGGTTCATCGAATTCATGCCGCTCGAAGAGGATCGCCTCTGGTCACCGGACGTGGTCCTTCCGTTCAAAGAAGTGAAGGCGCGCCTTGAAGCTTTCCGGCCATTGGTAAGACTGCCACCAAATGCCGCCAGTGAGACCGCGATCCGCTACACCTTTGATGACGGCATCGGCGAAATCGGGATCATTGCACCCGTCTCGCAAGCCTTCTGCGGGCATTGCAGTCGCGTGCGGCTGACTTCGGACGGCAAGATCCGCACATGCCTATTCTCGCAGTCCGACCATGATCTGTATGGAGTGATGCAACGTGGAGGCAGTGATGCGGAGATGACGGCATTCATCGAGCACACGATTCAGCAAAAGGAAGCCCGCCACCACATCGGCGAGCCCGCCTTCCTAAAGCCATCGCGCAGCATGGTCCACATCGGCGGTTAGTGGCTGGTCTGCAGCTCTCTGTGCAGCGATCGCTGAGGCGATTTGGCTTCTAATGGTTTGAGATCAGAATGCGCTCAGAGCGCTCGGTCTTGGAGTGAACGGGAATGGCCAGGTTCTTGGCTGTGTTCGTGGACGGCTCGCGAACAAAGTAATTGGTCAAATCTCCCCCGGGGTATCAGAGCAACCGTAACGACTATGCAGACCATATTGAACCATCGTCATCCTCTGAAAGCCCACTTACTCGGGTTAGAGCTGATTCGAGCTCACGACCGCATCTTTTCGGAGGCGAACAAGGCCACGTTAAAGAGGTTGGTCATCAAAGTAAGCATTGCCGGCTTCGTGGCTCATCTTGCATTGGTCTTCCTTTCGCGATGGCTCTCCCATCCACCACTTATCATCACGGTCGTAGGACGAAACTACCTGTCCGCGATCGCTACTCCATTCAGCTTTATTCTGTTCTATGAAGTATTGACACTCATTGCGGCACTCCCTGCCTCCACGACACGGTCGATTGCCAATCAGTTTGAGATCGTGTCACTGATTTTCATTCGAGATGTTTTCAAAGACATCGCCGCTGCGAGCAACGCCGGCTGGCACCACGAGCATTTTCATCAAGCGCTCCCTTTGTTCTTAGATATGTGCTCTGGTCTCCTAATGTTCTTTCTGGTAGCCATATTTCAGCATGTGGCGCTCAAGCGGGTGAGGCGTGCGGGAGCCGAGGAGTTGTCGGTTGGATCGAAAACGTTCATCGCACAGAAGAAACTTGTTGCTATTGGCCTAACCGTACTATTGCTTTCGATGGCTGTCTACAATCTGTCAATCGTCATTGTGCATTCATCTCAGTCTCTCATGGCAGGACGTTATATTACTCCGGAGCCGAATGCCTTTTTCTATAACGATGTATTCACGGTGATGATCTTCACCGATGTTCTGATCCTGATTCTGTCACTGGTGGTATCTGGAAGATACGAGATGGTCTTTCGCAATGCCGCCTTTGTGCTTTCGATTATTCTGGTTCGCTTCTCGCTCACCGAAAATCACCCCTATGGCGCACCGCTGGCCTTGTTTGCGATGGTGTTTGGAATTCTTACGCTTCTGGTGTTCAATTTCCACTCGCGTATTCGCTCTGACGATTAGGTCGGTTATATTCGTCGGCGTATTGAGGAGGCAACTCGGCGCTGTGTCCCTCTCCGTGTCTTCAAGTGCTCTCTTCTTAGGGCTGAAGGTGTATCCTGCGGATTCGTATTCACGCCGGAGAGTCGCCGCAACTCTTATTGGTGAAGCAACGGACTTAGTTCATCTTGAATCGATAGGTGAACTGCAGCCAGGAAATGGTCAGCGGAGCACCCTGACTATTGTGGGTCATGATCTGCCCAGGGAAGAAATGGCCAACCCCAGCCTGGACGACGAAGTACTTGTGATACACGTACTTGGCCGACGCATCGAATCCTGTGCCGATACCATCGCTCGTAAAACCGCCTGACGGAGCTTTCAGGAAAAGGGACCCGG
>WNFC01003536.1_pt1 | contig 16918 bp, 16 predicted proteins | sample 5400541 | NCBI WGS metagenome assembly WNFC01 (sample SAMN13153342, study PRJNA577476) | soil metagenome | isolation source: 120 cm saprolite under Douglas fir tree site 2 hole 2 replicate 1 | place: USA:California | collected 2015-04-18
GCATCGGCCGGCCCGGGGGCGGCATGAACGCTGAGCGCGGCCACGCCAACATCCAGGGCAACACCGACCACGCCATCTCGTGGGAGCTCCTGCCCGGATACATGCGGATCCCGGCGCCAGGCCAGAAGACCGTCGACGACTATGTGGCGGCGAGCGCGGCCAAGAAGTCCGATCCCAACTCGTGGAACTTCTTCGGCACCAACTACCGCAAGTTCATGGTGAGCCTGCTCAAGGGCTGGTATGGGGCCGCAGCGACCAAGGCCAACGAGTTCGCGTTCGACTACGTGCCCAAGCCCGGCCAGAACTCATCCTGGATGTCGATCTACGACCAGGCGCTCAAGGGCGCCATGCAGGGGGTGATCCTCTCTGGCATGACGGCCGCCAGCATCGGTCCGGACTCCAATCAAGTGCAGAAAGCGCTCGCGAACCTCAAGTGGCTGGTGGTGATGGATGCCCTTCCGACCACGAGCTCAGAGTTCTGGCACGCTCCCGGCGTCGTCCCGAGCGAGGTCAAGACCGAAGTCTTCATGCTCCCGACCACGCACTGGATCGAGAAGGACGGCTCGTTCACCAACAGCGGGCGCTGGGCGCAATGGAAGGACCAGGTGGTACCGCCACAAGGCCAGGCCCGGCACGACCACTGGATCTTGGCCGACATCTTCAGCCGGGTAAAGACCCTCTACACCCAGCAGGGCGGTAAGTTTCCGGATCCGATCATGGCCTTGACCATCGACTACAAGGACCCGCTGAAGCCGGAGCTGGACGAGATCGCCAAGGAGATCAACGGCAAGGATCTTGGGACCGGCAAGCAGATGACCTCGTTCGCATTGTTGAAGGACGACGGCACGACGACGGCCGGCGATTGGATCTACACCGGCTCGTACCCGGATGCGGGCAACCTGATGAAGCGCCGTGACGGCATCCAGAATCCCTCGACGAACGACCCCACCGGGATGGGCTTTTATCCCAACTGGGCGTGGAGCTGGCCGCTGAACCGCCGCGTGCTGTACAACCGCGCCTCCGCGGACCTCAACGGCCAACCTTGGGATCCAAAGCGACCTGGCATCACCTGGACTGGGACCAAGTGGACGGGCGACGTGCCCGACTACCCGGCGACGATGGACCCTCACGACCCGAAGGCTTGGCTGCCCTTCATCATGAATGGCGAAGGCGTCGGCCGGCTGTTCAGCAACGGCATGGTCGACGGCCCGTTTCCAGAGCACTACGAACCGATCGAGTCGCCCGTGGCAAACCCCCTTCACTCGACCAATTCCGCGTCGCCCGTCGCCTTCCTCTACGACCAGGCCGCCAACCGGCCAAACCGGTTCGGCACCGCGACCGACTACCCGTACATCGCCACCAGCTACCGGCTGACGGAGCATGAGCACTATGTCACGCAGCACGTTCCGCACCTGGTCCAGCTGCAGCCCGAGCCCTTTGTCGAAATTCCGTGGGAGCTGGGCCAGACCAAGGGCATCAAGACGGGCGACAAGGTCCGGGTTTCATCGAAGCGCGGCAAGGTGGAGGTGAAGGCGGTGGTCACCAAGCGACTCGGCGCGCTGACGGTCGCCGGTCAGAAGGTGTTCCAGATCGGCATCCCCATCCACTGGGGCTACGTGGGAATTCCCGCCGACAGCGATCCGAATCAGGGCCGGTACTGGCTGGCCAACGCGCTCACGCCATTCGTGGGCGATGCGAACTCGCGCACTCCCGAGTTCAAGGCCTTCCTGGTCAACCTGGAGAAGATGTGATGGCGCCGGCCGCCGTCGCCGCCTCTCCTTTTACCGACCGGCGACGCCGGACCGAGGTGCTTCGCCACCGGCACGCTTTCGCGCGCGAGCCGCTGGACTTCTACGGTGCCTTGCTCGGAGTTCAGGAGCAGGCGTGTGAGGGTGCCATCTCAGCGAGGCCGCCTGCCCACGACCTGGTCGCTTATGTTGCCGAGGTGGTGGTGCCGGCTGTCGTGGATGCCAGCCTCGCCGCCGGTCCTGCGATGCTGCGCGACTCCATCGCGCAACGGCTCGAGACCGCCGATCCTCGTGAGTTCATCGCCGGCTGGATTCAAGGCGACGAGCAGACGATGGTCGATCGGTTCCTGGCCCGCGCGTCGGTGGGCCCGGTGCTCGAAGCGCTCGGACCAGAGGCCTCGGCATCGTGCGCCGGAGTCCGCGACCATCTCCACTGCCCGAGCTGTGGAGGACCTCCGCAGCTCAGCTACTTCGCGCTTCCGAGCGAAGACCTCGCGTCCGGCGGACGCTTTCTCCTCTGCGCGCGCTGTCTCGGCAGCTGGGGGTACGCGCGAATGACGTGCCCCGGCTGCGGCGAAGACTCGAGCTCGCGACTCCCGATCTTCAGCGAAGAAGGGACCGCGTCCGGCGAGCGCGGGAGCGTCGTGCGCGGGCTGGAGGGCAGGCTTGGAGACCATCGCGCAGCTGCCGGCAAGCCCGTCTTTCCCCACATCCGGATCGAGGCGTGCGACACCTGCCGGCGCTATCTGCTGAGCGTCGACATCGCGGCGGACTCGGCCGCCGTCCCGGTCGTCGACGAGCTCGCGGCCCTCCCCCTCGACCTGTACGCACGGGAGCGGGGCTTCTCGAAGATCATTCCCAACCTGATGGGCTTTTAAGTCATGGCATCGGCAATCGAGCCCGGCAAGTCGTACGGCTTCTTCACCGACACCAGCATCTGCATCGGCTGCAAGGCATGCGAGGTGGCCTGCAAGGAGTGGAATGAGCTCCAGGGCAACGAGCCGAAGTTCCTGGCCGACAGTTACGACAATACCGGGCAGCTCGACGACCAGAACTGGCGCCACGTGAAGTTCATCGACGACGTGCCTGCGCAGTCCGCGGATGCCGGCAACGGCAAGGCCTTCCTGATGATGTCAGACGTCTGCAAACACTGCCAGCACGCGAGCTGCATGGACGTCTGTCCGACGGGTGCGATCATCCGCACCGAGTTCGACTCGGTCTTCATCCAGCAGGACGTGTGCAACGGCTGCCGGAACTGCATCGCCGCCTGTCCGTACAGCGTCATCGCTCTGAATCCGAAGACAGGCACCGCGCACAAATGCACGCTCTGCTACGACCGGCTCCAGGGCGGGCTGCAGCCTGCCTGCGCCAAAGCCTGCCCCACCCAATCGATCCAGTTCGGCCTGCTGGGCGACCTCCACACCGCGGCCGACAATCGGCTGGCCACGCTGCACTCTCAAGGGGTCACGCAGGCGCAGCTGTACGGCCGCGACGACGCGGTTTACGGAGGGCTGAACGCCTTCTTCCTGCTCATGGACAAGCCGGAGACGTACGGGCTGCCGAACGCGGACAACGCTCAGCTGCCCACCCGCAACGACGTGGGCGGCTACCTCGGCGCACTCGTCACCGCCGTGCTGGGAGTTATCGCGGGCATCGTCGCCTTCAGGCGCCGAGGCACCTCGTGATCTACCTCGCCGCGGAACACTTCGTTCGAGCGCCGCAGTGGACGTGGTACATCCTCGGCTACTTCTTCTTCGCCGGCCTGACGGGCGGCTGCTATGCGATCGCGACCCTCCTGCGTTTGGTGGGCGACTCGCGCGACGAGCCGGCAGCGCGCATCGGCTTCTACGGGAGCTTTTTGGCTTTGCTGGTGTGTCCAGTGCTGCTGACCGTCGACCTCGGTGCGAGCTGGTGGAAGTTCTGGCACATGCTCATCGATGTCACCCCAGCCGATCAAGGGCTCAACTTCAAGTACTGGTCGCCCATGTCGGTCGGCGTCTGGGCGCTCTTGATCTTCGGTCTGTTTCCAACCGTCTCCGCCCTGGAGGCGTACGTGCTGGACAGGCGAGCGCGTAGTGCTCCCGCGGCCTCGGGCAGCTCCAGGTTCACTACCGTTGGTGAGCCCGCACGTCCGCTCGGCGGCGTTCTAGGCCGCGCCTTCAACCTCGTCGGCGGGGTCCTCGCGCTGTTCATCGCCTCCTATACCGGCGTCCTCCTCAGCGTCAGCAACCAGCCGATCTGGAGCGACACGTGGATGCTTGGCGGCCTCTTCCTCGCTTCCGGCCTGAGCGGCTCGGGCGCTCTGATCGCGCTCCTCAGCCGATATCGAGCCGACGCCGCGTTCAGCCTCGGCCGTCTGCACGAGGCGGATGGGTATTTCTCCATCCTCGAGCTCGTGCTGCTCGTCGCGTTCTTCATCACGATCGGCGCGGCCGGGACCGCCGGTCTGACGTTGCCCTTCCTCCCGTTGTGGCTGCTGGCGCTGGTCGGGATCGGGGCGTCATTGGTGGCGGCGAGGGGCCATATGCGCATCCGTCCCGGCGGGGGCGGTTCGGCGGCCATCGCCCGCGCCGGCACCGACACGCTGGTCGTGTCGGTCCTCGTCCTGCTCGGTGTGCTCGCGCTGCGCGCAGCGGTGATCTTCAGTGCTCAGTAACAAACCCCACCAACTCAGAGGCTTCGCCTTGAGTTGGCGGGGGCCCCTATGAGCGCACCACCAAGCCCAGACCAGATCCTCGCCGTACTGTCGGCTATCCAGGACCCCGACCTCGGTCGCGACGTGGTCAGCCTCGGCATGATCAAAGACCTGGTCATCGGCGCCGACGGCCGGGTGAGCTTCACCTTCGAGCTGACCACGCCCGCATGCCCGGTTCGAGATCGGTTCCAGACCATGGCCAGCAAGCTGGTCGGCGACCTTCCAGGCGTGACCGCGGTGGATCTGAAGATGACCGCCAACGTGCGTTCGGCCTTCAACCGGCGGCAGCCGAACCAGGTCATTCCCGGCGTCAAGCACGCGATCGCCGTCGCATCCGGAAAGGGTGGCGTCGGCAAGTCCACCGTGGCGATCAACCTGGCGTGCGCGCTCGGCATCAGCGGCGCGAAGGTAGGACTGCTCGACGCCGACATCTACGGTCCATCGATACCCGGGATGATGGGAATCCAGGACGAGCCGAAGGTCATCGACCAGAAGCTGGTGCCGCTCGAGGCCTTCGGCGTCAGGCTCATGTCGATCGGCTTCCTGGCGGGCGCCGACAAAGCGATGGTCTGGCGCGGACCGATGGTCGCGAGAGCGATCGAGCAAATGCTGACCGACGTCCACTGGGGCGAGCTCGACTACCTCGTGATCGACCTGCCGCCGGGCACCGGCGACGCGTCGTTGACTCTGGCTCAGTCGGTGCCGCTGACCGGCGTTGCGATCGTCTGCACTCCGCAGTCCGCTGCGCTCAGCATCGCGGTCAAAGCCCTGCAGATGTTCCGCGGGCTGAACGTCACCCCGCTGGGCCTGGTCGAGAACATGAGCTGGTTCGTCTGCGGGCGCTGCAGCGAAGAGCACTTCATCTTCGACCACGGCGGGGCAGAGCGCGCCGCGAAGCGATTGGGCGTCCCTTACCTCGGCGGCATACCGCTGGAGAAACTGATTCGCGAGGAGGCCGATGCCGGCGCTCCGGTCGTGGTCTCACGCCCGGACAGTGCCGGGGCCAAAGCATTCCGCGACGTCGCGTCAGCCGTCGCGGCGCGGGTCTCGGTGCAGAGCTTCCGTCAGCTCCCCGTACTCAACGTTCGGTAGCGGCCGGGTACTCCTTCTCGAGCTCCTGCTTCACCTCGAGGATGAACTCAGCCACCGCCGCGTCGTCGAGGCCGCCTTTGACTGCACGAAGGCGTTCGGTTGCGACTCCGGCCATGAAGCAGGAGAGGGGTGCGAAACGGCGTTCCTGGGTGCGGGCCGCCACACGCGCCAGGTCCAGGAGCTCGAGCGCCACCTTGGCGTCTAGAGAGGGCGCTTTGATGCGAGCCGATCGCCGTTGTGCCGCCGCCACCCAACGCTCGCCCAGGTCATCGAAGAATCGATTCATGCGTCACGTATAGCACGCCGCCGCCTGCCCACCAAGGTTCCGGCCACAGTTGAGGGCACCGCGATCAGGAAGTAGGCGAATCCGGCGAGGCCGGCCTGCTCTGGCCACAGGAGGGCGATGACCACCGACAGGATGCCAACCCCGGCGGTCGTGGCGTAAACCCAGATCGCCGCTCGAGTTTGATAGATCACCAGCGGGCTCAGGTGCAGGGTCGCCCGCGAGCGATATGCGTGGATGTAGAGGAGCATCAGTAACGCGAACACGGCCGCGAAGCCCACGCCGTAGATCACGAACAAGAGGGGCGTTTGCCCAGGCCGCATCGCCGCCTGGCTGGGATTGAACACCGCGGCGTACAGGAACTTCAAGGGATAGACGTAGACCAGCACCACGAACAAGAGCACCAGGTTCAGGATCACGACCCAAGCGTCCTCGAAGTCGTAGTTCCGGAAGAACGCGTACTGCGCGTACCAGATATAGGCGAGTAGCGCGAAGGACGCCGCAAAAGCAGGGACGCCCGACAGGCTGGAGGCAAGCTCATCAAAAGTCCGCGGCACCGCCAATGAGACCACCAGGAGAGTGACGGCGAAGCCGAACACGGCGTCGCTGAAGCCCTCCAGGCGCGACACGTCCCTGTGACGCCCGATCGCTCCGAGGGCGCCTCCCCTACCGGGATTCTCGCTGGAAGTCACGATGGCGCTTGGTCCTGAATGGCTGAGCGCAGGAGGCCTCGAAGGGCGGTCAGCTGACGACCGTTGAGGCGACCCAGCGGGCCCGTGTTGTTGGTCAGCCGCTCCCAAAACGCCCGCCGAATGCGCTGGCCCTCGTCGGTGAGCAAGACGCCCTTGGCGCGCCGGTCACTCGGATGTGGTTGGCGGCGAACCGCGCCGGCCTCCTCGAGGCGATCGACTACTCCGGTCAGGTTCGAGGCGTCGTACTGGAGCTGGCCGGCGAGAGTGCGCATGGTCATCGCGCCGTCAGGCTGTAGAAGCAGCAGCACCTTCGCCTGAATGGCCGAGAGGCCGTATTGCGCGGCCAGCTCGGTGAAGTGAGCCTCGAGGCGGGCTTGCATCTCGAACCACAGGCCCACCACTTCGCCTTCGAGGCGCAGGTGCTCCGAGCTCGGTTTAGGGGTCTTGCTCGGCCCGGCCATCCTGGGAAAGGATATGTCCGACCATCGTGGTAATGTACAGTAGTGGTAAATTACCGATAACTCGCCCAGCAACAGGAGGAGCCAGACATGGCGCAGAGCAACACACATGATCAGATGCGGGGCAAGGTCGTGATGCTAACCGGCGCGAACGCGGGGATGGGGAAGGAGATCGCCCTGGGGCTCGCCGCGATGGGAGCCACCCTGTTGATGGTGAGTCGAGATCGAGCACGTGGCGAAGCCGCGCGAGTCGACGTCCAACAGAGGACCGGCAATCATGACGTCGAGGTCTTGATCGGCGACCTGTCCTCGCAGCAGTCCATTCGCCGGCTCGTGCAGGAGTTCGAAGCGCGCCACGACCGTCTCCACGTGCTGGTGAACAACGCCGGGATGTCGCAGCCGAGCCGAACCGAGACCGTGGATGGGCTGGAAACCATATTCGCCACCAATCACCTCGGTCCGTTCCTCCTGACCAACCTCCTGCTGCCGGTGCTCACTGCAAGCGCTCCCGCTCGGATCGTGACCGTTTCCTCTGGCGCGCAAGCCATGGCCAAGATCGACTTCGACGACCTGCAGAGCGTCCGCGGCTTCGGCGAGATTCGTGTCTACAACGCTTCTAAGCTCGCCAACATCGTGTTTACGTACGAGCTGGCGCGCCGGCTCGCCGGCACTGGCGTGACGGCCAACGCGGTCGAGCCAGGCTTCGTCAAGACCAACCTCAAGGTGCCTTTTCCATTCAGCATCTTCTCGTTCATGAGGGGCCCGGCCGAAGCAGGAGCTCGGCCGAGCGTGTTCCTGGCTTCGTCGGTCGAGGTCGAGGGCGTCACCAGTATCTTTTTCAACAGCAGGGGCGTGCCGATCAAGTCAACGAAAAGTTCATACGACGAGGGCATTGCCAGGCGACTGTGGCAGGTCAGCGCCGAGCTGACGCAGCTCGACGCCTAGCGCCGCCGAGTCGTATATCTCGGTTCGTTTCGAGCGCCTCCCAATGAGCGTTGGCGCGGACCTGCGCCCGACGCCCCTGGCGTTGAGGGCGAGCTGGACGGCGCGCCCGTCGTCCGGGTGCCGGAGCCGATGTACATGGCCGGCGCTCACCCAGGTCATCACATGGGGTCACCCATAACACGCGTGCGCCGAGCGGGTGACAATTGACGTCATCCCGGCTGCAATCGAGCTCAAGGCGGTCACCAAGTCATATGGCGGTCCTTCCGGCCGGCCAGTGCTCGATGGCGTCAGCCTCCAGGTCGCTGACGGCGAGTTCACGGCGATCATGGGACCGTCGGGCAGCGGCAAGTCGACTCTCCTCAACCTCATCGCCGGTCTCGACCGGCCGACCTCGGGGACTGTAAGCGTCGGTGGTGCTGCGCTCACCGGACTTGGCGAGGCCGAGCTGGCGCGGTTCCGCCGCTCCAGCATCGGATTCATCTTCCAGTTCTTCCACCTGCTGAACAACCTCTGCGTCTTCGACAACGTCCTGATCGCGGCGCAGCTGGCAGGAGGCCAGGAGGCCGCCTCCCGGGCGCGCGCGCAACAGTTGCTCGATGAGCTCGGCATCGGAGCCAAGGCGCGCGACTATCCGGCCAAGCTGAGCGGCGGCGAACGCCAGCGAGTGGCGATCGCCCGGGCCCTCATCAACCGTCCGGCGGTTCTCCTGGCGGACGAACCCACCGGTGCGCTCGATAGCAGCACCGGGGAGCAGGTGATGGAGCTGCTAGTCGCTTTCAACAAGCGGGGCCAGACCATTCTTCTCGCCAGCCACGATCTTCAGCTCGTGGGACGGCATGCACGCCGCGTGATCAACATGCGTGATGGCAAGCTCACCAGCGACACTCAAGCCGGTGACCCGGGGCGCTGATGCGACCTATCTTCACTAAGGCCATCGCTGACGTTCGCAGGCACCGCCTCCAGACACTTGTGGTCTTCGTCATCGCCGCGCTGGCGATCACCGTCGGGTCGATGGGCGGCACGCTGCTCGTGCAGACCAGCAGCCCTTACGACCGTGCTTTCGCCGACCTGGCTGGGCCGCATCTCATCGCCGTCTTCGACGGCCATAAGGTCAGTGCAACCCAGGTCGCGGCGACAGCATCGCTGCCCGGTGTCACTGCCTCGGTGGGACCATGGACCTACGCCCCTCTTCCCTTTGAAAAGAACAAGACGAAGTTCGCGCTAGCGGTACTCGGCCGCGACGACCCAGACGGCAAGCTCGACCGCGAGCAGGTGGTCCTCGGACGATGGATTCAAGGCCCGGACGAGATCGTCGTGACGCGTTCGTTCGCCAACGGAAATCAGATTTCGATTGGTGATCGCCTGACTGCGCTCGGCACGGCTACCAAGCCGGTCCTTGACGTAGTTGGAGAAGTAGTCGACGTCGACCCGAATCCCAACCGAGGATGGGTCTCGAGCGGGGTGGTCGCGAGCCTGATCGCCACCGATGGCCCTCTGAATTACGAAATGGCATACCGCTTTCAGACGGCGACGAGCCGCGCCGACATTCGGGCGGACCTGAACGTCCTGTCCGCCGCGCTGCCGCCGGGTGCGGTGACAGGTTCCTCGTCCTATCTGGACTTCCGGGACGGCTACAACTTCAACAACTCCCTGATCCTCACCTTCCTCCTGGCCTTCGCGGTTGTCGCCCTGGCCGCGGTCGCGGTCATCGTCGCCAACGTCGTCGCCGGAGCGGTCCTGGCCGGCTACCGAGACATCGGGATCATGAAAGCGATCGGTTTCAGCCCGCGCCAGGTGGTGATGGTGTTCGTGATCCAGATGCTCGTCCCGGCGCTGGCGGCGGGCGTTGTCGGCGTCCCGCTGGGCGCGATCGCCAGCAAGCCGCTGCTGGACCAGGCCGCGCAGGCCATGAGCCTGCCGCCGCCCAGTCCATTGGCGCTGGGAGTCGACCTCCTCGCCCTGGCGGTCAGCCTTGGCTTGATCGCCCTGGCAGCGGCACTCCCCGCCTGGCGTGCGGGTCGAATGGATGCGGTCACCGCGATCACCACGGGCACAGCACCCGCCGGCCGGTACGCCACCCGGCGCCTCGGGTGGTGGCGAGTGCCGGAAGCTTTGACATTAGGCGTCGGGGATGCCTTTGCCCGACCTCTGCGAGGTGGCCTCACCGCCGTCGCGATCCTCGCAGGGGTTGCGACCCTGGTGTTCGCGAGCGGGCTCTACTCTGCGATCTTGAAGTTCAATGACCTGTTCGCTCAGCCAGCGTTCCAGGTGGCGGTGAGCCGGCTCGGCGCGTACTCCGACGCCGCGACCGTCGACCTCCTGCAGCAGAACCCACAGACGAACCTTGTAGTGGGCGAGCGCCAGCTCAGCGTCGAGGTTCCGGCTCAGCCCGATCCGGTCCCAGCAACCGTATTCAGAGGCCGATCCCAACAGTTGGCCTATCGCATGGCTGAAGGTCGCTGGTTTGCCGGGCCGGGTGAGGCGGTGGTGGGTGTGGTCCTCAACCCTTATCACTGGAGCGTCGGCCAAACAGTTGATGTGCAGGTTGCGGGTAGCTCGGTGCCGTTGCGAATCGTGGGCACTTGCTACTGCTTCTGGACCCTCGGGATGGACTGGTCGAGCTACGTCACGGTTGTCCCACAAGCCGAGCCCACCGACTACCTCGTTCAGCTGCGACCCGGCGCGAACGTGGACGCATACGTGAGTCGAGTCTCGGCATCACAGCCCGATTTCCTGTTGGTGCAGCCGATCAGCTCTTTCGGCTCCGGGTTTGACATCGAGGCCGCGCTCGACGCAATGGTGGTGGCGTTGGCGTTGATCCTCGGCGCGATCGCCGGCCTCGGGGTCTTCAACGCTCTGCTGCTGACCACCCGGGAACGAGTCCGCGACATCGCCGTTCTGAAGGCGCTTGGCATGACGCCCGGCCAGGTTTCGGTGATGGTCATCGCATCAGCCGGCGTCCTTGGCTTGGTCGGAGGTGTTTTGGGCATCCCGGCCGGCATCGGCCTGTACCGATACTTGGTCGACGCGATGGCTCGCGTCGCCGGCTTCTCCATCACAAGCGGCACGTTTCCAAATTCATTTGATCCTGTGCAGCTGGCGCTGCTGGCGCTGGCGGGTGTTCTCGTCGCTCTGTTGGGCGCGATCCTTCCCGCCCGCTGGGCGGCCCGAACGGCCGTGGTCAATGTGCTGAATCTGGAGTAAATCGCCTCTATCGAATAGTCACGGTCAGCGGCGCCTGGTCGCCTGTGTCTGCCTCGTATCCAGCACTGCGGCAGCCGCGTCGTCAAGCGCCTGGAGCGCGGCCCGCACGTCGGCTTTCGGCATCCGAAGCGAACCTTCGATCTGCTTGCGCACCGCCTCCCAATGAGCGTTGGCGCGCATCTGCGCCGCGACGCCCCTGGAGTTGAGGGCGAGCTGGACGGCGCGGGCGTCGTCCGGGTGCCGGAGCCGGTGTAGGTGGCCGGCATCGTCAATCGCTTTCAGATAGTCGAGCACGGTGGAGAGCGGAAGACCGAGGTGGTGGGCCATTTCCGTCGCCGTCAGCGGGCTGTGTTCGAAGAGCAGGCTGTAAACGGCGTACTCGTCGGCCCGCATCCCGGCGCCGGCCATGCCATCGGCCAGCACCCTGCGGACTCGCTGGCTGGCGACGAAGAGGTCGAAGAGAAGAGAGACGTCGGCGCGGCGCGGCATCCGCAGCACTCTAGGCCGTTGCCACGGCTCCGTGCCATATACCACGGATCCGTGGTAATCTGGCGGCCCCCCATGCGGCTGCTCATGGCGGCCTTCATCGCGCTGGTCCTGACGGTGGCCTGCGTCCAGCCGGCGGCCACCTCAAAGGGCACGCCTACCCCGACGCCCGCGGATCCCCAGGCGCTCTCGCAAGTCTTCGGAAGCTATCGGGCCGATGACGGCCGGGTTTTCGTCATCGCCCGCCTCGGCTGGTTCTTCGACGTCCGGGACGCCACGTACCGCACGATTTACGCCGGAGCCGCGCCCACCCGCTTCACCATCGGGCCCTCGTTCGCCATCCCGCTGCCCAAGTACGCGGACCTCACCTTCGACGGAGCGATGCTCACCGTCGCCACTGCCATGGCGACGGTCCGGGCGCAAAGGGTGCAGTACAAGCAAACCGACGTGACGATTCCCGCGGACGGCGCCACGCTCGCCGGTGCGATCACCGAACCGATTGGAGGTGGCCCGCATCCGGGCATCGTCATCGTCCACGGCTCGGAGCAGGGCGAACGGCACTTCTACGACATCTGGGTCGGGATCTATGCCGGCCTGGGCCTCAGGGTGCTCACCTACGACAAGCGTGGAATCGGCTCTTCGACCGGGCGCTACCCGGGCGAGTTCCCGACCGAGGAATCGCTTCGGATCTACGCCGACGATGCCGCCGCCGCACTAGGCTTCCTTGCCGCGTGGCCCGGCGTGGACCCGAAACTGGTGGGTTTCCACGGCGGCAGCCAGGGTGGGTGGACGGTGCCGCTGGCAGTCCAGAGACATGGCCTCGCCTCGTTTGCGATCCTCGTCTCGGCGCCGGCGACCACCGTGGGGCAGACCAATCTCTGGAAGGACTTCAGCGGGGGCGGCTCCTACGCGCCGACCGCGTCGGTGGCGGACATGGACGCCGCCGTCCGCGCCGATCACTCCGGCTATGACCCCGCGCCGGCGCTGGCGGCTCTCCAGGTCCCCACGTTGTGGCTGCTGGGCAGCAACGATCGGACGGTGCCGACCCGCATCTGCGCCGATATCCTGGCGGGCCTCAACAAGCCCAACTTCACGGTCCAGATGCTCCCGACCGGGCACGGACTGCTGGTCAACCCGACGGGTCTCGATGCCGACGACCAGCGCTCGCCCGGACTCGCGCCGGCGTTGGTGCCGACCATCACGGATTGGTTGCGCGCCCGATAATGAGCGTGGGCTAACGGCTTCGCGGCAACCATGTGAGGTCCGCGTCATCCACCTGCGTACAAAGGGGGAAGCAATGGCTGGGCACATCGAGCTGGGCATCATCCACCACATTCGCTTGACGGTTACCGACATCGATCGGAGTCGCGAGTTTTACACCGGGCTACTGGGATTCGACGTGGCGGTCGCGGCGCCCGCATCCGACGATCCGAAATCCGATCCGAGCTACCCGGTCCTCTGGGGCGGGTGCGTGATGGCAAAAGGCAACTATCTCTTAGGGCTTCGACCCGTGGCCGCCAAGGGCGACCGCTTCGATGAGGACCGCGTCGGACTGGATCACCTGAGCTTCGGCGTCGAAAGCCGGGCCGCTCTCAACGAAGCGATCAAGACGCTCGACGAGCGCGGAGTGCCGCACGGGGCAGTGAGAGAGCTGACGTCTTTTGGGATCTGCGTTCTGCCCTTCCGCGACCCGGACAATATCCAGCTCGAGATTACCTCGCCACTCTGACGTTCTGGCAATAGGCGAACGCCACGGTGAATACAGCGAGCTGCGGGAGGCTGCTGAAGTCCTCGCGCAGCGCATCGCCAAGGCAGGTTCGCGGCCTCGTGAGCCACTCGAACGGACTCAGCTTGCACGCGAGCTGGCTGCCCTTCAGCGCCATTTTGCGAGTGCAGTCGAGCGCGACCATTTCGCGTCGTCGGAGCGCTCGCGCGCGAAGCAAGCAATCGAATCGGCACACGCGGCCAGCCTGTCCCTCCAGTCCGGTCGCAGGAGGTACTGAACGATGCGTTGGGTTACGCGAAAGAACGCTGCGGTAGATCGGATCGCATGTCCATGGTTGATCAAGCGGTTCGTTGATCCGGACGCCGAGTTTCTGTACGTCGAACCGAAAGAAGTCGACCGCATGGTTCGAGACGAGGGAGCGACGCCGTTCGACGTCGGGGGTGCCGAGCTCGGGCACGTGGCCGGGCGCTGCAGCTTCGAATCGATCCTCGTCAAGTACCGTTTAGACGACCCTGCGCTGCGCCGCTTGGGCGACATCGTGCACGGTGCCGACATCGAATCGACTAACGATCGGGCGCCGGAGGCATCGGGTCTCAAGGCGATCGCGCTCGGTTTCCGCAAGCTTTACGGCGATCGCGACCATGAGAAGCTGCAGGCTCAGGTGCTGATGTACGACGCTCTCTACGCTTGGTGCCAGGAGGTGGTCGGGCCGATTCCCGCGAAACCGTAGGCTAAGCTCCCATGCCGACGGAGCAACCCTGGGTCATGGCCGTTCAGGCCGACACGGCCCACGCCGACGACCGCGACGACCTTGCGCGTTCGGTGCGGGAGCGGATCGCCGCCCATTCGGACTGGGTTCTGCTCAACACCTGCCATCGGGTGGAGCTGTACGGGTTCGGGACACCGCCAGAGCTGGACGAGCGCCTCAAGGTCGTCACCGGTGAAGGTGCGGTCCGCCACCTGATCCGTGTCGCCGCCGGCCTGGAAAGCGCGATCATCGGCGAGGACGAGGTCCTGCACCAGGTGCGGGAGGCGGTCGGCAACGCCCGCGCGGGTCGCACGCTCGATGGCCGTCTCCTGCGTCTATTCGAAACCGCGATCGCCGCCGGTCGGAGTGCCCGCGCTGGGCGCACCGCCGCGAGCGGCAACCTGGCGCAGAGAGCGGTGGCCTGGCTCGGCGAGAAATCAAGCCTGGTCGGGCATACAGTCCTGGTCGCGGGCGCGGGCCGGATGGGGTCGTCGCTCGCTCATTCCGCCAAGCTGGCGGGTGCCGACATCGTCATTGCCAGCCGCGACGCGACCAGGGCCCGGCGGTTGGCGCACGTCTACGGGGGCGACAGCACCGACCTTGCCGGAGGTGCGCAGCTCGCGCTGCGGGCCGCGGGCGTCGCGGTTGCGCTGGCCGGCGTATGGCACGAGTTTCAGCCTCCCGATGGCGCCTTGCCGCCGATCGCGGACATCTCGGCTCCATCCTCGGTTCCCGCTGCTGTGAGGGTGCGGTTGAACAGCGGCTTTCTCAGCATCGACGACCTTTACGTGCACAGCCAGCCGGTTCCCCGCGGGTATATCGACGAGGCGGAGCGCATCGTGGCTTCGAAAACCGATGAATACAGGCGCTGGCTCGAGCGTGCGCGGTGAAGACCGGCCAGAGCACCCGAAGCGAAGGCGACATCGCCGCCTGGCGCGAGCGGGCTGAGAAGCTTTTCCCAGGCGGCGTCAACAGTCCGGTGCGTGCCTACCGGGCGGTCGGCGGAGAGCCCCCGATCATGGTTAAGGGCCGTGGGCCCTATGTCTGGGATGCGGACGGCAAGCGCTATATCGATTACGTCGGCGCGTTCGGCCCGCTGCCGCTGGGCCATGCGCACCCGGCGGTCGTGGAAGCGATCCGGAACTCCGTCGAGGCAGGCGGTCCATTCGGCGCGACCAGCCCGGCCGAGGTCCGCCTCGCGGAGCTGATCCGCTCCCGAGTCCCGTCGATCGAGCGGCTCCGGTTCGTCAACAGTGGGACCGAGGCGGCGATGAGCGCTCTGCGGGTAGCCCGTGCCGCCACTGGTCGCGACCTCGTGATCAAGTTCGAGGGCGGCTACCACGGTCATGCCGATTCCCTGCTGGTTGAGGCCGGCTCCGGCGTCGCCACGCTGTCCATCCCAGGCAGCGCCGGAGTTGCGGCGCCTGTGGCCGCGCAAACACTGGTCGCCAATTACAACGACCTGGCCTCGGTCGCCTCGCTCCTGGAAGCGCACCCGGGCGAGGTCGCAGCCGTGATCGTCGAACCGGTGGCCGCCAACATGGGCGTGGTCCTGCCGGCGCCAGGCTTCCTGGCCGGGCTGCGGCAGCTCACGCGTGACGCGGGGGCCCTGCTGATCTTCGACGAAGTGATCACCGGCTTTCGCGTAGGCTCCGGCGGTGCGCAGGAGCTGTTCGGAGTACGGCCCGACCTCAGCGTGCTGGGGAAGATCATTGGGGGCGGCCTCCCGGTCGGGGCGTACGGTGGGCGTGCCGACCTGCTCGACCTGGTCGCGCCTGCAGGTCCTGTCTACCAGGCAGGTACGTTGTCGGGCCACCCCGCGGTCATGGCCGCGGGCGAAGCCACCCTCCTGCAGCTGACCCCAGACGTCTACGCAACGATGGAAAAGCGGACGGAGCGCCTGGAAGAGGGTCTGCGGCGGGCAGGCGTGAGCGTCGCTCGGATCGGGACCTTGCTCACCGTCTTCTTCCGCGACCGGGCGCCGGCCAACTTCCGCGAGGCCAAGGAAAGCGACACCGAGGCTTTCGCGCGTTTCTTCCACCTCATGCGGGGAGCGGGCGTATTGCTGCCACCGTCGCAGTTCGAGGCCTGGTTCGTCTCGGCCGCCCACGACGACGACATCATCGACGCGACCCTGGACGCCGCCTCCAGTTAAGCGCCGTCCTTCCAGACCGGGGTTCGTTTCTCGACGAAGGCGGCAATCCCTTCCTGTCCGTCAGGCGCGACCGCGTTGCAAGAGATCGCCTCGCCCATCATCCGGTACGCCTCTTCCTGCTTCTCCTCCACCTGCTGATAGAAGCCTTCCTTGCCGATCCGAAGCGCGTAAGGGCTGAGCTGGGCGAGCTCTTTGACGAGCGCCATTACGACCGTGTGCAGCTCAGCCGACGGGACGGCGCGGTTGATCAGGCCCCATCTCTCGGCCGTTGCCGCGTCGACGAATCGACCTGTTAGCAGCATCTCCATCGCATGCTTGCGGCCCACGTTGCGGGCGACCGCCACTCCCGGCGTCGAGCAAAAGAGCCCGTACCGGACTCCAGACGTGGCGAACCGGCAGTCGTCGCTGGCGATGGCGAGGTCGCACGTGGCGACCAGTTGGCATCCGGCCGCGGTCGCTATGCCATGGGGCGCCGCGATCACGGGGACCGAGACTGACTGCACGGTGGCCATCATCTTGTTGCAAACCGCGAAGATCTCGCGCTCCTCGTCGAGGTTGCGATCGAGCATTTCTTTGAGGTCGTGCCCCGCTGAGAATGCCCGCCCGGCTCCTTTGAGCACGATGGCGCGCACTTCGGGCCGGGCGGCCTGGCGCTCGAGCTCGGCCGTGAGCTCCTTCATGAGCCC
>WNFC01005909.1_pt1 | contig 16914 bp, 12 predicted proteins | sample 5400541 | NCBI WGS metagenome assembly WNFC01 (sample SAMN13153342, study PRJNA577476) | soil metagenome | isolation source: 120 cm saprolite under Douglas fir tree site 2 hole 2 replicate 1 | place: USA:California | collected 2015-04-18
CAACCTAGTGGATTCGAAAAGCACCAATTTGCGGTATGAGTTCAGCCTTTGTGACAGGTGGGGCACTGCTTGGCATCAAACCTGTCAGGCGTGACGCGGAACATATTGTTGCACTGGATGCAGACGCGGTGGATGACAGGACTTATGACGGCGGCCGGCTGGATGGGTTTGTGCACGCTAGGCGAAGGAGGAGCGGCGGTCTTGTCAGGGATGCTCTCAACGGACATGGGCGGATTCTAGCACGTTGAGGTCTTGCGTGCATGGGGGGCCGACGGCATCCCAGGGATACAAAAGACGCATCCGTTAGAGGTGGGAGATGCGCGATCCGGGAAATGGGTGAAGAGAGAGCAGGGCGCAGGATAAGCAACGCCTGCAAGGAATCTAGAGAAAGCCGCGCTGCTCTTGTTAGAATGAAGTACCTTGGCGCCTTCCTGACAGGGGTCAAGCAAGCCATGGACAAGTAGGAGAAATGCTGCGCCGGAGGAATGTGCCCTTGCGCCTTGCGGAGTGAGGGACCGCGCAGAATAGGAAGATATGGATCGCAAGCTACGAAACCGGATTTTGCTGTACCTGCTGCTGGCGGGAGTGCTGGCGTACGCGCTGGTGGAGTTGAGCGGGCGAAAGCCGGTGCCAAAGATTTCGGCGGTGACGCCGATGCGGGAAAACCTGGTCTCGTCGATCAGCAGCAATGGGAAGGTGGAGCCCATCGCGCCTTACGTGATGCGAGCGCAACTGGATACGTTTGTGGAAAAGGTGCGCGCGACAGAGGGACAGACGGTCAAGAAAGGGCAAGTGATTCTGGAATTGGATGTGAAGGATGCGGCAGCGCGGTTCTCCGAGGCGAAGGGCAAGCTCCTGCGGGCGCAGGACGATTTGCGGGCAGCCAGGGCGGGCGGCAGAACGGACGATGCGGCGCGAGTTGCGGGCGACCTGGCAAAGATGCAAGCCGAGCGCGACCGGCTGCAGAAGAATCACGAAGTGCTGCAGCGGCTGATCGCGCAGCAAGCGGCGACGCAGGACGAGCTCGCGGCGAACGACCTGGCCTTGACGAAAGCGCAAGCGGAAGTGACGCGGCTGGCGGCGGCGAAACAGGAGTTTGAACGGGGCGTGAAGCTGGACACGGACCAGACAGCGCTGCACGTGCAACAGATCCAAAACGAAGTGGCCGCGCTTGAGGAAAAAGTGCGGCAAGGACGAATCACCGCGCCGGCGGATGGAACGCTGTACTCGTTGCCGGTGAAAGCCGGGGACTACGTGAAGCTGGGTGATCTGCTGGCAGAAATGGCGGACCTGCACAAGGTTCGCGTGAGGGCGTTCATCGATGAGCCGGAGCTGGGTGCGCTGGAAGCGAATGAGCTGGTAAAGATCACTTGGGATGCGTTGCCGAGCAAGACGTGGGTGGGGAAAACGGAGATCATTCCGAAGCAGGTGGTGCCCCACCAGAACCGCAGCGTAGGTGAGTTACTCTGCGCCGTGAACAACGACAAGCTGGAGCTGTTGCCGAACATCAACGTGAACGTGCGCATCAACTCGCGGGAACGAATCGGCGTTTTGTCCGTGCCGCGCGGCGCCGTGGCTGCGGAGGGCGGAAGGCGCTTCGTCTTTGTGGTGAAAAAGAACCAGCTGGGCGTGGGCAAATCCACGCTGGAAAAGCGAGAGATTCACGTGGGCATCGCGGACGCCACGAACTACGAAGTGGTGAGCGGCCTCCAAGAGGGAGATCTGGTGGCCCTTCCCGGAGACGTCGATTTGCGAGATGGGATGACGGTCACCGTCATTACGACCGAAGTGTTCATTTTCCGGGATCGATGGAATGGTTAGCCGGATGAAATGGCTGCTCGCAGGCCTGTGCATCGCGAGCACGGCGATTGCGGCGGCAAATGTGAAGCAGGAAGCGGGCCTCGAAGCGGGACGGCGTGCGTATGAGGCCAGCGAATATACGAAGGCCATCCTGGCGCTGCAGACGGCCGCGGCCAAGGAACCGCAGAATGGCGACGTGCAGTTGCTGCTGGCGAAAAGTTACCTGGAGCTGCAGCAGCATGACCCGGCGATCAAGAGCGCGGAAAAGGCGGTGGCGATCGACCCGCAGAATTCGATCTACCACGAGTGGCTGGGGAGAGCGTACGGAGAAAAGGCCGATCATGCGGGCTGGTTTTCGGCAGTATCGCTCGCGAAGAAAACGCGCAAGGAATTCGAGACGGCGGTACGACTCGACGCAAGGAATCTTTCGGCGCGGCAGGCGCTGATCGAATTCGATTGCAGCGCTCCGGGCCTGGTGGGGGGCGGCGAGGAGAAAGCGCTGCCGCAGATCAAGCAATTGGCGGAGATGGACGCCGCCGAAGGGCATTACGCGGCGGGAAATTGCCGGCGGCAGAAAAAAGATTTCGCCGTGACGGACGAGGAATTTGCGAAAGCACTGGAGAGCAATCCAAAATCGGCGGAGCTGATCTACGACATCGGGGATTATGGCGTGAAACGCAGCCAGCCGGAGCGGCTGCTGGCGGTAGCGGATATGGGGGAGCGTGTGGCGCCGGGCGACCCGAGAGGGAAGTTTTACCGGGGCGTTGCGCTGGTCTTGAAAAAAGAAAGCCCAGAGGAAGCCGAGCGATTGCTGAGGGAATACGCGAAGAAAGCGCCCCTGCGATCGGGATACCCGCGGTCGGCTGCGGCGCACGCGTGGCTGGGGCGTCTGTTCGAAGACCAGAGCAGGATGGAAGACGCGGCGAAGGAATTTGAGAGCGCGCTGAAATTGGATCCCAAAAACAAAATGGCGCAGGAATCGTTGAAGCGGCTGAAGAAGGGCTAAGAGGTTCAGCAGCGGCTGCCGGAAAATTCCGGTAAAAGGTCAATGATGGACATCCGTGAGACGGTATCAGTGGCGATTGACGCGCTGCGAGCAAATAAGCTGCGCGCGATCCTGACGTCGCTGGGCGTGATTATCGGGAGCGCTTCCATCGTTCTGGTGGTCACGGTGGCCCTCACCAGCAAGAAATTCGTGCTTTCACAAATTGAAAGTGTCGGCTCTAACCTGGTGTGGGTGGAGCTGGTCCAGAGGCCGGACAAGCCGCAGCCGCTAAGTTATGAAATGACGCTGGAGGACCTGGAGACCGTCAGAGCCATCCCCAACGTGATCGAAGTAGCGGGAACGCGTGAATTGGAAACGGCGGTGGTGGTGGACGGCGTGGAACGGCCGGTGCACATGGTCGGAGTGACGGAGGGTTACCAAACGATTCGCCGGTTGCTCATCCTGCGGGGGCGGTATTTCGATGCCGCGGACATGGAGATGCGCAGCAAAGTCTGCCTGATCACCACGCAACTCGCGGAGCGGATTTTCGGGCAGGAGAATCCGATCGGCAGACCAATGCGCATGGGAGAGCTGACGTTCACGGTGATCGGCGTCTTCCGCGAGCGCGTCGAGACTTTCGGCCTTTCCGACATTCAGGAAAATTCCGTCATCATTCCCTTTTCGCTCATGAAATATTACACGGGCATGGAGGTGGTGCGGCTGTTGGACGCGCAGGCGGCGCGGGCCGAAGACGTGCCCTCCGTCGAGCGGCAGGTGGGCCAAGTTCTGCGGAGCCGGCATCCGGACGGAGCGGAATACAAAGTGCAAACGCTGACGGCGATCCTGAGCGCGGCGAAGAATATCTCGCTGGCGTTGACCATCGTGCTCATCATCATTGCGTTCATTGCGCTGGTGATCAGCGGAATCGGCATTATGAACATCATGCTGTCGGGATCGCCATACCGGTGGGCGCACAGTTTTTTCTGCCGGGAAATCTGCGGGTTCCGGTCTCGGGGCTCAGCGTGGTGATAGCGTTTGTGGTGTCGTGCTCCACGGGGCTTTTCTTCGGGTACCTGCCGGCGAACCAGGCGGCGAGCCTGCAACCGGTCGAGTCGCTGAGATACGAATGAAGCAGAGAGGGGATAGAGAGCAGGGGATAGGCACGGAAAGTGAAGCAGGGGGCGGCGATTGGCGGCCCTTTTTATTTTTGGGGGGAATTGAGTTTTGGGGCGGAGACCAGCGAATCGTGGAGCGGGGACCTGCAAATATTGCTGAGGCGAGCCGCGGGAAATTGAGCGGCGAGGGAGAAGCATGAAAATGCAATCACTGGGACGTGTTGCGGGGATGACGGCGCTGCTTGTATTGTGCGGCGGCGCCGCGGGGGCGCAAGAGCAGTCCGCGCCGAAAGCGAGTCAGCCTGCGGCACAAGAAGCGTCGAAAGATGGTGCGCCGGTAGCGCTGACGCTAAAACGCGCGATTGAGCTGGCGCTGCAGAACAGCAAAGAGATTCAAGTGGCGAAGATTCAAGCAAGCGTCGCGGATCGCGCCGCGCAGATTACCAAGGCGCAGTTCATGCCGAATCTCTATGCCGGCTCCGGCGCGGGGTACACGAACGGCATACCGGAAACGCCGGGCGGCCGCGCGCCATCGATCTTCAACGTGACGTACACGGAACAAATTTTCAACGAACCGCTGCGGGGCCAGGCGAAAGAGACGCAGGAGCAGTCCAAAGCCCAGAAGATTGTGCTGGAAGATGCGAAGAACAGCGTTATCACTCGAACGGCGATGGCCTATCTGGAACTGGGGAAGGTGCGGCATTCCCTCGAGCTTCTGCGCAAGGAGCAGGAGAGCGCGGAGAAGATTCTGCAAGTGACGCAAGAGCGGCAGGGAGAAGGATACGAACTGCCGGTGGAAGTGACGAAAGCCCAGCTCACAAAGGCGCAGGTGATCCAGCGAATTTTGCAGCTCGAGGGCAGGGAGGATGAGCTGGAAGTTTTTCTGAGATACCAGCTCGGATTTTCGGAGGCGCAGGCCATCGAGGTCGCGCCCGAAGAGTTGCCGGGGGAAGCCGAGCAAGCAGGAGACGACCTCGTGGCAATGGCGATGACGCACAATGCCGGCTTGCAACTTGCGGAGTCCGACGTCCGCGCGAAAGAGTTTCGGCTGAAGGGGGAAAGGCGAGGCTATTTCCCGACGCTGGAACTCGTCAGCATTTATAGCGTGCTGGCGCAGTTCAACAATTACACCCAGTTTTTCCGAACGTTTCAACGCAACAATTTCAACGCGGGAATCGACGTGCGCGTGCCGATTTTCAGCGCGCAGACCAAGGCAGCGATAGGGTTGGCGCAGGTAAATTTGGATGCGGCCAAGGCCAACTTGACAAACAAGAAGACCGAATTGACCGCGGATGTCAGGCAAAAGACGCGTCGGGTGCGCGAGAGGGATGCGGCGAAAGAAGTGGCACGGCTGGAATTGCAGCTCGCGCAACAAAACGTGGCGGTGTATCAATCGCAGTTTGCCGAAGGGAAGTTGAATCTCCGGGAAGTCGAGAAGGCCAGGCTGGAAGAGAACGAGAAGTGGATGTTCTATCTGGATGCAAACTTTCAGAAGCAGCAGGCGCAGCTGGAATTGCTGAAGACGGCAGGGCAATTGGATAAGGTGTGGCAGTGAGAAGAGAGGGGATAGGGGATGGGGAATAGGGGATAGGCAGAAGCGGATTACGGTTGAGGACCGAGGATGCTGGATCAGAAGAGTTTGGAGCTATTGATCAGTGCGCTGAAGAAGCTGGACGCCGGGTTTTCGGAACTTCCGGAGATCAAGAGTGAAGCGCCTGGAATTGAGCGGTTTGCGGAAGTGCTTGGGGCGACGGCGGAGCGGCTGCGGGACAACTATCCTTATTTTCACCCGCTGTACGCGGGACAGATGCTGAAGCCGCCGCACCCGGTGGCCCGGCTGGCGTACTCGCTGGCAATGTGGATTAATCCAAACAATCACGCGCTGGATGGCGGGCGGGCCACGTCCGCGATGGAAAAGGAAGCGGTGGCAGAGATCGCCGGCATGTACGGGTGGAAGAATTTTCTGGGGCATCTGTGTGGCGGCGGAACGATGGCCAATCTCGAAGCTTTGTGGGTTGCGGGACAACTGCATCCGGGAAAGAAAATTCTTGCCAGCGAGCAGGCCCACTATACGCACCGTCGGATCAGCGGAGTTCTGCAATTGCCATTCGAAACGGTCCCCTGCGATGCGCAGGGCCGGATGGACGCAAATACGCTGGCGAAGCGGGTGGAGCGCGGCGACGTGGGGACGGTTGTCACGACAATGGGTACCACAGCAACGGGCTCGGTCGATCCGCTGCCGGAGGTTCTCGCTTTGCGCGCAAAGCATGGATTCCGGATTCATGCGGATGCGGCGTACGGCGGCTATTTCGTGCTTACAGATAATCTGGGAGAAGATGCCGAGCGGGCCTTTGCACGGATTGGAGAAGCGGACTCGATCGTGATCGATCCTCACAAACACGGATTGCAGCCCTACGGTTGCGGCTGCGTGCTCTTTCGCGATCCGGAAGTCGGCCGATTGTACAAACACGATTCCCCCTACACCTATTTCAGCTCCGCGGAGCTCCACCTGGGTGAGATAAGCCTGGAGTGCTCCCGTCCGGGAGCCGCCGCGGCGGCTTTGTGGGCGACGCAGAGATTGCTGCCGCTGAAAAAGGGGGGCGAATTTGCGCGCGGGTTGGAACGCGGAAGAAAGGCAGCGCTGGCGCTTTTCGAAAAGCTGCGCGAGGATGCGCGGTTTGTGACGGCTTTTGCACCGGATTTGGACATTGTCGTATTCGCGCCGAAAGCCGCGAGCGTCAGCGAGGCTTCTGTTCTAAGCCGCAGGGTATTCGAAGCGGCGGCGAAGCGCGATCTGCACCTGGCGGTAGCGGAATTGCCGATTCGTTTTTGGGAGGCGAATCTGGGAACCATGAGACGCGACCGTGAGACCATCACTTGCCTGCGCTCCGTGCTCATGAAGCCCGAACATTTCGACTGGGTAGAACGCATTAGGGAGTTGCTCTCTGCGTCTGCCGACGAGATCCTTGACACCCGCCACTGAGAACGACGGCTTGAAGCCGTCTACAGAAAACTGGAGAGGCACTTTTGGGCGGCTGGGATGAACGAGGAGTCCGCAACTCCCATTCAATGTGGTATTTAGCGTTTCGCTGCAGGATAGCACCCATTGGCAGAAAGGTTTGAGGGGATACAACGAAATCAGGTAAACTGCTATCTAGTAATCGGGGAACGCTCCGCGCGTACGGGCGGACGTTCCATCCTGTGGGCTAGACGCAGAAGCCAGTGATCTGAAACGGCCAAGATTGTAAATCGAAGGCTGAGGGTGAAGAATGCCGGATGTAATGAAGACCTTGCTGTTGAATCCGCCGAGTTTTGAAAACTTCGACGGTGGTGCGAGTTCGCGATGGCCCGCAACTCGCGAGATTGAATCGTACTGGTACCCGGTTTGGCTGACGTACCCCGCGGGAATGATCCCCGGCAGCAGGCTGCTCGACGCCTCACCTCACAAAGTCAATTGGCAACAGACGATCCAGATCTGCAAAGACTACGAGTTTTTGATCCTCTTCACGTCCACGGTCGGCTTGGAGAGCGACGTCAAGCTCATCCGGAAAATCAAGGAAGCCAACCCGGGCCTGAAGATCGCTTTCGTCGGGCCAACCGGACACATCAAGCCCGATGAGACGCTGAATGCCAGCGCGGACATCGATTTTGTGACGCGCGGGGAGTTCGATCACTCGGTGGTCGAATATGCGCATGGGAAGCCACTGAGCGAGATTCTCGGTGTCAGCTACCGCAAAGACGGAAAAATCGTGCACAACGCGCAACGGCCGCAACTGCACACGGAAGAGCTGGACGCGCTGCCGTTCGCCTCGGACATTTACAAGCGCGACCTGGAAATCGAACGATACAACGTGCCCTTCCTGCTGCACCCCTATGTGTCGTTCTACACGACGCGCGGATGCCCGGCGCTTTGCACGTTCTGCATGTGGCCGCAAACGATCTCGGGACATGCCTGGCGGACGCGTTCGACGGAAAACGTGGCGCGGGAAGTGAAGCAGACGCTCGAATACTTCCCACAAATGAAAGAGATTTTCTTCGACGACGATACCTTCAACATCCGCAAGGACCGCGTGCTGGATCTTTGCGCCAAGTTCAAGCCGCTGAAGTTCCAGTGGTCTTCGACGGCGCGCGTGCACAGCGACTACGACACGGTAAAAGCGATGGCGGACGGCGGAGCGCGGCTCTTTATCGTGGGCTTCGAATCCGGCGACGGGCAAATCCTGAAGAACATCAAGAAGGGCGCAACGGTTGAAATGGGACGCGCCTTCATGAAGAACTGCCGCAAAGTCGGGATCAAGGTACACGGCGATTTCATCATCGGCCTGCCCGGCGAGACCAAAGAGACGATTCAAAAGACCATCGACTACGCGAAGGAATTGGATTGCGAGACGATCCAGGTTTCGCTGGCGCATGCCATGCCGGGAACGGAATTGCACGACAGCATGGCGGAGCAAGGCTTCTTGAAGGTCGAAGCGCTGGCGGATTCCGGCGGCCATCAATTGCCGCACATCGAGTACCCGCACCTGTCAAAGGCGGAAATGATGGCGGGCGTGAACCGCTTCTATGATGAGTATTACTTCCGGCCCAAGGTTGTGTGGCGCATCGTGAAAGAAGCGCTGTGGGACAGCCACGAGCGCAAGCGCTTGTACGCCGAAGCGACGGAATTCCTGAAGCTCCGTGCGGAGCGCCTGAAGTGGGTGCAAAAGGGCGGAGATTTCGATAAGCCCATGGTCTCCGTGCCCGGAACGTCTTCGGCTTCCGGAAACGACTAACCCCCCGCAAAATGGCAAACGAGAGAAGACTGCGAATCAAGACACTGGTCATGGTCTTGGCAATGGTGGTGTGCGCCAATGCCGGGGACCTGATGCTGAAGCGCGGAATGTCGCAGATCGGCGCAGTGCAACTGACGGCTTCGGGACTCGCGCAAGCGTTCCGGCTGACGGTGGCGAACGGGACAATCTGGGTTGGGATTCTGTTTCTTACCGGCTTCATGGTGAGTTACATGACCGTGCTGAGCTGGGCCGACTACAGTTACGTCATGCCCGCGGGTGCATTTGGATATGCTTTACTCACGCTGCTGGCGGTTGTTTTTTTGCACGAGTCGGTTTCGCCGCGGCGCTGGGTTGGTGTTGTGTTGATCTGCGCGGGCGTGCTGCTGGTGGGGCAAACGAAACCACGGACGACCGCAGTGGCGAGTGAGGCCGTGGCTTGATGCGCGTCATCCTTGCACTTGCGGTACTAATTTTTGGCAGCACGGGAGGCGAGATCGCCATCACGCACGGAATGAAGGCGACCGGTGAGCCGGCCCGATTGCGGCCGCTGGAGTTACTTGAGTTCCTGGGGCGGGCAGTGCGCAATGGTTGGTTCTGGGCGGGCGCGCCGCTGATGGCACTGTCCTTTTATTCGCTGCTGGTGTTGCTTTCCTGGGAGCCAATCAGTCTGGTGATTCCTGCATCGGCGCTCAGCTACGTTGTCGGTACACTCGGCGCCAAATACGTCCTCGGCGAGCAGGTGAGCGCCGCGCGGTGGGCGGGCGTCGTGCTGGTTTGCGCGGGAGTGGCGTTGGTTGCGGCGGGTTAAAGGCCTGGCCCGCCAATTAAATCTTCAACAGTAATTTAGAAAGTAATGATAGGGTTTAGGGAACGGATTGGTGGCGGTGCGGGAATCCAGGTTTGCCTGCGGCAACCAATCAAAACGAGGTGGCATCTGACTCGGCACGTCAGTTTGTAGATCAGAATTCCTGCGTGACGGACAGGATCCCTCTGCACTGATTTTGGCCATGCGATGGGGAGTTGGGGCGACTGGAATGCTGTTACATACGCTCTATTGGATCTCGCTTGTCCTAGCGGCCGCGCCGCTCGCTTATTACCTTCTGTCGTTGCACTGCGTTGTTAGCTATTTCCGCGAGTTGCGGAAATCGCCTCCCCTGAAATCTTCGTATTCGCCGCCCGTGAGTATTCTCAAGCCTGTGCGTGGCGTGGACCGCGAAGCTTATGAAAATTTTGCCAGTTATTGCCGGCTCGACTATCCGGAGTACGAAATCATTTTTGCTGTGGCCGATCCGGATGACCCTGCGGTGCCCGTGATCGAGAGATTGCAGGGTGATTTTGCACGATGCTCCATCCGGCTGATTAAGGGTGCGGAGCGAATTGGAACGAACAGCAAGGTGAACAGCCTGTGCCGGCTGGTGCAAGAGGCAAAATATGATCTCGTAGTGATGAGCGACAGCGATGTGCGCGTCGATCCTGATTACCTAAGGGTAGTTGCGCCGCCATTTGCCGATCCCCAAGTGGGTGCAGTCACCGGTTTTTACCGGTGCATTACCGCCGGCAGCGTCGCGGCAGATTTGGATGCACTGGGGATGTATTTGGACTCCGCTCCGGGCGCGCTGGTGGCGCGAAGGCTCGAGGACAAGATGCAGTTCGCTTTCGGCTGGACGATGGCGACAACCAAGAGACACCTGTCGGAGATTGGCGGCTGGGAAGCAATGGCGAATTATCATTCCGATGACTTTGAGCTAGGAAACCGAATCGCGCGCCGTGGCTATCGCGTGGAATTGATGCGCAAGCCGGTGTGGATGGTGTTTCCACAAGAGACGATCGGGCAGTATTTTCGACACGAGCTCCGCTGGTCGATCGGCTTGAAGAATGTGCGCCCCACTGGATACCAGTGGCTGATGCTGACCCACGGCTTGCCCTGGGCACTGCTAGCGGCGGCATTCGCGACCCGAGCCGGATGGGAGGGAATCGCGGCGGCGCATCTCATCGCATACCTTGTATTGCGTCTCGGGCTGGCTTGGACGACAGGTACTTGGGGTTTGGGCGATACCGGAGCATGGAAGAAATTGTGGCTTGTTCCGCTGCGCGATGCCATCAGTTTCATCGCTTGGGTGGGTGGGTTCTTTTCAGAACGGATCCTGTGGCGCGGTCTTGCCTACCGCGTGAAAAATGGCCAACTCTTCCCAATGGCAAGTGCGAGCCTCGTGAAGGAGAGCGCTGCCCGAGGATTGAGCGCCAACATTACGAATTCGGAGAATATAACCTAAGAGAGTGTGAATTTGCGGGGACGCAGCACGGTCCGCAATTCGCCTTGGTGGAAAGCCCATTCTTTCGACCGCAGTTCTTCTCTTCGCTCTTGCCCAATCAAGAGATCTCGAGCCAATTTCCCATTGTCTGACAACCTGTTAAAGTGGCGTGAGAAGTGAATCGGGTGCGAAACTTTTGTCGATGACGAGTAGACCCGCATGATGGCGCACTACGCGATGTGGCGGGACGCAGTGCTCCTGCTGGCGGCGGCTCCGCTGGTTTACTATGCTTTCGCAACTGCAGCGGCGCTGCGGTTCTTCAGGCTGGAGCGCGCGCGAGTCCTGCCGAATTACACTCCTTCCGTAAGCATGCTCAAACCGGTGCGTGGCGTTGACTTCGGATCTTACGAAAATTTTGAAAGTTTTTGCCGGCAGGAATACCCGGACTACGAAGTCTTGTTTGCGGTGAACGACGACGGAGACCCCGCAGTGCCGGTGATCCGGCGAATCATCGCGGAATTTCCCGCGAGGAAAATCCGCTTGCTCGTGGGCGCGGAGCATCTCGGCGCAAACCGCAAGGTAAACAAGCTGGCGCGGCTCGCGCGGGAAGCGCAAAACGATGTGCTGGTATTGACCGATGGCGATGTGCGCGTGGGGCCGCGCTATTTGCGTGAAGTTGTCGCGCCGCTTGCCGACCGACAGATCGGCGCGGTGACTTGCTTCTATCGAGGGATCGCCCAGAAAAATCTCGGCGCGGAAATCGAAGCCGTGGGCGCTTCGAGCGATTTTTTCGCCGGAGTGCTGGTGGCGGGATGGACGGAAGGAATCACCTTTGCGCTGGGAGCTTCCATCGCAACGACCAAGGAATGGCTCAGGAAGATGGGCGGGTTTGAGGCCATTGCCGATGCGCTTGCGGATGACTATGAACTGGGCCACCGGATCGCCAAAGCGGGTGGCGAGGTCGTTCTATCACGCGAAGCAGTCTGGACCATGTATCTCGCGCAGACATTTCGCAGCTTCTGGGACCATCAAGTGCGCTGGGCGCGGACGGTGCGGTTGTGCAGGCCTCTGTCCTACGTGGGGCTGCTTTTTACACAAGGACTGCCCTGGGCTCTGCTCGCGGCATTCGTCGCCCCGGCTAAATGGATCGGGGGCGTCTATCTGCTTCTGTACTCGATCCTGCGTCTTGCGATGGCCTGGACTGTGGGGATTTGGGGCGTCGAGGACGAAGTCCTGCGCCGAAAGATATGGCTGGTGCCGCTGCGGGACGCGATCCACTTCATGATTTGGCTCGCGAGTTTTGGTTCGAATCACATCCGCTGGGGCAACGTCGAATACGTGATTCGCCAGGGCCGAATGGTGCCCATCGCCGGCGGCGAGAGGGCGGCGTCAAATCCCGCGGAAGACGCTCCGCGATCGTAAATTTGGGGCATCGTTGTGCCACGTGCGCGGTTGACGACTGCGGAAAACCCGATTAAATTAGATAGGTAGAATCGTGGCTGCGCCGATCATCGGGAACGCGCTGCGGTTCGTTTTTTTCGTCGCAACGGGTGGGAGATCGTCCAACGGTAGGACTCCAGATTCTGGATCTGGCTATCTAGGTTCGAATCCTAGTCTCCCAGCCAACTTTTTTGCCCTCTCTGCTCCACATCTCACTTACGAACTGGAATGCTTGCATCCGGCGGCTCCGGCATTCTTGCAAAAAAGAGAGCAACAATTCCAATTGCCGCGACGGCCGAATTCACTTCGAATGCCGATTTATAGCTGTGATACATGTCAAAAAGTTTTCCGCCCAGGTAACCGGCCGGCGAGCAAAAAAAAGCCGCGAGCACCAGCAGCATTCCGCTCACCTTCGGAAATGCAGCCGTTCCGTAGTAATGACCTGTGACTGTGTTCAGGCAAATAAACGTCCATCCGAACCCTGTTCCATAGAGAATCGCGGCGCTGTAGGCGATCCACAGCGCTTCCGGAGAAACTCGAATTGCCAGAAAGGACCCCAAGAAATAGCAGCAGAAGCCCAGCATGAACGCGTAGCGCCCTTCCATGCCGTCCATCAGCCAGCCGCCAATCAACCGGCCAAACACGGCCCCCAGCGTGAAGAGGCCCATGGCGAATGCGGCGTCTGCGGGGCGAATGCCCACTCCTTTTAAGTGCAGCAGCCAGTGGGCCGTAAAGAAAAAAAACGGAAATTGGCAGGAAACTGCGCCGACGAGAATCATCCAGTACGCTCGTGTTCGGTAAGCCTGTTGAGGCTCCCACGGAAATTTTGTCACCCGGGCAGTTGCTGCCGCCGCCTTCGCCGGTGGTGACGCGCCCGGCCCGCCGTCCACGATTTGACCCAGGTCTTCCGGGCGCTCTCTCACAAACAGAAACGCGACAATCGCGGACAAGACAGAAATCCCGGCCACAATCGCCCACGCTTGCCGCCAATTTCCTCCATTCGCCATCAAGATTCGGTTGATCAGAGGCGAAACGAAGAAGCCCGCAAATCCCGACGCCGATAGCGTCACCGCCATGGTTCTTCCACGATAGCGGCTGAACCACCGTGTAATGGCAGTGGCTGCCGGAACGATGGTACCGAAACTGATTCCCATTGCGGTGAGCACCCCGAATCCTACCCAGTAGTGCCAAGGCCGCGAAGCGATCACGGCGAGCCATAGTGCGCCAGCCAGAATCAGCGCGGAACCGATGCCGAATGTTTTCCGAATGCCCCAGCGAACAATGGACGCCCCAACAAGGAAGGAGGGAATACCCACAAAGAGGTTCAAGACCGTAAATCCAAGGCCGAACGCGCTGCGGCTCATGGGGATTTCTTTCAACATGTAGGTGTTGATGACCGCGCCGCCGTACAGGGGGAATCCCATGTTCAGGAAATCAAGAAGCCAAAGAATGAAAACCAGCTTCCAGCCATAGAAGCCTCGTTGCGGGGTCATATCTGTTTTTGTCCGTAGCGCGGTCCGCGCGTGCAGCTCTGTTGTTACGCGAAACTGCAAGGGACTCTTGGAGGATATCAGGTTCTTTAGAAATCAGAAAAAACAGGCATTTTATCCACAGGAGAAATGTTGAGTTTAGCCCGTTGCGCCGCGTGCTCGCCGCGCCAGTTCCTGCACGATAATTCTTCTGGCGTACACTCCGCCGGAATCGATTCTTAGGTCCAGGAGCCTGCGTTCCGGACGGCGCAGGACGTCCTGCTGCCGGGCACCGAGGAGATCCATGTCCTTCGCGAAAACCGATGCCTGCACATCGCGGATGCGGAAAGTCCCCGGCGATTACTCGAAAGAGCACCGTGTGAAGCTCTCGCGCTCGGCGCGCATATCGTCCCCGCGTAGCTCGCGCAGCGCATACGTCACAAATTCGGCTGTAACTCTCTTGCGCCAGGTCATGTCAAAGTCCGTATTGTCCAGGGGCTTGGCGATTCGAGCCGCAAGTGCGGCGGCTTCTTCGATTGCCTGCTGATTCAAGGGGCGGCCTAGCAGCGATTTTGCCGCATCCGTAGCGGCCAGCGGACGGCAGGCTGCGGAGCCCACGACAATGCGAGCGTCTTCGACTACGTGATCTCTAGAGAGGCGCGCCGCCGCCGCGACGGATAGCACGGGAAAGTCGAAGGAGCCGCGGCGCCGCAATTTCCAATACGTGCTCTTCCATCCATGCAAAGAATCCAGCAAAACTTCCGCCAGAATTTCATCCGGCCTGCGCTTGATGTAGTCGATGCCATCGTTGTTGTACAGATCGGAGAGAAGGACATCGCGCTCTCCGGATCGCGACACCAGCCGGACGCGCGCGCCGAGCGCCATCAATGCCGGGCCGGTGTCTGTCGAGGACACCGCCATGCACTTGGAACTTCCCGGCGCGACCCAGCAGGTTGTGCCGTCCTTTTTCAGGCAGAAATTAATCGACTTCCTCCATTCGTAGCTTTGGTCGTAGTAATTGCAGCGCGTGTCCAGGCAGATGTTTCCGCCTAGCGTCGCCATGTTGCGGATCTGTGGAGTGGCCACCAGGGAAGCCGCTTGCGCCAGCGCGGTTAATCCATTTCGAAAGCGCGGGTCTGCCGCAATGTCGGAGAGTGTGAGGCATGCGCCGAGTCGCGAACCGGAATCGTTCAATGCAAGGCGGTTCAAACTTTCAATGTGACGGAGGCTCATCAGCGTCCGCGGGACCTGTTGCCGCCGTTTCATGTTCGGCAGCAGGTCCGTGCCGCCCGCGAGCGGCATCGCATTGGTTCTCTCGCCGTCCAGAATGCACGCGGCTTCTTCGAGCGTGCGCGGCGCGCGGAATTCGAAAAGAGGCAATCGCATCATGGCGCGAGTACGTTCTCTTTCTCCCTGCGAGATTTTTCGCGGAGGGAAACATCGTTCACCGCGTTGCCGTCGCCCCCTTCCCAAGGTGGAGGGACGCGCAGAGCCTCCGGCCAATTGACATACGGAAAATGGCTCGGTCCAAAACGCGGGTCACGTCCCGCTTTCTTTTCGGCAAGAGCTTTCATGATTTTTTCCGGAGTGACGGGAATTTCATCAATCCTCACTCCGACGGCATCATAAACGGCGTTGGCCACGGCCGGCATGATCGGCAGGAGCGGGCCTTGACCGACTTCCTTCGCGCCAAACGGGCCGCGGGGATCAGGTTCCTCGATCAGTTCAGTGATCACTTCGGGCATGTCGAGCGAGGTTGGACTCTTGTATTCCAGGATCGAGGGGAACTTGTGCACCAGTGCATGAGAAAGTTTTTTCGGAAGGCGCCGGAACTCCTGCTCTTCCATCAGCGCTTCGCCGAGCCCCATGTAGACGCTGCCCTCGATTTGGCCGCGCACAAGCGTAGGATTGAGCGCGCGGCCGATGTCGTGCGCGATCCAAATCTTTGGAACGGTGACCCAGCCAGTCACTGGATTTACTTCGACTTCGACGACGGCCGCGGAATAAGAATAGGTGGGAGATGGCCCCACACCGCCGCCCTTGTACAGCGCGGGAGACTTTGGCGGAGTGTAGGAGCCCACCGTGCCGATCGTGCCGAAGCGAGCTTCTGCCAGGCAAACAGCTTCCTGAAAAGTGAAACCTTTTTCCGGCGCGGCGGAGTCGAATACGCGTTTGTCAGCAAAGCGCAGCCGTTCTTTAGGTACTTCCAGTTTTTCCGCTATGGCTTCTGCAATGATTGCTTTTCCGCGTTCTGCGGCCTGCAAAGCCGCATTTCCCGCCATCAGTGTGACGCGGCTCGAATAGGATCCAAGATCCACCGGCCCGAGGTCCGTGTCACCTGTGAAGAGACGGATGTCGAACGTGTCGATGCCTAGTACCTCGGCAACGATTGCGGCGAGAACATCGTCCGAACCCTGCCCGATCTCCGTCGCCCCGCAGAAAATACTAACGCCGCCGCCCCGGTCGAATTTGAGCTGGACTCCCGAGTGCGGCATTTTGTTCCAGTAGATCGGAAGCCCGGCGCCGGTCAGATAAGCGGAACAGGCCAGGCCCACGCCGCGGCCCTCAGGGAGTTTGCGGAATTTCTCTTTCCAGCCGGAGACCTTGACGATGCGGCGAATGCATTCGGCGAGATTGACGGTTCCGAGGCGGAAGAAATTTGCCGTCACGGCGTTTGAGGATTCAACGATGCGGAGCCGCAAATCCGCCGGGTCGAGTTTGAGTTTCTCCGCGATCTTGTCGAGTTGGACTTCCTGGCCGAAGCGCGGCTGAGGAGTGCCATGTCCGCGCTTGGGGCCGCAGGGCGGTTTGTTCGTGAAGGTGCGGCACCCTTGATAGCGATAGCGCGGAATGTGGTACGTGGTCGTTTGCAATGCGCCAGCGTAGAACGTGCTGGCGACACCGTACGAGCCGTAAGCGCCACCGTCGATCAACGTCTGCAAATGCATTCCGGTAATCGCGCCGTCCTTCTTGACACCGGTTTTGAATTTCATCAGGACCGGATGGCGGCCACGATGACAATAGAAAACTTCTTCTCGTGTCAGGCAGATCTTGACGGGCCGGTCGAGCATGAGAGCGGCC
>WNFC01008849.1_pt1 | contig 16912 bp, 13 predicted proteins | sample 5400541 | NCBI WGS metagenome assembly WNFC01 (sample SAMN13153342, study PRJNA577476) | soil metagenome | isolation source: 120 cm saprolite under Douglas fir tree site 2 hole 2 replicate 1 | place: USA:California | collected 2015-04-18
TCGTGTGTACACCAGAAGTCAATCTCAGGCTCTTGAAGCCCTTCAGCGCGTAGCTCAGCCAGGAGCGCCTCCTGTTCTGGACTGCCATCTGGTCCTGCGCGCTGGTCTGTTCCACGCACCAGTTCCATCAGGGGAGTCATCCCCCAGGCCGCAATGTAGATATACTTGCGTGCCATGAGAAAATGGCGGCACATCGTGAGGAAGGTTGAGTGTGCATCGACGAGATAGGCCACCTGCGAATCGGCATGGACAGGTGTATCACCCTCAGCCCACCAGTTCTTCAATTGCTGTTCATGTGTAGCTGACATGGATCATCTCCTCTTGAAAAAAATGTGTATATAGAACGAAATCGCACGTACGCCCTGAATATTCAGCGATGCTTGTCTGAAAAAGATCGGTATCAGCATGGAAGCGACGAAACAGTCTAAACAGAACAGTGAACGTGACACCAACACAGGCCAGGTGCGCCTGAATAAAGACATATTCGCGATGATGGATACTGCGATTCGTGAGCCCCCAGCATTCTTGATTATATCACGGCGCTTGCCAGACCTGTACAGTTTCATCGTCACTGGCTGAAGCCATGCGTCTGCCATTGGGCGACCACCCGACTGCATTAACCCGGATCACAAGCTTCCCTCCATGACCGCGATACATGAAACGAAGGCTCCCCTAGCGGCATCCCACACATGCACCATACCGATAGTATCAGCGGAGGCGATGCGTGTGCAATCAGGTGACCACCCGACCACATGTACACGAGTCGTATGATCCCGATAGGTGCACATGGTGCCTACAATCGAGCTTCCCTGAGACGCTGTTTACCATTCCAGAAGACGAACATGGGGTGGCGCTTTGCTTTACGCTTCTAACACGGGGTGTATGATCTGGCTGGCGTTGAAAGAGGGTTAGGAGTAGTACGGAAGTAAAGCAAATAGTAACTCAAACGAAAAACTGCCCGACATGCACCAGAAAATCCGGAACTACTTCTGAGGGGAGTACTGCATTTCCCTCAAAAACGCCGAGCGAGCGATAATCATCCTCTTCCAAAGTGAGTACCTCGATTGTGCGCGACCAGGGATCAGCAATCCAGTATTCTGGCACTCCGGCGTGAGCATAAGCATGCTGCTTTTTCTCCCTGTCATATCCTACGGTACCTGGTGAAGAGATTTCTACAACAAGATCGGGAGCACCAATAATACGCGATTCCGTGATGATATGAAGATTTGGGTTTAGAACGACGATCACATCCGGCTGTACAACTGTTCGATGGTTTAATTCAACATCAAAAGGTGCAATGAAAACTTGTCCAAGTCCTGTCATTTTGACATGCGTGCGCAAGTAGGAAGCAATCTCAAGCGCGGCATTTTGATGACCTCTATTAGGTGACGGTGCCATATACAATACTCCATCCACAATTTCATAGCGATGCCCGTCATCGGAAAGGGCCGCGTAATCTTTATAGGTCCAATGGCCTTGCCCTGGTCCCGGCATAGAATCTGCGGGCATTACCATTGGCACTCTGCCAGAAGAAGTCATTGTCAATTCCGTTGTGCCTTTCTTACAAGGTAAAAGCTTCGTTCATCACTACAAGTCCATAGTAACACAGGGGAGATTTACTAGCAAGGGAATTTCTTTATTCTTCAGGAAATATACAAAACGAAAGGGCACTCGCATTATTGAATGCCCTTTCTCTACTCTGGTTCAGGTTACTCCGGTAGATTATTCGCCAGTCAGAGTTTAGATTGAGCTCTGAATCATGCCGAAGAGACCATGTGCTTCACCATCAATACCGGCAGTGAAGAAGAGTTGATTGGTTGCACCCGCAGCTGATCCATTACCGAACTGCAAGGACCACAGGCCATCGATCTGTATTGGGATGCCTCCGCTATTTTGAAGTGAACCAACGGCAGCGCCAGTATTCGGATCGAAGACATTAATGTGACCATCGCCAAAGTTACCGACCAACAAGTCATTGCTGAATTGGCCAAAGTTAGCAGGTGCCTGGGCCAGACCCCAGGGAGAGTTGAGGCTACCGCGTGAAATGAGGCGACTAATCAAATTCCCGTTGGTGTCGAAGACATCGACAAAGCCATGACCGGGACCCGCTACATCGTCGTGCTTGGCTGCATTCTGCTTCGCAAATGTGACGTAGAGGTTGCCTCCGATGTTCTGGATACCGAAAGGTGCATAACTTTGCGGAAGACGGTGATCGGTGAAGGAGCGTACGAGTTTAAAATTCGAGTCGAACATCTCGACGGTTCCGAAGCGGAAATTGGTGGCAAAGATGAACGTTCCAGAGGCATTACTGCCGATAGCCAGTCCTTTGTAGACCGCGCCCTTACCTACGTTCGATCGATCCACTGCGAGGATGGCATGAGTCCGGTCGACGAAATTGGGGTTCCAGCCGGATATTGTGCCATCTTCGGTGTCAAAAATGAACAGACTTGAAAAGGATTTACCGTTTTCTGAAACATTGAAGCCACCGTTGCCGTTGAAGATAACGCCAGTCGGTGCTGCCGTCGTTCCAGCAGGACTGCCTGCAGGAGCTGGGATGGTGACCGTCAGTGGGACTTTCACGCCCAGGCCGTTGTACAGTGTGGACACACCTGCTCCATTGTCCGAAACCCACCAGGGGGTGGTTGGTCCATGCACCAATCCCCAGGGATTGACCAGGTTCCCGTCGGTAAATTGGGCGTCACCAACAATGTCTGACACCAGGTTCGTCTGCAGGTAGAAGCCTTGCGAACCATCGTTGGCTTTGGCGAACGCTGCACCTGGTAATGCAGCTAACAATAGCATTGCGAGAACGGCTAAAGGGGCCAAAATTCGTGAGCGTCGAAGAGTTAACCGGAAATGCATAAAGAGAACCTCCTTTGGCTGAAATAGTCTGCTAGAACTGCGCGAGTTCTAGCAGATGTGACACATGAGCGAAGCAGCATTTTACCGAAAAGTTTTCGGACTTCCCCATATAGAGATACGCAGAAGGTTACACTATCGAAGAAAAGATGAAAGACTCTATCAACGATACGCCTCGGCCTGCAAATTGAACAATTCTGCATAGCGACCATTCACCTTCATCAGTTCCTCGTGCGAACCGTCTTCGAGGACAACACCGTTCTCCAGCACGAAAATGCGGTCGGCCAGGCGCACCGTGCTAAAGCGGTGACTGATGAAAATGGCTGTTTTGCCTTCGGTTAGCTCGCGGAATTTTGCGAATACTTCATATTCGGCGCGAGCATCAAGGGAGCTGGTTGGCTCATCCAGGATCAGAATACGCGCATCGCGGATGAAAGCGCGGGCAAGCGCTACTTTCTGCCATTGACCACCGCTCAATTGAGTACCATCCTTCCACCAGCGGCCAAGCATCGTTTCATAACCGTCGGTCAGCTCTCCGACTATGACATCAGCTCCACTTTTTTGGGCTGCGCTATTGACCAGCTCAAGGTTATCGATATCATTCACACGACCAACGCCAATATTCTCGCGCGCGCTCAGATAGTACGATACGTAATCCTGGAAAATGACGCCTATCTCCTCGCGCAGCGCTTTCAAGTCGTACTCTTTTATGTTGCGGCCGCCAATCAAGATTTCGCCCTCGTCAGGGTCATAAAGACGAGTAAGTAATTTGACGATGGTTGTCTTGCCCGCGCCATTGCGCCCAACCAGGGCAATCGCTTCACCCGCCTCAATGGTAAAGCTCACGTTCTTCAAAGTAGCTTCTGTTTCGGGATCTTTGCCGGGATAAGTAAAGCTCACGTTACGAAACTCTATTTCTAGCCCTTTGCCCTCTGATGAAAGCACTAAAGGTCGTGGTTTCTCAGGCGAGGTAATCACAGGTTTATATTCAAGAAATTCAAACAGGGTGCTGACAAACAGATTATTTTCATAGGTATTGGATAATCCATCCAACAATGTCTGGAAACTCTGCCCTACCTGTTGCGCAGTCTGAGTATACAGCGTTAGACCTCCTAACGTAATACGACCCATCACAGCCTGTAATGCCACGTAGATGTATATGCCAGCATTAGCTACCAGCGACAGGACCATCCAGTAAAAGCCAGTCATATTGCGACGCACCAGGATACGCTGATTCTCCTCGTAAAATTTATCGGCTAATTGTCGATAGCGACCGATAAAAAAGTTACCCAGGTTGAACAACTTGATTTCTTTGTTGTAATCATCGTCAGTCATTAACCTGTTGAAGTAGTACATCTTGCGACGCTCCGGTGATTCGCGACGCATGCGAACGTACCCCATCCAGCCGTAACGAGAACTTGCAATGAATGAGGGTATTGGCACAACTAGTGCCACCACAGCCAACCACCATGCAAGTTGCATCAGCAGCAGAATCATCGAGAACAAAGTGATTACTGTTTGCACAAGCTCAAAAGTTTGCGAAATGATCAATACAGGTTTGTAAGTGGCTTCATCTGCGGCCCGCCGCAACTTATCATAAAATTCAGAGTCCTCAAAGTATGCCAGATCCAGGGTGTTCGCCTTTTCGAGGATCAAGAGTTGCACACGAGTAGAGACACGGTCTTGTAAGAGTTGCTGCACAATTTTACTAAGCGTGCTCAGGAGACGATCAAGTACGCTTACTACCAGTTGCGCGCCCACATACCACAACACCATGGCTATATGGTGTGTTTTGATGGCATTCACTACACTGTCAATAAGCTGCTTCGTAATCCAGAAACTGACGGCAGGTGTGAAGCCGCGCAAGATGCTTACGAGAGCCATCGCTACTGTCAACCGAGCATGGGTCGACCACACCAGGCGTAATACTCGCGGCAAGGCAGCTATGGCTTCAAAAACATGAGTGATTTTGAAGCTCTCCTCTTCATCTTGCTGTTTCTTGTTTTTGTCTTTAGGGCTTGAGCCATTCTGAGAGATATTGGTTTTTTTCATAGGCATACTCTTTCTCCTGCTTCGAGGGTGGGGATACGTTTTCGCAACAAAAACTATCCGTATGCATTCAGCGAAGAAAGATGAGGTGGCATCTCTCATCTGCATGCAAGGAAATAGAAATACCTATCCTTTGGGGAGGTTAAAAGACACACAAAGGAGAGCTTTGCTCAGCTTTATCCTGTTCATTGACGGAAACGGGTGGAAGTGAATATTTGCAGTTCATACTACCATAGACGTAGATACTGCTCAAATATAAAATTGAAGAAATTTTCTGAACATAAGGAAGTATTACTCGTGGCTATTGAAGATCAACGATACGCTTCAGCCTGAAGATTAAACAACTGAGCATAGCGACCATCCAATGCTATGAGTTCTTCATGCGAACCGCTCTCAATAATACTTCCATTTTCGATCACGAAAATTCGATCTGCAAGGCGCACTGTACTAAAGCGGTGGCTGATGAAAACGGCGGTTTTACCTTTTGTTAACTCGCGGAATTTTGTGAATACTTCGTATTCGGCCTGGGCATCGAGTGCACTCGTCGGCTCGTCCAGCACAAGAATTCGCGCATCGCGCATGAAAGCTCGCGCCAGTGCGATCTTCTGCCACTCACCGCCGCTCAGTTGAGTGCTATCCTTGAGGTCTTTAAACCAGCGTCCAAGCATCGTGTCGTATCCATTAGGAAGTTTCTCAATTACAGCGCTGGCTCCGCTCTTGCGCGCAGCACTCATGACCAGATCTCTCTGCTCAATCTGTTCTATTCGCCCTACTCCGATATTCTCTTGCGCGGTCATATAGTAATTCACATAATCCTGGAAGATCACGCCAACTTGTTCGCGTAATTCCTTTAAGTCGTACTCTTTGATATTGCGACCGCCGATCAAGATCTCGCCTTCATCCGGGTCATACAGTCGTGTAAGCAGCTTTACCAGGGTCGTCTTGCCTGCACCATTGCGGCCAACCAGGGCGACAGCCTCACCCGCGTGGATAGTGAAACTGGCATGTTTCAAAGCCGCGTGTGTCTCAGGATCCTTCCCTGGATAGGTGAAACTAACATCACGGAACTCTATATCGAGTCCCTCCACTTTCTTGGGAAGCTCTACCGGTTGCGGGTTTGGCGGCGACACAATGCCGGGCTGGTATTCGAGGAAATCGAACAGCGTGTTCACATACAAAGTATTTTCGTAGGTACTGGAAATACCATTCAACAAACTCTGGAAGTTCTGTCCGACCTGCACCGCCGTCTGGGTATATAAGGTCAGTCCACCCAGAGTAATACGACCTGCTACAGCTTGCAGAGCGACATACAGGTAAATTGCAGTATTTGATACAACTGTGAGTCCAGTCCAGACAAAGTTAATATTGTAACGGCGCAGGAGCAGTTTCTTGTCCTGTTTGTAAAGCCTGGTTGCAAGATCCCAAAATTTACCTATGAAAAAGTCGCCAAGGTTGAAGAGTTTTACCTCTTTGTTGTACGTGTCAGTTGTCATCAACGTCACGAAGTAAGCCATCAGGCGGCGCTCAGGAGATTGTCGACGCATAAGCTGATAACCTCTCCATCCATAACGTGTGCTGGAGAAGAAAGCAGGAATAGGGACGATGATAGCCACGATGGCGAGCCACCATGCCAGGTGCACCAGCAGAAAAATCAGCGAGACCAGCGTTACCACCGTCTGGCCTAGACCGAAGGTTTGCGAGATCATTGAAACAGGCTGATAGCTGGACTGGTTCGCAGCCTGGCGCATCTTATCATAAAATTCAGGATTCTCAAAAAAAGCCAGGTCTAGCGTGTTGGCTTTCTTCAGGATTTCCAACTGCACGCGGTTCGACACCTGTTCCTGCAAGAGTTGTTGTACGATATTGCTCAAGTTACTAAGCAGACTCGAAAGCAGTGTAATTCCCAGTTGCAAACCTATTGGCAACCAGATAGGCGACGTACTATGGATGTTAATTGCTTTTACAACACTATCTATAACCAGGGCAGTAATCGTTACACTGATGGCAGGCACAAAACCCTGTGCAAGATTCAAAAGTCCTAAGAGTATTGTCAGCACTTCGCTGGTGGACCATACCAGGCGCAGTACACGCGGTAGGCTTACAAACGCACCTGGTACTTTCCTAATACTAAATTTTTCATCCGCTCGTTGTCCTGGCCCTCGTTGGGAATTTAGACGTTGATTCATAAGATCGTTTGCTTCTCCACTTCTATATTTCCACAGCGATTAGAGAAACCATGAAGATACTGCTTACAGTGTACTCAAGAAATGTAGACAATACATTGTCTCTTTCGCCAGTTTTCCAGTTAGATGAAAGCATCAGGTAGATACTGCTAATTTCTACAGGTTGAGAGCTTATATGTGAATGAATGATAGCATTTTTTAAATACCGCTCAAAATGAGCGGTATTTTTTTAACACAGCAATTGATTGCTTTCATCACTGGCATGATTGGGGTGTAGATGCAGAAGTGGATACAGTCTGCTCGCTATCAGCCAGATATCGCATGGCAAACTGATCAATCGCCTTTATAACGTCGACCAATGCCAACCCTTTCTCGGTCAGGCGATACTCGACACGCGGTGGGATTTCCGCAAAAGCAAGGCGATCCACAAAGTTGATCTCTTCAAGCATTTTGAGCCGTTGGGACAATGTTTTGGGACTGACATTACCCATTGCATCAAGCAGTTCGCCAAAACGTTTGGGTCCACTTAAGAGAGTGTGTACGATCATAAGCGTCCACATATCGCCAAGCAAACGAATAGCACGACCTATTGGATGAGTGTCGCAGGTTTCTAGCTGTTCGTTTGTTTGTGCATGGCTGGACGTCTTCATAAGGAACAGTATACCATATTTTCCCTGACAAATACATTCTTGACAAAAGCAACTTCCTAATATATAATTGCTTCCGTAAAGATAATAATGATATACAGGGAACCATATGAAATAGTCATTCCCTGTGTAACCAGAATTCCAAACTATATTTTTCAAGGGAGAAATGAACGATGAACATTGCACTTTGGATCGTACAAATTCTGCTTGCTCTAGCGTTTGCGATGGCTGGTATCATGAAGGTTACACAGCCAATTGACAGGCTGGAGACAAGGATGGAATGGGTAAAGGACGTTGGACCCAGGGGAGTGCCCTTGATCGGGTCTTTAGAAATACTGGGAGCCATTGGGCTTATTCTCCCGGCTGTAACGGGCATCTTGCCCTGGCTGACACCTGTAGCGGCAGCTGGTTTAGCATTGACGATGGTGGGAGCGATGATCACCCATGGGCGACGCGGTGAATATTCCGGTATCGGGGTCAACTTGGTGCTCCTGGTATTAGCTTTGTTTGTGGTATATGGACGTTTTGTTATTGTTCCCATAAGCTGAGCGGTTTCGTAACATTCATGGTGGGGTTCCAGGAGGCTGACTGCCTCCTGGAACCCCACCATTTTTGCACCGCCCTTTTAGGGGAAAGATAGTGTAGATTCATCATTGCAACAGACAAAAATAGTATATTTTAATGGTTCCTTTTCAATATAAAGGAAGTATAATGAAAAGAGTCAAGGATGATGCCTGAAAACGATGTAGGTGAAAATGGAAACAAGAGACGAATCGCTACCTACCGACGAACCAGACTCAGCGCTGCAAAATACCGACGCAATAGCCCCGGTAGAGCCACATGTTGACAAAATTGCACCGGTAATAAATCCAGTAACACCTGCACCACCTACCCAGCGGATAACGCGATTTATTGAAGATATTCGACCTACGCCAGGGTCAAATGTCACGCGCATCTATGGTATAAGCGATTGTGTCATAGCAGTCGCATTCACGCTCTTCGTCGTAAACATGCCTCTCCCACCTGACGGCTTAAGCTCGTCTCAACTACAAAACTTCATCGGGCAAGTCTTGCTGCCAAAAATACTAATTTTTCTCCCTACCTATATCGTGGTCGCCAGTTCCTGGGTCTCCCACTATCGCATCCTCACCTATCTGAAGCGATCCAGCAGCCTCTTCATCATCTTGAATGTGTTGTTCCTGGCATCGATCGTCTTTCTCCCCGTCCCTGTTTTATTCTTCTACCAATATGATAACCAGGCGGGGGTCTGGCAAGTATTCGCAATCACACAAATGGTCACCAGCACGACACTTCTCTTTATGTGGGTCGTTGCGAGAGTAGACCATCTACTGGATCCAGATATACCTTCTGAATATCTCAGATCCACCACGGCTCGACTGTTAGTCATCCCACTCGGTACCCTTTTATCAATTGGCGTCGCGTTCTACAACGTCTGGATTGCTGAGGGTATCTTTCTCTGCTTTTACGTCCTGGGCTGGTTCTTGCACACCATCTATTATCGCAGCAATCGCAGAGCGAGCTACCTGGAAGGGACCATCCGCATGTGCTCGATTACAGACAATATGACAGCTGTGGCGATCACCTTCCTGATTGCAACAGTAACGAGCACAGTCGCGTCCAACAATCAGCAATCCTTTTCGACGGCGCTCAACGCGGTAGTGGCGCAATTGCCTGTATACGGCTTTACCTTTTTGATCGTGGGGTTCTATTGGCTCTCACACCATCGCATATTCATGGTCATCAGACGCCATAACATGACATTAATCTGGCTGAACTTTGCCTTTTTATTGTTCATCGAATTACAACCTATCTTCAACGCTCTGCGTGTGACCTATCCGAAATCACAGCTCACCTCGATACTCTACGTCTCAGAACAGGCTGCAACAGGCCTGATGCTGCTCGTGATCTGGTGGTATGCAGCAAAAGGACATCGACTCATAGACAAGACGATGGACAGGTTTGAAATCGTTTCTTTCGCATTGCGTGCCCTCCTGGTTCCGATGATCTTTATCCTCTCAATAGCGATCATTTTATTTCGCAACGACCTGGCTTTTTATTTCTGGCTACTGGTGATTGTCCTCGAAGTAGCCGATCTCGTCTACAGGCGCGTTCGGCGCAGATTGAACAAGGCAGACCTTGTTCAGGCTGAGACCTCAATGCACTAGTCAAACCCAACAAGTTTTTATGTGCGCTATCTGTAAAATTTTGCAAAATAATGTGTTTGAGTGTATATATTCCCTCCCAAGGGGATACAATAAAGACATTGTTCTGGTTTTTTGAATATGGGGCGATGGAGATGAATCTGCATCGTAGTTGCGAACAAGTGATACATGCCTGGTCATGTAAAGAAGTTACAGGCTCCTGGGGCCTGACAAAGAAGGTCACGAACGAAACAAACTCATGAGCGAAAATACTGAACTTTACTCTTACTTGAAGTACGTGTAACAGTTGTAGGTGCGAAAGGACCGAATCCATGAGCGAAAATACTGCACCGAATGTCGATAGCATCGAAGCCCTGTTTGTTCAGAGCGCCCACGGGCTGACGACCAATAATGGCTCCGTGACATTTCATGGTCTAGCACACGCGACCCTGTTCTTTGCTGACCGACCCCAACGGGTCGTTGGCCATCTGACTTCCAGGAAGTTCGTCGATCAGTGGGGTGAGGGAGAAGACAGCTTCGCCGACGATCCGCCGAACGCGGTTGTGTCCTTCCTTGAGGATGGCGACACCGTCCCCGAAGAAGTGACGATGACCATCAGCGATCCACAACTGAAAGGGGATACACTCACCTATAAGGTCAATATCCTTGACGGAACACTCCCGGCCAAGGCAGGACCGTGCTCGTTGTTCATTGACCCGGTCGGCAGGCCATTGTCACCGGTTTCGGTCATGGGCGTACGACGCCGCGAGCGCCGTCGAGATCGCCGCTAGCGATGATCTAATACAGCAAAGTTCCAAGGGGTACACGGTCTGGGAAACCCGGCACAACTGCCCCTTGGAGGGATGCAAGAGCAATCCCCCCAACCCCCCTCGCCCCTACGGATCATCCGGCCTCCTGCCTGTCTTCATAGCTCAGGTTGATGTTTACCCTTGAGCATACACATCGTCATCTTCAAGCAAAGGATGAATGTGATATTCAATCTCGTATTCTTTGAGTAAATGCAATGCTTGCTCAGAAACTGTCTCCAACCGTGCGTCAAGTATTTTAGCTACAGGCCCGCGTTCGTGCAGGTCCGGGATGACCGATTTCAATTCGTCTAAGTGGCTCAGGTCTTCCTGGTAAAGATGAATTTTCAGCTCTAGCTGCTTTTCACTCGAGTGTGCCTGGAAGGCGTCCTTACGAGCAGACAGCCACTGCCATAATATTCCACCATCGCTTTGGTCTTCAAATTTTTTCATGCTATCCCTCGCTTTCTGCTATGGATTATACCACTCCATTTAAAGAGAGTAGAGGGCATTTCATATACCCTCTGTTCAGTCAGAGAGAAATTTCTGTCGTGAACGATTGAGCTTCACAAACGGCGAGTTACTTAGCGCGCATTCTGTTGTTTTTCGGGTTATGCTCTACTTCAGCAAGTCCTAATTCTTCCATAAGAGGAGGAAGATACATGCCAAAACGTCCTCTCAACCCTTTCTTTAAACCATACCATCCACCAATGGGATTGTCGAGTGAACGTCCCCACGCTTCAACAGTTCCATCCTTTGCCGGCTTCTGTTCATCTGCACTGCCAAGCTCCATCCAATCACCGTGCTTCTTGAGCATTGCATGCAAGTCATTGATGCAACGAAGGTCATAGAACAAAACTGTTTTCCCGACAGTACATACCAGAATTGGCGGATTATGTGTTTCATCCTTATACATGGTGAATTCTGATGTCCCTGACGGCGTTTTTAGAATCCAGGGCTGTTCTTTTGTTCCTTTTACTTCTGTCATAGTGACCTCCGCTTTATGTTAACAAAACGCACAACTTTATAGAGTTGTCTTAATGTGCTGGCTTGCCCTGTGTGCTAACCCCATTATCGAAAGCATAGGATTCACCCCAGATGCTCCCGGAAAAACGCTGCCATCACAAACGTATAGACCTTTGACACCGTACACCTCATGATTGCCATCTACTACGGCATTATTGGGATCTGCCCCCATACGACAGGTTCCCATCTGGTGAGCAGTGAACATCATGACGCGGTTGGGACCCATACCGTGGCGTTCAACCTGGCGATCATATTCACGGAACTGTTGCTCACTGACTGCTCCTCCCTTTGGCCGATCAATGCGCGTGCGTTTGTTGTGCAATGTGATGATCGACTGGGCGCCAGCCGCGAAATGCGCACGCGCAGCCTGGCGCAGTCCGTGCATGAGGTGCTTGCGATCATAAACGGAGACAACATAATTCAGGACGGGTTCGCCGTCCTGATCGATAGTAACGGTTCCTTCGCCCTTGTCGCGTGTCAGTATGATAAATGTCGCAACGTTGGCGGTCTGGAGCATCTGCTCGCGGTATTCACGGGGAGAATACCAGGGCGTGGCCGTTCCAATAAGCCCTGGATGCGCTGGCGGTACCTCCAGCTTGTAGCCGTAGTTGCCATCAAGATGGGCAAACTCGTTCGAATATGCTGACTGCATCACACCTTGCCAGCTATAAACCTTGTCAGGATAAATGCCCGCGACTGTCGTGGTAGGATGCAGGTGCAAATGGCGTCCAATGTGTGGATTTTCTACGCCTGAACGCAACAAGACAGCAGGAGAATGGACTGCCCCCGCCGCTACAATCACGGCCTTAGCACGGACAGTAACGCTATGTGTCTCGCCAGTCTCAGTATCGATGGCTGTGGCTTTCACACCTACTGCTTTCCCATTTTCGATGAGCACCTTTTCAGCGGAACAACGCACAATCATACGTGCACCATGATCGTATGCATCCTGTAAGTAGGTCTTCATAGTTGATTGCTTGCACCCGTAGCGGCAGCCAAAACCACACGAGCCACAACGCTGCTCGCAGCCAATAGCATTGTTGCGCAGTACATTGGCTTGATAGCCAAGGGCATTGCATCCATCAACCAGTAATTGATTCTGCTTGTTATGTGAACCGACGGTACTTACGCTAATACGTTGTTCAACCGCCTCGAAACTTGTCTGCAGTGTCATCTCGGTCAGATCACTCAGGCCAGAATCATGCGACCATTCTTCCAATATCTCCCTGGGCGTGCGGAATGAGGTCATCCAGTTAACAACTGTGCCACCGCCAAGCGTACTTCCTGCCAGGACAATCACACCCAGGTCTTTTGTGGTGAGTGTACCGCGCTTCAAGTAAAGTTCGGGCGTCGCCTGCGCCTCCTGCAAAGTGAAGTTTGCCTCGTTGTTATAACCACCCTTCTCCAGTACAACGACGCTCTTGCCAGCCATTGAGAGTTCACCAGCGACTACTCCACCTCCGGCTCCAGAGCCAATAATTACGGCATCTGCTTCCAGCATGATATCGTCTGTAATCCTGAGTGGTTTGATTGGCTGAGGTACATCAACTGGAGGAGAAGCAGGCGCCTGGTAGTCAAGCGCTTCCCAGTTTGGATTAACTCCCGTAGCATCTGGAGCAGCAAAGAAGACAAAGCCTGACAGGCGTTTGATTGACTGGTAGCCTTGCCGCAATTGTCCTATTGGACTGTTGGCCATCGCAGTCAGATACTTTTCGCGTTTCTCCCGTGGGAGCGCTTTGAATGGACGAGGAGTGCCCGCTAGCATCAGACCAGCGGCAGTGTTGGACAATAAGCTTAGCAACTTGCGAAAGTCGGCTTTCGCTTGCTCATTCTCGAATGAGAGCGTCTCTGCTACAAGTTGCGCAACATTCAAATCGCGAGCGGATCGACGATAATATGCAACTATTGCCTCGGAACTTCCCGCAGGAGGCTCAAGCGAAGGAAGCAGCGTTTCGCACACGGCTTCTAAAACACTGAACTCATCTGGTGTGAGCCATAGTCATGATGCCTCCTTTGGGGAGTTAAGAAGATTTCATATGAGAGATGAAATTACGGTAATAGGAAGTATAGCACATCCATCCTTAGCGCTATTTTTGGTTGCTACAAGCAGGCAAAAAGAGACTTCTGCACACAAATCTATTCAATGCACAGAAGTCTCTTTTATGAGGCTGGTCTCAGTGAGTTATTGCTCGACTTACATACCCTGGTTTGCGTATTTCTCGGCGTAATCGCCAACAATGGGAAGTTTGAAGTACCTACCCTGGAAAGCGTTGATCAGCAGGACAATGTAGCCTACTATACCAATAATGCCTAAAGCAACCCCAACCAGGTATGTAAAAAAGCCCAGGAAAGGGAAATTACCGATAACATTGAGAATAATTTGTATTACCGTCAGACCACCAAAGAACAGGATCGACTGCATCGCGTGGAAACGCACAAAGCGATTCTGCTTCTCCGCCAAGAAGAAGATGAGGCCCGTCACCCAGCCCAAGACATAGCTCAGGCCTGCTTCAATATTGGGTTGCATACCCATCGAGGTAGGACCTAAAGGACTCTGGGCGCCAGGAGGAGGCGTTCCATATGGTCCCTGTTGATACCCGCCGGGCTGCTGATATCCGGGTTGCTGTCCATAACCTGGTTGTGGGTTGCTATAAGGATCCGTTGGCTGAGGTTGTGATGGGGGAACGTAGCCACCATACTGACCTGGCTGATTCGGGTCTTGACCCTGATTTGGATTCCAACTCATGTAAGTATTCCTCGTTTCTGCATACATAGCATACGACTGTCGTAGTAAAAGGCGTGCCCTTCTACTTTTGGTAATACAATAGCTTAGAAACCTGAGCGTTGAGATGCAGGCTCCACAACTACCTCTTTCCTTGTAATACGTAGTATACTCTTAAAGGTTCTTGTTGTGAACTACCCAGTTCACAAAATAATACTATTATTCCCGTTTTTTATCAGTTTTGCGTATAGGTTTCCTTATTATGGATGCAGTTATTTTTGACATGGACGGCGTCATCGTAGATAGTGAGATTCACTGGAAGACTACCGAAGGATATTTTTTACAATCGCTCATACCAACCTGGAGCGTGAACGATCAAGACAGGATCATCGGCCTCGGCGTGCTTGATCTGTACGCGCTGCTTGCCAATACATACCACCTGCAAAAAACAAAAGAACAATTCCTGGAGATCTACCAGGAAATGGCAAACGTAATCTACGGGCAAAAAGTGTCTCTCATGGAAGGATTCACGGATCTCCTAAGCGCTCTGAATAGTAAAAATATTCCTGTTGCGCTGGCTTCTTCCTCTCCTGCAAGCTGGATAAACATCATGCTTGATAGATTTAGCTTGCGTGACTCTTTTAAGGTCGTGGTAAGCGCGGATGAATTAGCGGGACAGGGCAAACCATCTCCTGCAATCTATCTTCTCACAGCAACACGGTTGGGTGTAAGCTCAGATAGGTGTATTGCGATAGAGGATTCGAAAAATGGGGTTCTTTCCGCAAAAAACGCCGAGATGTTCTGTGTTGGTTTTCGCAATGGGTTCAATGAAGAACAAGATTTATCCATGGCAGATATGATTATTCACCATTTTGCTGAATTTGACTGGAAGATGCTATACTGCCATACGTACAATGTTCGCAATTTCATGTATGGAGATACGGTAGATGGCAATAAGTGAAGAGACTCCTAAGGTTAAAGACACAAAAGAGAAGTTGGAAGATCTCCACCGTTTGAAAGAGGCAGCGATGCTGGGTGGAGGCGTCAAACGCATCGAGGCACAACATAATAAAGGCAAACTTACAGCACGCGAGCGACTTAATCTCCTGCTAGACCCGGACACATTCAACGAACTGGATATGTTTGTAACCCACCGTTCCACGGATTTTGGACTGGAAGAACAGAAAATTCCGGGCGATGGCGTCGTCACTGGCTATGGGCAGATCGAGGGTCGGCTGGTTTATGTCTTCTCACAGGATTTCACGGTTTTTGGCGGCTCCCTTTCCGAGGCACACGCGGAAAAGATCTGCAAAATTATGGATCTTGCTATGAAAAATGGCGCGCCAGTGATTGGCTTGAACGACTCCGGAGGGGCGCGAATTCAGGAGGGTGTCGTGAGCCTGGGCGCGTATGCCGATATTTTTCTACGCAATACACTGGCTTCCGGCGTTGTACCGCAGATTTCAGCCATCCTGGGGCCATGCGCGGGCGGCGCCGTCTACTCTCCAGCCATCACTGACTTTATTTTTATGGTAGAGCAGACCAGCTATATGTTTGTAACAGGGCCAAATGTGCTGAAGACGGTTACACATGAAGATGTGACCTTTGAACAGTTGGGTGGATCGATGGTGCATAACAGTACAAGTGGTGTAGCGCATTTCTCCTGTCCCAGCGAGCCTGATTGCATCCGCATGATTCGCCAGCTCATGAGCTTCATTCCATCGAATAATCTTGAAGACCCTCCGAGGTTTGTGCCAGTCGATTCACCTACGCGAGCAGAGGAAGCTCTGAATACGATTATCCCGGATAATCCGAACAAACCTTATGACATGAAGGCGGTCATAAAGTATATCGTCGATGATGGTGACTTCTTCGAGGTACAGGAGTATTTTGCTATGAACATCATCGTCGGTTTTGCTCGCTTGAATGGCCGCTCCGTCGGCATCGTAGCACAACAGCCACACGCCTTAGCAGGTGTGCTCGACATTAATTCAGCCGATAAGGGCGCGCGCTTTGTACGCTTCTGCGATTGCTTCAATATCCCGATCATTACATTAGAGGACGTACCTGGTTTTCTACCAGGGGTGAGTCAGGAACATAATGGCATTATTCGCCACGGGGCAAAGCTGCTGTATGCGTACTGTGAAGCAACCGTGCCTAAAATCACGGTGATCACACGCAAAGCTTATGGCGGCGCGTATGACGTAATGAACAGCAAACATGTGCGCGGTGACATCAACTACGCATGGCCCACTGCTGAAATCGCGGTGATGGGTGCAGAAGGCGCGGTGAATATCCTCTTCAAGGATGAGATTGACGGAGCTAAAGACCCTGAGCAGAGACGCAAGGAACTGATCGCGGAATATACCGAGAAGTTCGCCAATCCCTATATCGCTGCCGGTCGAGGATATATCGACGAGGTGATTGAACCACGTTATACGCGCGCAAAGCTGATTAC
>WNFC01005660.1_pt1 | contig 16908 bp, 15 predicted proteins | sample 5400541 | NCBI WGS metagenome assembly WNFC01 (sample SAMN13153342, study PRJNA577476) | soil metagenome | isolation source: 120 cm saprolite under Douglas fir tree site 2 hole 2 replicate 1 | place: USA:California | collected 2015-04-18
ATCGCCAGACCCAATCCCGCCTGAAAGAACGCACCGCGCATCACCATCCGCACCACATTCCTGCGATCCGCGCCCAGCGCCATGCGCAGCCCGATCTCGCTCGTCCTTCGCGCCACCTGGTACGACGTAATCCCGTACAGCCCCACCGACGCCAGCACCAGCGCAAGCAGCCCGAACAGCGTTGTCAGCCGCGCCACCAGCCGCTCCTGCGTAAAGTTGTCGGCCACCTGGTAGTCCAGCGAGTGCAGATCGATCACCGTAAGATTCGGATTGATATTGGCCAGCGTACGCCGCACCATCGCGTCCAGGTTCTGCGGCGGCCGTTGAAAGTGCAGCGTCACCGAGTTGATGTAGAGCGACCGCCCCTCCGCCATCATCGCATTCGCCTCCGTCAACCCTGTCATCTCCTGCGTCAGCGGCCGGAAGTACATCGTCCTGACCTCCTGGCGCGGATTCGTGTATTTGGCATCCGCGACGATACCCACAATCTCGACGACCCAATGTGATCATTCGGCCCCGGTGCAGGCCGTCCATCCACGAAGACTGCTTCGCCCCAGTTGTTTCCCTCCAGTGTGCTGTACAGCGCCAACCCCACACTCTGCACCCCCGGCAGCGATCCAAACTCCTGCTCGAGCCGTTGGTACAAAGCAGGCAGCTTCTCCGGCGTATACCCCGCGCCCGCCGGAAACAGATGCAGCACATACCGGTTCTCTGTCTGCAGGCCAAAGTCCTGATGCTCCATGTTGCGCAGACTCTTCGTCAGCAGCCCTGCCCCCACCAGCATCACTAGCGACAGCGCTGCCTGCAGAACAATCAGCGACCGCTGCGGCAGCGAAGCCCGATCCCGCGTCGACCGGTTCACTCCACGCAGCGCCTCAGCCGGGTCCGAGTGCGATGTGATCCACGCCGGCACAATCCCAAACACCACACCCGTCGCCATCGACAGCAAAAACGCAAACCCCAGCACCGGCAGCGACGGGCTCGCCGCAATCGGCAACTGTGGCGAGTTCGGAAACGCGAGCGACAGAATCATCTTTGTCCCCGCATAAGCCACCGCCAACCCTGCCACTCCACCCATGCACCCTAGCAACAAACTCTCCGTCAGCATCTGCCGAATCAGCCTGCCCCTCGCCGCTCCCAGCGCCATCCGTATCGAGGTCTCCGCCTTCCGTGTCGCGCCTCGCGCCAGCAGCAAATTCGCCACATTCGCGCACGCCACCAGCAGCACCAGTCCCGAGATCGTCATCAGCAGATAAAGACCCTTCCCCGTCCTCTTCTGCAGGTTCTGAATGCCCGCGCCTCCCGGCACAATCACCACGTGCTGCTTGGGAATGAGCGTCGAGCCTCCATTCCGCGCATAGGCCGGTTGCGTCGACAGCCACTGCCGCAGGCTTCCCGACATCTTGCCCTGCAACGCCTCCGTGCTTACACCAGGCTTCAACCGTCCCAGCACGTACAGCCAGTTACTCTCCGGCACCCTCAAAACCGAATTCTTGCCCTCGACCGTCGGCTCGACCGACAGCGGAATCCACAACGCCGGCGGAGTGCTCCGTATCCGGTCGCCAAAAAATCCCGGCGGAGCGATTCCCACAATCGTCATCGGCAGACCCTGCAGATAGAAAGTCGATCCCACCACGCCAGGATCGCCGCCGTAATCCGACTGCCACGCCTGGTAGCTCATCACCACCGCCGGAGCCGCACCCGGCGTATCGTCCGCGTCCGTCAGTACACGCCCCGCAAACGGCCCAATCCCGAACGTCGTAAAAAAACTCCCCGAAACATACTGCGCGTGCTCCGACTTCGCCGGCTCCGAACCCCGACGCGCGCTCACCGACTCGCCCCCGGACTGCATAGCCGCCAGTTGCTCAAACTCCGGCGTCGTCTCCTGAAAGTGCTTGTACAGTTCGTACGAGAAGAGGTCGAAGTCCCCGTTATCGTTGATAAATCCGCCATTGACACAGCAATCGTCCAGATCGCCCACCCGGTACAGCGTCTTCGGGTCCGCGACCGGCAGGGACTTCATCAACGTCGCGTGCACCAGCGTGAAGATCGCGGTATTCGCCCCAATCCCCAGCGCCATCGTGAGCACAACGGTAATCGCAAAACCCGGCGACTTGTAGAACTGACGCAGCGCAACCCAGATGTCCCCCATGAAGTCCCTCCATGCCCTCATGAATCCGCGCCCTCACGAACGCACGAACGTGTTAGGCACTTACGCTGACACCGCGAAGATAGTTCAACTCATGGCCATTTTTTTTGCGTTACGGTCTTTCCACCTATCCCAACCTCGTTTTACGCACGCAAGACGGCTCTACATCCTGCGGAAAAAGTTCCGTCTTTAGCTTTTCGGAGGGAGCCACAGCCTGTAGTTCTGCGAAAAATTCTTTTGCCTTTTCGGAGGGAGCGCGGGGCTTTTAGCCCTGCGAAAAAATCCGGCAAACACAAGGGGCTTTAGCCCCGGGCCTTCCTTCTGCAGGCCGCAATCATCAATTTTATGCGCCCTGTTTAGCCGCTGGGGTACGTTTTTATTTCGCGAGGCACGCCCCTGTGGTAACTCTCACCCAACGAGAACAGTTCGATTCGTCAGACCCTACTTCGCCCCCGGCAGACGCTTCAACAACAGATCAATCTGTCCAGCGTGGTGCGACTCATGCTCGCACACATGGAACCACTTGCAGTAGTTATTGGTCGGTCCCCAACCAAACTTCTCATCCACTGCCATCAACCACGCATCATCGCGCTTCTTAAACTCTGCCAGCGACTTCTCCCGAGTCTCTTTCAAAATACTCAAATAAAAATCCAGATCATGTCCCTTGATGGTCTTGCGTCCAGCGTCCCCCAGATCCATCGCCGCGCCCCACTTCTCGTCGTACGACTTCGGAAAATCCTTGAAATTGATTCCTTCAAACGTGTTGATCTGGTAGAGCGTCTCCGTAGCGGCCAGGTGCAGCAGCAGCGCACCGATCGAATTCGCATTCGCGTCAAACAGATAATCCAGATTCGCCTGACTAATACCTTTCACGGGCCCCGTCACAGCAGGCCGCATCCAGGTCAGCATCGAAACCAGCGTTCCCACCTGCGGCGAATATCCAGGCCTCGGACCCAGAACACTGGCGCCCTCGGCAGGTGCCGCTCCTGCAGTTTCCGGCATCATCATTCCTGCAGTCGCTGCGGCCATCGAAGTCAAAAACGTTCTACGGCTCGCAAGTGGCAAATTTTTCATAAGGGAAACCTCGCTCAGAAGGAATTCGAATCAGCCCGGTTGCTCGCGCAAGTATATCCGAGCGTGAACCAACCACCCGCTCTTCCCGTATCCTACTTAAGACTATGAGTAGCGAGCACAACAATCCCCGTAACCCCATCCGCATTGGCAGCCGAGGCTCCCAACTCGCCCTCTGGCAGGCCAACCACATCCTCTACGCCCTCCGCGACGCCGGCTATCATGTCGAACTGGAAGTCATCCGCACCACCGGCGACCGCATGCAGCAACCCGGTTTCGTCCCACCGCCAAACCTCGACGGCAAGGGCATCTTTATCAAGGAAATCGAAGAAGCCCTCGAAGAAGGCCGCATCGATCTAGCCGTCCACAGCTTAAAAGACCTGCCAACAAAACTAGCCCCACAGTTCACGCTCGCCGCCATCCCCAAACGCGCCGACGCCCGCGACGTCTGGGTCTGCGAGCAGTACTGGGCCCTCCACACCCTCCCCACCGGCGGCCGCATCGGCACCACCAGCCCGCGCCGCCGCGCGCAGATCCTCGCCCTCCGCCCCGACGTCACCTTCGTCGAAGTCCGCGGCAACATCGACACCCGCCTGCGCAAACTCGAGCAAGGCCAGTGCGACGCCCTCGTCCTCGCCGCCGCCGGCCTCGACCGTCTCAAACGCACCGAATCTGTCCACTACCGTTTCGCCCCCGAAGAGATCTGTCCCGCCCCCGGCCAGGGAGCCCTAGCCCTCGAAACCCGCAGCCCCAACCACCCCGCAACACTAGAGCCGGACGAGGCCCGCGACGCCCACATCCGCAACGCCATCGCCTTCCTTGAACACCCCCACACCCGCTTCGCCGTCGACGCCGAACGCACCACTCTCGACGCCCTCGGCGGCGGCTGTTCTCTCCCCATCGGCGTCCACTGCATCCCACCCACTACCGAAGCAGGGAAGTGGCGCATGCTAGCCCAGGTCGTCTCCCCCGACGGCGAAACCATGATCCAGATCGACACCGAAGCCACCTACGAAACCCCAGCCTGCACCCTCGGCCACTGGGTAGCCGACGATCTCATCTCCAAAGGCGCCCTCAACCTCCTGCCCGCCTTAAATACCGCGTAACGCTCCCGTAAGCACCTATATTGCCACCGTCAGGCAAAAGAAAAGCTAATCCCTACATCCAAGAAGGAGAGCTAATCCATACATCCAATGGGTGATGGCTTTGGCGAAATAGTGGCAGGGGGGAGGCCGATAGTACCCGCTAATCTCAGAACGAAAGCACCATGAAAAACTTTGCACTCGCTCGATGCTCTTCAATCCACAGAGAAACTTAGGGTGATCCCGATTCACATCAAAAGGATCTGGATTCCCCTTGCTCTGTCGAACTGGAACCTGGAAAGGTGAACCCCCGGCCATGAATTCAGAGAACTGTAGAAAGCCCTCCCGACCACATCATTTTCGGATCTCCCCTCAGCAGCTTCTTATCCTCAGCCTGTCCCTCTCAATCGGAGCGACCGCTGCATTGATCGCCGGCTGTAGCGGCACGACGGCAAACACATCCGCAACCATGGCTCAGGTATCCGTCAAGCTGAGCGATCCCGCCACCTGCATGGCTCCCAACGGCCCATTCGCCCATGTCTACGTCACAGTAACGGATGTCAAGGCTAACGTGAATGGAACCGCGGCCGACAACGACTCCGGCTTCGTCGACCTGACGCCCGGTCTATCGACCCATCCCCAGCAGATCGATCTTCTGGGGCAGGCTTCGAACCAGTGCTTCCTGGCTTCGCTCGGTTCAACCCAGCAGTTGCAACCCGGCAAGTACCAGCAGATTCGGATCATTCTGTCCGATAACAGCCCGTCCGTCGTCAATAAAACCCTTCCCACCAATCTATGCAGCAACGGCGCGGCCAATTGCGTCGTGCTGAACGATGGCACAGTCCATACCCTGGAGCTTTCCAGCGAGGCGACCACCGGCATCAAGATTCCGCCCGGCCAGATCGCCAATGGAGGCGTCACCGTCGCGGCTGGAGAGACCAAGGACCTCGATATCGACTTCAACACCTGCGTCTCCATCATTGAGCAGGGCAACGGAAAGTTCCGGCTGAAGCCCGTCCTGCACGCCGGCGAAGTCTCCACCACCTCCGTCTCTATTAATGGAACCGTAGTGGACAGCGCAACCGGCAAGGCAGTCAACGGACTTGTGCTCATCGCGCTCGAACAGAAGGATGCGAATGGCGTCGACCGCGTCTTTATGAACACTCTGGCCGACGCGAGCGGAGGCTTTGTCTTCTGCCCCCTCCCCGCGGGAACCTATGATGTCGTCATCGTCGGCCAGGCCGGCAGCGCCGCCTATGCTCCCACCGTCATCACCGGGGTCTCGACCGGATCGACTCTATCCGTCGTTCAACTCCACCCGCAGCCCTCCGTTGCATCGGGCGCCACAACGCTGCAAGGCACCGTTACCTCGCAGAACGGCGCAATCCCGCCTGCAGCAACCAGCATCGACGCACAGGTCAGCGCTCTGGAACCAGTGAGCGCCACCCTTACCGTCACAGTGCCGCAACTGCCAAGCCAGCCCGGCGCAACACTGGCGCTGACGACGGAGAGCAGCAGCTCGTGCGCGGTCGGCAAGGATTGCGTCAGTTACACGATCCCGCTGCCAGCAGCCGCACCCTACGTCGGGGCATTCGCAGCAGGCGGAACATCGCTGACGCAAAGCCTCCTCCCAGCGGCATACACCATCGACGGCATTGCGTTTGTCCCATCGTCGGGAGGCACCTTGAACTGTTCGCCGAATGAGTTGCAGGCACCACCGATCACACCCGTAGCCGGGTCAACTCTGCCCGTGTCCACGCTTGCCTTCACCGGATGCCAGTAGCGCAAGCAGAAGTATTCGCAATACAAAAAGGCCATTTCCAACAGGGAATGGCCTTTTTGTATCGACCACTACCTCCCGGCGCAGGCCGAACCTTCGGTCGCAAGATAGAAAAATACTAGTGCTATTTCTCTCCTAAACCAGTAATTTTGCTACTTTTTACCCGCACAAGCTCCGACGTAGACTCGCGATGAGATCAGGCCCCGCCACGAGAATCGCAGCCACTGGAGAGTGCTATGTCAATCACTTCAAAAATCTTCGAATCAAAAACCTTCCGGATCGCCAGCCAGTGCCTTGTGGTTGTCGCCGGAATCGCGCTGTTGGCGACCCATCCCGGATTCGCCCGCGACAAGTACGAAACCCTCGAAGCCCAGGCCTTTGGCACCGGCACGCAGATGGGTCAAAACATCGGCGTCACCTTGAACATCTACGAGTTCTCGACGCCCGCCGACAGAGTCACCTTGGTCCAGGCCTTCGAGAAGGGCCAGAACCAGGGACTGGTCACCGCCCTCCAGAAGATGAAGGCCGTAGGCCACGTCGAGATCACCGGCACACTCGGCTACGACTGTGCCTACATCAAAATGACGCCAACCCCGACTGGCCGCAAAATCGTCTTCGTCACCAATCGTCAAATTCGCTTCGGCGAAGCCTACTTCGACACCCAATCACAGTCCTTCAATCTCACCGCCGGCGTCTTCGAGCTCAACTCCCAGGACAAGAGCAAGAGCACCGGGATGCTCTATCCCCAGGCGCAGTTGATCCTCGACAAACAGGGCCAGTTGCAGTTGGACTTGGCTCAGAATCCCTGGAGACTCTCGGACGTCCTCGATTGGGCCGGAACGGCCGGCGTCAATTAGCGCAGCAAATTTAAATCTGTTGTTGCGCAAACGACCATCAACAGCGTCTGTCCATGGCGCTGAGGAATCTACCTTGTGAGGCGAGCTATGACCAGGAATCGACGCTTTGAGTTCAAGTGTACTTCGCTGTTATTGCCAATCGTTGTGTTGTCCACCTACGCAACGGCGCAGTCCAAGAGCAACCCGTATGCCTGCTCGGCGTCAGTCTCCGCACAAATGTGCACTGCGGAGAATACCTGCGGCTCAGCGTCCACTCCATGTTCCGTCGACGTGAGACGCACCGCGAATGCGGCATCAGCCACTCCCGGCATCCCGAACGCCAAGGGAAACTCCCTCTTCTGCATCAAACCTGGAACAACGGTCCAGTGGAAGAGCACCGGCAAAGACATAGGCTTCGTCGTCGACTTTGGACCTTCGTCTCCATTTGATCCGCCTGGAGCCATCATTGGCGGCACGGACCGCGCTGTCTCTGTCGTGGCCAAAAAGCCCGGTTGCTACAAGTATTCCGCCGGAGCCTGCATGTCCGGCGCCATCTACGGGATGTGCGGCCAAACCAACGTACAACTCATCATCACCGCGAATTAAACGTCCTGCCCGGCTCCTTGTCCCAGATACTGTTTCAGATACTGGGACAGATACTGTTCCGGATCTCCCTGCTCACCACACCCTTGATCGGTGGGCAGGCCAGCAGGTCGCGCAGGTCATCCCAGAGACTCCGACCCCGATCGTCGCGTAATCATCCTCGCCTCTCTCCGCATCAAACCCCGCCACGATCCCACGCATCGTATTAATCAGCAACGGCTGCTGATCGCTCGCTGCCGTAAATATGTCCGTAGATACTCTCTCCGTAACGCGGAGAGTCACCGCTAGGTAAGCGTGCACGGCAGGCCCAACCGTACGTCCCAGGTCTGGTACGTCACCGAAAAATTCGAATACCCAAACTCGCTCCTCAGCAGCGGGCTAACACGCTGCGCCTCGCGCAGCCCACAGGAGATTCCCCATGAAAGCACTTGTCTACCACGGCCCCCGCAAAGTCAGCATCGACACCGTCCCCGACGCCAAAATCGAAAAAGCCACCGACGTCGTCATCCGTCTCACCACCACCAACATCTGCGGCTCCGACCTCCACATGTACGAAGGCCGCACCGACGTAGAAAAAGGAAAGATCCTCGGCCACGAAAATCTCGGCGACGTCGTCGAAGTAGGCAAAGCCGTCGACAGCATAAAAAAAGGCGACAAAGTCGTCCTCCCCTTCAACATCGCCTGTGGCTTCTGCGCCAACTGCGAGCGCGGCCTCACCGGCTTCTGTCTCACCTGCGCCGACCCCTCCGTCATGCCCGGCATGGCCGGCGCCGCCTACGGATTCGCCGGCATGGGTCCCTACTCCGGCGGCCAGGCCGAGTACCTCCGCGTCCCCTACGCCGACTTCAACTGTCTCAAGCTCCCCGACGACGCCGCCGAAAAGGAGAACGACTACGTCATGCTCTCCGACATCTTCCCCACCGGCTGGCACTCCACCCGCCTCGCCGGCCTCAAACCCGGCGAATCCATCCTCATCTACGGAGCCGGCCCCGTCGGCCTCATGGCCGCTCTCTCCGCCAAAATCCAGGGAGCCAGCCAGATCTTCGTCGTCGACCACAAAGCCGACCGCCTCGCCCTCGCCGGAAAACTCGGTGCCACCCCCATCAACTCCTCCAACGACGACGTCTCCGAACAGATCCGCTCGCTCACCAACGGCCTCGGCGCCGACTGCGGAGCCGAGTGCGTCGGCTACCAGTGCTCCAACTCCCGCGGCAAAGAGATCCCCAACATGGTCATGAACGCCCTCGTCGACGCCGTCAAAGCCACCGGCACTCTCGGTGTCGTCGGCGTCTTCATCCCCCAGGACCCCAAGGCCGGCGACCCCCTCGAAAAGAAGGGCCAGCTCGCCTTCGACTTCGGCAAGTTCTGGTTCAAGGGCCAGAAGATGGGCACAGGCCAATGCAACGTCAAGGCCTACAACCGCCGCCTCATGCAGCTCATCCACCACGACAAGGCCAACCCATCCTTCATCATCTCCCACGAGCTTCCCCTAGCCCAGGCTCCCGAAGCCTACAAACACTTCGACAACCGCGACGAAGGCTGGACCAAAGTAATCCTCCACCCCCAAGCCGCCTAACGTCCCATCATTTTGTAGCGCAGGCCGGGCCGCTATGGCTCGGCCTTTTTTTTTGCAAAACTCCTCAAATGTCTGCAATCAGCCTCTACCTTGTCATTCTGAGCGCAGCGAAGAACCCCCGCATTTGCTTTTGTCGTTGCAGTTGCTTGTTCTCGATCAGACCTGCCTAGCGTCCACCGGAGCGACATGAAAGAAGGTGGCGTTGGTTCAGCATGAGTACCGCAAAGCAGACAGACACGGCGAAATCCTCAAAAACCCCAGCAAATTCACATGTCAAGCCCCAAAACCTCAAAACCCTTTACCAGTCAACAACATACCGTTGGCATTTTAGTTAGGTTCAATCTGCTATTCTTAAACCAGTGAAGAAATAAGTCCGGCGACAAGCCGGGCTTTTTCATTTAAACCGAAGTCCAACACAGAAAGTACAAGCCTAGGTCATTTATTTTGAATACTTTGCACACATTTGACGGGGTGGGGGCCAAGCAGCGGACGCCACCCGAACCGCCACCAACCAACCTGCTCTACACAGGAAGAATCTACACACGAAGAATAGGACGATTCGCATGAAACATGCCCCTTTCTCCGCGGCTGGCACTTCGTTTGAGATCCACGAATGGCGCGGCAGCGGTCCGGCAACGCTCCACGTCCATCATTCCGATGACGAGGCGTGGCATGTCCTGAAAGGCGAACTTACCTTTCGCTACGCCGACCGAACTGAAACCGTCGGACCTGGAACAACAGTCTTCGTGCCTGCAGGCACCGCCCACACCTACATTGCCGCACACGACGCCCGCTATCTAATCATTCTCACGCCGCGCCTCAGCGCTCTGATCGCCGCGCTTCAGGCGGATCGCGACCCAACTCACCAGAGGGAGATATACAAACGCTTCAACTCCGAACTGCTGGAACCACGTCCGTAATTCGAAAGATGAATCCAAGCATGGCGAAGCGAGGAACTGGCAGCCCCGCGTCAGTCCTTCACTCCGCATAGTGTCTTCAATCCAATTTGCTTTAGAGACTCTTGATCAGAGCCCGGTACTCGTCTTCCGTGAAGGCCCGGGAGGTCTGTGTCGTAATTCCTCCCTTAGCAATCGTGGAAAGCATCGCCTTCGCGATTGCGTTATCATCTGGCGCCTCGGTAATGATGACCATGTCATGGGCCCCTGTAGTCAAATAGAAACTCAGTACCTTGATGCCGGCCTTCGCAAAAGCTTTCTTCGCGGCGTCCAGCCTGGTCGGGCTTTCCTTGATCGTTGTGGCTCCTTGCAGTGTCCAGCGGCAGAGTGAAATATACGTTGGCATGAAGTTTTCTCCTTGGCGCGGCATCCTAGGCCACAACCCCAATAAAGTCAACGTCCCGGCACCTCTGCAAGGCCAACCCACGCTCCACTCTGAGTTACAATTTCGCATCCCGTAACTCCCCCGGCGGGAGACATACAATACCCACAGGATGCCAACCCTGACCAACAAACGCATCCTCATCACCCGAACCCGCCACCAGGCCTCCGATCTCGCCGCCCAGCTCGAAGCCCTCGGCGCAACCCCTATCCTCATCCCCACCATCGAGATCGTCGCCCCGGCCTCCTTCGCCGCCCTCGACGCCGCCCTCACCTGCCTCCGCACCTATGACTGGCTAGTCTTCACCAGCCCCAATGCCGTCGAAGCCTTCCACCGCCGCGCCCAGTTCCTCCATCTCACCCAACTCCCCAAACACATCGCCGCCATCGGCCCCGCCACCTTGCGCGCCGCCAACGCCATCGGCCTCACCGTCGACCTCATCCCCCCGCAGTACATAGCCGAATCCCTCGCCCAAACCTTCCTCCCCGATGCCCCCGGCAAATCCTTCCTCCTCGTCCGCGCCGCCGAAGCTCGCGATATTCTTCCCCAAACCCTTACCGCCGCCGGCGCCACGGTCACCATCGCCGAAGCCTACCGCAACCAACTCCCCCCGGACTCCATTCCTGCCATACAACATCTCTTCGGCGCCCCCGAACGTTACCCCGACGCTATCACCTTCACCAGCGCATCAACAGCCCGAAATCTCATCGCCTTGTTAGAAACCGCCAACCTCACGCTCCCCCCAAACATCACCCTCGCCTCCATCGGCCCCATCACCAGCGAAGCCCTCCGCGACCTGGGCCACGCCCCCACCATCGAAGCCCCCGAACCCACTATCCCCGCGCTGATCCAATCCCTCCAAAACCACTTCTCCAAATCGCTCTAGCGCCGTCGCCGCACTTGTCTTCCCAAAAGAAGGCTGCGTATCCTTCTCCCTTGAAATCCTCAAAACTCCCTGGCTCCCGCAGCACCAAAGGCAAACCACATGCGTGACCCTTCTCAATCACCGCGTCTCAGCTCCATGCTCGTCATCGCCATCCTGGCGATGATCGTGGTCCCCGCCGCGCTCACACTTCACACCGTCCATCTCTCGGCCCTGAACCCAACAACCGCAACAACCCCCGGCTCCTCTCCCTACGGCTACACCGTCAGCCTCCTTCTATTCATCATCCCCATCCTGGTCATCGCGTTCTGGTTCGTCCCGCAGGAAGGAGTAAAGATCGAGAAGAAAAGTTTTCTGTGGACCATCGGTCTCCTCTTTCCCATCGGCGCAGGCATGGACTTCTTCTTCGCCCGCTATTTCTTCGTCTTTCCCAACCAGGGCGCAACCCTGGGAATCAAAGCCCCAGCCCTCGGCTCCCCAGTACCCATCGAAGAGTACGCCTTCTATCTCACCGGCTCTCTCTGCGTCCTGCTCCTCTACCTCTGGCTCGATCAATACTGGCTGGCTGCTTACAGCATTCAAGGAGATTCGGCCGAGCGCAAGCAGTTCCACCGCCTCCTCAAACTCCATCCCGAATCATTCGTTCTGGCCGTAGTTCTGGTCGCAGGCGCGATCATCTACAAGAAGTTTTTCTCGCCTTACCCCACCGGTTTCCCAGGCTATTTCATCTTCGTCGCGTTGACCGCACTCGTTCCTTCATCCGCTCTGCTCCCATCGGCCCGTCCCGTCATCAACTGGCGGGCCTTCAGCCTCGCAATCTTCTTCGTCCTCCTCGTCAGCATCCTGTGGGAGGCCACATTAGCCATACCCTACGGCTGGTGGAACTATCGCGACGAACAGATGCTCGGAGTTCGCATCACCGCATGGGGAGGACTTCCCATTGAAGCGGTCTGTCTCTGGATGGCCGTCACCTACGCGACTGTGATCGTCTACGAGACCGTCAAGTGTTGGGAGGCCTCCGGAAAATCAATTCGCCACGCACTCTTCGGCGAACCCAATCCCTAGTGCGAACTCCACGTCTTATCACCCGAATTACAAATCTTCTCCAGAGTACAGTCCACACACTTCGGCTTCCGAGCCACACAAATCTGCCGCCCATGATGAATCAGCTCATGCGAAAACGCGATCCACCGATCCTGCGGAATGATCTTCATCAAATCCCGTTCCACCGTCTCGGGCGCCGTCTCTTTGGTCAACTCCAGCCGCCGCGACAACCGCATCACATGCGTATCGACCACGACTCCGTCGGCAATCCCATACCACGACCCCAGCACCACATTCCCCGTCTTGCGCGCCACCCCCGGCAACGTAAGAATCTCCTCCATGGTCTGCGGAACCTTCCCCCCAAACTTCTCCGTCACCACCCGCGCCGCGCCCTGAATCGACTTCGCCTTATTCCGAAAAAATCCCGTAGTCCGAATCAACTCCTCCAACTCGGGCAGGGAAGCATCAGCCATCGCCTTCGGAGTAGGAAACGTCTTGAACAACTTCGGCGTCACCAGATTCACCCGAACATCCGTACACTGCGCCGACAAAATCGTAGCCACCGTCAGTTCCCACGCATTCTTATGCGTCAACGCACAAACCACCCCCGGATAGGTCTGCGCCAGAATATCCAGAATCGCCGCCACCCGCTCCGGAGAAGTCGGCTTCCCACTCTTCGAACGCTTCGCCACAGCAGTCTTCGTTGCCATCACTCTCTTCTTTGACACACAAAACTCTTGTCATTCTCAGCGGAGCGAAGAACCCCCGCATTCGTCGTTGCTGTTGTAGTTGTCTTCTTATCCCAACCGATCCAGCATCTCCGCTGCCGGAACCCGAACACAGCTAAAGATCGGCGTGTCCTGCAGCGTATACATACTGATCTCCGTCTCCCGAAGCTGCTGCACCAGATCCAGAAAGTCCTCCGGAAAATTCGTCTCGAACGCCACCACAAACTCCTGGTCATCGATCCCGAACGAGTAAGTCGTATTCAGCTTCACCCGCGGATACATCAGCCCAATCCGAATATGCTCATCCATCAACCGCTTCCGCTCCGTCGCCGGCAGCAGATACCACGCCCGAGTCTTCCAGAACGGATAAATAAAGATGTACTTCTGCCCGCCTGGCCGAATCGCTCCGCGTCCTTCACCCTCACTCTCATCCGGCCGGTCGATCTGATACTGCGACCGCTTCGTCATGGCCAGAAAATTATGCGGCGAGTTCAGATACCCTCCCAGCGGCGTCCGCATCAGCTCACTTCGCATCTGGTTCAGCTCATCCACGCCATACCCAATCGACCAGATGCACATATCCACATCGCCCCGCGTCCCCACAGTCGAGTACGTCATCGACAGAAATTCCCCGGGCTTATTCCACTTCGCCAGCACCTCGGCAAACGCCGCCTTGTGTACGGTCCTCTCCTCCGCCGGCAGCCTCCGCCACTCCGGCATCACCTTATAGAAGCTGAAGCAAACAATCTGCCGCTTCACCGGCGGCTTCGAAGGATCATGCGGCACGCTGTAGCTGACTTGGTCTCTACGACTGGTGCACTTACCGTGTCCGACATAAATTCATTCTCCTGAGTCCCAGCGTGGCGCGTAGCGAAAAAATCCTTCGCGTCGCCAACTGTCTTCTTAAGGGCACGGCTTTAGCCGTGCCGCAAGAGTTCCACCGGCACTGCGGCTTTAGCCGCTGAGGTACAGATTTACGCCGGCGGCTTCCTCAACACTCAATGCTAGCGCATCCGGCGCATTCTTTTCTCCCGGTATACTGCACCTGCATGTCCGAAAAAATCATAGCCCTCCTCGTCAGCGCCATCGCCAGCGGCGGTTACACCAGCGTCATCCTCCTCATGGCGATCCAGTCTGCCTGCATCCCTATCCCCTCTGAAGTCATCATGCCGCTAGCCGGTTACGCCCTCGCGCACACACAGCTCGACCTCATCATCCTCGCAACGGTCGCGTCCCTCGCCTCGAACCTAGGCTCCATCCCCGCCTACTGGGTTGGCGCACGCGGCGGACGCCCAATGGTCGAGCTCTACGGCAGTTTCCTCCTCCTCAGCCGCCACGATCTCGACCGTGTCGACCACTTCTTCGACCGCTTCGGCTCCATCGCCGTACTCATCGGTCGCATGCTCCCCATCGTCCGCACCTTCATCGCTTTTCCCGCCGGCGTCGCGAAGATGAACCAGCTCCGCTTCCACGTCTACACCTTCATCGGCTCCTGGCCCTGGTGCTACGCGCTCGCCTACGTCGGCATGAAGCTAGGCGCAACCTGGAACTCCGACCCACGGTTTAAAGAAATCTTCCACCGCTTCCATCTCGCCGTCGAACTGGTTCTCGTCGCTGCCTTCCTCTGGTTCGTAGTCTCCCATTGGAAGAACCGCATCCGCACCGAAGAGGCCTGACGATTCCGGCGACAGCCGGGCCCGAATGCGCACTTCACGCAGTATTCGCTGAGCCTGCCTATTTGGCTGCCACGGGTTCAGGTGAGGGAGCGGTTGGCGTTTCCGGACTCGGAGCCGCAGGGGCTTTCGGCACAGCTATCCCCAAATAGCCATCCACCGTCGCTGCCGATATGCCAAGGTTTGCCGCGATCTGAGAGGGACTCTGGCCTTGCTGCTTGAACAGTGGACCTGCGCCGCCTGCGATAATTTCACGCTATCGTCCGGCGCCTGTGCGGGATGCTCTGACGCCCCAGACGGCTGGGCCTTCGTTGGAGAGTGGGTTGGCGCCGCCGCTTGACTCAAGCGAGAGTTGGAGATTGACACGCTCATGGTTGATCTTCCTTTTCGAGACTGCTCTTGCCTGAACTATCGACGAATCCGCTACACCCACGAATACAGCAGCAGTTTGGGACACTTGTGATGCGGCCACCTGTACCATCGCTCCGAAGCTGAATTCTGCGGCTGCGAATCACACGCGAAAACACGTTACCGCTAAAGCCCGCATAAACACTGCATTCGTTTGCACCCCCACTCTCGCTGCGCGATACTTAACTTCTCCGCCTAACGGAAAAATCGCAATAAAGAAGGGTATTACCAAGCATGTCGACACCCGGAGCCGCAACGCAAGCCGCGGCCAGCATCAAGCCTGCAACAGGAAAACTAGGCGTCATGATTCCCGGCATGGGAGCCGTCGCCACCACACTCATCGCCGGCGTAGAAGCCGTCCGCCGCGGCCTCGCAAAGCCCATCGGCGCTCTCTCTCAAATGGGCCACATCCGCCTCGGCAAGCGCACCGAAAACCGCAGCCCTCTCATCAAAGACTTCGCCCCCATCGCCGACCTCAACGACATCGTCTTCACGGGCTGGGACATCTTCGGCGGCAATCTCTACGACGCCGCCAAGAGCGCCCAGGTCCTCGACCGCGACCAGCTCGAACAGATCCGTCCCTATCTAGAATCCATCGAACCCACGCCCGCCGTCTTCGACCAGCACTACGTCAAGCGCCTCACCTCAAAAAAAATCAAGACCGGCAAAAACAAGTGCGACCTAGCCAACCAGATCCGCAACGACATCGCCGAATTCAAAACCAAAACCGACCGCCAGATCATGATCTGGTGCGGCTCCACTGAAATCTTCCTCGAACAAACCGCCGTCCACCAGACCCTCGCAGCCTTCGAAAAAGGCCTCGTCGAGGACGACCCCAACATCTCCCCCTCCATGCTCTACGCCTGGGCCGCCCTCAAAGAAGGCATCCCCTTCGCCAACGGCGCACCCAACCTCACCGTCGACATCCCCGCCCTCAACGAGCTCTCCCGCAAGATGAATGCACCCATCTGCGGCAAGGACTTCAAGACCGGCCAGACCTTCATCAAAACCGTCCTCGCCCCGGCCTTCAAAACCCGCATGCTCGGCGTCTCCGGCTGGTACTCCACCAACATCCTCGGCAACCGCGACGGCGAAGTCCTCGACGATCCCGAGTCCTTCAAGACCAAAGAGGAATCCAAGCTAGGCGTCCTCGACGTCATCTTCCAGCCCGAGCTCTACCCCGACCTCTACAAGGACCTCTACCACAAGGTCCGTATCAACTACTACCCGCCCCGCGGCGACAACAAAGAGGGTTGGGACAACATCGACATCTTCGGCTGGCTCGGCTACCCCATGCAGCTCAAGGTCGACTTCCTCTGCCGCGACTCCATCCTCGCCGCCCCACTCGCGCTCGACCTGATCCTCTTCATGGACCTCGCTGCCCGCACACCATCCCTTCGCGGCCTCGGAATCCAGGAGTGGCTAAGCTTCTACTTCAAAGCTCCCGACAGCGCCCCCGGCGTCTACCCCGAGCACGACCTCTTCATCCAATCGATGAAGCTAAAGAACACCCTCCGCCACATCATGGGCGAAGGCCTCATCACCCACCTCGGCCTCGACTACTACGGCGAGTAGGTCGAGAAATTCAAACACCGGACAAGCAGGCGGTTGCAAGCACAGAACTCGCAACCGCCTGTATCTTTCCAAAGCAAAGTATGGCCGGCAATAAGCGAGTCAGGAAAGTTGCCCACGCCTGGCTGCGTCGGCATCCACCGCCAGATCGTGCAGCACCTTGAA
>WNFC01006504.1_pt1 | contig 16908 bp, 22 predicted proteins | sample 5400541 | NCBI WGS metagenome assembly WNFC01 (sample SAMN13153342, study PRJNA577476) | soil metagenome | isolation source: 120 cm saprolite under Douglas fir tree site 2 hole 2 replicate 1 | place: USA:California | collected 2015-04-18
TGTTCGGTGGAACCTTGTGGACCGCCACATGGAATCCGCAGAAAAAGGACTTCGACGTCGCGCAGGCGTTCGACTTTGCAACCGTGAAGGCGGGTGTCCCTCTCGAAATCTACTTTAATGGCAAGGCAGACCGGCTTTACGTGACAACTGCAAAGCCAGGGCATCTCCACGTCTTCGACGTCAGCAAAAATCCTGCGAAGCCCGAGCTGCTCAAATCCATCCCGGCCGCCGAAGGTGCACACCATGTGGCCGTCACGAAGGACGAACGGCTCGCTTTCGTGCAGAACTCATTGCTCAATTTGCCGGGCATGAGCGATGGCTCCATTACCGTCGTTGATCTAGCAAAGGGCGAAGTGATCGGTAGCGTTAATGCCCTCAAGGATCAGGGCTTCAACCCGAATTCGATCGTTTTGCTACCGCAGTGGAACCATCCAGCCGGGCATTAATTGTTGCTCACCTTTCCCGAAGTGGGCCGGCTGCGCCGCTGGTCCACTTCGGGCCAAAAGCTGACTCCGCGACCGATCCTCGTTATGGCCCGATAGCCGAGATGTGCGGGCTATGACGGAGTCTTCGGGCAGCCAATCACCAGGCCATCACCAAGCTTAAATCCACTCGACTGTAGCGGCGTATTTATGAGTCTGCGTCTAGCCGCCGGTCATCGGCGGGAAAAACGCGATCTCGCGCGCATGGGCGATTTTTGCGGCGGGCTGCACGTGCACTTTGTCGATGGCGGCACGGACGGCCTTCGGATTGTCGAAGGCATAGGCGTATTCTTCCCCGCGTTTTTTCAGCCAATCCATCAGATCGCCGACGGTCGCGATCGAGGCCGGCAACTCGACGTCTTCTTCCGGCTTTCCGATCCGTTCGCGTATCCAGGCAAAATACAAAACTTTCATGAGTCGTTTCTCACCAGATGGCGGGCGCCGGCGCGGAAATAATCGAAGCCGGTATAAAGCGTGAGCAGCGCCGAGAGCCAAAGCAGCGTAAGGCCGATCTGGGTCGTCAGCGGAAGGACCTTGTCGCCCGCCTCGCCCGCCAGCAGAAAGCCGATGGCGAGAAGCTGCATGAACGTCTTCCACTTGCCGAGCTGCGAGACCGGCAAGCTCACGCGCAATCCGGCGAGATATTCGCGCAGGCCCGAGACGAGAATCTCCCGGCACAGGATGATGAGCGCGGCCCATAACGACCAGCCCCTGATGGTGTCGTCGGCGGCGAGCATGAGCAAACAGGCGCCGACCAGGAGCTTGTCGGCGATCGGATCGAGCATGCGGCCGAGCGTCGTCCACTGGCCGAACCTGCGCGCATACCAGCCGTCGAGCATGTCGGTTAGCGCCGCCAGAATGAAGATCGTGAGCGCGACCCAGCGCAGCCACAGGCCGGCGCCGAAAACCGAGACGCCGAAAAGACAGGCGGCGATCAGGGGCACGGCCGCAATGCGCGCATAGGTCAGGAGATTCGGAACGGCGAACGTCCGATCATCGGCGCCTGCCGCGCCGCGCCGCGTCGCCACTCTGCTCCACTGATCCATCATCATGGCCTCGCTCACCCGCATACTACACAAAGTCGACACCATTGCGACGCGCAAAAATGGCGGATCAACCATTGGCGTGGAAGAAATCGTAGATCGCGCGCGCGGTGGCGGCGTTGATTCCCGGCACCTTTTCCAGGTCGGAGACGGCGGCGCGCTCGACCGCGCCGAGCGTTCCAAAATGCCGCAGCAGGGCGCGCTTGCGGGTCGGGCCGACGCCCGGAATTTCCTGCAGGCCGGCGCTGGCGATATCTTTCTTGCGGCGGACGCGATGCGAGCCGACGGCGAAACGATGCGCCTCGTCGCGCAACCGCTCGACGAAATAAAGCACGGGGTCGCGCGGCGGCAGGCGGAAGGGTTCAAAGCCCTGCCGGTGGAAGGTCTCGCGCCCGGCGTCGCGATCGAGGCCCTTGGCGACGGCGATGATCGGCACGTCGTGGACACCCGCCGCGGCGAGCGTCTCCAGCGCCGCGGTAAGCTGTCCTTGGCCGCCGTCGAGGATCACGAGATCGGGCCAAGGGGATTCGGCGTCGTCGGCGGCACGCGGCGTTTGGTCCTTCAGGCGGGCGAAGCGGCGGCGCAGCACCTCGCGCATCATGCCGGTATCGTCGCCGCGCGCGGTGTCCTCCGACTTGATGTTGAACTTGCGGTACTGATTTTTCGCGAACCCCTCGGGGCCGGCGACGATCATGACGCCGACCGGGTTGGCGCCCTGGATGTGGCTGTTGTCGTAGACCTCGATGCGCCGCGGCGGGCGCGGCAGGCCGAAGGTTTCGGCGAGCGCCTTCAACAGGCGGGCCTGCGAGGAGGATTCCGCAAGGCGCCGGCCGAGGGCCGAGCGCGCATTCAGCAGCGCCTGCTCGACCAGTTCGCGCTTCTCGCCGCGCCGCGGCACCACGACCTCGACCCGGTGGTCGGCGCGGATCGAAAGCGCTTCGGCCAACAGTTCGCGATCCTCGATTTCGTGCGACAGCAGCACGCAGCGCGGCGCCGTTCGGCTTTCGTAGAACTGCGGGAGAAAGCTTTCCAGCACCTCGCTGCAATCGAGGGAGCGGTCGGCGCGCGGATAGTAGGCGCGGTCGCCCCAATTCTGGAAGTTGCGGATGAAGAACACCTCGATGCAGGTGACGCCGCCCTCCTGGTGGCAGGCGAAGATGTCGGCGTTGTCGGTGCTGCGCGGATGCACGCCCTGATGCGATTGGATGGTCGAGAGCGCCTCCAGCCGGTCGCGCAGGGCGGCGGCGCGCTCGAAATCGAGCGCCGCCGATGCTTTTTCCATCTCCTCCGCCAGCATGTCCTTCACCGCCGAGCTCTTGCCGGAAAGAAATTGGCGCGCCTCCTCGACGAGCTTGTTGTAGTCGGCGAGCGCGATCTCGCCGGTGCAGGGCGCGCTGCAGCGTTTGATCTGATAGAGCAAACAAGGCCGCGTGCGGCTCTGGTAAAAGGCATCGGAGCAGGAGCGCAACAAAAAGGCGCGCTCGAGCGCCGTCAGCGTGCGGTTCACCGCGCCGGCGGCCGCGAACGGGCCGAAATAGTCGCCCGGCCGATTGCGCGCGCCGCGGTGCTTCACGATTTGCGGCGCCGCCGGGTCGCGCGTGATCAAGATGTAGGGAAACGACTTGTCGTCGCGCAACAGCACGTTGAAGCGCGGCGCGAAGCGCTTGATCAGGTTCGCCTCGAGCAGGAGCGCTTCCGTTTCGGTCGCCGTGGAGACGAATTCCATGCTCGCCGTCGCGGCGATCATGCGCGCGATGCGGTTGGTGTGCCCGGTGCCGCGGGTATAGGCGCCGACGCGTTTGGCGATGTTCTTCGCCTTGCCGACATAGAGCACGTCTCCGCGCCCGTTCAGCATCCGGTAGACGCCGGGCGTCGTCGGCGCGAGCTTGGCGAAATTCTGGATCGCCGCGATCCCGGTGGCGACGGCCTCGGCGGCGGGCTCTTCTTCCGGCAGATTCTCGGCCGCGAGTTCGATCGGCGCCTCGCTCTCCGGGCTTTCGTCGGAGTCGGCGGCGAGTTCGGTTTCCGGATCGACGTCTAGACGTTTTCGTTCCATCTCAGGCACTGCTCAGCGGCACAACTTTTCTTCCGGCGAAATTTTCTTCGCAAGCGGCGCGAAGTCGAGCCAAAAAATCGCCCTCGTTTGGCCCGTTTCGGGTCAAGCCGAAGCCGTTTGTAAACGCTTTGTTAGTCATGACTCGAAAGAGAAGCGCGTTTTTGCCCGCCAAGACAAGACGCAATTATCCTAAAAGTTTAAATTGTTCGCCGTGGGGTCGATCGACAAGATCGAGACGAGGAGGCCAGCATGAAGAAGCTGCTTCTGGCGGCGTGCGCCGCTGCTGCAGCCGCGTCGCCCGCGCTTGCGGGCGATCTGCCGCTGGAACGGCGGTCCACTTACGTGGCGCCCGAAGTTGCGAACAGGCTGTTCAATTGGACCGGATTCTACGCCGGTATCCACGGCGGTTACGCCTGGGGCGACGCGGCCGGCCTCAACCCGAACGGATTCGTGGGAGGCGTGCAGGCGGGCTACAATTTTCAAGTTTCGCCGTCGGGCGTGTTGGGGTTCGAAACCGATATTTCGGCGACCTCGATCGACGACAAGGCGGGCGGCGTGAAATTCGGCGTCGATTATCTCGGCACCATCCGCGCGCGCGCGGGCTACACGGTCGACCGCGCGATGTTTTACGCCACCGGCGGCGCCGCCTATGGCCGCGGCGCGCTCGAGGTCGGGGGCCTTTCCAACACGCAGTTTCACTGGGGATGGACGCTCGGCGGCGGCGTCGAGGCGATGGTCACGCCGAACGTGTCGGCGCGTCTCGAATATCTCTATGTCGATCTGGCCAAGGAAACTTATCAGTCGGTCGTGGGGCCGACGAGCGTCAGCTACAAGACCAACATCGTTCGCGGCGGTCTCAACTATCGGTTTTGATTCTCGTTCGTTCGGCGGAGGACGACTGTGGTGATCGAAAGCAAAAGCAAAAGACACATTAGCGCCATGTTTTATCGGCGACTCGATGGAACTTTGAAGCAAATCGCGGCCGAAATCCTTGTGCCGCCAAGGGCCGTGATTTTTTTGGCGGTGTTGCCGATTTGTCACCGCTGTCGTGTGAGTTCGCACTAGGAAAACGCATCAACCTACCCGCAAACACCAAGTGGAGTTCATCCATGAAAAAGAGGCTACTGCTTTCAGGTATCGCGCTCGCGGCTCTCGCGATCGCCGCGCCTGCATCGGCCGCCGACGTGCCGGGGCGCGGACCGGTCTACAAGGCCGCGCCCGCGCCGCTGTTCAACTGGACCGGTTTCTATATCGGCGGCCATGGCGGCTACGGCTGGGCCGATGCCGATAATCTGAACCCCAAGGGTTGGTTCGGCGGCGGTCAGGTCGGCTACAATTGGCAATACGCGCCGAACTGGGTGTTTGGCGTCGAGGCCGATATTTCCGGCTCGGACATCAGCGAAACAAACCTCGCCGGTGCGCCGCTGGTGAGTTCGAAGATCAACTACTTCGGCACCGCGCGCGGTCGCCTCGGCTACACGGTCGATCGCGTGATGGTCTACGGCACCGGCGGTCTCGCTTGGGCCCACAATCGCGCCAATGACGGCCTGGTGCAGGCCGATGCGACCCAGGTCGGTTGGGCCGCGGGCGCCGGCCTCGAATACGCCTTCGCGCCGAACTGGTCGACCAAGGTCGAGTGGCTCCATGCCGATTACGGCAACAAGACCTACCCGCTCACCGCGCCCACGCGCGTCGACCTGACCGACAATACGCTCAAGCTCGGCGTCAACTATCGCTTCGGCGGCGGCCCGGTCTATTCGCGCTATTGATCGCAACGATCCTGAACGAGAAAAGCCCCGGGTTTCGGCCCGGGGCTTTTTTCTTGTTCGGGCGCGCGTTCAGTGCGGCACGGTGTCGGCGAAGGCCGGCACTTTGCGTGCGAACTCGTGGAGCCATTTCACCAGCTTCGGATGCGTCTTGCGCCAGTCCGTGCCGAAGCGGAAATCGAGATAGCCGAGCGCGCAGGCGAGCGTGATGTGGCCGACGTGCAGCATCGGCCCGAACGCGGGCGGCGCTTTTTCGAGCGCCGCGAGCGCGCGGCTCATCTTGCCGGTTTGATGATCGATCCATTTCGGCTCGTGTTTTTCTGCCGGCCGGAAGCGGCCTTCGTACACGCGCAGGATTCCGGCGTCCAAGATGCCGTCGGCGAGCGCCTGCAGGCGGAGCGCCTCGAGACGCGCCGCGCCCGGCGGCGGAAGAATGCGCCCGCCGCCGGCCCGGCCGTCGAGATATTCGAGAATCACGCGCGAATCGAACAGCGTGCCGCCGTCCTCGAGAACGAGCGTCGGAATCTTGCCGAGCGGATTTTGCCCCCGCACGCTGTCGTCGGGATCGAGCGTATCGGCGCTGTCGATCCGAATCTCGTCCTCAAGGCCGAGGATCGAGATCGCAATTCTGATCTTCCGCGCGAACGGCGAGGTCGTGGACGAGCGCAGGACGAGCATCGGCTATCCCCCAGTTTATTATCGACATGGTTTTTGGAATTCAGCCCTGCGGCGTGAGGTTGACCGCCTTCGGTCCCTTGCCGCGATTGTCGTCCTCGACGTCGAAAGAAACTTTCTGACCTTCGTTCAATGTGCCGAGCCCCGAGCGCGTCACCGCCGAAACATGCACGAACACGTCGCGGCTGCCGTCGTCGGGGGTGATAAATCCATAGCCTTTGTCGTTATTGAAGAACTTCACGGTGCCGCTAATCGGCATGGCCTCCACTCCTTCGCTCTGTCTACGCTCGCTTCCGCGCCCCATGACGGCAGCGCGAGGCTCGCTTTCCTAGGACAGTCGCGCCGACATGAAAAGCGGTTTTGTTGGCGCGAGTTTTTGGCGGCATGTTCACCTTTCCGCTACGGGCCGGTCGAGGGTATAGCGACCGGGACGGTCGCGGCCGAGGCGCGCGGCAAGCGCCGGCAAAATCACTTTCAGTTCTTGTTCCAGCGTCCATGGCGGGTTGACGATGATCATGCCGCAGGCGCCGAGCGGCCCTTCTGCCGGCGGTTTGTCGATGGCGAATTCGATGCGTAAAAGTTTCGTAATTTCGAGCCGGGCGAGACGGCGCTCGAACAGGCGGACCTCGCGCTCGTTCTTGATCGGATACCAGAGCACGAAGATGCCGGAGGACCACCGCCGAACGCCCTCGGAGAGCCCGTCGCGGAGCCTTTCGAATTCGCCCGGCGCTTCGAAAGGCGGATCGATCAGCACCAAGCCGCGCCGTTCTTTCGGCGGCAAATAGGCCTTGAGCGCGGCCCAGCCGTCGATCTCGACCGCCTTCGCGCGCCGGTCTCCCCTGAGATTGCGGTCGAGGGCGGCGTATTCCTCGGCATGCAGCTCGCAGAAAATCATGCGGTCGCGCTCGCGACAGAAGGCGCGCGCGAGCAAGGGCGAGCCGGGATAGAGGTCGAGGGTCCCCGGCCGGCTCGTGGCTCGAACCAACGCAAGGTAAGGCTCGAGTAATTGGCCGGCTTCGCCCGCGAGCGGCTGTTCGATCAGACGCCCGATGCCTTGCCGCCATTCCTGCGTGCGGGTTGCCGCCTCGCCCGCCAGATCGTAGGCGCCGGCGCCGGCGTGGGTTTCGATGACGCGAAACGGGTTTTTCTTGGCAACGAGATGCGCGAGCAGGCGGCAAAGCACCGCGTGCTTGACGACATCGGCGAAATTTCCGGCGTGAAAGGCGTGGCGATAGTTCATCAACCGCCGCGCACCGGCGGCATCACGACCCGCGGGTTGCGGCAGGCGCGCCGGTCGGTTTCGGGGCAGGCGTGAAAGGCCAAATCCTTGCTCAGGCAGATGCGGACTTCGCTGAGGTAGCGGCCGCTGCAGGTGACCGCGATCATGTCGTGCGCGAGCCCCGGATTGGCGGCGATGAAGGCGTCTTCCACTTCATCGGGCGATACCATGGTGTAGTTGTTGAGGCGCACGAACCGCTCGGGGATGTTGATCTTTTCGCGTGCGCTGCGCACGGTCGCGAAATAGCGCTCGGCCTCCAAGCCGGAGCAGGTGCCGTGCGCTTGCCATTCGTGAATGACGAGCTTCTTCGCGGGCATCAGGTCGAGCATTGAGCCGATCAATTTGCTTTCGATCCAGGGCGCGGGCTCGATGCAATTTTGCGGAAAGCCGCGCTCGTATTGCGGCCACAGGCCATGCACGACGAAGGCATAGGGCCGCTCGCGGCCGCATTGCTCGTTGTTGCCGCGGTGGCCGCCACCGCTTTCGCAAAAGGACGGCGACCAGCTGAGCGACAGAACGTAGAAATCGAATACGCCCGGCGTGCCCTGATGCGAGCCGTGCCGGCGCTCGGAGCCCTGGTAGGAATCGGGCTGACGGAAATCCTGCGCCAAAGCCGGGCAGATCGTCAGCATCGCGATGGCGGCGGCGCAGGCGCCGAGGCGAATCCTGTTCATGAGGCTCCTCCCAAGTTTTTCTTGATTGGATGTGCCCTGCGCGGCACGCAATCCTTATGGCCGCGCCATCTTGCAGCGCGGCGAATAGGCCAGGTTGCGGTCGGCGCCGACCACGCACCATTCCACGCCCCAGGTCGCGCCGGCAAAGCCGAGATCCTCGCCGATGGCGTAGTAGGTCACGGTCTCCGAGCCGTCAGAAAGCAGCGTCTTTGCCGCGCAGAAGCGGCGCGGGATGGCGTGGTCTCCCCACGGCCGATAGGCGACTTCACGCGTCTCGCCGAAGCCGCGGATGAACAGGCTCGGATTCCAGAAGCGGATTTCCTTGATCGCGAAATGGATGTCGATCTTGGCGAGGGCGAGCGGATTGTCGCAGGCCGGCAGCCAAGCGTCGTAGCGAGGGCCGCCGAACAGATAGAAGTTCATCTCGAGCCAGCTCGCGCCCCGCGCCGGCGCCACGGCGGCGAGCGCGACCGCCGCGCTTAACGCGATGCTCAAAACGCCGCCGCTTTTTCGCATGCCCCGCTCCTGTCCCGGGCGCGACGATGCGGCGGAGCCGGGCAGGGGTCAAGAGCGTTCGGCGGCGGCCATGCCCGGCGAAGAAAATCGCCCGGACCGAAGCCTTGGCGCGCTCTTGCCTCGCAGAGCGGGCCTCATTAGCTTGGGGCCGATCGCGGCCATCACAGCGGAGCCAGCACCATGTTCGTTCTCGAGGCGCGTAGCGAGCGGATCGCCGTGTTGGCGCTCACCGTGCTGATGGCGGCGACGCGGATCGAGCATTTCGGCGCCGGCCAGATTGCGCCCGACGCCTCGACTGCGGTGTTCTTCCTCGCCGGTCTGCTGATCGGCAATCCGCTGTGGCTGCTCGCTTTGCTGGCGGAAGCGCTGCTGCTCGATTTGACGGCGATCAAGGTCGTCGGCGTCGAAGCGGTCTGCGTCACGGTTGGCTACGGCATGATGATCCCGGCCTATGGCGCGCTGTGGCTGGCGGCGCGTCCCGTTCGCGCCAACGACCGGCTCGACCTGTTCGGCGCCGCCAAGCTCGTTTGCGCGTGCTCTGCCGGGGTGCTCGGCTTCTTCCTGTTCTCGAATCTCGGCTACTATCTCGGCGGCGGGTTCGAGAGCTCCATGGGCCTCGAGGAATATGTGCGGCGCGTCGTGCGCTATTTCCCGCCCTATTTGTCCAGCACGCTGCTCTATAGCGCCATCGGCGTCGCGCTTGCGGTGCTTGCCGCGCGGCTTGCGCCGCGCGAGCGTCTGGCGGCGCGCTGATCGCAGCGCGCTGCTTCCGCCCGACCTGCTCGATTGGGTATTGCGTGCGTGCGGCGCGGTTTCATCGCCGCGGCCGCGCGCCGCTTGGTCGATGCGCGGCAGCGTTATTTCGTGAAGCGCTTGATCAAGTCGCTGATGGCGGCGGGCAAGGCGTCGAGATAGGGCCCCATGAAGAACGTCTCACCGCTGCCCTCGCCGTAGAACTCATCATGCGTATCGATGAGCGCGCGCACGGCCGGAAGACAGGGGGTGATCGAGTCGACGATCAGATCGGTGACATCGCCGATGCGCGACAACTGCGGATAGCGCGGATCGGCCGCGACTTTGTGCGCGATGCATTCGGCCGCCGACTTCATCAGCGGGCGCACCGCGGCGTTCTTCTGCGCTTCGGTATAGTGCGGCTCGGCGGCGAAGCCGGTCATCCGATCGATCGCGCCGCGGTCGATCGATACGTTCACGGCCAACGACAGGCCGACGAGCGCCCCAACGATCATGCCTTGAAACCCCCGAATCTTTTTGATTTTAGGTTCGAGGGCTCTCTCGCACAACAAAAATCTTGCTGCAATGCAAAAAAAGTCGCGCCTGTGACGATTATGCAACGGCCTCGGAAGCGGCGAAACCATGGCAAATTGGGCGTATGGACAGCCGATTCGGCTCGGGGGCATCATCGCCGGCGCGGAACTTCGGCTTGGGGTCAAACCATATGCGCGGCAATGTCGTTCGGCGTGGCCTTCTCGGCTTCGCGCCCGTTTTGCTCTGGCTGCTGTTCATGCATGGCGCCGCGCTCGCCCAAAGCCCGGCGGAAAAGCTCGCGGCGCTGATCAAGAACAGCGGCTATACCTCGAGCAAAGTCGGCGACACTGTGTGGACGGTCGATTTCACCGGCAAGCAGCTGCCGAAATTCAAGGTGATCCTGTCGGCGAGCAGCAAGGACAAGGAAGGCGTCGTCGTCATCTTCGCCAATCCGGCCGAAAAATCCCGCCTGCCGGCGACGACGAATTTCATGATGGTCTTGCTCAAGGCGAACCACGACTTCGATTACGTCAAGATCGGAATCGACGGCGACGGCGACGTCTTCGTCCGCGCCGACATCCCCGACGGCGTCGACGGCGGCTACTTCAAGAGCATCGTCGAGCAGGTCGCGGCGGCGACGGATCAGCTTTACGGCCGGATCAAGCCGCTGCTCAAAAACTGAAAACCGGCGCGGCGCCGAAGCTCAGCAGCGGGTGATGCGAACCGTGGTCTCGCCGCCCTGCGAGGAGGGCACGGTCACATGTTCCGTCGAACAGGCCGCGCCGCCCCGGTACACCGACACGCGGCGCGGGCCGATTGAGCCCGTGTCGTCGGTTTCCTGCGGCACTTCGATGATCAACGGCTCCGCATAGGATGCGCCGAGGACGACGCCGGGGAATCCGAACTCGAAGCGGCGCGCGAAGCGATGGCGATGGTTGAAGTGGTGCGCGTGGGCGAAATGATGCGGATGCGGTTTGGCGAAAGCCCAGGGTTTTGCCTTGAAGCCGGCGGGCTTGGCATCGGAATGCGTGGCTAGAATCAACGCGCCGGCGCCGAACAGGGCGATCGCGGCGTACGCGAACAACTTCTTCATCGCGCCTTCTCCCGTCCCGAGCGCGACGGACAGGCCCCCGTCCTTCGCGCCGATGCCGCCCATAAATCTTAGCCATTCGGCGCGCGGCTGTCGATTCGCCCGCGCGGCGAACTATTTGCGCCTGCGCCGGCGGCCCGGTTTGCTGCGCTTGGCCGCGCGCTTGCGGCTTAATTCGCCGTATTTCATGCCCTCGAGTTTCAAGCCGTCAGGATCGAGGAAGAACACGGCGTAATAGTCGTCGTAATATTCGGCCGGCGGATCGACGATGCGGGCGCCGAGCTTTTGCAAGAACGCGCCCAAGGCGTCGACCTCGGCGCGGCTGCCCAATTCGAACGCATAGTGATGGAAGCCGATGTTGCCGATGCGATGCTTGTGTTTCTTGCCCTCGGCGTCGGCCTCGCCGATCCAGAAGCGGGTCTTGCCGTTCGACCAGCCGGCGGCGTCCGCATAGTGCTCCATCGGCTTGAAGCCGAGAAAGCCCAAGAGCTTGCCGTAGAACGCCTTCGATGTGGCGAAGTCGCCGACGCGGATGACGATGTGATCGATGCCGAGGACGCGGGGCATGTCGCTCTCTTTTCGAAACAACGCGCGCTGCCCGGCGAGGTTCGCAACGCGCTCACAGTGCGCGCGGCAACTGCTTCATCTTCTCCTCGATGCATTTGTCGACGAGCGCCATGCGCTTGTCGAGGTCGCGCGGCGCCGATTTGTTCTCGTAGCGCATCCAGCACTGCGTCTTCGCCTCTTCCGGCGTGTTCGGCGTCGACTCGCCGCCCGCCATTGCCGGCTTCGGCGGATTGGCGGCGTCGGCGCAGCCGGCAAGCAGAAGTGCGGCGAGGAGCGCGAGCGCGCGCGGGGGAAAAGCGGGTTTGCAAACGGTCATGCGGCGAAATTTCTCCGGCGATCGCGCGGGGCGGGCGCTCGCATTATAGCGGCGGCCGTCCCCGTTGTCGGAGCTCTTTTTGCCGGTGGAACCGCGGGCATTTGCGCGCGTTAGCGAACGCATGGCGAACGAATGGAGCGAGCCGATGACCGGCGCGCAGGCGTCGGAACTCAAGACGCTCGCGCAAATGGCGCGCGAGCCGGAGGCGTTCGCTCCACGCCTGTCGAGGGCCGCCGCCGCGCAGCGCATCGAGGTCTTGCGCGCGAAGCTCGGCAAGGATTTGAACGGCGCCCAGCACAAACCCGAATGAGATGAGAAGGGAGAAGGAGGAACAGCATGGCTCGAAGGAAAACACGTCGCTCGAAAGCGCACGCGCGTAGCGGATCGCGCCGGCGCGCATCGTCCAGGCGGAGAACTCCGTCGCGCAAGGCTTCGCGCGGGGCGGGGCGGAGAAAGCCGGCGAGGAAAAGGGCTTCCGCGCGCGCTGCCAAGCGCAGCGCGCCGAAACGCCGGCGGTCGACGGCGAGCGCGATGCGGCGGGCCTTGGCGATGAAAACCGCGCGCGAACGCAAGCCCGACATGACGCCGCGCTGGCCGACGCAATCGCTGTCCGAGCACGCGCCGGGCCGGGCGCCGCAGAATCCGCGCGAGCAGGGCGACACCGCGAACATCCTGCAAAACACCACGAACAAGCTGTTGCAGCGCTGAAGGAAAAGCTCTGGCGAGAGGAAAGCGCGGTTCGATTGCCGCGCTGCCGCCCAGCGACTTATTTTTGATGCGGGAATCTACGGCTGCTGCTTTTGCCACGGCAAAAGGCGCGGCTTGAACTTTTGCAGCAGCGACGGTTTCTCGCCTGACGGGCCCTTTTGTCCGAAGCCTTTCTGCCCGAAGCCTTTGGGCTCGATGCCCTTCTGGCCGAAGCCCTTCGGCCCCAACCTCTGGCCGAGCCCTTTCTGTCCGATTAATCCCTGCAACCGGCCGGGGCTCTTGGCGAAGGCCAGCATCGCGCCGGGGTTGCGGCCGATCCGCTGCGCCAGGATGTTGTGCGAGCGGCTGATGATATTCAGCATGCGCGCCGCTTCCGCCGCGGTCGCGCGCGCGAAGCCGCCACGGTTGATCGGTTTTCAGCTGATAGGCGCTGTGGTCGGAGGTGCCGGTGACGAAGCGCAACGTGCCGCGGGTGATCTCGATCACCGCGCTTCGCGCCTTGCCGCCGTCGAACACAAACTTGTCGAGGACGATCTCCGAATTGGCGCCGACCGTCAGCACGGTGTCGTCGATGAAATGGATGTAGGCCGAACCCTCGCCGGTGGTGATCACCCGGTCGTTCTGCTCCAGGAGATCGTTGATCGACAGCTCCTGCACGGCGCCGCCGCGCTGGTAATTCGCCTGCGGGACGACCGACACCGCGTCGCCGATGGCATCGGCACGCGCGCCGTTAGGCGCAAACCATAAAACGGCGCTCGCGGGCGCAAACCATATAACCGCGACCGCCAACATCGAAAACCGCGCAATCATGGGATCGGCGCTCCCGCCTGGTTTTCCGGCAATGACCGTATGACTACTGCACGACCAGCGGATATTGGCGCTTTTTTTCCTCCATGCACTGGTCGACGAGCTTCATCTTGTCGTCGAGATTGTGCGCGACCTTGGAGTTCTCGTACTTCATCCAGCATTGGCCGCGCGCCATCTCCGTCGATTGCGGCGGCACCTCGTTCTTCAGGCTGTCGATGGCGGCCTGGCGTTGGGTGCCGGTCGAGCGCATCACCGGCCCCTCGGCGCAGGCGGCAAGCGCGAGCGCGATCGCCGCGGCGCCGATCGCGTTGCGCGCGATGGAACGCGCGCGGCCAATTTGTCGCAGGGTCGGAAGCTTGAACATCGCACCTTCTAGCGTGGGGAGATGGGCGAGAAAAAGGCTTAGAGCATGATCCCGAAAAGTGGGAACCGGTTTTCGGAAAAGATCATGCTGCAGCAAAATGTTATGGGCGCGCTGATACAACCTAAAGCGACTGACGCCTAGCTCCGGTTGGTCTTGAACGCGCGCGTTCCCGCTTTTCCCCCGCGCGAGGAAGGCCCGCGGAACGGCTGGTTGGCGGTGCCGCCGCCGAGACGGGCGGGCGTCGTCGCCCGCACCGAGAGCCGCGTCGTCGGGTCGTCCACCACCGCCAGCTCGATCGAGCGCAGCCGCTTGATCTCGTCGCGCAGGCGCGCGGCCTCCTCGAATTCGAGATTGCCGGCCGCCTCCTTCATGCGCTCCTCGAGGTCGGCAAGCACCGCCTCGAAATTATGACCGAGGGTGGCCACGTCGTCGGAAAGCCCGGCGTCGACCGTCACCCGGTCGCGCTCGTAGATCGAATTGGTGATGTCGGCGATCTCGCGCTTCACGCTCTCGGGGGTGATGCCGTTCGCCTCGTTCCACGCCTTCTGCTTGGCGCGGCGGCGGTCGGTCTCGGCCATGGCCCGCTCGATCGAGCCGGTGATGGTGTCGGCATAGAGGATCACGCGGCCCTCGACGTTGCGCGCGGCGCGGCCGATGGTCTGGATCAGCGAGGTCTCCGAGCGCAGGAATCCCTCCTTGTCGGCGTCGAGAATGCCGACCAGCGCGCATTCGGGAATGTCGAGGCCCTCGCGCAAGAGGTTGATGCCGACCAGGCAATCGAAGGCGCCGAGCCGGAGGTCGCGGATGATCTCGATGCGCTCGATGGTGTCGATGTCGGAATGCATGTAGCGCACGCGCACGCCCTGCTCGTGCAGATATTCGGTGAGATCCTCGGCCATGCGCTTGGTCAGCGTGGTGACGAGCGCGCGGTAGCCCTGCGCTGCCGTCGCCTTGACCTCGCCGATCAGATCGTCGACCTGCGTGCGCGCGGGCCGCACGATCACGGCGGGGTCGATGAGGCCGGTGGGGCGGATCACCTGCTCGGCGAACACGCCTTCCGTCTCCTGCATCTCCCACGGCCCGGGGGTCGCCGACATGCATACGGTCTGCGGGCGCATGGCGTTCCACTCCTCGAAGCGGAGCGGGCGGTTGTCCATGCACGAGGGCAGCCGGAAGCCGTATTCGGCGAGCGTCGCCTTGCGGCGGAAGTCGCCGCGATACATGCCGCCGAGCTGCGGCACGGTGACGTGGCTCTCGTCGACGAACACGAGCGAATTGTCTGGCAGGTATTCGAACAGCGTCGGCGGCGGCTCGCCGGGCTTGCGGCCGGTGAGGTAGCGCGAATAGTTCTCGATGCCGGCGCACACGCCGGTGGCGGCGAGCATTTCGAGATCGAACATCGCGCGCTGCTCGAGCCGCTGCGCCTCCAACAGGCGGTTGGCGCGGTGAAGCTGGTCGAGGCGGGTCTTCAACTCGGCCTTGATGCCGCCGATCGCCTGATGCAGCGTCGGCTTCGGCGTGACGTAGTGCGAGTTGGCGTAGACCCGGATCGCCTCGAGGTCGTCGAACTTCTCGCCGGTGAGCGGATCGAATTCGTGGATCGCCTCGATCTCGTCGCCGAACAGCGAAATGCGCCAGGCGCGGTCTTCATAGTGCGCCGGGAATAGTTCAATGACATCACCGCGCACGCGAAAGGTGCCGCGGTGGAAGTCGACGTCGGAGCGCTGGTATTGCAGCGCCACGAGGTCGGCGATCAGCGCGCGCTGCGAGACGCGGCCGCCGCGCTTCAACTCGAAAGTCATGGTCGAATAGGTTTCGACCGAGCCGATGCCGTAGATGCACGACACCGAGGCGACCACGATCACGTCGTCGCGCTCGAGCAACGCGCGCGTCGCCGAGTGGCGCATGCGGTCGATCTGTTCGTTGATGGAGGAATCCTTCTCGATATAGGTGTCGGTGCGCGGCACGTAGGCTTCCGGCTGGTAGTAGTCGTAATAGCTGACGAAATACTCGACCGCGTTGTCCGGGAAGAAGCTCTTGAACTCGCCATAGAGCTGGGCGGCAAGCGTCTTGTTGGGCGCCAGAACGAGCGCCGGGCGCTGCGTGCGTTGGATCACCTGCGCCATGGTGTAGGTCTTGCCCGAGCCGGTGACGCCCAAGAGCACCTGGGTGCGCTCGCCTTCCGTCATGCCCTTCACCAGCACCTCGATCGCCTGCGGCTGGTCGCCCTTCGGCTCGAACGGCGAGACCAGCTTGAACGGCTTTCCGCCCTCGAATTTTTGCGGACGCTCGGGCCGGTGGGGGACGAAATCGACGCCCTTGAATTCCGGCCGGCCCGTTTCCATCAGCCGCTGCAGCGCCTCGGCGGAGGCGAGCGAGCCGGGGGAGGGAACGTAATCGTCCTCGGGCTTGAGGCCGAGCGTCTCGGCCAGACGCGGATCGGCGGCGGTGACCGGCGACCCGGTTTCGAAATGGTGCTGCGGCCGCTCGGCCATGCCGTGATGGGTGCCGCGCGCGGTGCGGTAGGGCTTCTGGGCTTTCGGCATGGGCCCAATATGGACATTCGGCCGCGGGGATGGAAGCGGCTGCCCAACAAAAAACCCCTCGCCTGCGCGAGGGGTTTTTGATTCACGGGTGCGGCTGCGTCAGAGGTCCTTCATCAGCACGCCGGCGAGCAAGACAATATAGGCGATGGCGACCAACCACACGGTGTATGGAGAGATGAAACTGATCGACACCGCCCAACCGACGACTCCGAGGATGAAGATGATGATCGAGAGAATCGCGGTGTTCTGTTTCGGCGCAGTGGTGCGGAATTTGAATCCCGACGAAGATGATGAAGACCGGCGTTTGGCCATGGATTGCCCCCTGTTGGCTGGCGCAACATATGGATACCGGCGCGAGAATCACGCCGACATCTTGAAGTGAGTATTTTGTCACGGTTGCGCGCGGATTGCAGCCGGTTTTTTCGGCGGCGTTCGGACGCCCCGGACGCGATTGACCGTCCGCCCTTCGAGGCTCGGCCGCACGCAAGTCGGATAGATCCGACTTGCGCCGGCCTCGCGCCTCAGGGTGACGATGAATTAGTCTCTATCGTCATCCCGAGGTGCGAGCGAGCTCAAGCGAGCGAGCCTCGAAGGATGACGTGAAGCAATCGTTTTACGGCTGGACCTTGTCCCCGAGCCGCAACGAAACGCGCTTGATGTCGCGATCGGGCATGTAATCGCCGATCTGAAAGCCGAGCTGCTCGCACAATCTCAGCATTTCGGCGTTGTCGGCGAGCACGAGCCCGGTGATGG
>WNFC01003541.1_pt1 | contig 16906 bp, 9 predicted proteins | sample 5400541 | NCBI WGS metagenome assembly WNFC01 (sample SAMN13153342, study PRJNA577476) | soil metagenome | isolation source: 120 cm saprolite under Douglas fir tree site 2 hole 2 replicate 1 | place: USA:California | collected 2015-04-18
GACGTGACGCTGGAGATCGCCAGCCTTGTAGGTCAGTTTTGCGCCGATGGCATCAATATTCGAGGTCCTGCCCACAAGCCTCACACCGAGCCAGTGGTTTCTGCGGCCAGACTTGTTTCGCAAGAGGATCGGCGCTCCATCATTCTGTGAAACAAGGACGTCTACGCTCCCGTCATTGTCAAAATCTCCCAGCGCAAGTCCGCGCGCGGCCAGCCTTTTCGAGAAGATGGGGCCGCTCTCCGCGCTCACGTTCCTGAACCCCGGCCCCGTATTTCGGAATAAGAGCATGGGTTCAAGATAGTTTACGTTTGGAAACTGCTGCTCGACCATCAAGTCCGGGTGGCCGTGCGCCAGGAGAAGGTCAAGATTGCCGTCGTTGTCATAGTCGAAGAACTTCACTCCCCAGCCACTCAGCAGCCAGGTAGCAGCTGCGAGTCCCACCTCATTGGCCGCATCGCTGAACGATTCGTCCCGGGAATTGTGGTAAAGAGAATGCGACTGGTGATCGATGTTTGCGACAAACAGATCCACCCACCCATCCTGATCGAAGTCGGCCGCGTCCACTCCCATTCCTGAGCGAGCCTTACCAAAGCTACTGTAGCCAACTCCGGCGAGCCCGCCAGTCTCTTCGAACCGCCCATTCCCTTTATTGATAAATAGAAAATTGGGAACCGTGTCGTTGCCCACAAACAGATCCAGCCAGCCATCATTATTGATGTCGGCAGCGACTACGCCCCACGCCTTCGCCAGGGATCTGGCGATCCCGGATTCCTTGCTCACATCCGTAAACGTGCCATCGCCATTGTTGTGGAACAACCAAGAAGGTGCAGGTGTAAACGGGGCTGGACTGCAGTACGCGCGATGGTTTTCCACACCGAGGCCGCACTGGCGGTTTGTTGTCTTAGAGAATTCGACAAAGCGGCAGACGAAAAGGTCCAGTCGGCCATCATTGTCATAATCGAACCACACTGCGCTGGTAGCCCAACCCGGACAAGCAATGCCCGCTTTCACCGTTACATCCGTAAACGTCCCATCACCATTGTTGTGGTAGAGAATGCTGTGGGGATACTGCGTGACAAACAAGTCCGGAAATCCGTCGCCGTCGTAATCTCCTACGGCCACCCCCATGCCGTAGGCATTGCCAGACACGCCGGCGGCCAGGGTGACGTCAGTAAACGTCCCATCGCGATTGTTACGGTAGAGCGCATTGCGCAATGTTTTTGGCGGGGTGTAGAAATCGCATGGGCCACTGTTCACCAGGTAGATGTCCATCCACCCGTCATTGTTGTAGTCGAGAAAAGCGCAGCCGGCACCCACCGTCTCCGGAAGGTACATGTCTGGCGACTCTCCTCCCGTGTGCGTCCATGAGATTTCGCTGGCAGCGGGAAGGACTTCTTCAAATGGGAAAGTCGATTCCGCACCGTGAGGAGCAGGGCCCGGCGGTCGGGTTTTTTCCAGAAGAAGGCCGAGGGCCGCCCAGCCCATGGCTTTCAGAATGCCGCGTCGTTCAACCATCCGCCCCCATTCTAAACTTGAGATTTTCAACGCGGAACGGTATTGTCCGGCGAGGCGGGCGGAGCCGCTTTCTTTTCAGAAAGCTGCTGCTGGAGTGTCATTTCCCGAGCCGAATCCTCCTTGCGGCCGGTGCGTGCGTAGGCCATGGCGAGCTGGTAATGTCCAGCCGGATCTTGGGGAACGATTTTCGTGTAGCGTTCGAGTGGCGTGATCGCGTCAGAGAAGCGCCCCTGGGAATTGAACGTCATGCCCAGTGCCAGCATTGCTTCCGCAAGGGCGGGATCGAGTTTCAGCGCCGATGTGAAATGCCGAACGGCGTCGGCCCATTGGCCGTCACGTCGCGAACTCTCACCGAGCCAGAATTCCGCGGACGCATTCGTCGGATCAATAACGAGCTCCTGCTCGAATTCCTTCCGCGCCTCTTCGGTAGTGGCCGGAGTTTCCGGTTGCGCAAGTACTACCCGCCCCAGCCGGAAATGAATATTGGGCAGCTTCGGGTTCTTCTCCAGGATCTTCCTGTAGATGGCTGCGGCTTCTGGCCACTTGTTTTGCGATTCCAGTGTCTCCGCTTCGAGTTCGAGGACCTGGTACGAGTTAGGCGCGATTCGGGCCAGGTCCTGGGATGCGTTTTCCGCTATTTCCAGGAAGACTTGTGTGGTCAGGTATAAAACTTCACGATCTTCTGGGTAATCGTGCCTCAAAGCCAACAAGGCAGTCACGGTGGCCTGGCCATCCTTCCGCTTTATGGCGCAACGCGCAACGGCCATTTGTGCCCGGTACTTGAGCTGCTTGTCGCTGTCGTCGGCGAGCTTTTTCAAAAGTGGAAGCGCTTCCTCACATCGTCCCGTCGCGGCCAGATCAATACCACGCTCGACAGGATTGGAAGGACCGGCGGGTGGTGAACTCGCGGGAGTCTGCGCGACGGCCCAAACGGCTGAGAGAACGACGCAAAACAGCGCTAGGGCACCTGAAAGAGAGAGTCTAAACAGAATTCCCGCTTTGAGCTCCGCCATAGGCAAACTTATACACCAGTGGTCGGTTTGAGTGCACCTGGTTCCTCTTCCTCTCATACGGCCATGCCCACATAAATACCCGCCGAGGCGAACATCCGAAGAGTTAAAGATAGATTCAAGAGAGGCGAAGCTGGAATTTAAGTATCTTATCGGAACAAGAAAGGGAGGCAGGTCATTGCCTCCCTTTCAGTTGTCTGAGCCAGTTAGAGGTTAAAAGCTGAATCGGGCCTGCATTTCGATGACGCGGGCACCCAATGCACTCGCCGACTCGCCGAAGTTCGGGTTCTGAATGTCAGACATGATCCCATTGGACCACGCTGCGCCGTTGCCGTTCAGATTGAGTTTGTTGAACAGATTATAGAAGTTGGCGCGAATCTCCAGCTTTGCGCTTTCCCCGAGGAGTCTCATGTTCGGCAAACCGAACGATTTGCTGAGAGTGGCGTCCACGTCGAAGTAACCTGGCCCCCGGAAGGAATTGCGGGCAATTCCCGGACGAGTCGGCAGAGGACCAAAGCCCTGCTGACCGCTGGGACATACGGCAGGATCTGGGTTCGGAAACAGACAAGGGAAAAGAGTACCAGGCACGACAGCGGGAGGAGTGAAGAAGCTGGATGCGCTGACAGTGCTATTACTTCGGAAATTCGGCTTGAATCCGCCATTGTAAGCGGCCGGCAGAAAGGCGCCGGATCCAGAGTCGCTCGATGAGCCGCCCGCGTTCTGTCCGAAGGTGAAAACCGGATCAAAACCGTTGTTGCCAAGAACTGCTGAGTCATTCTGACCCTGGAAGTTGTACTGCGGCGTCCAGGGGAATCCGCTGTGCGCGTTCAGAATCCCCGAAATGCTCCAACCTCCAGCGACCTTCTCCATCCAGCTATTGCTGCCGTGAAAGATACTCGGAGACCAGACACCGAACACCTTGAATGCGTGGGCGACGTCGTAGTCGGCCGTTGCAAAGCCAGTCGATGAATCCCATTGATAGAAGGGGCCGGCGTAAGCATTCGAACCGGGATCCATGGTGTGGCTCAGGCGATACTGCGTGTCCAGCATGAAGGAGCTGCTGAAAATATGCCTCGCTTCCAAAAAAAGGGCATTGAAGCGCCCATTGCCGTTATTCGCATAGAACGTAACGCCGTGGACAACTGGATTGAACATAGTGCCGGCGACGGCCGCTGGGTCATAGAGGTTGTAGTGGGTCGTCAGGTGGCGCGTCTGGCTTCCCTGATATCCAGCCGAAGCCACCCAATGGTGACCCAAATCGTATTCCGCTCCGAGCGTGTAGTGGAGATCGTACGTGGTCGGCACGGTAGCATCGAGTGCGGTTAGGTCAGTACAACAAGTGGTCGGCAGGTTTCCTGGTCCAAACGTCACAATGGCATTTGGATTTGCCGCGTACCCGTTGGGGTTATTGACGTTCAAGGGGAAGGTATTAATGTAGGTGAGATTCCCGGCAGCCGCCGAAAAAGTCTGGCCGTTGGAAACAAATGGCGGGTTGAAACGGGTGTCCAGTGTGTTGGATTGGGCGATGCCGTTATAAGCGATTCCGAAGCCGCCGCGGATAACCAGCCGGTTGCCGAATGCACCCGGGCTCCAGGCAAAACCGAGCTGCGGGCCGAAGTTCGCTTTCTGTGCGTTGAATTGGTTCCCGCCGGTGCGGGTTCTCATGTTAGTAAACAGACCAGCCCCGCTACCAAGTACCACCGTGGCAAGTTTGCCGCGCTTCTCCGAAACCGCGCCAAAGTACTCCCAACGCAGGCCAGCGTTCACAGTCAGGTTGGGCCTCAGCTTGTAATTGTCCTGAAAAAAAAGGGCCGCGACGGTGGACCTAAGATCTTTTCGTAGAGCAGAGGGTACGCCGGTCTGGGGATCGAACTGTGCGTTCTCCGTTACCGGAGCATCGTTGAGAAAGTCCCAAATGTTGTTGAAAGTGTAGCCGGGACGATCAGACCAGAAAGGTGCGTCCACAGAGAGCAGACGGGTAAACTCCCCGCCCATCTTCATGGTGTGCGCGCCATGAACCTTGGTAAGCATATCCTTGGCGGCATAGGTCCACTGGTCGAAGCCGTTGAAGGAGCCGATTCCGAATCCGTTCACCGAAAACCCCCCGGTTGAGTTGAAGCCGACTTGCGGCAGGCCCCACGGAGCTTTGGGATTAAGTGCGAGATCCTTATCCATCCAACCGGCGGCGTTAACGCGCGCCTCATTGATCAGACTGGAGCCGAATGTGTGGTCCCACACCAATGTTGCCGCGCGGTTAGTGTTGCCGCTGTTGAACAAATTCATCAGGCGGTTGCCATTTCCATTGATACCTTTGCTGGTGTTCGGCACGTAGAAAATGCTGAAAGCAAGCAAATCTTTGCCGGTCACATTGAAGTCTAGGCGGCCCATGTACTGCACGTGGCTACTGTCGCTGGGTGTAATCAGACCATTCAAGAAAACAACGTCCGCAGTTGTCGGATCAAGGTTGTTGGCTCCGCCTGATCCGTTGCCGCCGGTGCCGGGCGAGGCGCTACTCGTGTACCCGGCATCGCGTGTTCCACGCGCACCCGTCAGAGGAGTGCCGAGGTTGAGTCCCTGGCCGGGGATGGTGATGCAGTTTACTCCCTCCATGAGACCGACGCTGGCGCAGCTGTTATCCACTTGAGTGCCGCCAAAGGGACCTACGTTGGGAAAGCTAAAAAATGCGGCAGCGTTGGTTCCGGAGGCAGCCAAAGCGCGGAAAGCTGGTGTCTCGTACCAGCCGTTGCTGGTAGTCTGCTTCGCTTTGTTGGTCAACCTTTCGTAGGCGAAGAAGGCAAATATCCTATTGTGCAGGATTGGGCCCCCGGCTGACCCACCCCAATCGTTGAAGCGGTTGTCATCTCTCACGTTACCGCAATAGCCGCCGGCTTTGGTGTTCTTGCAACCTGGCAAATCGCTGTTATAGCCGTTGTACTTGGTGAAGGCGTTCAGGCCGGGGCGATGCGCCTTAAAGAATAGACTCCCGTGGTATTGGTTGGTTCCGTTTTGCGTGATGACCTGAACCTGCGCTCCACGGTATCTTCCGTTTTCGGCGTCATAGTTGTCGGTGACAATCTTGACTTCTTTGACGGCGTCCTCGTTAGGCGTGATGACGGACGTTCCGCCCCAGGTGACGCTGGTGGTTCCCACGCCGTCAATCTGGTAGTTATTTTCGCCGGTCCGAGCACCGGCTGCCGTGATCTGGCCGCCGTTCTCAATCTTGAAGATGCCATCGGTGCCACCCGTGCCACCAACCGTCGTCCCCGGCAGGTTAGCGGTGCCGCCTCCGGAGGCCTGCGCGCCGTCACCAAAGGCACCAGGAGCCAGTTGCAGCAATTGGAAAACGTCGCGGCCGAAGGACGGCATTTTTTGAATCTGATCGCTTGTCACCGTGCCGCTTACGTTGGCAGTTTCGGTGTCGATCGGCGGAGTGGCGTCAGTGACCGTAACTGTTTCAGTCGCCTGCCCGATTTCAATCTGAATATTGACGGCGTTCGACTGCTCGGCGATTACGCTGATGTTTTCGAGAATCTTCTGTTTGAAGCCAGCCTTCTCCACCGTGATGGTGTAGAGGCTGGGAGAAAGCGCATTGAAGTTGTAAATGCCGTCACCGTTTGTGGTCGTCTTCGACTCGCGGCTTGTTTCCTGATTTTTCAGGGTCACATTTGAATCGGAGACCACGGCTCCCTGTTGGTCAGTTACGACTCCCTGAATGGAGGCACGATACTGGGCCTGCGCCACAGCGGTCAGAACAACAGCGCTGACAACCAACAATCCCACGCGGAGTGAAATGGTGCGGCTCATGGACTCCTCCTCAGCACTGCGCAAATGTGGTTGGAGACCGATCGATTTTATTTCTACTAAATCGCTAAAAAAGCGATTTAGTAGAATTCGACTGCTTATAGCACAGCCTATTTTCGACAGTCAAGAATATTGCGGGACAGGTAACCTTCGGCCGCAGCTCAAAAACCAGTGGCTCGGCAGTTTAGCCAACACTCCGGGAATAATGGTTGCGTCCTTCTCCGAAAAGGTTGCTGGAGCTCCGACTGTCATCGCCCCCTTTTAGTTATTGTGAGTTGTTGTGTGCACGTCTTTTTTTTGCCTGATTGTCGCGCGACGAGGGGGGGCACGTGGTTTCCCGGACAATCAACTCAGGTTCAACTGTCGTCTCCCGGTGGTTAAGGCCTGGTTGCGGCCGTTTAATACGTTGCAACACGATTTCAGCGGCGAGCCTTCCCATTTCTCTCAGCGGCTGACGCACGGTAGTAAGACCGGGATTCTGATAGGCGGCGCTTTGGATGTCGTCAAACCCCACGACCGAAACATCGTAGGGCACCCGTAACCCGGAGTCGCGCAGGGCGCGGATGGCGCCCATCGCCGAAATATCGTTGAAGGCGAAAAGGGCTGTGAAGGGTTCATGTCCCGACAGCAAGCGTTTCGTGGCTTTAAACCCAATTTGGGGAGAGGGTGAGTCGCCCTCCAATTGTGCGATCAGTTTGGTCGAAATCCGCAGTTTAAGCTGGCGAGCAACCCTTTCGATATTCGTCCAACGCACTTGGGTGTCGGAACTAAAGGCCTGCCCTTTGATGAAAGCGATGTGGCGATGACCGAGCTGAAAAAGATGCTTTAAGGCTACCTCGGCCGCGCGTTCGTGGTTTAGAACGATGTTGGTCACTCCCTTTACGTCGTTGTGCCCTGACACGGTGACCACGGGGACGGGAAGGGAGAGGTTCCAAGGCGTATCCACCGCGATCAGGCCGTCCACCGATCGCTCCAAAAAAAGCCTGGGGTATTCGTCAATCAGGTCAGGGCGGTGGCGGTGGCTGGCCACAAAATAGAAATATCCTTCTTGCAGAAGATAGTCCTCAATACCTCTCATGACTGACGACGAATACCCGTCGCTGACCTCCGGGACGATGACCCCAATGGTGTAGCTGCGCTGCGAGCGCAGAGTTCGTGCAAGAAAATTGGGGCGATATTTGAACTTACCGGCGGCCGCAAAAATCCGGTCCTTTGTCTCCTGGGGGATGGAATCGGCGACGGTTGACCGATTGATCACGAGCGAGACAGTTGCGGGAGAAAGCCCGAGGTGTTCCGCGAGTTTTTTTAAGCTCACCGGTTTACGGCTCACGGCCGCTCCTCGTCTCTCTTAATATCCTTACGCAGCGCAGTCTCGCACAAGCGGAATCGCGGATCAAGAGATGTTGATGGTCCGAATCCGCCCTCCTATTGACACGAAGGAACAAAACGTTATTTCATACACTGCGGTGGCGACTTGCTAACGCGATTTAGTAGATGGTAAAGCGCCGCTCCACGTGAGGTGCTATCCATGCAATTGGAGGTACGAGGAGCGATTGCCTTTTGTTTACTCCGGGGGAGACCCCGTCCGCAGTCCATGGCTGGAAGATCGCGCGCATGGGTTCTCGCTGGAATCTGCATGGTACTCGGTGCTTTACTTCTTCCGGCTCAGACGGTGCCCAGGGCATCCGAAGAGGACCGGTCGAGTGGCATAAGTAGCGCCACTCTCGACGCCAGAGTGGAATCCAGTCTCCGACTCATGACGGTGGACGAAAAAGTGGGGCAGCTGGTGCAATATTCTGCGGGTCAGGCCACGGGGCCTGGAACTGGACGGACAGACTACGAAGACATGATTGCCCGCGGAGAGATTGGCGCGTTGCTGAATGTCGTCGACCCGCACGAAATCAATCGCTATCAGCGGATCGCGATGGAAAAGTCCCGGTTACATATCCCTCTCCTGTTCGGACTGGACGTTATTCACGGATTCAAGACTGAGTTCCCAATCCCCTTGGGTCTGGCCTCGACATGGGATCCTGCTCTGGTGGAGAGAACCTCTCGCGTGGCGGCTGTCGAAGCTTCGGCGAGCGGCATCCGGTGGACATTCTCCCCGATGGTCGACATCGCGCGCGACGCTCGTTGGGGACGCATGGCAGAAGGCGCGGGCGAGGATCCTTTTCTGGGTGCCGCGATGGCGGCGGCATACGTAAGGGGCTACCAGGGTGCGCGTCTGGATGCGCCGGATAGCATTGCCGCGTGCGCCAAGCACTATGTCGGCTACGGCGCGGCGGAGGGTGGGCGAGACTACAACTCCACCGAAATCTCGGAGCATACTTTGCGGCAGTTCTATCTCCCTCCATTTCACGCGGCTGTCGAAGCCGGTACCGCTTCCCTGATGAGCGCCTTCAACTCCCTCAACGGAGTGCCGTCTTCGGCAAATTCGTTCACGCTGAAGCAAGTCCTGCGGAAGGAATGGGGATTTCGGGGTTTGGTGGTCAGCGATTGGAGTTCGGTGGGAGAGTTGGTCGCACACGGCATCGGCGTCGACGACACGATGGCGGCGCGCAAGGCCTTCGTGGCTGGTGTTGATATGGACATGGCCAGCAGCCTTTATCACGATCACCTGGCGCAGTTGGTGAGTTCGGGCGTTGTGAAACAGGCCGATTTGGACGAAGCGGTGCGACACGTGCTTCGAGTCAAGCTGGCCTTGGGTTTATTCGAACATCCCTTTGTCGATGAACCGGCCGCAGGCAAGGCTGCTTTCCAGCCGGCGAGTCTCGCCCTGGCGCAGACTGCTGCCGAGCGGTCTCTCGTCTTGCTGAAGAATGCCGCTACAGAAGGCGGCAAACCTCTCCTCCCGCTTTCGAAGGACATAGCGAATCTGGCGCTGATTGGACCGCTCGCCGATGATCCTCCAAACGCCGCAGGTACAGCGAAAGGGACGCCACCGCGTGTCTCTTTGGCTGCGGCGCTCGCTGATCGTGTTGGAGAAAGCCATCTCGTCCGCGCCAAAGGAGTGGATGTTATCGCGGGGACAGACGACGAAATCGCCGCGGCAGTGATGGCGGCCAAGAAGGCGGATGTGGTCATTCTTGCACTGGGCGAAGATCCGGACATGAGTGGGGAGGCCGCGTCCCGCGCGCATCTGGGACTTCCGGGCAGGCAGCAGGAACTTCTGGAGGCAGTCGCAAGTACCGGCAAGCCCATGGTGTTAGTTCTGTTCAGCGGGCGTCCTTTAACTTTGCCTTGGGCGTTTGAACACGTGCAAGCAGTGCTTGCAGGGTGGTTCCCTGGTTTTGGGACAGGACCCGCCGTTGCCCGCACACTCTTCGGCGAGGTGAACCCCAGCGGGAAACTGGTGGTGAGTTGGCCGCGCAGTGTTGGACAGGAGCCGCTTTACTACAACGCTCTGAATACCGGGCGTCCCACTGGCAACGCGGATCTCAGCCATCCACCTGCAACCGCGGACGACAGGTACCTGTCGCGTTACATCGATGAACAAAACAGTCCGCAGTTTCCGTTTGGCTATGGTGCGTCGTACACCAGCTTCGCTTATGGGATGACCACGGTCAGCAAATCGAAGTTGAGTGCAGCGACTCTCAACCAGAACCTCAAGGCCAAGGCGGAAGCAGTCGTGAGAGTCGAAGCCGACGTGTCAAACACGGGCTCCCGGTCCGGAGAAGAAGTCGTCGAGCTTTACATTCGCCTACGAGGGACAAGTACAGCTCAACCCGTGCGCGCGTTGAAAGGCTTCCGGCGTGTTGCTCTCGCTCCGGGAGAAACGCAGAAAGTGACGTTTGATCTCAAGCCGGAGGCCTTCGCCCTCTGGAATGACCGCAATCAGTTTGCCGCCGAACCTGCCAAACTGAGTGTCTGGATCAGTCCCGATTCAGCCCACGGCGCTGCGGCGGAGATGGAGATCGTTCCGTAAAATGAACGGTTCACTCCGGCACGCAGCACCTTAATAGAAGCTTGAGGCTGACGCTCATGAAATTCTGGAAACTTAAGTCTGGCACGACGGAAAAGATGTGCTGCCTTCTGCTGTTCACCGTGTTTTGCGTTTGCGGACGCGTATGGGGGAACACGGACTATTATCGCCACACCGTTTTCGATAACAGTTTGACCTCGGATAGCTACTTCTACAGTGCGGGTACATCGAATGGGCCCAGTTTTCTTGAGCAGAAAGACTGGCGGTTGCCGGTCGACACCAAGACTTTTCTGACGCCGCCGAATGCTCTCCGCCTGCAATGGCAATCGCAGCCCGGTGGGGGGTGGGAAGCCGAAGTGCGCCTGGTCAACTTTCGCAACCGTTTTCCGGAAATGTCTGGACACAATCTCTATTTCTGGTGTTTTGCTCCGCAGCCGCTTTCCGCGGACGACCTTCCTTTGCTAGTGCTCTCTACCGGGCGTGAGGGTTTGCAGGTCGCCGAGTTTCCTGCTTCTTTCACCGATCCTTTGCCGATGGGTAAGTTCACGGGCGATCTGCCCGCGGGGCGCTGGGTTCAGGTGCGCATCCCGTTGTCTGAATTCCACAGCGGCTCTATTTACCCATTCCGTCCGGAATATCTGCAGAATGTCGTTTTTCATCAAGGACGCGCCGATGGCGCGCGGCACACTCTCGTCGTCGATGAAGTTCGGATTGACGACGATTCCGCCGAGAGTGCAGAGGCACCGCTGCCTGTGCCCGGGAATGTGCGGGCGATCGGTTATGACCGGCACGTGGAAGTCTGCTGGGATCCGGTGAACAGTCCCGCGCTCGGCCGCTACGTGATTTATCGTTCCCTCGACGGGAAGAACTTCGAGCCCATTGGCATTCAACTCCCGGAGACCAATCGATACTCGGATTTTCTGGGCAAGTCGGGAGTTACGGCTGCATACAAGGTTGCCGCGTCGGACGTCCGTTACCATCAGTCTCCGCTTTCGAAAGCAGCCAGCACATCCACGCGGGAGTTCAATGACGACGAACTACTCACCATGTTGCAGGAGGCCTGCTTCCATTATTACTGGGAGGGAGCTGATCCTCACTCGGGTATGGCTCGCGAGAACCTTCCTGGCGACGACCGCATCGTTGCCACGGGCGCGAGCGGATTCGCCATCGCCACCCTTGTTGTGGGCGTAGATCGGGGCTTCATCACGCGGGAACAGGGAGTTGAGCGCCTGACCAAGATTGTTGCATTTCTTGAACACGCGCAGCGTTACCACGGCGCTTGGTCGCACTACATGGACGGAGGCACTGGAAAGACGATGCCAGTGTTCGGCATGTTCGATAACGGTGGAGACCTGGTGGAAACGTCGTTTCTCATGCAAGGGCTTCTCGCTGCACGGCAGTACTTCCATGGTAAGGCGGAGACTGAGGAAACTCTCTATCGCCGAATCTCACAGCTCTGGGAGAGCGTCGAATGGGATTGGTACCGTGATGACCCGAAGAGTGACTTCATTTATTGGCATTGGTCCGCGGAGTGGGCGCGACAGATTCATCATCCGCTCGTTGGATTCAACGAAGTCATGATTACGTATCTGCTCGCGATGTCCTCGCCGACGCATGGCGTGCCCGTCGATATGTACTATTCCGGCTGGGCCGGACAGTCGCAACAGGCGATTGGGTATCGTGGAGGTTGGTCCGGCAGTACGGATGGAGATCATTACTTCAACGGGCACACTTATTACGGCATCAAACTCGACGTGGGCGTGGGCACGGGTGGTCCACTGTTTTTCACGCACTACTCTTATTTGGGTTTCGATCCGCACCGCCTGCACGACCGCTATACGTCCTCCTATTTCGAGAACAACCGCAACATCGCGCTCATCAATCGCGCGTACTCGATTGCCAATCCGAAACACTTCGCGGGCTACGGACCCAATGCGTGGGGATTAACCGCGAGCGACGGTCCGCAGGGCTACGTCCCGCACGCTCCTGATGACGCCGACGATCGCGGGACACTAACCCTCACCGGGGCGCTCGCTTCTTTTCCGTACACACCGGAGCCTTCCATGACGACCTTCAAGCACTACTATCGCGATTTGGGGGCTCAGTTGTGGGATATCTACGGTCCTCGCGATGCCTTCGATCCTGGGCACAACTGGATTTCACCCATCTACATGGGACTGAATCAAGCGCCGATCGCTGTCATGGTTGAGAATTACAGGACTGGCCTGGTCTGGAAGAACTTTATGTCAAATCCCGAAATCACCGAAATGCTTCGTAAGCTTGACGCGCTCACAGCAAAATAGCGAGGGCAGGAGTGCCGGTAAATTGACATTAAGATGATGATAGAACAGGTAGGCTAGCGGTGTCTTCGCGAATGCCAACGGAGATGTGTACGTCGCCGTGATCCGGGAATAATTGGCAATCTGACCTGGTTCACTCTCCGCCTTCCTCGGAGAATTCACTTCACCCGCTTCTGCGTTCTTGCGTCGCCCTCTTTTAATGTCCCTGCTTGACGGTTTGGAGAATCGGCTCCAGGAAGCGTCCGTATTTATCCAACGTGGCTTCATCGTTGTGGGCTAGCGCTGTTCTCACGGCCATCGCGGTGGCGGGCGTCACGATTTCAAGCCGGCCGACAAAGACGCGCACGATCTGCCCCGGCACTGGATCGATTGTGAGAGGCAAGACCTTCTCGATGAACCCGCTCGGCACGATGTAAATCAGCCGACTGCCTTCTTCGAACCACGAGTCCTTCCAGGTCTCAACCATGGCGTGGGCTTCGTCCCGATATAGACCCTGACCGACGAGAATCTCTTCCAGATCGCCGTACAGAGAATCAACGCTTCCATTCAGCACCGGAGGGTCCACGGTCGTCGCATCGGTTAGCGCGCCGGTTAAGCGATAGCCAACTCGTTCGCTGCGGCGCTCAAAAAGGATCGCGTTGGGAATCTCGTCTTCGCTAAGACTTTCGACCACAAGCTTTCCGTCGGAGGTCAACCGGGCGGAAATCGGCAATGGGCTGGCGGAAACTCCTCGATAAAAAAGGAATTTCTCTCGCTGCTCCCCCGTACTGGCCCGGACGCGGACTGGCGAGGAAGCGGTCTCGCGAGCAGCGTAGTAGCGATTCGGCTGCACCTCGCTCGGGAACTCGCCAGCCAGATTCGGAGAGACGGCGACGCGATTCCACCCAATGCTCCCACCCACCGATAACCGACTCAAGCTGGTATCGGTCATGACTCCGGTCGGCTGAACGCGATCAGCATGGGGATACCACTCGGTGATGAGTCCCTTAGCGAAGGACACTTTCGCCGACACGGTCAGGTCGCGCGGAGAATAAAAATAGAGCACTGGCGTCTCCATGCGAATGGTGCCACGCAGCCCCAGCTTGAAGTTGACGCCGTTGATATGCTCCACGAATTGGGGCAGATCGGTGGACGGGGGAAATCGTGGCAAGCCTAACGGCAACCATTCGACCGCTCGACCGTCATTGCCGGCAATTGCGGTGAACGTTCCCCACTCGTGGGCCGTGAGGTCTGGAGCGGTGTGCTGCTCGTCTGTGGTCCAGCCCGCGAGCGAGAAGGCCAACAGCCCACATGCCAACAGACGGGGAAGCCATGATCTGACTTCCCCTGCAGTAAGAGACTTGCCGATTGCCGGGTTCATTGCTAAAACCTTCCTGCCGGCGCGGCGACCAGAAGCTCGGAGATCGTCTCATGGTTGAAGTTAGAGGCCAGGTTCTGCGCGAGAAGAGGATCGTGCTTTGCTCCTGCCATCGCCTTTTGGACGTGATCGCGGTGAGCGCCGTCGGGGCCCGCCAGGGTGATCATGGCAGCCGCGAATTCCATTTCCGGATCCGACCCGCGCAAACTGATTGCCTTTCTTACCCAGTTGTATCCGTCGAAGCCGGCTGCGGGGTTGGGCTCGCCTTTGCCCATCCATTGTTTGTAAGCCTCGGCCAGGTAGCCGAGGTCGAGCCACGCAAGGGCGTCCGGGCGACCGGCGGCATCTGAATTCGCGGCACGTGCTTGAAGTCGAGTGATCAGTTCCTTCGCCACTTGCGGGTCTTGGCGGGCGTAGATTGTGGCCCGACGCAAGGTCTCCATGTGCACCAAGACAGGAGTGTTCGAGTCGAGAATTGCCAGCGTGTCTCGGCTGAGGTTCTTCAGGTCATAGTCTGTGCTTCCTTTGTGGTTGAACTCAACCCAGGGCAGCGACTTCGCTTGGCCGATTTCAATGGGATGGCAGATAAGAGGTGGTCCGGCGTGTGCGAAGGTTGTGAACCCGAGCAGAACCGCAACGGTGCTGATCGCGAGGCGTGAGAAGGCATGTGAATTCATGTTTTAGATTCTCCCCAATCTTGCTGATTTGCCCACGTTTCAAGAGACGCCGACGGAAAGAGGACTGTTAACAGGCCGGTGTGGCGTACCGCGACAAAACTTGTGGTTTGACTACGAGGTGGAATGCTGCAGGTCACTTTTCGCGAACTGGCGTGGCTGTTCCCGCCCAAGAGCGCTCCCAATGGCGCCAAACGGAGATGTCGTCAAATCCCAGTTCGTTCCACCACAGGTCCAGCATCGGCTGATCGAGTCGCAAGATGCTTTCTTTCGTGACAGTGGCAGGAGGAGGCACGAACTGGCGCAAGCGGTCGTAGACGAGGACTCTCTGCCCCTCATCGACACGCGCCAGCAGATGCCACAGCGTGAGTGCATCGCCTTTGCGAGCCTCGCCCAGTACGATCGCCAAATCGTGTGCGCGTTGTTGCGGTGTGCTGTCCTCAAAATCGAGTCTCGCCAAAGCAGAGCGGAGCTCGGCGGAGGCATCCTCGAAGTACGGCGTACCGGGACCAACCTTCGGCCGCGTCGCGCAAGCTGCGCCCGCCGGGATAAAGGACTCGTGGCCATCCAGCTTGAATCCTACCCACCCGAGGGATGTGCGCACCATCCCTGCGCCCGAATCGTCGACCTGCAATGTGTAGGCGCAACCCAGATCCACCGTGACAGCCGATGGCGTGTCGACCACGAATTGACCCGGAGGCGCCCAGATATAGGTATGAATCGTTCCGCGATCCAGAGCAAGCCGCCTCAGCCCCGAAGCCATGCTCAGCAAGCGCAGGCGTGTGCTCGGATCTACATCGATCTTCCCGGTATCGTCCGCCTGAAGGCTGGCCCGCGACAGCCCGTCGGTTTCAAGCATTTGGCCAATGCCGAGACGGCTGGTTCCTTCTTTCCCGCTGATCGTTTTTCTTCCGATTCGAGGTGTCCCTTCCACGCTGGACACGTCCCAACCCGCCACAGTCGTTGGAGTAGGCTTCGTTCTGTACACCAGAAATGTCACTGCAACGATGGCTGCCACGGCAACCGCTGCGGTAGCCAGAGCGGGAAACAGACGCATCCTCCAGAGAAAGAAGGTCCATCGTCGGTCGGGGACGATCTCCGGAAAAACCGGGGTTGGAGAATCATGTCGAAACCTCCCGAGTAACGTTTCCAGATGCTGGATCTCGGGATCGGGTTCGCCAGATCGGTCCCACAGATAGTCGTCACTCTCTATCGACGGTCTGTTTTCGGTTCGATTGTTGCCCGTGTCCATGACTAGGACTTCTCCTGTTCTGGCCCAACGCGGCTCGGGCCCGCACTTAGCTTGGCGCGGAGCTGCTCCATGCCGCGATGCAAATTGACGCGCACCGAGCCGTGCGTCATCCCAGTGCGAGCTGCAATTTCAGGACCGGTCATGCCCTCGACCAGCCGCAGAATCAAGGTCTCCCGATAGGTCTCGGACAGACTCATGACCGCCTCGAGGATTGCGGCCGACGGGCAATCCTGATCTCCGCCGGACGTTCCACACTGAATTTCTTGGTCAGAGGCATGATCCGGCAGTGGTTCCTCTGGCACCGATCGACGGTGATAATCATGCGCCACATTGCGAGCGATGGCTGCCAGCCATGCTCCAAAGCTTGCGGTTTCGCGCAGCGTTGACAGCCGGCGAAGTGCCCGGATGAAGACATCCTGAACGAGGTCATCCACATCGCCGACCGGGACCTTCGCCAGCAGAACTCCGTGGACCATGCGAGCGTACCGCTCGTAGAGCTGCCCAAACGCTGCGCGGTCGCCGTCGCGCGCCGCAGCCACCCATGTCGCGTCCTCGGAGATTTCCAACCCGGACGGCTCCCTTAGAGGCCCGGGTCGAAGGCCTGCCGCGAGCAGGTCACCTCTGTCTCCGGACCTGGCCATGCGCGCAAAATCCCCACCACATGATAGACGTTCGTCGGGAGGGGAGTGTTAACAACGCCCGGTTGTCAGCTACTCTTCCCTAATCAGATTAAGGTCCGAGTGGCCCCGTAACCCGCCAAAGTGGCCAGCAGGACTGCAACGATCGAACCCAAGTCCGATATATTGAATAGGATGAGGGAAGATAATCATGGGCGACTCCGTAACCGAAAGCCTAATCCTAGATCTTCTTGAGTGGCTGGTAAAACGCGATCGAAGCTACGAAGAAGTGATGGATGCATGGCGTACGTCATGCCCCAGACTGCCGGTTTGGGAGGATGCGAATGATGGCGGACTTGTCATGAAAGAGCAAGTGCAAGGACGCTGCATGGTTAGGATTACATCATCAGGGCTTGCCCTCCTTGAGCAGCGCAGGCTTCGCAAGCCTGAAGCGTCCC
>WNFC01005482.1_pt1 | contig 16905 bp, 11 predicted proteins | sample 5400541 | NCBI WGS metagenome assembly WNFC01 (sample SAMN13153342, study PRJNA577476) | soil metagenome | isolation source: 120 cm saprolite under Douglas fir tree site 2 hole 2 replicate 1 | place: USA:California | collected 2015-04-18
TCGGCGGAAAAACTGAACTCGAGGTTGGGGCACCCCTCGCCCGGCCCGATCACCCTCACCCGGTTCGGCGTGACGGTCAGCTCCTCCATGATGCGGGGTGGCCGGTTTCGAAGCGGTGGGATGTTCAAAACCCGGTCCTCCTGGGAGAGCACGCAAGCGTTGAGCGCGCATGCGCCCAGACAGGGGATGAGCAACGCGCTTGCCAACGAGGAAAGGGGGCGAAACATAGTGTTTTTAGGCATTTACCGAACGCATCGGCCGCCCCGCGCGTCCTTTCCGTCGAGATACCGCGACAGCGGCGTCATGTGTGGGATCTCTGGGTCATGCGCTGCTCTCGGCATCAGGAACATCGGCAGCCGAGCGATCCATCCGCTCACCCTCCAGCTTCTCCAGATGGCGAAAGATCGTCCGCGGGTCCACCCCGAGGTCCTTCGCCGTCTTCGTGCGGTTGCCGTTGTTTTGCTCGAGCACTTCGTTGATGTAGCGCTTCTGAAACTCCTCCTTCGCCTGGGCCAGGGGAAGGATGGGGCCGAGGTTCTCCGGCTTGAGATCGAGATCCTCCGCGCCGATCAGCGGCCTGTCGGTGAGCACGACCGCCTTCTTGATCCGGTTCTCAAGCTCGCGAACATTGCCCGGCCAGGCGTACTTCTTCATCGCGATGATCGCCGCAGGAGTGAACGCGCGGACCTTGGAGTTGAGCTCGCGGGTGCACTTCTGGAGGAAGAACTTTGCGAGGACGACCACATCCTCTCCGCGATCGCGAAGTGGCGGGAGCTTCAAGGCGACGACGTTCAGTCGGTAATAGAGGTCCTCGCGGAACCGGTTGCTCTTCACTTCATCCTCGAGAACCCGGTTGCTCGCGGCGATCACCCGGATGTCCACCGGCTCGCCGCGGTTGTCCCCTACTTTGTAGATGATCTTCTCTTCCAGCGCGCGAAGCAGCTTTACTTGTAGAGCTAGAGGCAGCTCGCCGATCTCGTCGAGGAACAGCGTACCGCCGTTGGCCGACTGGAACTTTCCTGCCCGGGTGGCCACCGCCCCGGTAAACGCGCCCTTCACGTGCCCGAACAGCTCGCTCTCGAGCAGATTCTCCGGGATCGCTCCGCAGTTGATGGTCACGAAGGGACCCTCGGATCGAAGGCTACGGCGGTGGAGCTCGCGCGCGATCAGCTCCTTGCCCGTCCCGGTTTCCCCGCTGATCAACACCGCGATGTCGGTGACCGCGATCTTGTCGATTCGCTTGAAGACCTCGCGCATTCCAGCACAGGCGCCCACGATCTCCCCGTACCGCTGGTCCTCGAGCTTCCGGCGCAGCTCGGTGTTGTCGAGCCGCAGCTCGTTCACCAGCATCGCGTTCTGAAGCAAAAGCGATGCCTGCGAGGCAAAGATGGTCAGCAGGTCCAGTGTCTCGGATTCGAATCGGTTCGCCAGCCGATCATTGCCGACATAGATCAACCCGAAAACATCGCCCCGGTGCGTCAGCGGCACGCACATGATCGACAAGAGCTTGAGGTTGACCACGGACTCGGAAGACTTGAACTCCGGATCATCCAACGCGTCGCTGATGATCAGCGGCCGCCGGGACTGAATGACCTTCGCGATGATCGAATCAGAGACGCGCTCCACCGCGTCCTCGATGTTCTCGCGGGCGATGTTCCGGGCGACCTTGATCCGAAGCTCGTTGTTCTCCATCAGGATCAGGAAGCCCTTGTCGGCGCGGGTGACGTCGATCACCTCGTCCATCAAGCTCTCCAGCAATCGGTCGAGGTCGTAGGTGCCGAGCAGTTTCTCCGAGAACGAGGTGAGCTGGCGCAGCGCCTTGAGCTCGCTGACTTTTCCCACTCCGGCCGACTGGCTGGTCGATGAATTGACAGCGCCTGGGCTCATCGAGTTGTCGAAGAGAAGCTCGCAGTCGCCGAGGCGGATCCGGTCATTCTGGGCGAGGACGTGCTCATCGCGCTTCTTGCCGTTCACCTGAAAAGGGCCGCCGTGGCTTCCGACCCGGTAGGACTTTCCGTCGAAGAGGATGTGCACCGCGCTGTCCGGTAGGCCGGGATCCTCGAGGGAAATGTCGTTGTCGGCGCTGCGGCCAATGCTGGTGAGCGCCTTGACCAACAGAGCGTGGCGAACCTTTCCATCGGGCATGCGAATGATCAGGCCGGCCATGAGATCGCCTCAGAAGGTGAGCCCAAGGAGGGCTCCGGGTGCGTCGGTGGTAGCAGAGAGCTCCACTCGAATGGACGACCGGCGCTCCGGCTTGTCCACCGGAACAGCGGGGTCCTGAGAGTTGGACCGAGTGATCGGGGCGGACGAAGCGATCACCGACCGGTGGTGAAGAATCGCGTCGATGACGCCGATAGCATAAGTGACGAAGAACGCGCCGCCGCTGGCGTACTTCACGGCTCGCCACACGTTCGCTTGGTGCTCGCGCTCAGGGGGGATCCCTCTCACCGTCAAGGTGTAGGTGCCGCTCTGAGTGAGTCGTTCGTCGAGCGTGATCGGGCGGTCCTGGAGGAGGTTGTCGTATGCCACGAAGGCGGCGATGCTCGTCAGCGCCAAGACTCCCTCGGTGGCCGCGAAGGCAATTCCCACGCCGGTGCGGCCCTGCTGGAACTGGCCGGCGCCGAATGGAAGCAGATTCACGATGAAGCTTTGGGGGCGAGTGGAGGAGATGCTCGCTTGCCGGGCCAACTCCTCGAGGCGGCGCCGCTGTTGCTCGGATTCCAGGCGGGCCCGCTCGCGTTCCTCGGCCTCCTTCAGGCGTTCGGCGCGCCGGCGACGCTCCTCCCGGATCGCCTCCAGCTCCGAAGCGCGATCTTTGCGCAGCTCCTCGAAGTAGGCCACTGCCTGCGGTGGCACGAGGAACGGGTCGAGCCGGTAGTCGGGATCGAGCTGGAGTAACGCCCAGAGGTGCCGCTCCGCCGCTGGCTTCTGGTGAAGGTAGAAGCCGGCGAGTCCGGCGTATTTATGGAGCTCCATCACATCGGCCTGGGACAGGTTGCCCCGGTCAATGCGCTCGCTGGCCTGCTTGAGCGCATTGGCATAGTTGGCGTATTCGAACTCCGTCCGGACGCGAGCGATCTCGGGATCTTGAGGCTGCGCGGGTTGGCTTTGAGCTGGAACAGTCCAGGAGAAGACGGCCAGCGCCCCGAGCGCGATTTGGACGGAGCGCCTCATTCGGGCTCAAGACGGCCCTCGAGGATTTTAGATTCACCCGGCACCACCGTCACCTCTTCCCGCTTCGATTTGAATCCCGATCGGGTGATTTCATAGCTTACCTTCTGCTTGGGGGTCCCCTTTGGGAAGAAAACTTCGAAGGGGCTCGCCCGCGCATCGGTCGCGCTCTTGGTTTTGTCGCCGAGGCGGATCTCCGCGTCGGCGGGCTCGTAACGAAAGAGCAGGCGGGAGGGCTTCGGCTGTACCTGGAGTCTTAGCGTCTCGCCAGAGGCGGCAACATCGATCGTGGTGGTCTCCTCTTCGCAAAAGCGGCAACCGTAAACCAGGCGGTGAGGGCCTGGCGCAAGTTGAAACTCATGCAGGTTGTCTTCCGGTTGTCGCTCACCCCCATCGATTTGCGCGTAGGCATAGGGACGAAAGATGAGCGTGAGCTTCGCGCTCCCAGGCGATTTTTTCGATCCCGAAGCCGTCCTCGACTGCGGGCGAGGCCCGGTGGTCGGGCGGGCAACCCCCACTTCTCGCTCAATCGACGAGGGGGCCAATGACTTGGTGGGCGAGGCCTGGGGTGGCTCCGCGGGCGTCGAATCCGCTGGGCCGGGACGGGCGGGGGTGGGGACGACCGAGACCTCGGATTGCACCGCGTGCCCGCGCCAGATGAAGGCGCCGGTGCACAGGGCGACGATCGCCGCGCTCGAGCCGGCCAGCGCGAGGCCTCGTCGGATCACATTTCGCCGGCGCCGGCTCCGGTTCATCGTTGCCAGAAGCTGCTTGGCCCTGGCGTTGCCCGCATCGAGCGCGAGCACCTGATTGAGGCAGGAGAGTGCTTTGGCGAGCTGATTCGCCGCCATGAGTTGCTGGGCGAGCTGGAGGCGATTGTCGATCAGCCGATCGAGCATCTGGACCCGGTAGGCAACCGGATCGAGGAAGAACCACCCCAGCTCGTCCCCTGGGCGGGGGAAACCCGCACTGGCCAGGTACTCCGAGAGGGCTTGCTGCAGCTTGTGGGCGTTCGGGTAGCGAACGGTGAGCGATCGCGCGAGGGACGTGGCGATCACCTCGGCCAGGCCATCGGACACGGCGGGCGCGAGCTTGCGCGGATCCTCGAAAGTTCCATCGAGGATCTTCTTCAGGGTCGCCGTCGCGTTCGTCCCCGCGAAAGGAAGGTGTCCGGTCGAGAAGTAATAGAGCATCGTTCCGAGCGAGAAGACGTCCGCCTCCGGCCCGATCTGGTGCTGGCCCTCGATGATCTCTGGCGCCATGTGAGCCGGAGATCCCACCAGCGCTCCGGTCATCGTCATCTGGTCTTCGCGATCGAGAAACTTTGCGATCCCAAAGTCCATCAGCTTGATCACCCCGTCGTCGCGGACCATCACGTTCTCAGGCTTGAGATCCCGGTGGATGATCCCCAGATCGTGGGCGTGGGAAAGGGCTGCGGCCACCTCGTGGATGACCATCGCGGCGATCTCGGGTGGATAGAAGGCCCGCTTTTCCGCGTAGTGCTTGAGCGTCTGGCCACGGATGAACTCGGTCACGATGTACGCGGTTTCCGAATCGCCCGAGACGAAGTCGAACACCTCGAGGATGTTGGGATGCTGGAGCTTGGCGACCGCCTGAGCCTCGCGCTCCAGGCGCCGGCGGCTGTCCGCTTTACCCGCCAGATGCGGATGGAGGACCTTCACCGCGACCTCGCGATCGAGCGCGGTGTCGAGCCCCTTGTAGACGACGCTCATTCCCCCGGACCCGATCTTCTCGAGGATCCGGTAGCGTCCGATGTGATGGCCCACGAGCGACATTGCGGGTCAGTCTCCGAAGTTGGTGCCCAGGCTCCGGGCGACGCGGATCATCTCTCCGTTGGTGTCCACCCGGCGCTGTTTGGAGGTTCCGGCGAGCGGAACCGGAATGATCTCATTTCTGCGCAGGCCAACCATGTGATCCCAAAGATCCTGTTGAACGAGGTCGAGCACGTGGTAGCCGAACCGCGTGGCAAGGATGCGATCGGCGGGGGTGGGGCCGCCGCCCCGCTGCAGATGCCCGAGCACCGTCACCCGGATCTCCGCCTCGATGTGGTCGGCGATCATGTCCGCGGCGACCTTGCCGGCGCCGCCCAGCCGCACCACCCCCCGGCCTGGAATCTCGTCGGCGGTGGCGAGAATCGCCTCCGTTCCACCCCGCGGATAAGCCCCTTCCGACACGACGATGATCGAGAATGTCCGGTGCCTCCCCCAGCGCCGCTTGATCTTCTCGACGATCGGCTCGAAGCGATAGGGAATCTCGGGAATGAGAATCACGTCCGCCCCGCCGGCGATGCCGCTTTCGAGCGCCAAGAATCCGGAATGCCGACCCATCACTTCCAACACCATCACCCGGTCGTGGGCCTCGGCAGTGGTGTGCAGCTTGTCGATCGCATCGGTGCAGTTGGCGCGCGCGGTGTCGAAGCCGAAGGTCAGGTCCGTTCCGGTCAGATCGTTATCGATCGTCTTTGGGCATCCGACTACCTTGATGCCCAGCTTGGCGAGCCGGTGGGCGATCGACAGCGTGCCGTCGCCTCCCACCGCGATCAGTCCGTCCAGCCCGAGCTCGTGGTACCGACGCACCGCGTCGGCGGACATGTCTCGCTCGACGTAGCGACCTTCTTCCTTGACCGCGTATTGGAAGGGGTTGGCTTTGTTGGAAGTGCCCAGGATGGTTCCTCCCTTGGGCAGGATGCCCCGTGTGTTCTCCAGCGTGAGAGGGGCGGCGCGGTCGGGCTCGCATAGGCCGACGTAACCATCTTCGATTCCCACAAACTCGTACCCCAGATCCAGAATGCCTCGCCTCACCACGGCCCGGATCAGCGCGTTCAGCCCTGGGCAATCCCCGCCGCCGGTCAGTATGCCGAGTCGAGTCTTTTTCGCCATGGTTAAGGCAAGGCACCGATGTCAGAATCGTTGGCCAGCTATGACAGGTGAGTCCGGTTTTGGGATTGTAGGGGCACGTTCCCGCTGAATCAACGAACTACCGGGGCGCTCTAGGCGCATTGGGTGAACACCTCATGCCAACATTGCACAGCACACCTGGCCGCGGGTGCGGTGTCCATTCTTCTTCTCACGGGTGCCGTTACGCTGGGGACCGAGATTCGATGGGACGGTTACTCTCTGCGGCCACCCGGCGGGTTCGTCCTCGCTCGAATGGAGTTGTTTCGAGAGACAGGGGCAGGCGCCTTGAGCCTGTCGCCGGTGTCCTCCCGGGCGCTTTCCGCGGCTCTGGTCGATCGCCCGGGCGAGGACTCCGCCTCAATGCTGATTTCGGTCGTGGACGGCACGTTTCAAGCCACCCCGGCCGGCCGAGATGAGCTCTCCACCGCCGTGGTACGCCACTTCGCGGAGGAAATCCGGCTCGCGCTGGCCCTGGATCGCGCCGAGCTGATCAGCGCAGGTGCCCCGCGGGTAGAAGTGCTGGGGACGGTGCGGCAGGAGGGCCAGCTTCGCAACGTGCTGGTGGCGGGGATGGCAGGGAAGGGGAAGCACGCGGTCATCATCTTCAGCGTGCCGAGCGGGCGCTGGGCCGATCTGAATCCGCAGATCCGCGACTCGCTCGACAGCTTCAAGAACGATCCACCCGCCGGGAATGAGATTCCCCGCGGCCTTATCGGCGCGGCAGTCCTCATCGGTGCGCTGATCGCAGCTCTGGCGGCCTGGCGGCACCGACAGCGGGAACGGGTTCTCTGACTAGGCGCGTACTTCCGGAGCTTTGGGAACTTCGCCCGATGGGCCGGCAGGGGTTGCCTGACCGATGAAGGGCGAATTCTCGAGCGCCGCCTTCAGCACCTCGTCCATCTGAGTGGCGAAGACAAACTCGATTTCCTTTCGAGCCTGCTCGGGCACGTCGATCAGGTCTTTTCGGCAGCGCTCGGGCAGGATCACCCGCTTGATTCCAGCTCGGTGAGCGGCGAGCACCTTCTCCTTGATTCCCCCGACAGGCAGAACCAGACCTCGAAGGGTCACCTCTCCGGTCATCGCGGTATCGCCCCTCACCCGGATCCCGGTCATCAGCGAGACCAGGGCGGTGAGGATGGTGACGCCGGCGGACGGGCCGTCCTTGGGGATCGAACCCGCCGGGAAGTGCAGGTGCACGTCCGTCTTTTCAAGGAAATTCGCGCTGATGCCGAGGACCTCGGCCTTCGATCTCAGGTAGGAGAGCGCCGCCTGGGCGGACTCCTTCATCACGTCGCCCAGCTGACCAGTCAACGTGAGATTGCCTTTTCCGGCCATTCGGGTGGCTTCGATGAAGAGGAGATCTCCGCCCGCCGCCGTCCAAGCCAGACCGGTCGCTACCCCGGGGACCTCGGTGCGTTCGGCGACCTCGGAGTAGAAGCGCTCCGGACCGAGAATCTCCATCGCCCGGTCCGAGCTGATTACCTGCTTGGCCGGTTTGCCCGAAGCGACGTCGACCGCGACCGCACGGCAGATGTCGGCGATGCGGCGCTCAAGCGCGCGAACGCCCGCCTCCCGGGTGTAGGAGACGATCAGCGTCTGCAGGGCCTTGTCCTCGATCTCGATGTGCTCCTGGGTGAGGCCATGCTCACGCAGCTGCTTCGGAATGAGGTGGATTTTCGCGATCTGTTCCTTTTCATCGAAGGTGTAGCCAGGCAGCTCGATGATCTCCATTCGGTCCCTCAGGGGGCCAGGAATGGGTTCGAGCAGGTTGGCAGTCGCGATGAACAACACGCGCGACAGATCGAAGGCCACGTCCAGGTAGTGATCGGAGAAGGAGTTGTTCTGTTCGGGGTCGAGGACCTCCAACAGCGCGGCGGACGGGTCGCCCCGGAAGTCGGCACCAAGCTTGTCTATCTCGTCGAGCATCATCACCGGATTCTTCATCCCGGCCTTCTTCATGTTCTGGATGAATCGGCCGGGAAGCGCGCCGACATAGGTCCGGCGGTGCCCGCGGATCTCGGCCTCGTCGCGCACGCCTCCGAGAGAGAGGCGCACGAATTTCCGCCCGATTGCACGGGCAATGGACTGGCCCAGAGACGTCTTGCCCACGCCGGGAGGCCCGACCAGACAGAGGATCGGCCCGCGCATGTCGTTCTTCAGCTTACGCACCGCCAGGTATTCGAGGATGCGCTTCTTCACCTTCTGGAGGCCGAAGTGATCGGCTTCCAGGACCGCGCGGGCGTTGTCGATGTCCAGGTTGTCGTCGCTCTGTTTCGACCAGGGCAGGTCGGCGATCCAATCCAGGTAGGTGCGGGCGACGGTGTACTCAGAGGAGGCGGCCGGAATCGTCTTGAGGCGATTGAGCTCCTTTTGCGCAACCTTTTCGACCTCGGGCGGAAGTCCGGCTTTCTTCAGGCGCTCCTGAAGCTCGTCGAGCTCCTCTTCCTCCTCGCCCATTTCGCCGAGCTCTTCCTTGATCGCCTTGAGCTGCTGGCGCAGGTAGTACTCGCGCTGCGTTTTCGACATCTCGCCCTTCACCGCGGAGTCGATCTTGTTGGACAGCTTGAGAATCTCGCGCTTGCGATTGAGCAGCTCGAGGACGAGCTTCATCCTCGCTTTGAGATCAACTGTCTCGAGGACCGCTTGCTTCTCCTCGATTGGCACGTCGACGTTCGCCGCGATCAGGTCCGCCAGGTGGCCCGGCTGGTTGATTGATTCGACGAGCTCGGTGGCAGCCGCCGGAAGCTCAGGCATCAGCTCGATCACCTCGCGGGCGAGCTTTTTGAGATTGATGCCCAGCGCTTCGACTTCCACGTTCTCGGCCGAGGTGCGATCCTCTACCGCCTCGATCCGCGCCTTGAGATAGGGCGCCTCTTGAACGAGCTCGATCACCCGGAAGCGGGCAAGGCCCTGCACGACCAGCGAGTAGTTGTCCTCGCCCATCTTGAGCAGTTTCACGATCCGCGCGACCGTCCCCATGGTGTAGAGATCGGCAGCGCCCGGATCCTCTTCCTCGGCTCGGCGTTGAGTGACGACGCCAATCACCTGGTCATCGCGAACCGCATCCTTGATCAGCGCGATCGTCTTCTGCCGGCCGACCGCCAAAGGCAGAACGCCACCCGGAAAAAAAACCGAATTGCGCAGCGGCAGGATGGGCAAGACTTGGGGAATATCGTCTTTGTTGATCAACCCCGGTTGCGCCATTGCAGCGGCCATCGCCGTGGCTGACTGACCGCCCTTCTTTTTTTCATCAGACATTGGTGAAGTAACCTCTAACCCTTCATGGGACGCTTTTCAGGGAGATTGTTGAAGCGTAGGCTGCCTTTCGGGGGAAAAACAGTTCACAGGCGTAACGATAACCCAGTTTCAAATGCGCACAAGCGAGCCCACCAAACGAGGGAGTGGGCTGGCCAAATGGGCAGCATCGAGCTTCAGGGGGCGGCGACTCAATTCTTTCAGGTACAAGGTGTGCCGGTTTTGGTCGCAGGCAATCGAGTGAGTGCATGGCCGATCGAAGCGCCTTGCCGCAAGTTGAATAAAGCGATGCGAAGCCCGTGACGCTGAACGAAGTTATGCTTGGAAGTTGCATCTGGAAGGTGCACTGAATGGAGAGTGGATCATGGTGGGCAAAATCGCTGGAACAGCTGTGGTGTGCGTTGCCTTGTGGGGGTGCCAACATGGGGCTTCCGTGGAATCGGGCGGCGCTGGACAGCCAGAGGGTCGAATACTCGTTCTGCGCGGCCCTGGGGTCTCCTTCTATGAGAATCGGGTGATCGGACCTACGATCAACATGACCCGCAACGCGGATGGGACCTGGAACGGGTGGATCCGGAATCGGGCGATGAACTTGAGTGTCACTCCGGGCCAGGTTTCCAGTCCGACCCTCACGATGAACATCCAAGACCTACCTCAAGGAGTCGAAATCAGCGGCCTGTGGATCAGTGGCCACGAGGGGGGAGAACAGATCGCGATGCGGGTGACGCCCAAGGAGTTGTCCGTGCGAGGGCCGTTCGTGCATCCGCCGATTTATCTCGACGCGGACGGCGAAGGCAGGTACGGAACCGGGGCATACGGAGGAGCGGTGGAGCTCAAGGGTGCGGCTGCTCTTCCCCATCCCCCACAACCTCAGTTTGCATTGGCTTTGTTGGGCGCGTTTTAGCTCGCAGCGTTTCCCGGTCAGATCGGTAGAATTGATTTAAATCCAAAGGCTTGTGACCTCTGTCAGATGTTCTTGCATACTGAACATCTGTATAGAATATTGCTCGTGAGGTCGGGTCGATGGATGCGGCACATGCCAGGCAGGATCAGGTCGAGCGACTGCGGCAGGAGATTCGCAAATTGCACGCCGCGCCTCGACGTTACCTCGCCGCGCTGCGGACAGGGATCCGGTTGCTCGACGAGCTGCTTCCTACACAGGGCCTCCCCTTGGGCAAAGTGCTCGAGCTGTGGGGCGAAGCCGCCTCGGGCAAGACGACCCTGGCGCTGCGCGCGATGGCGGGGGCGACTCAAGAAAACCGATTGGGGGCCTACGTCGATGGGCCTGGGGAGCTCTACCCATTGGCGGCTGCCGCGCTGGGGGTCGATCTCTCGCGATTGCTGATTGTCCGGCCCAAGGCCCCAGGAAAGCTGGTGTGGACCGCCGTCCAGCTTGCTCGAAGTGGTGCTTTCGCGTGCATCGCGCTCGACCTGACCCATACAGGGGTGAGGTTGTCCTTGGCGGAATGTAAGAAGCTTGCCGAGGCGGCATCCAAAGGGGGATCTTGTCTCTTGGTGCTCACGCCCCCGGAGGCTCCGGCGGACGGGATGATCCGCCTCGAGGTCTCTGCGTTCGGCGTTGAAAATGTACGCGTGGAAGTACAGCGCAGCCGGCAGGGTGGAGCAGGGGCTCAGGCGATCATTCCTTGGGACGCCCTTTATCCTCGAGAGCCGCCGCGGTTCAGGTATCTACAGCGCGTAGGGTCGACTGGATTTTCGGAGGACGATCCGAAATTTTCCGAACGTCGACCGCAGCGGCTGAAGCTTTCCTGGCCTCGAGACTGCGGTGGCATTGCCCGTTCGCGGCCCGGCCGGGATGTGGCGCTTCCGGAGTTGGGCAGCAGCCTGGGGCTGTAATGCGTCTCCTGTATCTGCACTTCGAACGCTTCCCCATTCAGAGGCAGATAATTGAGGCGCCCACGCTGGCCGGAAAGCCGATTGCTTTCGTTTACCTGGTTGGAGGCGAACGGAAAATTTTTGTCGCCTCGAGCGCCGCACTGACTTCGGGAATCCGCCCAGGGATGACCCTCTCCGCCGGCACTGCGCTGGTGGGAACATTGCGGCACTTCACCTATTGTCCAGAGACCGAGCGAGCCGCCCTGATGTCCTTGGCGGAACAGTTGCTCCTGATCGCACCAGCCTTCCAACTCTCTTCTCCGGATGGTCTGTGGCTCGATGCTTCGGCTGCCGGATTGTGTCAGGGCGAGGAGGGTTTATGCCGACGAGCCCTGGAGATCTGCTCCTCCCGGGGCTATCGGGCCTGCGCGGCCGTCGCTTCAGAGGCCTTTACCGCGCGAGCTTTGGCTCGCCATGGTCGGAAAACGGTTCAGGTGATCTTGCCGAGAAACGGTGCGCGCGCACTGGAAGCGGTTCCCCTGGCCGCCCTGGAGCATGTCGATGGATCGGCGGTGGCAGCGCTCAGGTCGCTGGGCCTGACCACGCTCGGTGAGGTGGCTTCGCTGCCTCCGGCGGCCTTGCTGGCCCGAATGGGCGCAGCGGGACTCCTGGTCCATCGGTTGTGCCGCGGCGAAGACGACTCGGTGTTTGTGCCGACTCCTTTGCCTGAGGTGCTCGAAGAATCGATCGAGCTCGATTGGCCCGCCGAGTCGCACGAACCGTTGCTGTTTGCATTGAAGACGGTGCTCGATCGGCTCTGCGCCAGACTTTGTGGACGCAGACGCGCGGCGATTCGTTTCGCTCTCACGCTCAAGCTCGATCCGACAGGTCAGGTGCAGGTTTGGCTCGTTCTGGCGCGGCCCAGCGCACGCGCGAAGATCTTGCTCGAGCTCGCCAAACATCGGATCGCCGACCTGACCCTGCCCAATCCCATCGTGGCTCTCACATTGACGGTAGCGCAATCCTGCGATGATCCGGGATCCCAGCTGGCGCTTGGAGATGTGCCGGAAGGTGACGCCGGCCTGGAAGTCGTGCTTTCCCGACTGTCTTCCGTGCTCGGCGAAGATGCGTTGTTCGCGGCTGAGCTCGAACCGGTACATCGCCCGGAAGCCGCCTACGCGCCGAAGAGCTTTCGTCCCCCGGAAGCCAAGAAGGGAATCCTCGCCGAGGCCGAGGGGTGCCAGGTTCGAAGCACCCCGCAAGCGGACGAAGTCCTCACTCAAAGGCCTTCGCGCGTCCTGGAGCGACCTGCCTCGCTGAAGGTCGAGCTCGACCTCGAGGGTGACCTTCGATCGGCGCGTTTGCTCGGCAAACACCGCAAGGTGCTCGCCGTCTCAGGGCCGGAGCGCGTCTGCGGAGAGTGGTGGGCAGAGGCCCCTTACAATCGCGATTATTACCGGGTGTTCTTCGATGGATTCGGCCCAGCGTGGATTTTCCGGGACGCCCGCGATGGCCAGTTCTATCTGCAGGGCATGTTCGATTAGAGATCAATTGCCATCTCCTCACGCGCACCTCGCGCCCGCTGGCATTAGACTGCAACCCATGCGATCCGAGCGCCTGCGGGTGGGCTTTCTGATGGATCCCCTCGAGCAGATCCTGGTGCACCACGACAGCACCTTTGCCCTGATGCTCGAATGCGGCCGACGCGGGCACGAGGTGCTTTCTTTTCATCAGCAACAGCTTTATGCGTTGGACGGGCGCGTCAGGTCGGCGATGCGCTCGGTCGCGCTTCGCCGCGAGCAAGGTCGCCACTTCGACGAGCTTTCGACTTTCGACTCCGGGCTCGATGAGCTGGACATCGTCTTTCTCCGCAAAGATCCGCCGGTCGATGTCGAGTTCTGGCACGCCACGCAGCTGGTGGAGCTTGCCGGCGAGCGTCCGTTCTTCATCAACTCGCCCGCCGGCTTGCGCGATGCCAATGAGAAGCTTTGGGCCCTGCGTTTCCCCGAGCTCACCCCTCGCACCCTGGTCAGCAGTGATTTAAGAACGCTGCGTTCGTTCATTCGCGATCTCGGCCGGGTGGTCTTAAAGCCGATCGATGGCTTTGCCGGGCGAGGCGTGGTTACCACCGATCCCGAAGATCCGAACCTCAGCTCCCTGCTCGAACTGCTCACCGGTCGGGGCACCCAGGCGATTGTCGCGCAGGCATTTCTCCCGGAGAGCAATCAGGGAGACAAGAGGATCATCCTGCTCGATGGTGAGCCCTTGGGCGCGATCCTTCGAGTTCCGGCGCCGGGCGAGCTGCGCTGCAACATGGCCGCCGGAGGTCACGCCGAGAAAACCTCGATTACGCCGCGAGATCGGGAGATCTGTCGCCAGCTCGGACCGGAGCTGTCGAAGCGGGGACTCTACCTGGTGGGGATCGACGTCATCGGCGAGTACCTCACCGAGGTCAACGTGACCAGCCCGACCGGTATCGTCGAGGTCGATTCACTCCAAGGATCCTCAATCGAACGAGCGGTGATCGATTTCGCGGAGCGGCGAGCTCGCCGGATCGAATCGTGAGCCCCCAGCTGCGGCGAGGGAATGTCCTCGCCGCAGCGTGGGCGTCAACTACTTGATCAGTCGTGCGTCGAAGGTACCGAACTTCCAGACTCCGGAAGAGGAATTCCAGTAGACGTTGATTGCGCTGCCACTGGGAATCTGGGCAAGCACGTCGCTGTCGAACGTGAACGCGACCCGCCCGGTGTCCCCATCGACAAACTCGCTCAAGGTCGACTCCACTTCCCCGATCTGCATTCTCAGCAGCGAATCGGTGACCGGAATATTGACCGGCGTGTAGCCCTCAACCACCACCTGATTTCCGTCGATCGGCGAGGAACGCACCTGGGTGATGAAGTTGCCCTCGCTGTAGACGGGGATTGGCTCGTCTTTCTGCTGCAGGCCCGCGAGCGCGTTCTTCACTGGCGCCGGATTTGGCGCTGCTCCTGTCCCGACCGTGGAAAGCCGGATGTTCGCCAGATAGATCGCGCCGGACGGATCATCGAACGTGAAGAGCACTCCGCTCACCTGGGTGAGGTCGGCGCCAAAATCGGCGAGTGGAATGCGTGCGCTCTGGAGAATGGGATGCGGTTGGGTCGAGAGTCGACCCACCGGCCCGGTCAGATTGGTGTAGGTGCTCAGCGCGACTGCTCCCGAAACGGAGCCGTCCGCCATCGCCAGTTGGATGGAGAAGCTGGTGCTGTCTGGATTCAAGGTGCTGGTCTGCCGCGAAACCCTCAAGTCCAAAGTCGCGTAGCCGCTGATGTCCGTGCCCGTCCCAACGTCGGTCCAATTCGTCTGCAGCGTACCGCCCGGAGAGTCCCACGAGATGAGTGCGGCCCTCTGGACTGGCGAGTGATTGGGCACCGCACCGTGCAGGTAGCTCAGCAGGCCGCTGGTGTCGATGGTGAAGCCATATTGGCTTGTTCCGGTAGCGCCGGTGAAGTCTTCGAACACGGTGGTGACGGCGGTATTGGGCGAGTCGGTATAGGAACGATCGACCCGTGTCACATCCGTGACCACCGCAGGCAGATCAAACATCGGATTGAAGTTGGCGTTGAACGACGGATCCGCCCCTGGACCTACGTTGGCTCGGAACAGCGCCATCATGCTTGCCATGCTCGTCTGCCGCTGCGCCGGGGACCCTCGAGGCATCAGGAACAGCGGGACATTCCCCGCGCCAAAGCAACCGCCCGAGTCGCTCTGCTGCCATTCGGTGTTGAAATAATTGTGGTTGGCTCCCCAAACCGTGAAGGTGGACTTCTGGGTTGCCGGGGTGTCGGTGAAAATCCGCATCATCCGATCAAATGGCTTCACACCCTGCAAATCAGACACGTCGCCGTCGCACATCGGCAGGATGACGTTCCAGGGAGTGCCATCCATATTGAGAATACGCGAGGTCTGACCATCCACCGGACCAATCTCAAACGCCGCTTTGAACGTCACCGGCCCGATTCGGCCCGGCCAGGGACTTCCGCTCTCGCGATACTGCTCGTATGCCGCTCGCATGCCCTCCCCGCCGCGGGAATGTCCCATCGTGCCAACATTGGAAAAATCGATCTTGCCGGTCAGGTCGATCCCGAGCGTGTCGGGGGTGGGGGCGGTGCCCTGGTTCCACTGGCTCAACAGCCACAGGTGCTTGAGAACCATCTTGCCTCGCGTCAGGTTCAGTCCGCTGTCCCCCGTGATTCCCGCTGCCGCATTGATGCCGCGGTTCACGTTGATCGAGACGACGAGATAGCCCCAGGATGCGAGTTGATCCGCCACGTAGCCGTAGCCCTCGTGGCTCGGCGAGACGACTGAGCCGGGCGGACAGGTGCCGGTGGTGGTGTATTGGCTCCCGCTGTCGCTTCTCGGGCTGCCATCGGCGCACTGATATCCGATAAACATTCCTCCCGGGCAGGTACCGCATGTCCCGTGATTGCCGTGCAGAAATACCAACATCGGGCTGTTATCAGGCAACGGGTCTGGCCAATAGACTCGCGCCCAGACCTCGGTGAAGCGGCCCGCAATCACGTTGGGATCGATTTCCGCCGGTAAGCGATATTCCGCCGTCGCGGTGGGGTTGGGACCGGTCCCCGTCGCATCTGGCGCGGTATCCGCCAGCGCGTGGGACATCAAAGCAATACTAAGAATGCTGGTGACAATATTCGCGCGTGCAAACGTCAACATTGATCCTCCCGAGTTGTCCATCAGTGGTGCGTCAAAAAGCAGCCGGCGGAGGGAACTCGATGGAGGGGGGATTGTCAATGAAAAGCCTAGTCGCGCGGAGGAGTTGAGTGGCAACGCCATGGACTTCCATGAATCCGGGAGTTCCGGACTTGTTTCGCGGGGCCGCCCTTTCCTGTCTTTGAAACTTTTGGCCGTCGAATAGGCCAGAGCGCGAAGGCTCACTCGTCGGATCTGGGCGACGGAGGTACTCCCTGCGCAGGTCGAGTCGTCGAGGGTTGCGCCGGAGTGGATCGGGCCAGGGGCCTTGTTGCCGACGGATCGGCCGTTGCTCGAGGATTCGCTGTCTCTGCGCCCGACGATCCGGCGCCTCCGCCACCGAAGAGCTCCTTGACCGCGCCGATGGATGCCAGTGCGGCGGTGGCTTCGTAGGGAACAAAAACCTTGTTTGAGCCTCGTCCGATATCTTGAAGCGCCTCTAGATATCGAAGCGCCAGAACCTCGGGGGTCGCCCGCGCGGAATGGATGGCTTCGAAAACCAGCCGGGTTGCCTCGGACTTGCCTTCCGCTTCGAGGATCGCGGCCTTCTTGCGTCCCTCTGCCTGTGCCACCGTGGCGTCGCGCTCGCCCTGCGCCCGCAGGATTCGCGAGGCCTTGTCTCCCTCCGCCTGGAGGACGGCCGAAGCCTTGTCGCCCTCCGCCTTGGTCACTTCGGCGCGGCGTTCGCGCTCGGCGGTCATCTGCTTGGCCATTGCTTCCTTGATCGCCGCCGGCGGTTCGATCTCGCGCAGCTCGACCCGCGTCACCTTCACCCCCCACTTCTCCGTCGCTTCATCGAGGACCACGCGCAGCTTGGTGTTCACGGTCTCGCGGGAGGTCAGCGTTTCATCGAGGCTGAGCCCACCCATGATGTTTCGAAGATTGGTCATCGTGAGCTGCTCGATCGCAAGCCCGAGATTTTCAATCTCATACAGGGCCTTGGCCGGATCGACGACCTGGTAGTAGATCACCG
>WNFC01004378.1_pt1 | contig 16896 bp, 18 predicted proteins | sample 5400541 | NCBI WGS metagenome assembly WNFC01 (sample SAMN13153342, study PRJNA577476) | soil metagenome | isolation source: 120 cm saprolite under Douglas fir tree site 2 hole 2 replicate 1 | place: USA:California | collected 2015-04-18
GAGGGCATGAGCCGGGCCACGCCCCAGGCCGCCTACGAGACGGCGCGGGAGGCGATGCGCCGCCAGGACTGGCCGGCGGAACGTCAGCTCTGTCGGAGAACGAGTCAATCCGCGGAGAACACCGTGGACGCTCATGTGCGTTGCACGTGGACGCTCGAAGAGTGTCGCCCTCGATCTTGCTGATACCGCGTTCAGCGTCGGCTCCCGACGGTTCCAGGGCGAGGGTGGTCGGCCCTGCCGCCCCCCGAGCTCGCGCAGCACATCCTGGCCGGTCACATCGTTGCCGTGCGCGCCGTTGGCGACCAATACGCTTGGTCTGGGGTCGCGCGGTCTACCCGCAAGGGGCCCAACCGGCCGTCGACAACCGGTCCTGACTACTGCTTCCGCCGCTACACCTCCAGGTCCATCGGCTCCGCCTCCGGAGATGGGGCCATCCGGGGCAACTCTTGATCCGTCCGCTCGCCGTTGAGCTTCACGATTCGGGCGGGCGTACCCACCACGGTGGAAGAGGGGGGTACATCATGGTTGATAACGAAGGCATTCGCCCCGATCTTGGCATGGTCGCCGACACGAATCGGGCCGAGCAGAATGGCATTCGTGCCGATGAACTCGTGATGCCCGACGTAGGGGTGCCGCCGGCCGCGGTACTTTCCCGTCCCGCCCGGGTCACGGAGGGCGAGGCCCGGCGCGGGCCTTGAACACGAGCTGCACCACGTCGAGGAGGAGCTCCGGAACGCTGAGCGGGCCATCCTGGCCGGGGTCGTGAGCGAGACGACCGCCAGGATCGCGAGGCCCAGCGGCGCTCGCTGAAGGAGCGTTTGGTGGGGCTCGAGGCCCGCCGCGGGACCTGGCCGCTCCGTGCGGACGCCAGCACGATCACGGCGCAGGTGGCAAGGCTGGACGACCTCCTACGGCGCGATGTCCCACGGGCGAATGCGTTCTTCCGTACCCACATCGCGCCAATCACCTGCACCCCGGTCAAGCAAAACGGGCGAAAGTTCTATCGGGCCACGGCGGCGAACGGCTCCGAAATCGACTCGCCTCGTCCGAGTCGAGCGGTTCGACGCTCGCCACGACGTCCCCACTCGAACTGGCCCGACGCGGGGTCGCCCTGGCGCCAGAACGGAACCAGCGCCGCTTCGAAACGCTAGCACAGCCACTCTGCGGCGATGACTTCCTGGACGCGGCCCGGGAGGGGCAGCGCGTCCCGAGTGGTTGGAGCCAAGCGCCTATCCCGCGTAGCGCTCCTCGACCGTGACTGCGAATACAACCACACCCACGAGGCCGATCAGGCCCGCCATCCAGAACGGGAGCACGGGCGTGACCTCCCAGAGCAGCCCGCCGATGAACGCGGCGGGCGCGATGGTGAGGCTCCGGATGAGGTAGTAAAGGCCGATGGAACGAGCCCGGAACGACGGTACTGCGAGATCCACGATCAACGCCTTGCGGGCCGGCTCACCGATCTCGCGGAGGCCGCCCACGGCGAACGCGGCCACGAGCGCGCCGAAGTCACGCGCCAGCACCACGGCGACGGGGAAGAGCGCAAAGGCGACGAACGTGGCGATGACGAACGGCTTGCGACCCATGCGGTCGGCGAACCGGGCTGCGGGAATGTAACTCGCGATCGCCGTCGTCATCTGCACAGCAATGAGGACCCCGTAGGCCGGGGCGCTGATGCCGATCACGTTGATCGCGTAGAGCACGAGGAAGACGTCGAAGCGGTGTCGGCAGCGACCGCCACACCGCCACGATGTGCGTCGGCATTGGATCTGCCGTTGCCGGGATATTGACGCGGCTGACGACCCCCAGCGTCACTGCCGCGAGCACGACGGTCACGGCGAGCCCAAGGTGGATACCGCTCCCCAGGCCGTACGCCGCGATCGCCAGGCCACCGAGGGTTGGCGCGATGGCGATCGGCACGCGCCTCAGAATCGATTGCACCGTGAACCCGAGCGCCCGGCGGTCCCTGGGCAGCGCGTCGCCGACGACCGCGAAGAGCGTCGGGCTGGCCATGCTCGACCACGCCATGACGAAAACAAGGCCCGCGAAGACCAACGGCCACGACGGAGCCACCCAGTACAGTGCGTAGCCGATTCCTGCCAGCGTGACGAAGAGCAGCAGCGCCCGGCGACGACCGTATCGATCACTGATCCATCCCCCCGGATATTGGTACACGCCGTCCAGGAAATCCTCACAGGTCCCGAAGAACCCGATGGCGGCGACGGGTGCGCCCAGCATCTGCAGATACTTTGGCAGGAAGCGCTTCCAGAGGTTCTCGCCGAGCGCGAGCAGGAACATCGCGACGGAGACGGCAACGATGTTGCGCTCGAGCCCAAGTGCATCGACGATCCGTGATCGCGCGGAGGTCACGGCCGCTCAGCGCATGTTGCCGGTGTGGCCGGGAGAGTAGCGACCGGGCTGTAGCGTCGCCGCGACGTCACTTCGATATTTTGACCAACGTCACGGCGTTGACCAAGCTGTTGGCCAGTACGAAGTTGCCCTCTCGCGTGACCGAGGTGTTGCGGACGATGTTGCCGCCCCCCGGAATGGTCCAGCTCTGGAATTTCTCGGTCTGCGGATCGAAGCGCACGACCGTGTTCGGCGTCGTGCCGGACTCACTGTACCAGATGATGTCATTGATCGCCGAGATGCCATAGGGCTCGGACTTCGGCCCGCTCGGCGACGGCCACTCGACCACCTTGCCGGTCGCGGGATCGAGACGGCCCAGGTACCCGCGCGAGAAGTCCGCGTACCAGACGATGTCGTCGCTCGTCATCGTGATCCGCCGCGGCCGGGACCCCGGATCCGGCAAGGGAAATTCGCGAATCTCCAGGGTCTTCGGGTCGACGCTGCCCACCTTGTTGGTGCCGAACGCGACGTAGAACACGGTGCCCTTCGAGCTCACGGCCATGCCATACGGGCGCGATTTCGGCGTGGGCGGGGTGAGCAGCTTGATCTCACCCGTCTTCGGGTCGAGCCGCCCCACGCGGTTGGCATTCTGCAGCGTGAACCACAAGATCCCGGTCTGGTCGAAGATCAGCGTATGCGGATCCTTGGCGTCGGGGTCCGGCATCTTGTACTCGGTGACCGCCTTCGTCTTCGGGTCAAGCTTGCCGACCAGGGCTCCGGTGTTCCCCGTGTACCAGATGTTGCCGTCCTTGTCCTCGACCAGGCCATGAGGTCCGGAGTGCGGCGTCTTGAGGGAATATTCCTTGAAGCGACCAGTCTTCGGATCGAGCCGCCCGAGCACGTTGTTCATCTGGCCCGTGTACCAGAGCGATCCGTCCCTCGCCGCCAGGGGATCGTGCGGTCGCGATCCGGGCGTGGGCACCTGCCACTCCTTGATCGAGACCTTGGCGGGACCAGGGATCACCACCCCCACGGGCTTGTCTTTTTCCGGGAAATTCTTAGTCAAGTACTCGGTGATGGTGGCGGCCTGATCGGCAGGGAGGGTCACGCCATGATTGGCCATCATCCGCATGACGGTGCGCCAGCCTTTGGCCGTGTAGCCGGCGCCGAGGCGTGCGTAGAAGGGATGGCAGCTATTGCAATGGGCGGCGACCAGGTCCTTGCCCTTGCCTTCGGGCAACTCCTGGCCTCCGGCTGGAGGCGCAAAGCTCAGCAGGGCGGCCGCGATCAGCGACAGGAGTGATGTTTTCGGCATGGTTCCTCCTTCAAGACCAAGACCCCGCCCCTCTTCTGGAAAGCACCCAAATCACAGTTTACTTCACGAAGATCCATTCGGGTTTGAGCAGGGGAAACGCGATGAGCCCGATGACGGCCGCGGTGGCGACCAGGAGCGGGTTACTGACCTTCCAACGGAACAGGACCACGAGGCTGACCAGGGCGACGAGTGCGGTGAGCCAGTCACCGATGGCGATTCGTCCGAGTAGGACGCAGGCGCCGAGGATGGTACCGATGGCGGCCGCGTACGCCCCCTTGATGAAGCCCTGTACGTTCGGGTTCGTGCGGTAACGCATGAGGATCGGGGCCACGATGAGAATGAGCAGGAACGACGGCAGAAAAATACCGATGGTCGCGACGACCGCGCCCCAGAAGCCGGCGACGAGGTAGCCGACGAAGGTCGCGGTGATAACCACGGGTCCCGGGCTGATCATGCCCATCGCCACCGCGACGAGGAACTCGCGTTCGTTGAGCCAGCCCGTCTGCTGCACGAGGCCTTTCTCGAGGAATGGAACAATGACGAGACCGCTGCCGAAGGTCAGCGAGCCGGCCTTGAGGAAGAATGTGAAGAGCTTGCCCAGCATGGCGCCCGCACTGCCGGCGGCGAGCGGGAGGCCGGCCATGAGCGACGTAGTGGACGACGACGCGGTCCGTTTGCGGAAGAAAGAGCCATAGTAAAGCATGCCAAGAAATCCGCAGCCGATGAAGAGGAGGGCAACCTCGGCCTGCACCGCTACCGTGATGCCCAAGGCCGCGGCAGCGAGCGCCCACTCCAGCCAGTCTTTCATCCCCAGCTTGGTGAGTCGGTAGCAGGAGTGAAGAATGAGGGCGATCACGGCCGGGCTCACCCCGTAGAAGATCGCCTTCACCACGGAGAGGCCGCCAAAGTGGACGTAAAGCGCGCCGAGCACGGTCACGATGATGAAGTTAGGCAGGATGAACGCCCAGCCGCCCGCCCATGCTCCCCAGAAGCCCCCGCGAATATACGAGATCCAGATACCGACCTGGATGGCCAGCGGACCCGGCAACGACTGGCAGACCGCAATGCCCTCTCGCATCTCCTCTTTCGTGAGCCATTTCCGCTCCCCGACCAGCTCCCGCTCCATTTGCCCCACGAGGGCGACGGGACCGCCGAAGCCGACTAGCCCAAGGCGCAGGTAATAACGGACGAGCTCTCGGATGGGGACGCGCTGCGATAGCTTTTCTGGTTCCATCGTCGACCTCCGCGGAATTTTACGGAGTGTAACGCTTGACCCGGAATGTATCAAGGGTTACTTTGACCACAATGCGCTGGCTGACCCTCTTGACCACTTTGCCCCCTACGCCGACCCGACACCGCGTCGGCGTCTGGCGGAAGCTTCAGCGCATGGGCGCCGTACGGCTCCGTGGGTCCGCTTGGATCCTGCCGGAGACGACAGAGACCACCGAGCTCTTTCAGTGGCTCGTGCAGGAGATCGAGGCCTTCGGCGGCGAAGTGACCCTGCTGCACGTCGACCGGGTCGGGAACATGACGCAAGAGCAAGTCATCGCGCTCTTCCACAAAGCCCGGGCTCTCGAGTACCAGTCGATCGTGAAAGGGTGTCGGGAGGTCCTCTCGCAACTCGACCGGTATCGGACCAATCACAGGGGCTCCGTCGCTCAGTTTCGCAGCAAGTTGGATGGCGTCAAACGGGAGCTCGACCGGATCCAGTCCATCGACTATTTGGAGGCGCCAATCGGTCGGCGCGCGCGGGCCCTCTGGGAGACAACGGCTAAACGCCTTCGCGCTGTGGAAACCCGCGCGCACGCGCCGACGAGTCGGCTCCGGGCGTCGCTGCCGCCGCCCGGCAGCACGTGGGTGACCCGACCGCGGCCGCACATCGACAGGATCGCCTCTGCGTGGCTTATCCGGCGCTTCTATGATGCCGACGCGAGGTTTGCCTTCGCCGACCCTGCCGATGCGGCGCGCAAGGGTATCCCGTTTGACGTGCTCGGCGCAGAGTTCGGGCATCACGCTGAGGACTGTACGTTCGAGACGCTGATCAAGCGGTTCGGGATCAAGGATCGTCGCGCCAAAGTCATCGCCGAGATCGTGCACGAGGCGGACTTGCACGACGGAAAGTTTACGCGCAGCGAGTCCACGGGCCTCGACTTGGCCATCAAGGGCCTCGCGGAGGCTACGCACGACGATCATGACCTGCTCGAGCGCGGCATGGCGATCTTCGACGGCCTGTACACGGTGTTGAAGCGGAAGACCTAAGGTCACCATCAACTCAAAGCTGGGAGAGCAAGACATGAAAAAGACAGCGTTGACGCTGGCGTTCCTTGTGGCGTGGATGTTCACGATGCCAATGGGCTGGGCGCAAAAGTCCGACGACGCCGAGCATGCGGAACTCGCCAAGGTGCTGCGGGGCGCAAAGGTCTCGCTGCAGCGCGGACTCGCAGCTAGTACGAAGGAAGGCAAGCCGATTTCGGCGAAGTATGAGGTGGAGCACGGAAAGCTCCAGTTGTCCGTCTACACAATGAAGGGCGATAAGTTCTCCGAGGTCATCGTGGACCACAAGACGGGCAAGGTGGCGAAGGCCGAGCCGATCACAAGCGGCGATGATCTTACGGCAGCGAAGGCCCAGGGCGAGGCGATGGCCAAGGCGAAGCGGTCCCTCGATGCCGCGGCATCCGAGGCCGTGAAGGAGAACAAGGGATACCGCGTCGTCAGTGTCATGCCCGCAGTGAAAGACGGCCATCCCGTGGCCGACGTCGCGCTGGTGAAGGGTAGCGAGTGGAAGACCGTGTCCGAGAAACTGGACTAGGAGGGGCCTCGTTGGCGCCTTGCTGCTCGACCATTGAGACTCGCGGTTCACGTCAGGCCGAGCGGGACCATGGGCGATGGCCGACACGACGACAGCGTTCGACGACTTCACCGTTCGCGGCGTGACTGGAGGCGGCTGATGAGATTGTCATTGAACCACGCAATCCTCGTACTCGGACTCGCGGTGAGCGTCGCCACGCCAGAACTGGCGCTCGCGTCGGATCCCGACTGGAAGACGGTCGAGGCAGCGTTAGGCAAGTCGGGACAGACGCAGCCCGGCGGCGTCTTTCGCATCGGAATGCCGCGTACCGATCTCGCCATCACCGTAAAAGGTGTGCCGGTCAAGGCCGGATTCGCGCTCGGATCGTATGCCGCATTCAAGCCGGTGGGGGATCAGGCGATGGTGATGGGCGACCTCGTGCTCCTCGATCAGGAGGTGCCTGGCGTGATGGCCGGCCTGTTCAGAGGGGGGCTCGAGGTCACTGCCGTCCACAACCATTTGAACGACATGTCGCCGCACGTGATGTACATGCACTACGAAGGCCATGGCGAGGCGGTCAAGCTGGCGACGGCGCTCCGCCAGGCCTTGTCGGCCAGCGGGACGCCGCTCGGCGGCGGGGGCAGCGCAACTGCCGCCCCGGCCGCGGGGCCTGGGCTCGACACCAAGCAGATCGAGCAGGCGCTGGGGCGATCGGGGAGGGCGCTCGACGGCGCCGTGTTCCAGGTGACCGTCCCCCGCGCGGAGGTGATCACAGAGATGGGGGAGCAGTTGCTGCCGGCCATGGGTGTGACGACCGTGATCAACTTTCAGCCGACCGCGGATGGCAAGGCGGCGATCACTGGCGACTTCGTCTTGATCGATAAGGAGGTGAACGCCGTCGCCCGGACCCTCACGCAGCACGGCATCGACGTGACGGCAATTCACAATCACGGCCTCATGGACACGCCCCGACTCTTCTACATGCACTTCTGGGCGAATGACGATCCGGTCAAGCTTGCGCAGGGGCTCAAGGCTGCCCTGGGGCAGACGAACAGCGCGAAGCCATAGGCGGATCCATGATGCTCGAGCAGATTGGGGAAGTGCAGCTTCCCGCCCACAAGAAGCCTGGTGGCTTCGATCACGCGGCGGTGCACGGGCCACGGGGGCGTCTCTACGTCGCCCACACGGCCAACGACGCGCTGGACGTGGTCGATTGCGCGACGAACACATACCTCAGTACGATCTCGCGCCTCGAAGGCGTAGCGGGCGCGCTGGTGTCTGAGGAGCACGATCTGGTGTTCAGCTCGAATCGCGCCGAGAACACCGTGGGGATCTTTCCGCCAGATCAGGAGGAGGCTCTGGTCAAGGTGAAGGTGGGACTGAGACCAAACGGTTTGGCCTACGATGCTGGCCACCGCCTCCTGCTGGCGGCGAATGTCGGGGATCCGGCGAGATCAGGGTCATTCAGTGTCTCGGTGGTCGACGTGTCTGCCCGAGAGATGATCGTGGATGTCCCCGTGCCTGGCCGAACTCGCTGGGTAGTCTTTGACGGGGAGACGGGCTGGTTCTACGTCAATATCGCCGATCCCCCTCAGATCGTGGTCGTCGAGGCGGCGAACCCCAGCTCCGTGGCCCGTACCTTTACCGTCCCAGCTGCTGGCCCCCACGGGTTGGACCTGGATGGGGCAACTCAACGCCTGTTCTGCGCGTGCGACGGGAAGACACTCGTTGTCCTTGATTCCCGGTCAGGCGCAGAGCTGGCGCAGGCTGAGCTTGCCGGTATTCCGGACGTGATCTTCTTCAACCGGGAGCGGCGGCATCTGTACGTGGCCATCGGCGAGCCCGGGCTGATCGAGGTATTCGAGACCGACCACATGCGGCGATTGGAAACAGTTCACACGGAAGCCGGCGCCCATACACTCGGGTTCGATCCGAGCAGGAACACTGTATATGCATTTCTGCCCAACACGCATCGGGCGCTCATTTACGTGGATCGGGGCTAGGAGCATGGAGCGGCACTGGTGTCAGTAGGGAATGGACGTGGCGAGCGGTTTACCCTTCTCGACATATAGGTGGCGAGGATTTTGGCTATGGTCGTTCCTTCATTGGCGGTTTCGTGTGGCCGCCCGGCTTCGACGAAGAACGAGTCTCCAGCCTTGATGGTGACTGAGTGAGGCCCCTTTCTCCGACGTGATCCCGCTTCATCCCACATGGTCCTCGACTAGCCAAGATAACGCGATGCAGTATTAGGCCTTGACAGTGTGAAACACTAGTTTCATGCTAGCAACATAATGAATACCAAGCTCGTTCTGCTCATAGTGAGCTTGCCCCCGAATCCGTCGAGCCTGCGCGTGCGCGTATGGCGCCGGCTTCGCGCGATCGGTGCCGTCGCCCTCAAGCGGACGGTCTACCTACTTCCCGACACTCCGGACCACTACGAGCACTTCCAGTGGCTGGCCCAAGAGATTCAGCGGGCGGGGGGCGAGGCGACGCTCCTCCGTGTCGAGCAGATCGAGAACATGAGCTCGGACGAGATCGTTCAACTGTTCCACGAGGCCCGCAATGCCGAGTATCGCCAGCTCGGAGGGCGCTACCGAAAGCTGCTCCAAACGCTCGACCGGAAGTCGGCGGCGGGCCATCCGCGGGTCCAGGCGGAGCTCGCCCAGCTGCAGAGGAACTACGAGAAGCTCCACGAGCTCGACTTTTTCGAGGCGCCGGGAGGCGCCGAGGTCGAGCGGCTCAGGGAGGCGATCGACATGCGTACACGACCATCCGAGGAACCGAAACGAAGAGAGAAGACCGCGGGCGATCTCCGCGACCTCCGAGGGCGGCAGTGGGTCACGCGGCGCCGTCCCCATGTGGACCGCATTGCCTCGGCCTGGCTCATCAAGCGATTCATCGATCCCGACGCCACGTTCGTGTTCGCTGACCCGCGGGAGTTTCCCAAGGAGGCCATCCCGTTCGATACGCCCGGCGCCGAGCTCAGCCACGTCGGGGACGACTGCACCTTCGAGACGCTCATCAAGCGGGCCGGTCTTCGGGATCGTCGCCTCACTCGACTCGGGGAGATCGTGCACGAGGCGGACCTTCGGGACGGCAAGTTCCCGCGAGACGAGATGCGCGGGATCGATCTCGTGATCCGCGGACTGCTCGCGGCCCATCCCGATGACCACGAAGTGCTCACACACGGTCTCGCGCTCTTCGAAGGACTCTACATGGGCGCGAGCCGCAAGGAGTGAATCCCATGGACGAGGCCTGGTACCTAGTTGAACAGCAGATTCGCGATCGGCTCACCGAGGCCCGAGCGGCCGCCCGGCTCCGGACCCCGACTCAGAAGCCCGCCCAGACAGGGCGTCGCCCGAACTCCGTCGGGATCACGATCAGTCGTCTGGCGAGTTGGGTCTTGGCTCGCGCAATGCAGTTGTCTCTGGGGCTCTCACGCGTGCTCGCCAACGTGCGCGCGGTGACGAAATGACATCGAGAGAAAGGGCAGGAGGTGATGATCGAGAATCTTGCCGCGCCACCGAACGTCAACCGTAACGTTCTTCTAAAAGGAGAAAGCCATGAAATGGGTAACCCGAGAAAAAGTGCGTGTCGATCGCATTGCGTGCCCATGGTTGATTAGCCGGTTTGTCGACCGTGAAGCGGTATTCCTCTTCGTTCCCGCCGCCGACGTCATGAAGGTGGCCGAGCGCGAGCAGGCGATTCCATACGACGTCCCCGGCGTGGAGCTGGGACATCATGGCGACCACTGTTCATTCGATGCGTTCCTCGAGAAGTACAAGCTCGACGATCCTGCACTCCGGGCGCTGGCGCTGATTGTGCGAGGCGCGGACACCTCCCACCGTGATCTCACGCCGGAGTCGTCCGGGCTCTACGCCCTGGCCACGGGGTTCCAGGCGACGAGCAAGGACGACTTCGAGAACATGGCACGGCAGTTCCCAGCGTATGATGCCCTCCTTGCGTATTGCCGCACGAACGAGCAGCATCAGCCCGGCACGGGGCGGTAACAATCATGGATGCCATGGAGCTTCTCCGCACGCGCTTCTCGGCGTTGAAGGTCGGCGAGCCCGCGCCTTCGGCCCAGACCGTCGAAGCCATGCTCGAGAGCGCGGCTCGTGCTCCAGATCACGGCCGACTCCAACCCTGGCGCTTGATCCTCATTGAAGGGGACGCTCGTCTCGATTTCGGCAAGATCCTTGCCGAGGCGTTGTCTCGGCGGAACTCTCTTGCCAACGAACAGGCCCTTGCTCGCGAGCGAGAGAAGGCATTGCGCGCACCTCTCATCATCGTGGTCGCAACCCGATGCGATCGGTCCGCAAAGATCCCGATCATCGAGCAGACCCTCTCCGCCGGCTGTGCCGCTCACAGCATCATGCTGGCCGCCTTTGCCCAGGGACTGGGCGCGATGTGGAGAACCGGTGAGCCCGCCTACGACAGTGTGGTGAAGGGCGCGCTCGGAATCGAGCCGGATGATCTCATCATCGGCTTCATCTACGTGGGGACGGATATCGGGAGCCCCGGGGCCCGGCCTCAACAAGTGTCCCGGGAGTTCGCCCGGCACTGGACGGGCGGCAGCGCCAAGCCGTCGGAATCCTGAGGGGCCAGCGTGCAATGTCCGCGGTGTCAGGCTGAGAACCGCGAAGGTCGCCGCTTCTGCGGCGAGTGCGGGCTGTCGTTTGCCTCGACGTGCCCGGCTTGCGGCTTCCTGAACGAGGGCAGTGAGAAGTTCTGTGGCGGATGCGGCAGATCGCTTACCTCGTCGGCAGCCACCGCGGACCCGAAATTCCATGCCCCTCATGTCTACACCCCCAAGCACCTGGCCGAGAAGATCCTCACCTCGAGAAGCGCGCTGGAAGGCGAGCGCAAGCAGGTGACAGTGCTGTTTGCAGACCTCAAGGGCTCGATGGAGCTCCTGGCCGACCGCGATCCCGAGGAGGCGCGCAAGCTCCTCGACCCGGTGCTCGAGCGCATGATGGAGGCGGTTCACCGCTACGAGGGGACCGTGAACCAGGTGATGGGCGACGGGATCATGGCACTGTTCGGGGCACCCGTCGCCCACGAGGACCACGCCGTGCGGGCCTGCTACGCCGCTCTGCGCATGCAGGAGCTGGTGAAGGGCTACGCCGAACAGGCATTCCGCACTCACGGTGTCACGGTCAGGATACGAGTGGGGCTGAACTCCGGAGAGGTTGTTGTGCGGTCTATCCGCTCGGACCTCCGTATGGACTACACGGCCGTTGGCCAGACCACACACCTGGCCGCCCGCATGGAGCAGCTCGCCCCACCGGGCGCCATCTGGATCACCGCTGAAACCCTCCGGCTGGCCGAGAACTTCGTGCAGGTCCAGCCCCTCGGCCCCGTGCCGGTACAGGGCCTGAACACTCCCGTCGAGGTCTACGACGTGGTCGCTGCCGGCCAGGTGAGAACACGATTTCAGGTCGCCGCCCTTCGGGGCTTGAGCCACTTCGTTGGGCGCGATGCCGAGATGGAGCAGCTCCGCGCAGCGCTCGAAGAGGTGCAGCACGGTCACGGCGAGGTCGTGGCCGTCGTGGGCGAACCAGGCGTGGGCAAATCCCGCCTCTTTCACGAGCTGACCCACTCCCACCGTGTCGCCGGGTGCCGGACCCTCCAGGCCAGCGCTGTCTCCTATGGCCGAGCCACCAGCTATCTCCCTGTCGTCGATCTCCTGAAGGCCTATTTCCGCATCGACGAGCGTGACGACATCCGCTCGATACGCGCCAAGGTCACCGGACATCTCCTCACCCTGGACGGGACACTCACGGACGCGGTCGCGCCCGTTCTCTGGCTTCTCGACGCCCTGCACGAGGAGGACGGCCTCTGGCAGCTCGAGCCGCCCCAGCGCCGCCAGCTCACGCTCGATGCTGTGAAGCGACTGTTCCTCCGCGAGAGTCAGGTCCAGCCCCTCGTCCTGGTGCTGGAGGATCTCCACTGGATCGACTCGGAGACGCAAGCCCTGCTCGACAGCCTGGCGGAGAGCTTGCCCGCGGCACCGGTATTGCTCCTCGTCAACTATCGCCCCGAGTACAGCCACGGCTGGGGTGGCAAGACCTATTACCGCCAGCTCAGGATCGACCCCTTGCCGCCTGAGAGCGCCGAGGAACTGCTCCGAGTCTTGGTCGGCGACGGCGCCGAGCTCGCCCCCCTCAAGCGTCTGCTGATCGAACGGACCGAGGGCAACCCCTTCTTCCTCGAGGAGAGTGTCCGGACGCTGGTGGAGACCGGCGCCCTCGCGGGCGAGCGCGGCGCCTATCGTCTGATCAAGGATGCCCTGGCGATCCAGGTCCCGGCGACGGTGCAGGCGCTGCTGGCCGGGCGCATCGACCGGCTCCCCTCGGTGGAGAAACGCCTGCTCCAGGCTTCGTCCGTGATCGGCAAGGACGTGCCGTTCGCTCTGCTCCAGGCCGTCGTCGAGGATGGGGAAGGCGACCTCCATCAAGGCCTCGCGCATCTTCAGGCTGCCGAGTTCCTCTACGAGGCCCACCTTTTCCCGGAGCTCGAGTACACCTTCAAGCATGCGCTGACCCACGAGGTTGCCTACGCAAGCCTCTTGCAGGAGCGACGAATGGCGCTGCACCTGAGCATTCTGGAAGCGCTAGAGCGGCGGCACGCCGACCAGCCGAGTGAGGAGGTCGAGCGCCGCGCTCGCCACGCGCTCGGTGCCGAGGCGTGGGACAAAGCGGCCACGTACCTTCGGCAGGCAGCCCGAAGGACGATGGCCCGGTCCTCGTATGGTGCGGCTGCCGGGTTGCTCCGGGAGGCGCTGCGGGCACTCGAGCGGCTGCCCGAGACCCCGGACACTCTCGCGCAGGCCATCGACACCCGGCTCGAGTTGCGGCTCGCGCTCATACCACTCGGGCGATACCAGGACGTTCTGGCTGTCATGCGCGAAGCTGAAGGCCTGGCGACCAGGCTCGGCGATCGTGCTCGCCTGGGGCGGGTCCTCACCGATATCTGCGCGCGGCTCAGGAACGTCGCCGGCGAGCATCTTCAGGCCATCGAGGTCGGACAGCGTGCCCTGGCGATTGCGGCCGAGAGTGGCGATCGAGAGCTGGAGCGCGAGGCTCAGTACCGCACCGGCCAGGCCTACTTCGCCATCGGCGACCTCCGTCAGGCCCTGGACTTTCTTTCGCGGTGCGCGGAGGGCACAGGTGAGGGCCACGACCAGCGTTCTCCGCTCTTCGCCTCCTGGTCACACAGCTGGCTGGCCCTGACTCTCTCAAGTGGGGGACGATTCGTTGATGCGAGAGCGCATGCTCAGGAGGCGCTCAGGATTGCGGAAGGCGCTGACCACCCGTTCACTCTTGCCGAGGCTTTGACGGGCGTCGGTAGCGTGTCCCTCGCTCAGGGTGATTTCGAGCGAGCCATCGATGCGCTGGAGCGCGCACGGGTTCTCATCCGTACTTGGAACCTCCCGCCGTGGGCAGTGCTTGCTCGTCTCGGATATGCATACGCGCTTTCCGCCCGTCCGGACGAGGGTCGGGACCTTCTCGAAGAGGTAGTACAGAACGCAACGACGATGAGCTCGATGGGCGTCGGGCGGGCGATGCAGCTCACGTGGCTCAGCGAGACATACCTACTGGAGGGCCGAGTCGACGACGCTCTGGAACGGTCACAAGAGGCTGTGTCTTTGGCGCGGCGCCACCAGGAGCGCGGGCACGAGGCGTGGAGCCTCCGCCTGCTCGGTGAAATCGCTTCCCGTCGCGATCCTCCGGTTCTCGAGACGGCGGAAGGCTACTACCGCGAGGCTTTGGCTCTGGCCGGCCAGCTTAGCATGCGTCCGCTCGCCGCCCACTGTCACTTCGACCTCGGCAGGCTCTTCCGGAAGACCGATCAGCACGAGCAGGCTCGACAGCATCTGACGACGGCGACGACGATGTTCCGTGAGATGGACATGCGCTTCTGGCTGGACCAGGCGGAGGCGGAGATGCGGGCCGCGCCGTGAGATAGGTGCCTTCCCGCTCATTTAGAGGTCGAGTCCGCCGCGAAGGATTCCATCGCTCTTGACCGGAAATGGGCCGAATCTCTCGGCCCCGGTGGCCCATCGCAAGAGTGTGTAAGGAGGCTACCGATGACAGCCAAGCGAATTCTAGTTCCGTTGGATGGCAGTCACACGGCAGAAGTAGCGGCCGATGTGGCCGCCGATCTGGCCCGCAGCAGCGGCGGCAGTGTCCGCCTGCTCCAAGTGAGCCCGGTCCCTGAGAAGCGCATGGGCACCGCGGGGCGTGTGGTCGCATACGCCGATCAGGAGATGGAGCGGCTCGAGGCCGAGGGACGCGACTATCTCGACGGCGTTGGAGCGCGCATCGCGCCGGTGCCGTCAGAGACGATCGTGCGCTTCGGGGAGCCCAGCGCGGAGATCCTCGTAGAGGCTGACGCATTCGGCGCCGACATGATCGTGTTGACGACCGGCAGACAGGGCTGGCTCAAGCGCGCGACGGGCGGCGGTCTCGGCGAGCGCATCCTGCGCGTGGCGCCGGTGTCTGTGCTCCTGGTTCGCGCGGCCTGACGACGAGCCGGATGGGATCATGAAAAAGCTCGCTCAGCTCGTACTCGTCGCCACCGCCTCGCTGACCACCGCTTTTGCTGCCTCGGCACAAAGCCTGACCGAGGCACAGGCACCCGCCGCCATTGCGCCGTGGTACAGCCTGTTCAACCAACCCGTCCAAGGCGATATCGCCGCAGCTATGACGTAATCTGCCATACTGCCTCAAAAGGGGCGAATCCGCTCGACACGGAGGTTCTATGGGAGACCATCCAGATCCGAGCCGGCCGCATCTGACCCGCCGGGCGTTTCTCTCGACTACAGGCTCTTCTGCAGCGGCTGCGGCCATCGCAGCGTGCGCGCCCACGTCGATTCGCACCGCCGAGCGCGGATCGCCGGGATCGATCGCGGACGGGCCGAACATCGAGGGTGCGGTCCCGGTCACGCTGCGAATCAATGGCAAGGAGCAACGGCTTCTCGTTGATCCGCGGACGACACTGCTCGATTGCATCCGTGAGACCGTCGCCCTCACCGGAACGAAAAAGGGCTGCGACCACGGGCAGTGCGGGGCGTGCACCGTGCACGTGAACGGCCGCCGGGTGAACTCGTGCCTGAGCCTGGCCCTGATGCACGACGGGGAGGAGATCACAACGATCGAGGGCCTCGGCACGCCCGACGCGTTGCACCCGATGCAGGCGGCCTTCGTTGCGTACGACGGGTACCAGTGCGGCTATTGCACGTCGGGCCAGATCATGTCGGCCGTCGCGCTGCTGAAGGAACCCTGCGGCCCCGACGACGCGGCCGTGAAGGAATTGATGAGCGGCAATATCTGTCGCTGCGGGGCCTATCCCAACATCGTGGCGGCGATCCAGCAGGTCCGCCGAAACGCCTAGACTCGAGCAGGAGCGATCTCATGCATACCTTTGAATTCATTCGGCCTGCAGACTCCGCGGCCGCGGTCAGCATTGCCGCGCAGACGAAAACCGTTCAACAGGGCGCGGACGTGCGGTTTCTCGCCGGCGGAACGACACTGCTCGACCTGATGAAGCTGAACGTCGAAACCCCTGCGCGGCTGATCGACATCAACCGGCTGCCGCTCGACAAGATCGAGGTCATGCCCGATGGCGGCCTGAAGATCGGCGCCACCGTCCGGAACTCGGATCTCGCCCACCACCCGACGGTACAGCGGGACTACACCGTCCTGTCACAGGCGATTCTCGCCGGTGCTTCGGCACAACTCCGCAACATGGCGACGACCGCCGGCAACCTGCTCCAACGGACGCGGTGCATGTACTTCCGCGATACCGCGATGCCGTGCAACAAGCGCGAGCCCGGAACGGGATGCCCCGCGATCGCCGGCAGCAACCGTACCCTCGCGGTCCTGGGCACGAGCGAGCACTGCATCGCCACCAACCCATCGGACATGAACGTGGCGATGGCCGCGCTCGAGGCGACGGTGCACGTGCAGGGGCCGAGCGGGACGCGCGCCGTCCCGATCGGCGACTTCCATCTCCTGCCCGGGAGCACCCCGCAGCGGGAGACCGTGCTCGAGCCGGGCGACCTGGTCACGCACGTCACGCTGCCACCGCCCATCGCGGGGAGCAAGCAGGTGTATCTGAAGCTGCGCGACCGGGCGTCGTACGAGTTCGCCCTGGCGTCGGCCGCGGTCGTGATCACGGTCGCCGGCGGGACGGTGACGCGGGCGCGGGTCGCGCTGGGTGGCGTGGGGACCAAGCCGTGGCGCTCTCCCGAGGCTGAGGCCGCGCTCGTCGGGCAGACGGCCGACGCCACGAGCTTCCGCAGCGCCACGGAAGCGGCCCTGCGCGGCGCCAGGCCGCAGAGCGAGAACGGGTTCAAGATCGAGCTGGCCAGGCGCTGCCTCACGCATGCCCTGCAGACGGCCGCGCTGAGCTGAGTCTCCTCCAGGAGGGAGCATGG
>WNFC01015504.1_pt1 | contig 16893 bp, 17 predicted proteins | sample 5400541 | NCBI WGS metagenome assembly WNFC01 (sample SAMN13153342, study PRJNA577476) | soil metagenome | isolation source: 120 cm saprolite under Douglas fir tree site 2 hole 2 replicate 1 | place: USA:California | collected 2015-04-18
GATTATGCGGACGAATGCCGCAGGAATGCCGCCGAAACGAAGGACAGCGGCATCCGCACGACGCTCATGCAACTTGCGGCCTTATATGACCTAATGGCAGACGGACTCGACGCGCCCAATTCAAACTGAGGCACTACCAGAAAACGCACTGGGTTTACGCAAATCGGAGGAATTCCGATCGGCACGTCCTCCTGAAATGCTGTCCCTTGAGAGCCGAAGTGGTATCGACTTTAATGGGTCCCTTGGGTAATGTCGGGTCTGCACTTTATTTTGGAAGGTATCCAGGAGTGGGGGTCTATTTTTAGCCGATCAACGTTAAAAAAGACCCTCTCCTTAACGTTCGCAGGACTTCTAAGGCCTTCGATTGGGCGCGACAAAGGGATTGCTTTCCGCGCCTTCGCGACCATTTTTCTCGAAACACAATTCAAGCCGTTCGAGTGCCGCCGTGCTCTTGTCGAGCGGGACGCGAAGCGTAGCGCCTTCTCCTCGCACTTGAAGAACGCTTGCTGTCCGCAGCTTCTCATTAAAGGGACGCTCTGGAAGCGCAATCGTCACACTCTTGGATTCGGCCAAAGCCTTGGCCTCCACGGATTGAGAGCTGGCGACCAAGCGAACCGAATAGGCTTTTCCCCGTTCGAGCTTCCATTTGGCAGAGTCTAGAAGCAGCAACAGACCATCTGAGTTCCGCACGAAAGCTATCCCAAGACCCGCATCGGAACGAGTCATAGTGCAGTTGTCGAACCTGTCGGCTTTGTATGTGGTGGTGATATGCCAAGGACCAACAGCGACTATCTGGTGATCCTCCGGTTGCTGAGCGAGTGCCGAAGAGATGAGTGGGATCATACAGGCGAATGCAATACCTGTCCGCATCGTTTCACTCCATCCCAAATGAGAATACACCAGCTTGGCTCCGACTCGCCCGAAACGCCCATGTTCACTGAGATGCTTGGACACCTTGCTTCAGCGAGCAGGACGGTTATTTTCCCGCAACCCTGGCAGGTCACCAGGATGCGAATAGCCTTGCTCTTGGGCTTCGGCAAGGGTCCGGGTGTGCCAGTATTGATCGATTCCCACCCGGCAATCATCGCAGGGAAATGGCAGGGAGCAAGACCCGGAACCGGCAGGGTGCCGACTGAAGCCCCGAAAAGGCAAGACCGAGAGCGAGTTTCGGGAACACCCGCATCCCTCCAGCGTTCGAGTGTCGTATATCCTGGCCAGTCGTCCAACAGTTTCGTTTCATGCCAGATTTCGATCTCAGTACGGTTCCCCTCGGCGTTGATGACGAGGTTGGCGATACGCCTCTGGGCACAATCAAGACTGCCCAGACCATCGGGCGGCGTCGAGACCCTCAGCCGCCGTCCGAACGGGGTCTCGGCGATGCATGGATTCTCGTCGCATTCATCATCGTAGTGGGATTGATATTTGTGGTCGCAGCCTGGGTGTTCGCAGGGCACTGATAAAACGCCGTTTGGAATGACCGGGACCAGAGTCCGTGCGTGGCCGCGTGGTTATGCCGACATGTGGCGGTTGCGCAAGTGACCGTGGGCCTTGTGGATAGCGGGGATTGGATGCCCGTGCCGCCTGCCGCTCGAGCCGGTCTTAGGGCACAATGTATCCGACCTCGCGGGTGAGGACTGCTCCTGCCCCTGCGTCACGGTGACCGCGGTCGCCAATGATGCAGGGAGTACGAGGCGTGGACGCACGACGAAGCCTGCAGGAGCCGCGGGGCCACTCTCTCAGATCATCGAAATGCCCGGTCTCTCTGGGGAGTAGATCGGGCTTCGTTCATTTCCAGACACGTCATTCGCCATTGCCAGCCCGTCCAGGCTCGAATTCGGTGTAGGGGGGTAGTTGGCATGGGCTGGCAGCAACAGGCTCACGGCTCACGCCACGGGCAGGGGGTAGGGGGCGCAGAAACGAGGCCGCTATCGTCGGCAGGATGGAGCTACTGAATTTGACACCGATCATGCCCGCGAACGTTTCGATAGAGCAGAATCACGATTTGTGGTTTGTTGCCTGGCGAAAACCTCGAAGTCGGCCACGTTTCTTACCGAGCCAAATTGCGCTTTACGAGGCACAGAGGGCAGATCAGCGAGGCGACGTGGAGCTTGCTGCCCGCCTACGATGGGCTGCTACTGAAGCTCACAGCAGAAACGCCCTCAACAGTAGCACTGACGGGTGGGGCTAACGGTTTCATCGGATTGAACCGGGAGGAGGATAGGAGGGCATCAACCCAGCTTTGGCATTGCTGAAGGCCTTCTTTTAGGTCGAGAAGAAATCAGAAACAGTCCTTGCAATAACATTCAGGATTCTTTCGCTGTCAGAAAGCAACAACGAGGCCTCGCCTATTTCGACTTGATCCGTGCCAACCTTTATCCGAACGGGAATAGTCATCTCCTGTTTTTTTAAACTCTTGAGCCGGAGGCTGCTGACGATATGCTCACGTTCTCGGGACCAGGCTGTCCGAGACACACCTGCTGAGCTGGCCAATCCGGGAGGTATGTATTCGGAAAGAGTCTCATTAACCTCCGCGATGAACCGATCAATATGCGCAAAACGCTGATTGGCTTTTTTAATTGCGATACGTCCTTCGACCGTGCCAGTGAAAGGCCCAAGAACAGGTCCCAATAGGCGTACCCAATTCATTCAGATCGCCGCAAAAGCAGGAGAGCTTGACTGTCAGGCCGGAGTGTAGCTGGACGGAAAGCCCCATTCAACAGCCGCCGCGCCGAGTTCCCAACAGCCAATTCATGCCCTCCGCTCAAACAATTCCCCGATGACCGGTGTTTGGTCGGCAAGTCGAATTCGAACACATGCATGGGAAGCGTGACATACCAGATGATGATGTGCGGAAGGGTTATATTGACGTGCTTGAAAAAGCGTACCGTGAGACCAGAGAGCAAAAAAAAGGCAAGCGGCGGCCAAGGCTGTTAACGCAGTTGGATACGGGTCGCCGGTGGTCTGTTTGCGTGGTGGCGTCGTTGTAGGAAAATACGGGTGGTGGGAAATACCTTGACGACGAGCCTTGATCTAGCCAAGTGAGGCGATGATCTCGCGATAGGCCGTCTCCGGGAATGCCTTCAGCGTACGAGTGCGGACGTTTCCCAGCATGCCAAGCTGCAATGAAAATCGCGCCGCGACGGCATCGTCCGATGCTTCGCAGACGACCACTAAGTCGAACTCGCCCATGGTCATGTACACGGATTTGATCTCACCACCCATGTCCTTGAGCATCTTCTTCGCCGCATCAAGACGCTGCGGGGATTTCTTGACCTCTTGAATGCCTCTTTCCGTCCAGTTGATGAGCACAATGTAGGTAGTCAAGGTGCGCCTCCTTTTTGCTTGCAGCGGATTGCTGTTAGTATTTTTTGGCAGAATGGATATTGCCTAGCAGCCGGGCAGACAGGTGGCAAATCGATCAGCAACGCTCCCGAGATGCTACCGCTGCTTTCACCGCATATCGCATATAATGAGGCGATGATCTAGCGGTTCAAGGGCAGATTGACATTCTTGTCAGGAAAACACGCCCCGGTCTACCTGATCGCTTCGTTGCATTCTTCGGCACCGACCAACCGACACCATCCGCCCTCTTTCAGTTTAGGTTGCCTTGGCGGTTCTGCCCTTCGGTTCCGCCCGTAATGTCCAGCGCAAGCCTTTCAAACTGGTCACGCAAGTTCGGATCACGGAGGTCTCGGGCGATGTTTCGAAGTTGCTCAGCCTGCCGCTGAAGCAGTGTTCGATAGATTTCCCATTCAAACTTTTTGGTCATGGCGTCAGGAACTGTGAACCCTGCTACGGCGACTCAGAGAGCTTGGATTGGCCGACCTATGCCTCACTAATCTCGGTAATTACTCGCCAGCCGTCAGCAATACCAAGCCACTTGTTCCGCAGCCGCTCGTAATCGTTCCGGTCCTTCGCACTTTTCGCCTGTGCCGCCAGCCTTCCGTATTCGTCGGCTTTAGCTAGGGCTTGGACAACTTCCGGTGCCTCGCTCGATTGCCGCATGTGACCCTCCCCAATTTGAGGCCACCCGTCGATTTCGATTCCCCAGCTTTTTTGCTGAGTCAAGACCCTCATCGTGCGGTGCAAAACTATCGGGGCGTGTTGCCGTGAACGCCACTCGTCGGAGCCGGTACGTCTGCCAGGGAGGGGTCGCGTTGGGGTGTGTCCATTGTGCCCCCGTCCCGGTAAGGGCCTGGGCGGGGCTGGGAGGGGCAGGCGAGGCGTTGTAGGGGCGATTGGGGGAAGGGGCGGGACAGGGCGGGGGGCGGTTTGCGGTTTGCCAGTGCGCCAGAAAACGCTTTTAGTTTCAATCCGCGCCGATATAGGGGTTTCCACATCCAATTTGTTGATTCTACTAGGAAATGACCCTACGACCAGAGCAAAACCCCGGCCAGGATCGGCGCCAGGATGACGCCGAGACGGATCAGCAGACTGTACGGTCGCTCCTGAGCCATCCAAGCGCCCACCGCGCGAGCAAGAAACCGTCGGCGAAATGCGCTGCCCGGTTCGCAAGTCTGCCGGACATGCTTGTTCGCCGTTCCCTCAATAACAACTATTTCACGGAAAAGCCCGGAAGGAAATGCGAAGTGTGTGCTGAAGCGCCTGGGTCGAGGCGGCCCCGCTTATCCTCGAAACAGCACGATATCGAACATCGCCAGCTTGGAGTCGGGTTCGAGCTCCGGAGGCGGCGGCAGCAGCCTGACGACGAGCAGTTCCTTTCGCTCGGCGCTGTTGAGGAGACGGTCTGTGTCGTTGTAGGGCTCGTTTTCAAAATACATCTGCGTCACCAATCTGTCCTCTCGACCCGTCACCTGGAAATGGATGTGAGGCGGCCGCACCGTGTTTGGTCCGGCAGGATACGCGCCGGGCTTGATCGTCGTGAAACCATAGCGGCCTTCCGCGTCGGTGCCGAGCACGGCGGCCCCGTCGAAGTTCGGATCGAGCGGCGCCGGATTGCTGTCGCTCGGGTGCCGGTAGCGTCCATGGCTGTTGGCTTGCCAGACCTCGATCTGCGCGTTCCGGACCGGCTCGCCGGAAAGGCTCAGCACCCGCCCGGTCACATGGAGCACCTGTCCGCTCGCCCGGCCCGATGCATCCCGCGGTCTCGTCAGATCGGCGGTTTTGGCCCAGACCTTCGTGACCGGGTAAAACGGCCCGAGGATCTGGGACGGGGTACGGCGCAACAGCGCCTCCGCCGCAGCGAGCTTGGCCGAGAAGAGCATGCCGGCGCAGCCGAGCACGGCGGCCATTCTCAGGATTTCACGGCGGCTGAGATCGCCGATGCAATAGCTCGCCATCCCGCGTCTCCTCGACGAACCGACCGCATGCACCGCCCGGCGTTGCCGGGTCAACCGATATTATTCCGCCGACGAGGTGCGGGCCAGTGCAGCCGACCCCTGTCGTCTTTCGAGGATTGCCGTAATATCGTCGGCGGGCGGTCGGCACCGGCCTGGCCTGCGTGCAGGCGTGCCGCCGCGAGGCTCGAGAAGCGCCGGATGCTCGACGACAACGACGATTGGCCGGTCGGCTGCCCGCGCTGCGGACAGCGAACGCTGAAGCGGATCGCATGGCTCAAGGCCAACACGCAGCTCAGCTGCGATAACTGTGGCGCCACCCTGTGGTACCACCAGGACACGTTCCTCCGCGAACTCGATCAGGCGCAACGCGCGATCAAGGATTTCTCGCGGACCGTGAGGCTGAAAAAGAAGGAGCTCTGACTTTGAGCGGGCGCGGCGCGCCGGCTGCTCGGCGATGTCGTCGGCGGCAACCAGGCCGGGCTGCCGGAGCGTGAAATGTCCGGTGTGGTCATCGAGGCGACGAATAGTCTCGACGGCGAGACCTACTACGCTTCGATCGTCCCGAAACGACAAGTCATCGAGTATTGGTTGGCCCCGACATTGTCTCCGGGCGGCAAGGAGCCGCAAAGCGCGCTCGTGACCCTCAAGGCAACCGCGACGTCGCGCAAATCCGTATTCGCGATGAGCAATCCGCCGCTCTTGGTCGTTTGCTACGGGATTGGCCGGCTGGAATTCGATGGGTTCTGCGCACTGGTTCTGCAGATTCTCTCGACCTGCGACCTGTCGGCATCGACGAACGTTGCCAACAGCCAGGCGATCAACGAGATCTGCGCCCGTCACGGGGTGATCGCGGATCAAGGCGAATTTCGTGCCTCGCGGCTCTCCCGGCCGGTACCGTTTCTGATGCTGTTCGACCGCGACGCCACTGCAAGGGGTTATTAGGCGCGCTTGCGTCGGAACTCCGTCTGGCCGCATCCGGCCGTTCGCGATGCGGCACAAAGCGTCGGCAGCCGACGGAAAAAGATCCGGCCGGCGGCATCCGCCCGGAATCGCCGGCATTGCGCGATCAGCGGATCACTTCCATCCGCACCGGAGCGACGCCCGCCCCCTTCATGCCGATGACGCCGGCGGCGCCGTCGGACAAATCGATCGACCGGTTGCGTATGAAGGGACCGCGGTCGTTGATCCGCACCGTGACCGATTGGCCGTTTTTCAGGTTGGTGACCCGCACTTTGGTCCCGAACGGCAGCGTGCGGTGCGCGGCGGTCAGCACATTCGAGCCGACCCGCTCGCCGGTCGCGGCCCGGCCGGAATAGAAGCTCGCCACTCCGCGCGATCCGCCGCCGAGATCCGCGACCTGTTCGCGCGCCGAGGTCGTGGATCCGGCGGTCTCATGACTGCGGTGAGGGTGGGCGTAACCGGCAGAGTACCGGGCCCCGGGCGCGCTGCACCCGGCGAGGCCGAACACCATCAGGACCGCAACCGCGCGCGTCAGCGTCCCCACCGCCGAATCCCCCATTCCGCGTGCCGTGATCCTGCGACGCGGTTGTGTCCAAAATGGGACAGCAACCCGAGACTATCATCTCTTGAGTTTAAAGCTTCGTTCAACCCGCCCAACCAACAGGGAATTTTGCGGAGCCAGGCCGGCTGGAGCCGGATCAATGTCCCGGAGGCTCGAACTCCGGCGGCGGCGGCAGCATTTGCCGGAGGCGGCGCTGGAGCTCTTGATCGGTCATCGGTGTGGCGGGGGTGCGGCTGGCTTCGGAGGCGTTCTCGCCGACGTGGACGAGCTGGGGAAACAGCAGCACGGCGGCGAGCACCGTCCATTGCGCGATCAGGAACGGCAGCAGCGCGCGGACCATTTCGCGGAACCCCAGCGTCTGGCGCAGCGTGCCGCGCGCCATCATCAAGGCGTAGCCGAACGGCGGCAGCAGGAAGCTCGTCTGCAAGGTCAGCAGCAACAGCACGGAGACCCAGCGGGCGTCGGCCACGCGGATCAGCAGCGGCGGTACGGCGATCGGGACGATGACGAAGATGATCTCGAACGCGTCGAGCACGAATGCGCTGAGCCCGATCGCCCCGAGCACGATCGCGACCACGACGAGCTCGCTCCCGGGAATGCCGGTGATCCAGTCGCTTACCAGGCGATCGGTGCCCAGCAGCCGCAACACCAGGGTCAAGGTGGTGGCGGCGATCAGCAGCGCGAACAATGCGCCGGTGATGGCCAGGGCATCGTGGAGAACGCCGCGCAGCACCGCGCCGCGCAAGGCTCCGGTGCCGAACCCGGCGCTGAGCAGGACGAATGCTCCCATCGCTGCCGCTTCCACCGCATAGAAATAGCCGGTCGCGACGCCGCCCAAGAGCGTGAGCAGCGCGACCAGCGTGATCGCCGCCAGGACCGCCTGCTTGCGGGTCAATTTGACCGGCGGGGGGCCAGCGCTTGGCGGAATGCGCCTGCCGGCGCGCCACGACAGCGCGAAGCACAGCGCGAGAAAAATCGCGGCCGGCGCCAGCGCGCCGTGGAAGACGTCCTGGGTGTTGATCACGCGGTCGGCACGGCCGGTGGAAGTCACCGCGATGGTGTGGGCGGAGAGCATGGCGTCGCCGAGCAGGATCAGCACCAGCGACGGCGGGATCACCACGCCGAGCGTGCTCGCCACCGCGACGGCGGCGAATTGCGTCGGCTTGGGCACGCCGCTCTCGGCGAGCCGCGGCGCCACCACCCGCGCGAGCGCCAGCACGCTGGCGCCGACCGAGCCGTTCATCGGGCCGAGCAGCGCGCCCAGCGCCATGCCGGAGACGAGCGGGGCCGACGGCCGTCGCGGCAGCAGCGAAAGTCCGGCGCGATAGAGCGCGTCGGCGATGGGCAGGCGGTCGAGCAACAGCCCCATGGTCACGTAGAGCGGCAGCGCCTGCAATAAATCGTTCTCGAGCAGGTTGATCAGGCGCGAAGGGAGCGCGGCGAGCAACGAAAGCGGCACGGTATCGGTCAGCACGGCCAACGCCGCGCCGATCGACCCCACCCCGATCAGGATCACGAAGGCCGGCAGGCCCGTGAAGACGATCCCGAGCGCGACCAGGACCAGGAGACCGAGGCCTGCCGCCGGCATCAGTGGTTTCGACGCGGCTGCGCGATGTCGATCGCGGCCTGGGCGAGCATCAGGCCGGCCAGAATCCACAGCGCGGTTTTGATGAGGAAATAGCCGGGATTGTTGGTGTCGGGAAACAGGGTACCAGCAAGATGGCTCCGAGCCGCGTCAGCGCCCGGCGTATTGTTCCCGGATAGAAGCGGGCGACGGCGTCCGTGCCCAGATGGGTGCCGGCGCGGGTCGCGGCGGTGACGCTGGCCGCGACATAGATTGCGAAGATCCACTGGCCGAGATCGTTGGCCTCGCGCGAATAGACGCGAAAAATGTCGCGGAGCGGCCACTGCAGGAACAGCAGCACGACGATCGGCAGCACCAGCCAGCCGGCCAGTCGCAGCAGCCCTGCGATCAGCCGATCGAGAATGGACACCGTGCGAGCGAGCTTCATCGGTGCGGCCCCGGGATACGCAGGCCTAATATACAGATTCCTGTGGCCCGTCAGCCGACCAATCAACCTCCCCCAACCGGGACGCGCTGATCCCTTGATCGTCCCCGGCGCGCTCCGCTGCTTGCGGGAGAGGCCTCAGTGGAACAGCCAGTTCACTCCGACCCTTACTGTATGCACTCCCATCCCGGCAACGTCGGACGAACTGGTAGCAGAGAAATACTGCTCCTTCGTTAGATACTGGAAGAGATATTCGGCCTTGACGCTGACGTTCGGCAGGACGGCGACCTCGATCCCGTCTCCTAGAGCAACGCCGAAGTGCCAGTGCGTCTGGGATACGGTCGACACACCGTTACTATCGCCCGGTTGAAAATCCAGCTCGACTCGATTGACGGCCCAGAGGATCCCAGCCGTGGTATAAAACAGTGCGTGGTCCCACACATAGCCGAACCGGCCGCGGACGGTGCCGCCGTAATCGATCTCGGTGTTGATGGTCGGATTGGGGGACGGCTGAAACCGGTGGCCGGCGATTCGTCCTGCCCAGACGTCCTCCTCGACGCCCAATAACCAGTGGGGCGCGACCTGCAAGTTGTACCCGGCCTGTACGCCGCCGAACCCGCCTCGAAGTCTGACCTCGCTTGCGGCTCCGTTGCTCGGATCGTCGCTTTTCACCGGCGGGAAGAAAGTTCCCCATCCGTAACCGCCGAACGCGCCGACGTAGGCGCCTGTCCACGTCCAGGCAGCCGGCACCGCAATCGGTGTCGCCTTGTAGACCGGCGCAGTTCCCGCATAACCGGGAGCTGATCTCATTGTTGGCGCTGTCGAACCCGGTTGCGCCGTCGGCGGTGCAGATGCGGTCTGTCTTGTGGATTCGACGCGTTTCACGCGGTCGCGGAGCGCGGCATTTTCTTGTTTCAGATCGAGATTGCTCTCCTGCAGCTTCGCGTTGCTCTTCTCCAGAGCTTCGAGCCGCTGCAATACGTCGCTGCTCGATTGCGCCGATGCCTGATTGCAAGCCGCCAGAACGGCAATAGCGGCAACCGCCGGAAGCAAGGATTTCATCACGCCCCCCGATGTGTGTGATTGCGCCCTCTTGGGCGCGCAGAAACCTATCACTCGCGTGGCGATTTCCGTGTGCCAATTGCGCAACAGCTGACAGGAATTTTTCGCTGGTGATAACCGAATATCGCCTGCTTTCGGTTCGCTCGTGCTAGCGTCACCTGGGGATCCGCAGCCTCCCCGTCAGATGGCACGCCATCCAAGCGCTGCTCGCTTCGATGGGAGGCGAGCCATGGATGGCGTTCCTGCTTTCGAGCTTTCGATTTTCCTCCCGGCCACCTTTGCGGCGGCGCTGGTTGCCGGCCTCGCCGGCTTTGCGTTCGGGCTTATTGCGGCCGCGACATGGCTGCATGTGCTCTCGCCCAGCGACACCGCCGCTTTGATCGTCGGCTTCGGCCTCGTCGTGCCGGGCGTCGCGGTGTGGAAGCTGCGGCGGGCGCTCGACCCGCGCCGGCTGTGGCCGTTTCTCTGCCCTGGTTCGACCTGCTCAGCTCGACCGGCAAGGACCAATCAGGACTTGCCCGAGAAGAACCTTAGCAGCCGCGACATATGCTCTTCAGCTTTTTGTCGAGCGCTTGGTCGAGTTCTTTTTGTTTCTTCTCAGCGGCCGTCTCCTGATCTGGCTGCCCCTGACTTGGCGGCACTTCAGTTGCTTTTGGCTGGCGGTGGCCCACTGGAGCCTCATTTGAGGGGGCTCTTTGCGCTAATGCACTGTCAAAGGTGGACGCTGTGAACAAAATGAGGCCTGATGCCACGACAGCCAACCGCATGACACGCACTCCTGTTCCGACTGGCTTTTAGTTAGTTGGTGACACTATATCCGACGAGTCGCGCAACGCCACAGCCATTTTCTCAGCGAGTTGCTGGCGCCAGTCGGACAAATAGGCGGCATCGAGTTTCTTCGCAATGATGGCTTCAAGTTCGATGCGGCAGACGGCTTCAAAGTCACCGATTCGTGAACTGCCGTCGCTTGAGAACTGCCCTCCCGATGCAGACGTTACGCCGAATAGGACCAAGCCGGGGCGCGATAAGCGCGATGAGTGGCGGCGGCGGACCATACCTCTGAACTCGAAAGCAGCAGTCATGAAAATGCATCATATCGGAACCTTCACGCCCGGCTCAGGTATCGCCATCGGACTCGTGATGCTGGCGTTGAGTCCTTCTCCATCACTGGCGCAGACCCACCCCCGGCACCACGCATATCACTCGTCGGTGCAGCCCCGGTCTTCCGGCTACGGGTTTGCCCCTGGCTCCGCACTAGACCCGGAAGCATTTGCGATGAGGAATGCGCAACGATCTTGGCCGAACAGACCCCTGTGCGACGATGGCGGTTACCGAATCGTTCCGTGCGACGCCAGTGGGGGTAATTGACGCCACCCGAGGTGTCCGGGCATCAGCAGGCCGATCGGATTGCGAAACCAAGCTGATGACCGGAACCTTTGCTTACCAGATAATCGGCTAATCGTGTCTCGTAGCCCTTGGGCCAACGCGGCGTATCGTGTCCGTCGCATGAGTGGTGGTTTCGGAGGAATGCCATCGACCCGCCGAAGATGCTTCAACAGCCCCACTCGTTTAGTGGTCAGGCCTCTTTGAATTGGCGTAACGGGCGCACCGGGACGAGCACCTCGATCCGAAATATTAGCCCCGCCATCTGACGGTCATGTTCCGTGATACTTTTGTGAATTCGAGAGCCACTCAAACGTCACATTAGCGTGAATGCCACTCGCGGCTTTGTGTCTGGCCGGTAAGCGCCAATCCGGCAACCCTCCCAGCGCAAAACGCGGAGACCGCATCATGCCGAGCTACAGTCCGGAACTCGTCCACACTATGCGGGCAGCCCTGGATGAAGTGATGACCAAGATTCCTGCTGACCAGGTAACCCCAGGAATTAAAGCGCATGTAGCCCAGGTCATTTTGAAGGCCGCCGCCGAGGGCCAGACCAGCTATGAGGGTTTGTTGGCTTCAGCATCGGATCAAATTCAAGCCATTCTCTCAATGGTGACTTGAGTGCAGTGATTGCTGGAGCGACCCAGAGGACCGCATGGTGGTGGTTGGTGCGGCGGCGTTTCCCATCATCATGAACAGCGGACAACTGCCAGTCGTCACTGGAGCCGGAGTCGGGGCACCTGGGCTGCGCTATTGGCAGCAGAATCCGCGGCCCGGAGACTGGTGATCGTATTCTCCCTGGAAAGAGACGCGCAAACCCAGGGCCCGCGATTGGGCCGGACCAGGCGGGGCAGGGCAGGGAAGAACTCGCTCGGGCTTGATGCCGAATCAAAAAACCAGCACGGCACCCGACAGGAGCAACAACACCAGTACGATCTTGCGGAATGTCCCTTCGTGGACACGGCCATAAAGCTTCATACCGACCCAGGTGCCAAGGAGGAGTGCTGGAAGGCCGAGCAGGAAAAGGCGAATGGTGTCTGCCGAGACCACGCCTTTCCCCCCGAGCCACGCGGCAGTCATGACGAATATGACGACAGCCGTTGGCTGGAATACCGCTCGCTGTTGGTCCTTGGTCCAGCCGCGCAGGCCACACCATATCGTCACCAGAATGCCAGCAAGGCCTGTGATGCCAGCAAGAATGCCGTTGAGAAAACCGACACCGGCGTCAGCTACCGCACCACCGGCCGTAATCGGACGCACAGCAGGACGAAAGAGAGCGCATAGGCTGTAGAGGACCAGAAAAACCCCGATCCCCGTTCGCACATGGGCGGGATCTGCCCAGGTCAGAATGGTCACACCGACCGGCACGCCTATGGCTGCCCCGAACAGAAACGGCCAGAGCCTCCCCCAGTCGAGCGCGTGACGGAGCTTCCAGACAGAGTAGCCTTGCACGATAAGGCCGAATGCGATGATCAGCGTTGCCGTCTGCAAGGGGTTGAGGATGTAGAGCCAGACTGAAGCCGCGATGAGGCCGAACGCAAAGCCCGAAAGCCCAGCGATAAGCCCGCCGCCGAAAGTCGCGATAAGAAAGACCGTAAGATCAGGGAGGAACCCATCCATGTGCCCGCTCCAAACGAAGGGCGAGCAGCGCTTGAATGGGATCGCCATCTAGTGGGGAGGCTGCGATATCCCCAAAGGCAGACTTTACGATAAGGCAGTCTGAACCTCAATCCAAGATGACGGTCGAGGTCGGCAAGCTTGTTCAGGGCCGCGGGCAGGGAGGTTTAGGGTGGGGCGGGACGGTGGTTGCGGGAAGCCCTCCATGTGCTTCGCTTTCTCGGCTCTCAAACCAACCGTGAACAAAAATCTACAAACCTGGGCCTCTGGTTTGTGAAATAGGGCAAAATCTTTTGGTTCAGTATCCGAAAGCCACCCGCGCGATCCGGTGCGGATTGCGCGGCTGGACCAGCGATGAGCGGCGCGCCGTGTTCCAGCCGGTCGCGGTCGCGATCTTCATCATGACCGCGGTCTGGCTCGGCGCCCAGGGCAGCATCTCGGCCGTCACCATCGAGCTGTTCCTGTTCGGGCTGCCGGTGCTGCTGGCCGGCACCTGGCTCGGCCTGCGGCTGTACCGCAGGCTCGACCCGGCGGGATTCCGCAAGCTCGTGCTGGCATTGCTGCTCGCATCCGGCCTCGCGCTGGTGGTGGAAAAGCTGGCCGGCCTTGGGTCGCAATCCACTTGACGGCGCGGCGGATGACTTCGAGACATCTGCGCAGCTCACCGGCGCCGAACGCTTCCAGTGAAGACGGATAGTATTTTGCCGAAACCGGCCTGCAAACCCTCGGCGCCCGCGGCGCCCACGTTGCGGCAACTTCTCGCCGCCGCGCCGGAGCTGGGCTCGGCCGCCGGCGCCGGGCACGCGATGGACACTTGGCTGCGGCACGTCGGCCGCAGCGCTGCCGGAAAAGCTCTCAAGCAGATGTTGGCGAAGGCCGCTATCGCGCGGCGGCTCCTCGAGGAAATTTCCGAGGGCTCACCGTTCCTCTGGCAGCTTGCGACCAAAGATCCGGCGCGGCTGCTGCGCGTCCTCGATTGTGAGCCGGAGGCGCATTTTGCCGCGCTGCTCGCCGAGGCGGCAGCCGGCGTCGCGGCAGCAAAAGACGAAGTTCAAGTCATGCAGCGGCTGCGCCGCCTCAAGGCGGAAGCCGCCTTGCTGATCGCGCTCGCCGACATCGGCGGGGTGTGGCCGGTTCTGCGCGTTACCCGGGCGCTGACCGAGCTTGCCGACACTGCGATCGGCGCCGCGGTGCGCTTTCTGCTGCGCGTCGCGGCACGCGAGGGCCGCCTGACGCCGCCCGACCCGGCGCAGCCGGAACCGGGATCCGGCTATTTCGTGCTGGCGATGGGCAAGATGGGTGCGTTCGAGCTCAATTATTCCAGCGATGTGGATCTCATCGTACTGTTCGATCCTGCGGCACCGGCGCTCGATCCGGCGCTCGAGCCGGCCCCGTTCTACGTACGCCTGACCCGCGGCTTGGTGAAGCTGCTCCAGGAGCGCACCGCCGACGGTTACGTGTTTCGTGTGGACTTGCGCTTGCGCCCGGATCCGGCATCGACCCAGATCGCGATCTCGACGCTCGCGGCGCTGAGCTATTACGAGAGCACCGGACAGAACTGGGAGCGCGCCGCGCTCATCAAGGCGCGCGCTTGCGCGGGCGACATCCTCGCCGGCGAGGCGTTTCTCGCCGATCTCGCCCCGTTCATCTGGCGCAAATATCTCGATTACGCGGCGATCGCCGATATCCAGGCCATGAAACGCCAGATTCACGCCTATCGCGGCCACGACGACATCGCAGTCGAAGGCCACAATCTCAAGCTTGGCCGCGGCGGCATTCGCGAGATCGAATTCTTCGTCCAGACCCAGCAGCTCATCGCGGGCGGCCGGCATCCGGATCTGCGCGGTCGCTCGACGCTCGAAATGCTGGACCGGCTGGCGCAGGGCGGATGGATCGACGCCGAGGCGGCCCGCGATCTCAGCGCGGCCTATTGTTTCCTGCGCACGGTCGAGCACCGCCTGCAGATGGTGGCGGACGAGCAGACCCATACGCTGCCCGCGGACCCCGAGGCGCTGGCGCGATTTGCCCGCTTCCTCGGCTTTGCCGATCGCGATGCATTTGCGGACGCGCTGGTCGGGCACCTGCGCGCCGTGCAGCGCCATTATGCGCGGCTGTTCGAAGCGGCGCCCGCGGCGCCCGCGGCGCCGCAATACGCGCTTGCCTTCCCGCGCGATGCCGATGATGCGCCCACCCTCGACCGGCTCACCGAGATGGGCTTTCGCCAGCCGCTGGCGGCCTCGGCGACGGTGCGCCAATGGTTTTCCGGCGCCTATCCGTCGCTCAAGGGCGAGTTCGCCCGCAGCCGGCTCGCCGAGCTGGCGCCGGTCCTGCTGCGACACGTATCGCGAGCGGACGACCCCGATCGCACGCTCGCGAGTTTCGATCGGTTTCTCGCGGGCCTGCAGGGCGGCGCGCGGTTGATCTCGCTGCTTTTGCGCAATCCGGATCTCCTGGCGCTGTTGATCCTCACGCTGGGCACCGCGCCGCGGCTTGCCGATATGGTCGCGCAATATCCACAGGCCATGGACGGCCTCATGGATCCGGCATTCTTCGGTGCTCTGCCGGATGCGGAGAAACTCGCCGCGCAGCTCGGCCGCAGCCTCGAGCAATCGCGCTCCTATGAGGATCTTCTCGACCGCGCGCGCATGTTCGGGCAGGAGCAGATGGTGCTGATCGGCGCCCGCATCCTGTCGGGCACGGTTTCCGCCGAGCAGGCCGGGGAGGCGTTCGCGCGCTTGGCCGACGTGCTGATCGCGGCGCTGCATCGGGCGGTGGAGGAAACCTTTGCGGCGGCGCACGGCCGGCTCGCGGGGCAGCAAACCGCGGTGCTGGCCATGGGCAAGCTCGGCGGCCGGGAGATGACCGCGGGATCCGACCTCGACCTGATCCTGGTCTACGATTTCGACGAGGCTCGTTCCGAATCCGGCGGTCGGCGGCCGCTCGCCGGAATGCAATATTTCGCCCGGCTGACCCAGCGCCTCATCAGCGCGCTCACCGCGCCGACCAATCACGGCGCGCTCTATCCGGTCGACATGCGGCTTCGGCCGTCCGGACGCTCCGGGCCGGTGGCGACGAAGATCGAGCGCTTCCGGGATTACCAGGAGAAGGAGGCCTGGACCTGGGAGCACATGGCATTGACGCGCGCGAGGGTGGTCTCGGCCGCGCCGGAATTTTCCGCGCGCATCGAGCGCGTGATTGCCGACGTGCTCGGCCGCCCGCGGGACCGGACGTCCGTCGCCGCCGATATTTTGGAGATGCGTGCCGCCATTGCGGTGGAGAAAGGCGAGGGCGACCGCTGGGATCTGCGCTACGCGAGCGGCGGGCTGGTCGATGTCGAATTCGCCGCGCAATATCTGCAGCTCGTCCACGCCGCGGCGCATCCCGACATTCTCGATGTTTCGACCGCCAAGGCCCTCGAAAAGGCCTCACGCTTCGGCGTGCTCGCGCCCGAAGATGCCGAAATCTTGCGCCCCGCGGCGCGGCTCTATCAGAACCTCACGCAGATCCTGCGGCTTTGCCTCACGGCAAAATTCGAGCCGGCGAACGCCGGCCCGGGGCTCTTGGGCCTGCTCGCCCGGGCCGCCGACCTCCCCGATTTCGGCACGCTCGACGCGCATCTGACGGAGACGCAGCAACAGGTCCGCGCCTGCTTTTTGCGGATTCTGCGGTCAAAACGGTGAGGCGATTTCGATTGTTCAAATATCAACTTAAAGCTTACATTAGCGCTGCCGCTGCCGGCTTTAATGCAGCGCCGCCGCGGAGCCGGCGGGCTCGTTCTCGCCGGCCGGCACGCTTTCCGAGAGAACCGCGCTCGGCTTCTCCCTCCCGGCGATCGGCAGGCGCACCAGCACGATGGTGCCCACCCCCTGGGTGGAGCGGATGCGGATGGCGCCGCCGTGGAGCTCGACCAGCGATTTGGCGATCGCGAGCCCCAGCCCCGAGCCCTTGTGGCGCTTGGTGAGCTGGCTCTCGACCTGCTCGAACGGCCTGCCGAGATTGT